>Ga0265301_10005828_pt1 | contig 11974 bp, 6 predicted proteins | sample AusTroGonzalo_MG_2_FD_193488 | JGI IMG/M metagenome (GOLD analysis project Ga0265301, IMG submission 193488) | Bovine rumen microbial communities from tropical cattle in Woodstock, Queensland, Australia - Gonzalo_04 | ecosystem: Host-associated > Mammals > Digestive system > Stomach > Rumen ...
TACAGCACAACTACTGAATATACATCGCGGAATGCGTCTTTCATGAACACTTTGTCCTTGAATTTCGGAGCCAGCAGTCCGCCCAGCGAATGCACATCCTCCCTGCTCACATGAGCCGGATTGTACAGGATACCCGTCGTGCCCCACATGTACCCTACGGTATAATCCGACACGACAATATCCCCCTCTGCGGGAGCCATCTGCTGGAACTTGGCGGTTGCAAACGGCGCTACCAGCTTGGTGTAATCCGGAGTGTTGCCGAAATCTTTACGGATAGGCAGCAGCAGACCCTGGCGGAGCATACGCTCAATGATGTATTCCGACGGGCATATTACATCATAATCCTCATGACCTATTTCAATCTCGGTAAGCATCGACTCATTGATATCAAATGTCTGATAGATGATATCCACTTTCTCGCCGGTCTGCTCTTCGTACCAGGCAGGGAACTTGTTGAGTACATTGTCCATGTCAATATAGTCCGCCCAGTTATATACCTTGAGGGTGTGTGCACGGTCGGCAGCATGGGTGAATACCGGGCAGGCAATCATGGCTGCCATGACAAGAACGATTAGTGTTTGCAGTCTTTTGTTCATTTCTTTGATTTATTTAGATGTTTGTTTGTTCGGATATTCATAATGACCAACAGCACCAGTATGGTCAGGAAGATCAGCGAGAACAGCGGTCGGAGTTCCGGCGTCAGGCCTCCTTTGCGTGCATCGGCGTAGATGAACGTGGAGAGTGTCTCCAGGCCGTTGGAGCCCTTGGTGAAGAACGTCACGCCGAAATCGTCGATACTCAGCGTCAGGGCAAGTATAAATCCGCTGACCATACCCGGGCGGAGTTCGGGGAGCAGCACCTTGCGCAGTGCCTGTGCCGGTGTGGCGCCAAGGTCCAATGCCGCCTCATACGTGTTCGGGTTCATCTGCATCAGCCGGGGCATGACACTCAGAACCACGTACGGTGTACAGAAGACGACGTGTGCGATAAGCACCGTACCGAAACCGCGGCTGATATTCAGGAACACGAACAGCAGGAAGAGCGATATACCTGTCAGTATGTCGGGGTTGATCATCGGGATGGAGTTCAGGAACGTGATACTTTTCCTGGCCCGCGAACGCATGTTGTACAGACCGATTGCCGCCAGCGTACCCAGCAGCGTGGCTATACAGGCCGCAGCAACTGCAATCAGTACGGTATACAATATAGCCCTGTACAGGTTGGGGTCCACACGCACCTGCGCCGTGCTGTCGTAACCGGTGAACAGGTTCTCGTAGAGTTGGAACGTAAATCCCGTCCAGTTGCCGAACACCTTGCTCTGCGTGAACGAGAATATGAAGATTAGCAGTATCGGCGCATAGAGCACCACCAGCAGCAGCCACAGATAGGCCTGACCGCCTATTCGTTTGGCCATCAGCATACGCGAACGACGGCGTGCCTCCTGCTGTGCCGTACTAAGGCTTTTGTCCTTGAGCATAGCGGTCTGTGTCATAGCAAACCTCCTTTCTGCGCATCGTGGTCACGCTCCTGGTCGAAGAACGAGGTAGCGGCAATGATAATCAGCATGATCAGCGACAGCGCCGCACCGTAATTCCACATCGCTATACCTCCTTCGCCGAACGAACGCTGGATGAGCGAGCCGAAAAGGGTTATCTTGTTGTGCGTCAGCAGCTCGGCGATGGCAAAGGTGGATACCGTAGGCATGAACACCATCACTATGCCGGAGTATATACCCGGCACACTGAGCGGAAGAATGACCTTGGTAAACACATTCGTCTTGTTCGCGCCCAGGTCCTGCGCCGCCTCAATCAGCGAGCGGTCCATCTTCTGCAGCGTGTTGTAGATAGGATAGATCATGAACGGCAGGTAGTCGTAGCACATGCCGAACAGCAGTGCGCCCTCGCCCAGTGGCAGACCGAACATATGGAACAGCTCGACCGTGGCGATTGTGCGCAGCAGGAAGTTGATCCACATCGGCAGGATGAACAGCAGAGCCATCACCTGTGGCGTCTTGAATTCCGCCATTGCCATGATATATGCCGCCGGATACCCCAGCACCAGGCAGATCACCGTGGTGATGAACGCTATCGCCATCGAGTAGATCAGCGTGTTCACCGCCTCCGAGGTATGGAAGAACTTCACAAAGTTCTGTATCGTGAAGTCTCCGCCGGGTGTGGTGAAGGCGTAGTAGAAGATCAGCAGCAACGGCAGCACCACAAACAGCACCAGGAACAGCACGTACGGCCATGCCCAGGTGTGACGCGCGGACGCTATTTCAGTAAACTTCTTCATCTCATCTAACTTCTAACATCTAACCCCTAACCTCTAACTTCTAACTTCTTCACCCGTATATGCGCCGGCGCAATCATTATACCCACGCGGTCACCGTCGTCCCAGACGTCGTTGGTGTTCACCTCTATGCTTCCGCCCTCGTCGGTACGGATGGTCAGGTGGTAGTGGTTGCCCTTGTATAGGATGAAAGCCACCTCGCCGGACAGCTTGCCTTCCTCTTCGTAATCCTGAAGGTCCACATCGGCGAACTCTACTTCAACGCTTACCCGGTCGCCAACCTCCAAGCTCTCCATGGCCGAGGGCTCTATATCCCAGTCGGCATCCAGGAAGTGCACCTTGTTCGGTTTGACGATCTCGCCCTCAAACGTGTTGAACAGGCTGGCTTTCTTCATAATCTGTATATCTTCCGGCTTGACCAGCATGCCTATCTCCGTTCCCGGCAGGTACTCGTGGTAGTCCTGGATAAGGAACTCGTAGCCGTCGGGGGTCAGCACACGCATCTCGTAGTGTACGCCCTTGAAGATACAGCTCTGCACCTCGCCGTACCACTTGGTGAACTTGCCTTTCGGTACGCGGTCCTCCGCATCGTCATCTTCCTGACCGAGTATCTTACCGCGCTTCTCCTGGGCCTTGTCCCACACATAGATATCTTCCGGACGGATAACCACATCCACCGGTTCGTTTTCACCGAAGCCGCCGTCTATACAGTCTATCTCCAGCCCCATCAGCGACACCCGTTTGTCCCGGATCATGAAACCCGTCAGGATATTGCTCTCGCCGATGAAATCCGCCACAAAGCAGTTCTGCGGCTCGTTGTAGATGTCGGTAGGCGTGCCTATCTGCTGTATCCGGCCTTCGCTCATCACCACCACGCGGTCGCTCAGCGTCAGCGCTTCCTCCTGGTCGTGCGTCACGTAGATGAAGGTTATACCCAGCTGCTTGTGCAGTTCCTTGAGTTCTATCTGCATGTCGTGGCGCATCTTCAGGTCCAGTGCCGACAGCGGCTCATCCAGTAGCAGCACTTCCGGCTCATTGACGATGGCGCGGGCTATAGCCACGCGCTGCTGCTGACCGCCGGACAGCGTGTCCACCTCGCGGTCCTCGTAGCCGGTCAGGTTGGCCATCTTCAGCGCGGCTTTCACCTTGCGGACGATAGTTTCCGGCTCCATCTTCTTCATCTTCAGACCGAACGCCACGTTGTCAAACACGTTCAGATGGGGGAACAGCGCGTACTTCTGGAACACCGTGTTTACCGGACGCTTGTACGGCGGTGTGCGGGTTACGTCCTCGCCTTTCAGCAGAATGTCGCCCGAACTGGCAACCTGAAAACCGGCTATACAGCGCAGCAGCGTTGTCTTGCCGCAGCCCGAGGGGCCTAATATGGTTACAAACTCGCCTTTCTTAACCTGAAGGCTCACGTCGTCCAAGGCAAACTTACCGTCCTCGAACTGCTTCGATACGTGGTTAACCTCAATAATATAATCGTTTGTCATCTAATCTTAAAAGTAGAAATCTTCAAATCTTTAAATCCCTTTGGCCTTCCTCAAGGCAATGTCATACGCCTTGCGGTAGTATGCAAAGAAGTGCTTCCACTCCGCGTGCTCCGACATCTTCCATGCTTTCTTGCGCACGTTATCCTGTTCCTTGCCGGCCAGACGCATGTAACTGTACACGGCATCGGCAACCTTGTGCACCACCTGCTCGTAGTTCGAATCCGTACGGCGGATGACATACACGCCTTCCTCCAGACCTTGCGCGCACTTCTGCGTCTCGCCCAGCGCCCATACGCCGAAGCCGGACAGGCTCGTCGTGATTGTCGGCACATGGAACGCTATACTCTCCAGCGGAGTGTAGCCCCAAGGCTCGTAGTACGAGGGGAACACCGTCAGGTCCATTCCGCACAGCAGGTTGTAGTACGTCTCGCCCAGCTCGGAATCCAGACCGTTCAGATAGTACGGCACGAACACCACCGTCACCTTGCCCATAACCAGCGTGGAGTGCTCCAGATATGGCACCAGCACATAGGCGATGACCCGTGGCGCAAAAACGTCGCTGTTCACATGGTCGCTCAGCATGCGCATTGAATCGACAAACACGTCCAGCCCCTTGTTTTTCCACTCGTGCCGTCCGGCTATGCACAGCAGGAACGGACGCTGACCGGCCACCACGGCATCCTTGCCGTCGGCGTTCTGGCTGCGCAGGAGGATCTCTTTAGAGGCTTTGCGCCGGGCGGTGTAAGCTTTGCCTACGGGTACGAAGTCCGGCTCAAAGCCGTTGGGCGTAACGATGTCCGGCTGCTTGTCCAGCAGTTGCTTGCACTCGCGTGCTGTCAGGTCGCTCACCGTGGTGAAGCAGTCGGCGTGGCGGGCAGCCTGCTTCTCGGCGGAGTGCTTGCTTACCATGTTCAGCTCGCAGGCCATCTGGTCGCCGTTGTAGTAGTTGAACTGGTCGTACAGCGGCTTGTGGTTGCCGGCTATCGAGCGGCCTATGCTCGTGGCGTGTGTCGTGAACAGCGTGCCTATCTTCGGGCAGTGGTCCTTGATGTAGAACAGCGTGAATGCCGTCTGCCACTCGTTGGCATGCACCGCCACGTTCTTCTCCTCCAAATGCAGATGGTGGTAGAGGCTCTCCATCACCTGGCCGGCCGCATAGCCGAACAGGCAGCTCTCGTCGTAGTCGCCGTAGGCGGCGTGGCTCTGCACGCGGAACTTCTCCCACGCCCAGCCGTAGATGGCGTCTTTCTGCGCGGCTATGCCTTCCCAGCGCAGCAGCACGGCTATAGGGCTGCCGGGTATCTTCCAGCGGCCGATACGCGCGTTATGGATACGAGGCCAGTTGGGGAACAGCGACCTGTCCTCGGCGAAATAGATATCCGAGTGCTCGCCCCAGTCCGGACCGAAGAACACTACTTTGTCCGGATGCTCCTCCTGCATCGTCGCGGCACGCGTGCTCAGCACGGTGTAGATGCCGCCCACATGGTTGCAGACCTCCCAACTGGTCTCAAAGATATAGTCGGGCGTGAGCAATGATTTTTGGCTCTTGGACTTGGGCTCTTGGTTTTTGGTATTTTTCATTATTTTCAATCAAACAATCAATGTTCGTATGTTATCATCCGCTCAATGGCAGGGATGGTGTTGATCAGACGTATCTTGTTGCGCAACTGTTCACTCACGATGTTCTGCGGATTGGTCACGAGCGGCATGACATACACTCCGTCGTCGGTGCTCCAGTAGATCGTGTTGCGTTCGCCGGCTATGAGCAGGGTATAGGCCTGCATGTCGGTTATAGGCGTCAGCGCGTCGCCGTTGGCGTTGGCCACGTACACGCCGTCCGCCAGCACCATATAGATCTTACGGTTCACGGCATCCACCTGCAGGGCGTACACCTCTTTGTCCGTTAGCACGGGCATGTTGTGTATGTCGTAGTCCACGCCGTTGAGCGTGGCGGTGCTGTCGTTGGCGGCCAGGATGGCATCCGGATCGTCACTGAACGGACGGGCGTCCTCGTATATGCCGTCATATATACGCTGCCTCCACAGTTTTCCGTCAGGCGTCTGCATGAGCACCGACGCGGCGTCTCTGTCCAGCAGGGTCAGTATTACGCTGTCGGTGGTGGACTTGCCTGCCAGAGTTACCGTCAGCTTGACCTTGGCCGTACGCCCGTAATCGGTGAAGTATCCGGTCAGGCTGTCACCGGTCAGGCTGCCGGCTGTGATGACGAACAGCTCCTCGTCTATCTCCCAGGCGTAGGTTACTGTAGATTTCGTCGGGTTGTACAGCGCAGCTTTCATAGTCAAAGAGGCGTACTGCTGCACCGTGTCCGAGGCTATGTAGATCGACGGAATGGTGTCCAGCACCTCCAGCACGTGGGATGTGCGGCGGGTCTTGTTCGAGTCAGCCATCAGCTCCACCACATACGTGCCTGCACTGGTAAAGACGTGCGTGGGGTTCTTCAGGGTCGATTTGCCTCCGTCACCGAACGTCCACACCCAGTTTTCACCCGCCTCGCTGATGTTGGTGAAGGTCACTTTCTCGCCGGCTTTGGGGTTCTGGGGGGAGTACGTGAAATCGTAGGTGTATTTCTGGCAGGAGACCATAGCACCTGCCGCCACCAGCAGGCAGCAGAGCAAACGCTGTATCTTTCGTAAGTTCATATCTGGCATAGTATTCTTTTCCTGTTTTATATTCTATTTCCGGCATGCTATTCTTTATCCGGCACACTACATTTGTCCCCGCAGCACGGGGAGAAACTCGTCAAAATCTTTGCGCCTGCAAAGGTACAAAAAAAAATCGATATTTGCAAATGTTTTCGTCAAAAACACCTGAATAACCTTAAAATTCTCTTTTTACAGACAAATAACCGCTCAAGCTGAACGGAACAGGAAACTGCTTCAATTAGCTTAAATGGCATTGGGACAGGACTCCCCGCGGCTATCACGCGGAATAACGGAAAAAGCTCCCACAGCATCACTGCTACAGGAGCCCCAAAAAGATGAAAAAGTTGCTGCGAAGTGGGTTTTGACAACTTGCCTCACCACTATTCGTATATTACAGGAAGCTGATATTCGCGCGGCGGTTAAGAGCACGACCTTCGCGTGTATCGTTGGTGGCAACAGGCTCGTTCTGGCCCTTGCTCTCGCACTTGATCTGGTCGGGCGAAACGCCTTTGCTGACCATGTACGCCTTCAGTGCCTCAGCACGTTTCTTGCCCCATACGCGCAGGTTCTGCTCGGCATCGCCGGTGTTGTCGGTGTGGCCGGTGATTACGATGTGTATCGATTTGTCTTCTGCCATTACCTCGCACATCTCGTCCACTATCTCTTGCTCGCCCTCCTTGAACTTCAGCTCTGCGCCGCCGGTCTCAAAGTGTACGGTAACGCTCTCGCCTTTGGCCTTGAGTCGGGCGATATGTGCCACTCTTTCGGCATGCGCTTTGGCTTCGGCGTCTGCCTTGGCTCGTGCTTCTTCCTCAACTTTGGCCTGGGCATCGGCTTTGGCTTTGGCATCTGCTTCAGCCTTGGCCTCTGCAGCAGCTTTGGCCTTGGCTTCGGCCTCTTCGCGGGCAAGGCGTTCAGCTTCGGCGCGCTCGGCTGCAGCCTTCTCTGCAGCCAGACGGTCGGCCTCCTCCTGAGCCAGACGCTCCATTTCCGCCTTGCGGTTAGCGGCCGGCCATCCGAAGTCAACGGCAATCTTCAACCCGCAGCGCAGCAGGTTGGCCTTGCCCGTCTCGTTGCTGTCGAAGGTACCGCGGTAGTCAATCACTGAGGGATCAACGCCGTTAATCATGATCAGCTCATCGGCTTTCGCTTCAGCCAACAGGTTCGAGAAGCCGTAGCCGAAGCTCACGCCTACATACAGGCCCCAGTTGTCGTTGAGCGCAACGCGTGCGCCGAGGTCAGCAATCACCGAGCCGCCCACTTTGGCGCGGTTGTTGATTTTGGCGTTCTGCGTGGTGGTATAGGTGCTGAAGCCGTGCTCGGGCATGTCGCTGAGCACATAGCTGCCGATGGCGGGGAACACACCCGTTGTGCTGTATGCACCGCCCTTGGCCTGATAGGCTCCGTGAACGGGCAGGTCAAGCGACAGACCCACGCCGCCGATCAGGGCTACGCGCTCGTTGAATGCCTTGCGGAAGAGTGCCTCAACAGGGATGCTGAGCACACCTGTGTTCTGACGCTCAACGAAGTTCTCAAAGCCAGCGGTGAGGGTATAAGGGGTGTTGGGGTTACTGGGGTGTGTCAGACCCGGGGTCACTTCCTGCCAGTTGTACGTGGCGTAAGCGTTCGCCCAGGAGTACTGCAGTCCTGCACCCAGACCGGCCCATTCGTTGAAGAAATGGCCGTAGTGGACACCGGCATCGAAGCCCATTCCCACGCGCTGCTGGCCGTTAGCGGGCTTATAGAGCATGGTGTTCAGGCCTCCGCCGAAATTAACGCCTACATAATTGTCGTGCACGCTTTGCTGGGCGCTGACCGAAACGGTCAGTGCCACAGCTGCGAACATTGCTATAATACGATTTGTTTTCATACTATTTCCTCCTTTCATTACTTCTTCAATACCTTGACTACGATACCGTCAACCGAGATCGTGTAGTTACCCGTTACGTAACTGCTCATATCCACAACGGTCTCGTTGCCCTCGAAGGTGGTGTTCTCGACTTCTATACCCATCAGGTTGACGATACGCAGGTTGTGCTCGTAGTTCTCCGAGTTCTCGATCGAAACAGTGGTGGTCGTTACTACCGGGTTCGGGTAAGCCTTAACTTTCGCTTGCTTGTTCTCCTCAGCTCCGAACAGGGTCAGCATATCGTCCTGACCGCAGGTGTAGGTCGGCTCGCCGTTCATCTTGGCGGCTACGAAGTACTCGCCTTCAAGTTTGCCGTCCAAGTGCAGGTAATGACCGTTGGCGCCGGGAATCGGTTGCCAGATCTCTGTTGCGTCTGCACGGTGATACCACTGGATATCGGTGAAGCACTCGCAGGTATCTACCAGGATGATCGTGTTGTCAAACAACGGCTTAACGTAGCTCTCCGGCAGGTTGACGTGGAACGTAACTTCAAATGCTGCGCTCTCCAGCCAGTCGAAGCGGCTGTCGCGGAACGTAACGGTCATCTTGTAGTCGCCGGTAGGCAGGCCGTCCGGAATCTCGATATCAATTACGCCGTCACGGCCGTTGATAGCGGTCTCTTCGTATGCCACGTCGTCGAGGCGGCTGTCCTCGAACTCAATCTTGTACTGGTCGGGGTAACCGCTGTTCAGGTGGTAGTTCAGGCTGTAGCCCGTTCCGGTACAATAGCCGTAGGCGTAAACCTCTACACCCTCTTGGATCTTGGCTTCCTGGTCTTCCGGTGCGCCTTCGTTGTCAGGCGTGAAGGTCTCGATGATCACACCTTCGGTGGTGAAGACCTCGGATGTCGGCTGCAGGTCGTAGTTCGCTACCAGTGCGGCGTCGCCCGTCAGTTCGTAGAACAGGGTGATGGTCAGGTGCTCGCTTACCTCAGCGCTGCTGAATGCAGCCGTGGTGACGTGCGTGAGCGGGTCGTTGAGTTTGATTCCCTCGAGTTGACCCTGGTTGAGTACCACTGCCACTGCGTGGCCGTCGGCGAACTTGGCTATCTGTGCCTCAGCGTTCTCTACTTTGACTACCGCCTTGTTGACAGTCAGTGTACCGTCCACGAAGGTGATTGCGTAGTTCTGTGCAGTCGCGCTGTTCGGGTTGATTGCATAGGTGCCTACATACGAGCCAATCGCATACGGAGTGGTGTATGCCAGACCGCTGACAACAGTCTCGTCGTCGCTGTTCTTCCAACCTTCATAGGTAGCTGTGAACTCAGGAGCAGCATCGCCGTACTCTACCTCTTTGTCTTCCGCAGTGATGGTGAGGGCTGCTTGGGCAACCGTTACCTTACCGTTGACGAAGGTGATTGCGTAGTTCATTGCCACTGCGCTGTCCGGATGGATAGTGTATTCGCCTACATTGCTGGTCGGAGCATACTCACAGATGTACTGCAGGTTGCTTACTACATCGGTGGTGTCGCTGTTCTTCCAGCCTTCATACGAAGCGGTGTAGGTCGGAATAGCGTCGCCGTAGATGACATTCTTGTCGTCTGCAGTGATCATGAGCGGAGCCTTGTAAACGGTGAGTGTACCTTCCTCGAAGCTGATCGCGTAGTTCGTTGCGGTAGCGCCGCTAGGCACGATCGTGTATTCGCCTACATTGCTTGTTACGAGGTACTCACAGTCAAATACCAGACCGCTTACCACATCGGCGCTGTCGTTGTTCTTCCAGCCTTCATACGAAGCGGTGAACTCCGGATGCTCTTCGCCGTACTCTACCTCCTTGTCGTCTGCGGTGACGGTGAGCAGAGCTTGATTAACGGTAATCTTGCCGTCCACAAATGTCATTGCGTAGTTCAGCGCCACTGCGCTATCCGGATGGATGGTGTATTCGCTTACGTTGCTGGTCGGAGCATACTCGCAGATGTACTGCAGGTTGCTGACCACGTCAGTGGTGTCGCCGTTCTTCCAGCCGCTGTAGGTAACGGTGTACTCGGGTACAGCGTCGCCGTAGGTGACGGTCTTGTCCTCAGCCGTTACGGTCAGGTTAGCCTGGTTGACGGTAACCTTGCCGTTGATGAAGGTGATGGCGTAGTTGTGTGCGCTGACGCCGCTCGGAGCGATGGCGTAGTCGCCAACATTGCTCGTCGGAGCGTACTTGCAGTCGAACGCTATGTCGCCGTACAGAACCTCTTCCGAGTCTGCACCCAGCCATCCGGCATAGGTGATCGTGTACTCAGGAACGGCATCGCCGTAGATGACGGTCTTGTCATCCGCTGTAGCGGTGAGCTCAGCCTTGGCGATGATAGCCTGTACCGGAGCCGGAGCTACGGAATCCAGGTGGTTGGCGTCAGCCACGATGCGGAAGAATACATCGATCGTGTCGGCAGCTGTGTACTGCGGCAACTCGTTGCTCCAGTTGAACTCATCGCCCGGTTTGAGCGTGTACTGGATTGTACCGTCCTCAGTCTGACCGGCAATGATCAGTGTCTGCGGCATAGCGTTATATACGAGCGAGTCGTAAGCCATCGGAGCGGTGTAGGCTACAGGTGCCTTGGCAATCTGTGCTTCCACACTGCCTGCCAGGTAGTCTTCATGACCCTCGCGCACGAGTTTGTATTGTATCACGTACGCGCCTGCGTTGGTTGCCTGCGGCAGATCAGCGCTCCAGTCTGCTTCGCCTATGCGGTACTCTACATGACCTTCCTTGCACTCTGCGGCTACAACCAGCGTTTGTGCCAAGCCATTGTATACGAGCGTGTCGTACGGAGCCGGGTTAGTTGTGATGATCGGCTGGTAAACGGCTTTGATCTTCACACCTTCGTTGTACAGCTCGGTAGTCTTCACATCCCAGCGAGCGAACTCAAATCCATTTACATCCGGAGCCTCGGGTATGTTAAGCAGGGTTACGATCTCTTGTTTGAGTTCGCCGTCCTTGCCGATGTAGGATACCTTGTGCTCAATCTTGTCAACGAGGGCTGCCCAAGCCTGCTCAGCGTTGGTGAGTTTGGTCAGGTCCGCATCGTCAATCAGCGCTTTGGCTTCATCGCTCAATGCGTCGTATTTCTCGCGGGCGGTAGCGATAGCGTCTTTTACACTCTGGTCATATACTATCTCTTCCGGGATAGCTTCGATAGCCGCAGCAGCATCCAACGCATTGTACGCTGTCTCTGCATTAGCAAGCACCTGAGCCAGCGGTTCGCCCAGCAGAGCTTTCCCGTCTGCGCTCAATTTGCTGTAAGCCGTGCTCGCAGCATCGATAGCAGCGCCGCAGGCTTCGGTATAGGCAACCGGCTGCGGGATTGCATCAATCAGTGCGGCTACGGCTTGTGCCTCTGCCAACTCGCTCTCGTGTCCGGCAATCATTCCGGCCCATTTATCCTCTGCATCAGTCAGTTTCTTCAGCTCGTCAGCACTGATCAGTGCTTTCTGCTCAGCGGTCAGCGCGTCGTATGCGGCGCGTGCCTCGGCTATGGCATGCTCGGTCGAAACCGTCAGCGTCAGCGGATCGGGGATAGCGTCAATCAGCGCGATGACCGGAAGAGCAGCCTCTGCATCGAGCAAGGTCTGATAGTTGCTTACGAACGGCTTCAGATCATCGTCCAGTGCATCGTATGCAGAACGAGC
>Ga0265301_10005832_pt1 | contig 11971 bp, 9 predicted proteins | sample AusTroGonzalo_MG_2_FD_193488 | JGI IMG/M metagenome (GOLD analysis project Ga0265301, IMG submission 193488) | Bovine rumen microbial communities from tropical cattle in Woodstock, Queensland, Australia - Gonzalo_04 | ecosystem: Host-associated > Mammals > Digestive system > Stomach > Rumen ...
CGATGGGTGGTATCTGGGTTGACTACGAGTTGCAGACCTCTATTCCTGGTCTGTTCGCTATCGGTGAGTGTAACTTCTCTGACCACGGTGCTAACCGTCTGGGTGCCAGCGCTCTGATGCAGGGTCTGGCTGATGGTTACTTCGTGCTGCCTTACACCATCCAGAACTATCTGGCTGATCAGGCTGTATGGCCGAAGATTTCTACCGATCTGCCTGAGTTCGAGGCTGCCGAGAAGGCCGTTGACGCTGAACTCGACCGTCTGCTGAACATCAAGGGTAAGCGTTCTGTTGACTCTATCCACAAGGAACTCGGTCACATCATGTGGGAGTATGTTGGTATGGGTCGCACAGCCGAGGGCTTGAAGACTGGTCTGAAGAAGATGCACGAACTGGAGAAGGAGTTCGACACGAACCTCTTCGTTCCTGGCACGAAGGAAGGCCTGAACATCGAACTCGACAAGGCCATCCACCTGCGTGACTTCTTCACCATGGGTCAACTCGTTGCCTTCGATGCGCTCTCTCGTAACGAGTCCTGCGGTGGTCACTTCCGCGAGGAGTACCAGACCGAGGAAGGCGAGGCTAAGCGCGACGACGAGAACTACTTCTATGTAGGCTGCTGGGAATATCAGGGCAAGGGCAACGAGCCTGAACTCATCAAGGAGCCGCTGGAGTACGAGGCTATTAAGGTACAGACACGTAACTATAAGAACTAAGGAATTATGGCTAAAAATATCAGTTTTACAATAAAGTTCTGGCGCCAGAACGGCCCCAAGGACCAGGGACACTTCGATACCCATGAGATGAAGGATATCCCCGATGATACCTCGTTCCTCGAGATGCTCGACATCCTGAACGAGGAACTCATCAACGAAGGCAAGGAGCCCTTCGTGTTTGACCACGACTGCCGCGAGGGTATCTGCGGTATGTGCTCACTCTACATCAACGGTACGCCTCACGGACTCACCGAGCGTGGCGCTACCACCTGTCAGTTGTATATGCGCCGTTTCAACGATGGTGACGTCATCACCGTCGAGCCTTGGCGCTCTGCTGCCTTCCCCGTGATCAAGGACTGTATGGTCGACCGCGGTGCCTTCGATAAGATTATCCAGGCTGGTGGCTATACCACCATCCGTACTGGTCAGGCTCAGGATGCCAACGCTATCCTGATTCCTAAGGAGGATGCCGACGAGGCTATGGACTGCGCATCTTGCATTGGCTGTGGCGCTTGCGTAGCCGCTTGTAAGAACGGTTCTGCCATGCTGTTCGTATCATCGAAGGTGTCTCAACTCGCTCTGCTTCCGCAGGGCCGTGTAGAGGCTGCCCGTCGTGTTAAGAACATGATTGCCAAGATGGACGAACTCGGCTTCGGTAACTGTACCAACACTCGTGCCTGCGAGGCTGTATGTCCCAAGAACGAGACCATCGCTAACATCGCTCGCCTGAACCGCGAGATGATCAAGGCAAAGTTGGCTGACTAAGGCTTCACCTTATCTATAATAAGAGCGCCGCAGATTTCCCTGTGGCGCTCTTTTAGTACGTAACTGGCGCACTGCAGTTCGCTCCTAGGCGTACTCGAGTGCGCCTAGGAACGCACTACAGTTCGCCAGCGAAAGGGGAATGGGATTAAAAATCGGCCTTTTCTTTGTTATTTCGTAAATAATGCCTATATTTGCACCATCATAACCAATTAAACATAACAAGAAGTAGACTTGATGGATCAGAAGAGGATTTTGAGGTTCTTGCGCCAAGTGATGGCCAACAACAACCGCGAGTGGTTTCAGGAACATAAGAAGGAATACGAGGCTGTCAGGGCTGAGTTTGAACGGGGCGTACAACAGGCCATTGAGCGGATTGTGACGTTCGATCCCGAGATCGCTCATGTCGAGGTGAAGGACTGTACCTACCGCTTCTATCGCGATACGAGGTTCTCGCCTGACAAATCGCCCTATAAGAACCATCTCGGCGCCTATATCAACGCCAAGAGCAAAAAGGCACTGCGGGGTGGTTACTACATGCATCTGGAGCCAGACCATTGTCTCTTGGCTGTGGGCAACTACTGGTTGCCGACGAATATCCTGACCTCATGCCGCAATGAGATCATGGCGAACACGGCCGAATGGCTCAGATGTGTGGAGAACCAGGATTTCTTGAAGTATTTCGGCAGTGACGAACCGATGAATACCAAGGAGCCCACAAATATCGATAGTTGGGACCAGCCTCAGGGCTTCGGATTGGCCAAACTGAAGACTTGTCCTTCGGGCTTCCCCAAAGACTGGCCGCACGTTGGTTATCTGCGCCTGAAAGACTATTGCTGCTGGCATGCTGTCTCTAATTCTTTCTTTGAGGGCGATGCGTGGCTTGACGAGATGGAGCGCATGTTCCGTGCAGCCAAGCCGATGATGGACTTTATGAATAGCGTGATTGATGATTATGAATAAATATAGAAAGAAAGGTGTGCTGCTATGGCTTCTGATGGCCGTAGGACTGTGTGCTGAGGCCCAGGAGCGGCTTCAACCTAGTGATACCCTCCGCTATGAGGTCAACCCACAATTGGTGCGCCAGCACTTTGAGGGTTGGGGCGTATCGTTGTGCTGGTGGGCTGGCCAGTGTGGTAAGTGGTCGGACGAGAAGATCGACGAGATTGTCACGTGGCTTGTGAGTCCGGAGGGTCTCAATTATCGCCTTTTCCGTTATAACATCGGTGGTGGCGACGATCCGCAGAACCGTCATTGCACGCCTCACCACATGGGGCAGGGGAAAGGCTTGCGTGCCGAGATGGAGGGATTTAAGGATTCCATCGGCGATGTCTACCATTGGGAACGTGATGCTGCCCAGCGCAAGATTATGCTCAAGATCAAGGAGAAACGGCCTGATGCCGTGTTCGAGGCATTCAGCAATTCCTGTCCTTATTATATGACGTATAGCGGTTGTGTCAGCGGCCATACGGATGGCGGTAAGGACAACCTGCAGCCAGCGTATTATGAGGCGTTCGCCCATTATCTCGTCGATGTGTGCAAGCACTACAAAGATACATACGGCATTGAGTTCAGGACGCTTGCACCTTTCAACGAGGCGGCAACCAATTACTGGCACGCCAATGGCTCGCAGGAAGGTTGTCATTTCGACTACGCATCGCAGATTCAGTTCATCCGCGTGCTTGGGCCCATCCTTCGTGAGTCAGGACTACGTACCGTCATCTCTGCCGCTGATGAGACCAGCGTCGGACACGCTATTGCTGGGCTGGAGCATTATGTCTCAGCAGGAGCCGATAAATATGTAGCCCAATGGAACACCCACACCTATGGTGGCAGTAATGAAGAGAAGGCCCGCTATGGGGAGTTGGCTAGAAAAACAGGTAAACATCTGTGGATGAGTGAAACGGGGGCTGGTGGTAGAGGTATCGCTGGCAACCTGAAACTGGCGCAACGACTCATCGATGACATGCGCTATATTCAGCCGGAGGCATGGATCGACTGGCAGTATATGGAGGAGAACAACGACCAGTGGTGTCTTATTCGAGGCAGTTTTGCCAATCAGACTTATGCCAAAGTCAAAAACTACTATGTGCGCCAGCAGTGCTCGCGTTTCATCCAACAAGGCTATGACATCATTGCGTCAGGGTGTGAACAGTCGCTTGCAGCCATCAGTGCCAATCGTGATACGCTGGTGATCGTAACCCTTAATGAAGATCTTGCCGCCAAGACACACAGGATTGACCTGTCCCGATTCCAGCATACACCCGTCCGAAGTGGTATTCGCGCCTATCGCACCTCTGTTGATGAGAATCTCTCTGATGCCCTCGACAGTGTTGAACTCGATGATATGACTCTCATTCTGAACATGCCTGCACAGAGCATTACAACCTTGGTCATATCTTTGAAACCTTCACCAACAGCCTGAACTTATCTAATAATGCCTAATAATGGAGACGTCCTTCACAGGAAGTCTCCATTAAAATTGTGTTTTTCTAAGTCATTCCCATCATCAGGGAATGGTGCCTTCATAGTACCTGCCCATATAGTCCTTCATAATTAATAATTTTTAGCACGTCATGGCAGTGTATCTTTAATTCTTTAATAATCCTTTTTGAAAAACGGTGCAAATATATCATAAATCTTTCAAAAGTCCAAATATATTTGACAATATTATATTAAAATATTTCATTTAGCAATATTTAACGCGACATTTGTATTTAAACCGCAAATAATATATAATTTTGTGCACTTTTATGGTAAAATCCTATTTTGTGGAAAATATTTTATATAATATTGTTAATCAGTCAATTAAGATTTTTATAAGAAAAAAGTAGAATTTCTCTCTATTTTTTTGTTGTTTCATAAAGAATGCTTAACTTTGCACGATAGAAGGAGATTGATAAATGAACGAAACAAGGATTTATATTGGTGAACTGATTTCGATAGGCGTCGCGTTCTCGTGGACGGCTACGGCGCTGCTGAGTGAGTTTGGATCGAAACGGCTGGGTAATCTCACGCTGAATGTTCTGAGGATGGCATTGGCACTAGTCTTCTCGCTGGTGCTCTTTGGTGTGGTGACGGGCCATCCGTTGCCAGGTGGCGTATCGGGAGAGGCCTGTGGCTGGATGCTGTTGTCAGGACTCGTGGGATATGTGATAGGTGATTTCTGTCTTTTTCAATGTTATATCATCATCGGTTCGCGTTATGGACAACTCTTTATGACGTTGGCGCCTCTGTCGGCAGCCTTGATGGCATGGGTGACGCTGGGCCAGCAGATGAAGGCCATGAGTGTCGTGGCCATGTTGGTGACGCTCTTTGGTATCGGTATCTCCGTGCTCGGACGAGGGGAGCATCATAAGGTATCGTTGAAATTACCCCTTAACGGCGTGCTTTATGCCGTTGGCGCAGCAGTGTGTCAAGGTGTGGGACTGGTGCTGAGCAAGATCGGTATGGATCATTATGATGCGGCGGCTTTGGCGGAAGCGGGCGTGCCTGAATGGCTGGTACCATTCAGTGCCAACTTCTACCGTTGTGTGGCAGGCATCATAGGTTTTCTGTTGTTGCTGTATTTTCGTGATGGAATGGCGCCTTTGCGTGAGGCGATGCATGATAAAAAGGGCCTTTCTGTTGCTGCGGCTACCACCATCTTCGGACCATTTGTTGGCGTAGGCTTCTCACTGATGGCAGTACAATATACAGCAGCGGGTATTGCTTCTACGTTGATGGCAATGACACCTATCATCATTCTCCTGCCGTCATATTGGCTCTTCCATGAGAAAATCACGTGGAAGGCTGTTGTGGGTGCCTTCATCTCCGTGATTGGCGTCAGTCTGTTCTTCCTTGAATAGAGGCTTATCTTATTGATTTTTGACAGCAATGGTACTGTTTTTCTTCGGAATAACATGATTTTTCAATAAAAAAGACTATCTTTGCACCATCATCTAAAACAAACGACTATGAATATTGGAGACAAAGCGCCTGAGATATTGGGCAAGGACGAGCAGGGACGGGATATCCGTCTGAGTGATTATAAGGGACGAAAGTTGGTGTTGTATTTCTATCCGAAGGACAATACCAGCGGCTGTACGGCTGAGGCCTGCAGTCTGAGAGACCACTACGGAGAACTGCAGGGCGCAGGCTATGAAGTGGTGGGTGTCAGTAAGGATTCGGCCACCTCACATGTGAAATTCAAGGATAAACATGAACTGCCCTTCCCGCTGATTGCCGATGTTGACAAGACATTGATGGAGGCAATGGGTGCTTGGGGCGAGAAAGTGATGTACGGTAAGAAGACGATGGGTACCATCCGCACAACCTTTATCATCAACGAAGAAGGTATTATTGAACAGATCTTTGTTGGTAAGCAAGTGAAAACCAAAGAACATGCAACGCAAATATTGAACAAATGACACCGAAAGAATTACGAAACGAACGACTGGCGGAACGGATGATCAAGAATCTGAAGCGCCGTAACATGGAAGCCTTCTATTGCCCGACGGCCAAGGAGGCGGTGAAAAAAGTCTCGGAACTGATTGCCGATGGGAGCAGTGTAACGTGGGGCGGTTCAATGACCATCCGTGATATGGGCATCCCACAGGCATTGAAAGAAAGAGGAACACTCGAGGTTCTCGACCGCGATGAGATGACAGACCGTGAGGAAGTGGTGAAGATTTATGAGCGTGCCTTCACGGCCGATGTCTATCTATCGAGTGCCAATGCCATCAGCGAAGATGGTGTCATTGTGAATATTGATGGCAATGGTAATCGTGTGGCCGCCATCACCTGGGGACCGAAGAAGGTCATCTTTATCATCGGTCTGAATAAAGTGGCACAAACCGTTGAGGCCGCATTGGCCCGTGCCCGTTCGACAGCCTCGCCCATTAATGCTGCCCGTTTTGACATCAAGACACCTTGTCAGACAGATGGAGTCTGTCATAACTGCAACTCGCCGGAAAGTATTTGCAACTACGTTCATTTCCTGCGTAACTCGCCACGTGGCAAACATCTTGTGATACTCGTTGGCGAAGACTTCGGCTATTAATATATGAATGAACTGATCACCTCTATTAACGATGCGGTGTGGGGATATGTGCTTATCTTCGCGCTCGTAGGTTGTGGACTGTGGTTTACGTGGCGTACACGCTTTGTCCAGTTCCGTATGGTGGGCGAGATGATACGCTTGCTGACGGACTCGGCTATTGATACGGTAGAAACACAGGTCAAGGAGAGAAAGGAAGATGGCAGACGGAAGCATATCTCCTCGTTTCAGGCGTTTGCCGTCAGTGTGGCTACCCGTGTGGGCACAGGCAATTTGGCGGGTGTAGCCTCTGCCATTGCTATCGGCGGCCCAGGAGCTGTGTTCTGGATGTGGGTCATCGCCCTCATCGGCTCTGCGACGGCCTTTGTGGAGTCAACCCTTGCACAACTCTTCAAGCAGAAACATAAGGACTCGTTTATCGGCGGTCCGGCCTATTATATCCAGCGCGGCCTGCATCAGCGTTGGATGGCCATCTTGTTTGCTGTCCTCATAACCTGTCAATTTGGCCTTTCCAATAACTCCATTCAGGCGAACACCATCTGCGGAGCCATGCAGGAAGCCTTTGGCTGGTCGCCCGCATGGGTAGGGGCAGGACTGGCGGCTTTAGGACTGTTCATCGTCTTTGGCGGCATCCAGCGCATTGCTCATGTCAGTGCAGTTCTGGTACCAGTGATGGCTATCGGCTATGTGGTGCTGGCCTTGGTGATTATCGTGATGAACATCAGCCTTATTCCACATGTGATAAAGGTCATCGTATTTGATGCTTTTGGTATTCAACAGGTTGCTGGTGGCGGTATTGGAATGACAATCATGTTAGGGGTAAAACGCGGACTCTTCTCCAATGAAGCGGGTGAGGGTAGTGCACCCAATGTGGCAGCAACGGCATCGGTCACACATCCCGTGAAACAGGGCCTCATTCAGGCTTTAGGTGTCTTTACTGACACATTGTTGGTTTGTTCGTGTACAGCGTTCATTATCCTCATCAGTGGTCTCTATCAGATACCCGCTCTCAATGGCATTGCGCTGACACAATCGGCTCTGCAGTCGGAAGTCGGCTCTGCTGGCCCAGTGTTTGTGGCAGTTGCCATCTTCCTTTTTGCTTTCTCCAGCATCATCGGCAATTACTATTATGGTGAAGCCAATATCCGTTTCATCACGTCTAATACGAAAGTTATGACCGTCTATCGCATTTTCTCTGCAGGTGTGATGGTTGTTTTTGGTGCTATTGCAAGTTTTGAGTTGGTGTGGAATATCGTCGATTTCTTTATGGCCTTCCTGACTGCCTGTAACCTCATTGCCATTGTGCTTCTGGGCCGCTATGCGTTCCGATTGCTTGATGACTATCGGAAACAGAAAAAGCAGGGTATCAAGGAACCCGTCTTCCACCGTTGTCAGTTGCCTGAGTTGGAACATGAACTGGAGTGTTGGGAATAGGGAATACAATCAATAAGTCACATGGATATCAAGGATAAGATCACCGAACAGCCCTCACGATTCGACCATCTGGAACAGATGTCGGTATTCGAATTGTTACGGCATATCAATGAAGAGGATGCAGGCGTGTCAGAAGCCGTCAGACTGGCCATTCCTCAGATAGAACCCTTTGTGGAAGCCGTAGAGGAACGGATGAAACGGGGAGGCAGGCTCTTTTATGTCGGGGCAGGCACAAGCGGTCGCCTGGGGGTGTTGGATGCCAGCGAGTTGCCTCCCACCTTTGGTGTGCCCGATTCGTGGGTCATTGGTCTTATTGCAGGCGGAGAACAGGCACTGCGCCATGCTGTGGAGAAAGCGGAGGATATTCCTGAGCAAGGATGGCAGGATTTGCTGGCGTATCATCCTACCATTGACGATACGGTGCTTGGGATAGCAGCCTCTGGTACGACCCCTTATGTGCTTGGTGCTGTTGAGAAAGCCAGAGAGAATGGGCTGCTGACGGGTTGTATCACCAGCAATCATCATACGCCTTTGGCTGAGGCGGCAGAATATCCTATTGAAACGATTGTGGGACCTGAATTCGTCACAGGCTCCAGTCGTATGAAGAGCGGTACGGCTCAGAAGATGGTGCTGAATATGATATCCACCTCGTTGATGATACGATTGGGACGTGTTCAAGGCAATCGGATGGTCAAGATGCAACTGACGAATGCCAAACTGGTGGATCGTGGTACGCGGATGCTTCAGGATATGTTGGGCCTGAGTTACGATGAGGCTCAGCAACGTTTGCTGGAGGCAGGTAGCGTAGATAGTGCCTGTCATACCCCTTGATACGCTGCATTTGACAAAAAACCTAAATTATTTTGTTTATCTGTTTCTTTTTTCGTATCTTTGCAACGTTTTAAGGTTTTAAAGACTTAGATATGTCATCAGTAGAGATTAGGAAGGTAACAGACAAGCAGAGCCTGACCACCTTCATTGACTTTCATTATGACTTGTACAAGGGTAATCAGTATGATGCCCCCAACTTATACAGCGACGAGGTTCACACGCTGAGCAAGGATAAGAATGCGGCTTTCGAGTTTTGCGAGGCCGAATATTTCTTGGCCTATAAGGATGGCAAACTCGTGGGACGTATCGCTGGCATCATCAATCAGCGGGCCAACGAGAAATGGGAGCGTAAGAGTGTGCGCTTCGGATGGGTTGATTTCATCGACGATATTGAGGTGAGTCGTGCGCTCTTCAATGCCGTTGAGGAATGGGGACGCCAGAAGGGGATGACGGAGATTGTCGGTCCTCTGGGCTTTACCGATATGGATCCTGAGGGTATGCTTATCGAGGGCTACGATCAGATGGGAACGATGGCCACGATTTATAATTATCCCTATTATCCCAAGCATATCGAGCAACTTGGTGGCTGGGAGAAGGATAACGACTATGTGGAGTATAAGGTCATTGTGCCAAAGGAGGGTATGCCTGAGAAATTCAGGAAGGTGTCTGAAATGGTGATGAAGCGTTACAACCTTCATCCGATGCACCCCAAGCGCAGTCAGGTGTTTGGTAAAGAGCAGATTGGTCGTAAGGTGCTCGATGTGGTCAATAAGACCTTCGGCCATCTTTATGGCTACTCGCAGATGACGGAGGCTCAGATCGATGAGTATCTGAGGATGTATTTCCCCATGCTCGATATGGATCTAATCTGTCTGATTGAAGACTGGAACACACCCGACCATGATATCATCGGCGTGGGTATTTCGATTACTTCGATGACCCGTGCCCTACAGAAGTGTCATAAGGGGCGTCTTTGGCCTTTCGGCTGGTGGCATTGTCTTCGCGCTTTGAAGATGCATAAGGCGGAATGTGTCGACCTGATGCTGGTGGGCATCCTGCCTGAGTATCAGCAGAAAGGAGCCAACGCCCTGCTGTTCTACGACCTGATACCCATCTACCAGAAATATGGCTTCAAGTGGGGCGAGACCAATGTGGAGATGGAGACCAACGATAAGGTACAGAGCCAGTGGCAGTACCTCGAGCACGTGCAGCATAAGCGCCGTCGCTGTTTCAGAAAATCACTATAACTAAAACCGAGAAAATGGCAGAAGATAAAAACTTAATCCCTGAAGAAAACGTCATTTATGACGACGATAATATTAGAACCCTGACGGGTTTGGAGCACATCCGATTGCGTCCAGGTATGTATATTGGCCGTTTGGGCGATGGTGCCTCACCTGAAGACGGTATCTATGTCCTGTTGAAAGAGGTGTTCGACAACTCTATCGACGAGTTCAAGATGAAGGCTGGTGACCGTATTGAGGTGAATATCGAGGACAACCACCGTATCTCGGTACGTGACTACGGACGCGGCATTCCTCAGGGCAAACTCATTGATTCTGTCAGTATTCTGAATACCAGCGGAAAGTTTGATTCGAAAGCCTTTAAGAAGTCTATCGGACTGAATGGTGTGGGTGTGAAGGCTGTGAATGCGCTGAGTTCCCACTTCGAGGTGCGCAGTTATCGCGATGGTAAGGTGCGCAAGGCTACTTTTGAGTGTGGCAAATTGACAAATGATGTTACGGAGCCTACGCAGGATGAAAACGGCACCTATATCTATTTCGAGCCTGATGCAACAATGTTCCACAACTATCAGTTCCATGATGAGATTGTGGAGAACATGCTGCGCAACTATACCTATCTGAATACTGGGTTGACTATCATGTATAACGGTCGCCGCATCCTCTCGCGTCACGGTTTGGAGGACTTGTTGAAGGACCGTATGACCAGCGATGCCCTCTATCCCATCATCCATTTGCAGGGCGATGATATCGAGATCGCTTTCACCCATGCCAATCAGTATGGCGAGGAATACTATTCTTTCGTCAATGGCCAGCATACCACGCAGGGCGGTACCCACCAGAGTGCCTTTAAGGAGCATATCGCCCGTACCATCAAGGAGTTCTTTAACAAGTTCGAATACGGTGATATCCGTACAGGTATCGTTGCAGCCATTTCCATCAATGTCGAGGAACCCATCTTCGAGAGTCAGACCAAGATTAAACTGGGTTCTACGGTGATGTCGCCTGAGGGTGTCAGCATCAATAAGTATGTGGGCGACTTCATCAAACAGGAGGTCGACAACTACCTGCATATACATAGTGATGTGGCTGAAGTACTGGAGAATAAGATCAAGGAGAGCGAACGTGATCGTAAGGCGATGGCTGGTGTGACCAAACTGGCCCGTGAGCGTGCCAAGAAAGCCAATCTCCACAATCGTAAGTTGCGCGACTGCCGTATTCATTTCAGCGATGTGAAAGACGACCGCAAGGAGGAGTCAAGTATCTTCATCACCGAGGGCGATTCCGCTAGCGGAAGCATCACCAAGAGCCGCGATGTGAATACGCAGGCTGTCTTCTCGTTGCGAGGTAAGCCCCTTAATAGTTTCGGCCTTACCAAGAAGGTGGTCTATGAGAACGAGGAGTTTAATCTGTTGCAGGCAGCCCTTGACATCGAAGAGGGTCTTGACAGCCTTCGCTATAACAAGGTGATTGTGGCTACCGATGCCGATGTCGACGGTATGCACATCCGTCTGCTCATCATCACCTTCTTCCTGCAGTTCTTCCCTGAATTGATTAAGAAAGGTCACGTTTATGTGCTGCAGACCCCGCTCTTCCGCGTCCGTAACCGTCGCACAAAGATCAAGAATAAGCAGATTATCGCTGAGGCGGATGCTAAAGCAGACAAGAAGAGTGATTTCATCACCCGTTACTGTTATAGTGAGGAGGAGCGCGTCAAGGCCATCAATGATTTGGGACCAGATCCTGAGATCACCCGATTCAAGGGGCTTGGTGAGATCTCGCCTGAGGAATTTGCAGGATTCATCGGTCCAGACATCCGTCTTGAACAGGTGACCCTCCATAAAACCGACCAGGTGCAGAAACTCCTCGAGTACTATATGGGTAAGAATACGATGGAGCGCCAGAACTTTATTATCGACAACCTCGTCATCGAGGAAGATCGTCCTGAGGAA
>Ga0265301_10005838_pt1 | contig 11963 bp, 7 predicted proteins | sample AusTroGonzalo_MG_2_FD_193488 | JGI IMG/M metagenome (GOLD analysis project Ga0265301, IMG submission 193488) | Bovine rumen microbial communities from tropical cattle in Woodstock, Queensland, Australia - Gonzalo_04 | ecosystem: Host-associated > Mammals > Digestive system > Stomach > Rumen ...
CTTTCCGCCCCTTGACCGTCACGCGGAAACCAACCTTGCGGAAAATGTTCATCTCCCCAGTGCTATAGCGGAGCCGCGCTGCATTTCCAGAGACTTCAAGCCCAGATTCAACATCCACACGAAGCGGTTCCGGATCGGGGCCGGGCACAAAATGGAATTTCAGTTGCGTCGGGCCATCAATCCGCATCCAATTGCCGTACGGATTTTCTCCGTCCAGGACAAACGCAGAATCCGGTACAGCACGCACCATGAACGGAAGGCCTTTTGCACTGCGCGGGACCCGAAGCGTATCGCGGAAGCTACGAACCACCGTATCGCCCGAAACCACCTGCAAAAATTCCACACTGCCGTGTTCGGCCCCCAGCACCACATCGACACCGGCACATTCCGGGTCATACCTCCAGTTCGGTTTCAAGGCCAGAACTTCGTCTTCGGAGCTGAGCCGGAACAAGTCGACATCGGAACTTCTAAACATCTTGCCGCCCTTATCGCTGCCTTCGACGGACCAACCATCAAAGCAAGCATCCACGCGGTAGACCGTGGGGAAAGCGCCACCAACGGTCACGGAAATTTCATCCTTCCAGGACTCGTCATAGAAAACGCTGTCTTCCCGAGTAAAGACAAACGATTGAAGATTTTTGTATTGCGAAGCAAAGAACTCCACCCTGAACAGGACCGAACTGAACTCTATACCATCATCACCATCCAAGATCTCGAGAGCCTTCGTGAGAGTTCCCTCCAAGTCGACCGTGTCCGACCAAACGCGCCTCGTAAAGCGAAGCGAAGCCAAGGCATCCAATGTAGACTGAGAAGCTCTAGCGGTTGCGTCCTCGTCCAGTTCGACAGAAAAGAACATATAAGGGTGATTCCGGAACCATCCAAATTCACCTTTCAGCAAAAGGAGCATGTTCGTCACGAGGGGAATTGACTCGGAGCGCCCCTGCAAAAGTTCATCCTCGCCCGTCGGCACCTTGACGACAATCGGCAAAGGTCCCTCGTTGGAAATGACTAGGTTCTTTAGAATAGACTTTCCCTGAGTAGCGCTGTAATACAGTTGAACGGTACCATTCTCTTTTACATCCTGAACAAAATCCTGGAAAAAATACCCAGCCTTCTGTTTGCTGAAATCATAAAACAGGGTGCGACTCGGAGTCTGCACAAAAACGCTGTCCAAGTCCATCGCATTTATCCCTATTTCGTCCACGACACCGAACAAAGGAATTTGGTCGAGGTGATTGACCTCGAACTCGCGAATTACCGGCATAAAGGAATAAATATACAGCCCACTTTTATCGAAAGGCCTGACGACCTCACCATCCGATATGTAATACTCAATATTATAGTGAGGCTTGGGAGCCAAAACTTTGGGACCTGCAAACGCAACGGAAAAGGACGCCATCAGAAAAATGGCGACCACGCGCAGTGGGATTTTTAATCCTGCAGATATCCTCATAGCAGTGAAAATAAATAATATCGGACAATTTTGCTACAACAATCTTACAAAAAGACATTTTGAAAGGGGAAAATTACTGCAAAACGACTTTCTTGGCGAATATTTGGCTCCCGGAACGGATCCTGAGGATATAGAGGCCTCCTTCTGGAGCCGGGAACCTCACACTATTCAGCCCAGCCGTAGAGGTTGCCGACAGCGATGCCATCACTCTTCCGGAAACATCCAGCAATTCGACCTTCGCATTTTTACCAGCAAGACCATTCGTCGCCACGAACTGGATATCAAACGCATTGCCACTGCGGATAACGCGGACATCCTTGAGAGCATATTCCACCTCGGGCTTGGCATGCGGAGCTACACGGACAACCGCAGTCTTCTTGAGGGAACCGACCTTTACGGCAATCGTCTTGCCTTCCTTCGCCTCGACCGTCTTGCCGTCAACCGTCACAAACACCTTGTTGCCTGTCGCCTTAGCTTCGGCAAGACCCTCCAATTTAAGATACGCAGTTCTCTCACTCGACGCACTCAACTGGAGAGTCCATTCCATTTCTTCTGCCGCAGGCCTGAACGACCTTGCAAGAGCGCGGTCACCATCGACAATCGAGAGCGACACATAATCTCCCATGCCGGAAGGCGGTTCGTCACTCTTGGACACTTCGCTGCTCGTGCCGAACAGGTTCCAGGAATCCTTCTTGCCGTTGCCGTCGGACAGGATTGCACGGATAGTCCAGCCGTCAGAAGCCTTCTTGAGTGCAGAAACTTTCGCGAGGGATTTTGCCTTGCTATTAACAAATTTCAATTTAGCCGGGAACTGGATAGTCTGCGGACCGTGCGTGTGCAACCATACAGCCTCGTAAGGTTGAAGCACTGTCGGGATTTCGTATTCACCGGACTCGTCGTTCCAGCTCCATACATCGATATCGGAGCCCGCTATCGCAGACAGGTCAACGGTCCAGCTATAAGGGTTAGCAACCATGTTCCAGCCACTATTGACGCTGTCGACATTCCAGACTATTTCAGCATTGTCAACATATTTGGCAGCCTTGCGTTTCAAGGGGACTCCGTCATAGGAACCATACCAGTAACCATCCATTCCGGACACCTTGTCGGAGCGGGAATAGGCACGATATTGCATGTAGTCGCCCAACGTCAGAGATTCGTCCCAACTGTAAAGCACATGGTAATCGTCCAAATGCAACTTGCGCACATCCACATCGGCGAGCGAAACCATCTGCCAGCGGCTTGTCCGGACGCGCGTTTCATTCCAGGAGCTACCATTAACCAATGCAGAATCCAAATCTCCCCGCAACGCAATTTCATAGACAAGCGAATCGCCGGGGTTTACACCAAAGGTCACAGAGGCACCACGCACAGAGCCGGGCACGGAATCAACCAACACAGTATCGACCAAGGTGGTGTATCCGGACCGCACCCGGACCGACAACGCGACCTTACCGGCCAGAGAATCTACACTGGCGTTAAACTTGAGACGCGCCATGGAGCCAGCCCATTCGATCTTGTGCGACTCGATTTTGAGAGCCGGGACACGAATAATTACCAAAGCACTGCTAGAAACGGGCAGTTCAAACGAAGAGGACGACACAGGTAGCGGCAATTCAGAAGAACTGGAGATAACCGGCACGAACTCCGAAGAACTGAACGGGAAGAAGGAACTGGAACTTGCAGACAGAGGCAATTCGATCGAACTAGAACTGAACAGCCACGGCCATGCGATAGAACTGGAACTGAATGTCGGGAGCTGGAACGAACTCGAACTGAATGTCGGGAACCAGAACGAACTCGAACTGAATGTCGGGAACCAGAACGAACTGGAGCTTTCCGGGACCGAAGAAGAACTGGATACGGCAATAGAAGACGATGACGGAGGATTGGTGACAATCGGCTTCGCAAGCAGGTACGGGAAGTCATCGTTCATGCCATCCTTGCGGGCCCAATATTCAACACCATTCTCGGCAAACGGTTCGTTCAGGAAGTCTGCAAAATCATCCATCTTCATAGAAGCAGCAACCTTCGTGCCGTTGAAATTCTCGCTAATCTCTTCGGACGCACCGTTACGGACATTGTAGCGTACATCCCAGCACGTGGCATTGCCGTTCAACTTGGTCTTGCCACTGCACTCGTTCTCGATCAGTCTCCAGTCTTCTCCCTGCGCAGACGACAAGTATTTGGCATTGCCCCCTTCGAACTTGCCAAAAGCATCAAGGGCATCTTCACCATTATGGTACGTGGAAACAATTTTTCTGAGCACCTTCGTTCCATGCAACGTAAGAAGGCCAACCAAATAACCCTCTCGTATATTGTCCGATGAAGCCCTGCCAGGAATCGGATGGAACGTGCCGATATGGTACACATTCTCCATGGCAAAGTCCTTGCTGCTCAGCAAGCGTCCGAATACACCGCCCACATATAGGGAATCGGCCTGGGAGAAATCCCCCTGCACCTCGAAGTCGCCGATAATCGCGACATGGTCCACTTTATTCGGCATGACGCAGTAACCGCAAAGCCCGCCCACAGCAGCAGAGCCCTCTACTGGGAATGTTGGATCCACCCCGGCATTGAGGTTCAGCAAGGAAGGTTTGTCCAACTGAACATTTTCAAAGGCCACATAGAGGACACCCGCATTGTCGGCAAACGAACCGAAAATACCCCCCATACGGACGATGTTCAGACTATCAGTCACCGAAATACGGCCCTTGAATAATGCGTTGTGCACGGTCAAGACGGAATCTCCGTCCGCGTATGTTCCACTTGTATTAGGCCGAGTCACGGCCTTACCGACAAAGCCTCCCACCATTAAAGAATCAATTGCAGAGACTTCGCTGCCTCCGGCGTTATGCCCTTGAAGGCCGCTTATAGCGACTTTTATTTCCATCGACGAGGAATTTTCCACCAAAGCTTTTGCATTACGGGCAAGGCAAGCACTACCGGCCAAGCCACCCATGAATACGTTGGCACTTATGTTCTCGACATCCGGCTTTTTAACAAGCACGAGCGGCCCGCTAGTTTCAGAATTGGAAATAGAAACAAACGATTCGCTCGTCACCTCATTCTTGGTCGATACGCAAGTTTGTTCACCAATCAAGCCGCCAGAATAATACTCGTAAAGATCCGCATTCCTCAAAGTATCCTTAATGTTAGGAGTCACTTCTGCGTTGTTGATTTTAAGTTTGGCACCCCCATCAAGCGCACTGCGGCCAATCAAGCCGCCCAAATGCACAACCGAGCCCTGCGACTTGTTAATAGAACCATAAAAGGCAACATTATTCACAGACAAATCCATAATTTCGTTAGCCTGATTCTTGTAGGGCGCAACCTCCCCTATGAGACCGCCCATCGTCTTTCCACCGAAAAGCTTGGTATAAACACCTGATTTACCAGCCTTTTTCAGCATTGTCACGTTTTCAATTTTCATATAGCCGACTTCGGGAACATTGTTTCTCTGCCGCGAAAGCACATACATGCCAACTAGCCCCCCAGCAACAATAGACGTGTCGGCAGACAGGTTCTGGACCTTGGCCATAACATTGATATCTTGCAAGTTAAGATTTACGGCATACGCAACAAGGCCACCTATGTAGGCGCGATAACTGCTCCCCCAACCCGCAAGATTACCTCCCGCATAGTCATCCGCATCGCCCAGGTCCACCTCGTTATAGATGTTGAGGTCGTCATCACTGAAAATCCGTAAAAAGGTGCTGTTTTCCAAATAGCCGACAAGCCCCCCAGCCATGGGAGCAGAAATTCGAACATTGTCCAAAGTGTCATCGTATAACAAAGACCGCGTCATTACGCCCGCCAAACCACCAACAGGCCCAAAATAGGAGGCCTTGGGTGTCACGGAAGAAGCCGCATCGGGGCCCTTTATGGTAAAACGAAAATCTTTGAGAACCAGGTTATGGACATTGACTGAATCAAGTTCCTTGAAAAAACCAATTGTATCGAGAACGCGTTCAACCGAATAATCAATGATTTCAGTATAGCACACATTCTTGACATCAAATCCATTTCCGCTAATTTCTCCGTAATCCGGCTTGAACTTAAGGGGAGTATGGTTGACAGCGCAAACCGTATCTTTGCCAATGACTTCAATCTGCCCAAAATCAAAATCACTCAAGAACACAATCGTTCCGCTCGTAAGCGGATCCCAAAAACTGTTACCCCCCGCAGGGCGCCAATCTGCATTCATCAGAGAATCAAGAACAAACGCTGTACGGGAGAGTGTCTTCAACCTCGCTCCAGTACACCTTGCCCCTTCCATATTACTGCCGCCAAACTGCGTGCCACCGAACAGCGCACCACCGAACTGAGGAAAAACGTAAGCCGTTGCAGGAATCGCACTATTACCACAGGAGTCTGTTCCCTGCGAAATATAAGCTGTACCATTATTGTCATCATAGAGATTTACAAAGCCCGCATTGTTTTCCAATCCCTGAGCAAAGACGGATCCCGCCGTAAGGAATCCCCAAATGAATAAAAAAATGGATTTTATTTTCATGCCTTATACCCTGCCTCGATTATTTTCTCTATATAAGATACTATCAAAAAGGGGAAATATTCCAATCGAGAGTTTCTTTTTCTTTACACTGTGATAGGGCGCAAGTGCAAAAACTGCCCAAAATATTACAAAATGACAGGCGTCACATGTTTAATTTTGTACAACACTTTTTTTGGAGGTATGAGGTATGAGGTCGTGCTTCGCACTCTGAGGTTTGAGGTCTATTTTCTGTAATTTTACCACTTGTTGCTAACTGCTCAGAGGGGCTTTAGCCCCAACCTCACAGTTCAAAGCGAGCATTGCGAGCGACCTCATACCTCAAAGGGAGCGTAGCGACCGGCCTCATTGCTCAGAGGGAGCGTAGCGACCGAGCTCATACCTCAAAGGCACGAAGTGCCGACCTCGTGCCTCAAAGCGAGCATTGCGAGCGACCTCGCGCCTACTTCACATCGTATTCGGGGATCGGCAGGCTTTCACCTGCCTTCATGGCGGCATCGAGCTTCTTGGACTTTTCCGGGTCGAGCCACCAATAGACGGGGATGGCGTCTTCGCGGTTGAAATGGTCCAGCACCTTTTCGGGCATGCCATAGCGGTTCCAGTAGAGGATGCGATGGTGGTCGCACTGCCACATAAGCACGTAAGGCACGATTTCGGCAAGGCGGTTATCGAGTGCCTTCAGGATTTCATTACGCTTCGCAAGGTCGAATTCCGTCTTCTGCAAGTTGATGAGGCTATCGACAACTTTATCCTGAACGCCGGCAAGGTTGTTCGTACCCTTCTGGAGTGCGGTGGCAGAATGCCAGCTCGCTTCGGGGTCACGGAGGCGGCCTGCACCCCAGTTCACCCAGTAGAGGTCGAAGTCGGCATCGTCGAGGCGCTTGCGCAAGGTGCTCTGGCTCATCTGTTCGATGGTCGCCACCACGCCCACCTTCTTCAAGTCTTCCTGGAACAGCGTGAGGTGGCGCAGGTCTTCCTGGCTCGTGATGAAGTTGATGGCGAAGGCCTTGCCGTCTTTTTCGAGCACGCCCTGGCCGTTCACCTTGTAGCCCGCTTCGGCAAAGAGGGCGCGGGCGCTGTCCGGGTTGAACTTGTAGAGCGGAGCCGTCGGGTTCTGGTTGCCATCCCACAGGTCGGGGTAGTAGCTGTTCAGCAAGAAGTACTGGCCGAACATGTACTTCTCGTTCATGGCCTCGCGGTTCAGGAGCATACTCAAGGCGCGGCGGACGCGAACATCCTGGAACTGCGGCTTGCGCAGGTTGATGGCCATACCCTGGAAGCCGATGGGCTCTTTGTTGAAGATGCGCTGCTTTACGGCCCAGCCCTTCTTGACGGCATCGAAGTCGGTCTGCTTCATCCAGATGCTGCTGGTGTAGATGGCATAGGCGTTGAAGTCCTGCTTCTTGAAGGCTTCGAGGGCCTTCGTCTGGTCGTTCATGAAGCGATAGCGGATCTTCTCGAAGTTGTACTTGCCGCGGTTCCAGTTCTTGTGGAAGCCCCACCAGTCAGCTCGGCGCTGCAATTCCACATAGCGGTCTTCGCGGAAGGTCTTGATCTTGTACGGGCCCGAGACTACCGGGAACTCGTAGCGGATCTGGTTGAAGTCCTTGCCCGCCCACACGTGCTTGGGAAAAGCGAGCATGCCCGCAGCTTCCCAGAAGTTGCCCCAGTGCGATTCCTTCGCAGTCATCTTCACCGTGAGGCTGTCGACCACCTCGGGGCGGTCGAAACGGCTAAGCCCGACCTTGAAAATCGGGGTGAGGTTCTTCTCGTCCATGATGACGTCGTAGTAGAACTGCACATCTTCGGCGGTGACGGGCTTGCCGTCGCTCCACCGAGCCCGCGCATCCACGTGGAAGGTGAACGTCTTGCCATCTTCGCTAACGCTCCAGCTGTCGGCGAGGATACCGACCTCGCGGTCCTCGGTGGAGTGCAGACTCACGAGCGGCTCGAACATCATGCCCATGAGCTCGGCGGAGAAGCTATTGTAGTCTTCCCACATGTTGAAGGACTTGGGCATCGCGGAACCCCAGAGGGTGATCGTCCCGCAGGGGCGGGCGTCCTTCGAGGCAATCGGGTCGAACTCGCCCGTGGCGGTGGAATCAAAAGGCAGTTCCGGGCAGTTCAGCTCGGCGGACTTGGAAGCCCCGGACTTTCCCTGCTCGTTGCAGGCGGTGAAAGCAAACAAAAACGCAGCCGCAGCCGCGCACATAGAGAAGCGGAAAAAGTTGTTCATGAGTGGAATAATAGTATTTAGTGGATAGGGGTTAGGGGCAAGGATCTAGAGGCTAGGAGCTGTGAGCGATGAGCTAAGAGGAATGAGGGTTGTGCGAAGGTCATTAGGAAGCTGTCATGCCCGCGTGGTTCGGCAAGCTCACCAACCTTAGCGGGCATCTCCTTTTTATCTCACGGCTCACAACTCACGGCTCATTGCTGACTGCCGATACCTCGTGCCTGGAGCCTCGAACCTGAAGCCTCACCGCCCCTCTACGGCAACCCTACGTGGCGCTGCTTCTGCTTCTTGGGCTTGGCGTCGCCGTTCTCGGACTCCTCAGGTTCAGCCGCAGCCATCTCGGCCTTGAGAATTTCGAGCGCGACACGCGCGGCTTCCTGCTCGGCCTTCTTCTTGTTCGGGCCGGTCCCCCGGCCGTAGACCTTCCCGTTCACGCTGACTTCGGCGGTGAACGTCTTCTGGTGCTCCGGCCCGTCCTCGGCGACGATGACGTACTCCGGGGACATGTGCAGCTTGGAGCCCTGCGTGAGTTCCAGCAGCTCGCTCTTGTAGTTCACGAAGTCCTCGGCCACGATGATTTCTTGCACACGCGGGAAATGGAAACGGTTGAGGATGGCGCGGACCTCTTCGAGCCCGCCGTCCAGGTACACCGCCCCGAGTACCGCCTCGTAGGCGTCAGCGAGGATCGTTTCCTTGCCCCGACCGCCCATCTTGGCCTCGGACTTGCCGATCTTGATGTAGTCGCCCAAGTTCCATTCCTTGGAAGACTGGGCGCAGGCATGGCCGGAAACCACAGCGCTCTTGCGCTTGGAGAGGTTGCCTTCGGAATCGTCGGGGTATGTCTTGTACAGGTACTCCGTGGTCAGCATGTTGAGCACGGAATCGCCCAGGAACTCCAGACGTTCGTTGTTGTTTGTGTACGGGAGGTCCTTGCCGGACAGGAACGACCGATGCACCAGGGCATGGGCCAGCAGTTCCGGATCGCGGAACCTATACCCGAGCTTCGCCTCAAGCCCGTCACCGGACTTCTGGCGAAACCAGAGCTTTAGCACTTTGTGGAGTAGAGTGTTCTTTTCCATTGTACAGTGGTTAGTGGTTAGGGGGGTATTAGACGAGAGACGAGAGACGAGAGATTATTTAGTTCATTCCGTGCGAAGCACCATTATTCATCTTTCGTCTTTCGTCTGTAGGGCGAAGCCCGTTCTTTCGTCTAATAAGAAAGGGCAGCCTCGTTCGGGCCACCCTGTCCAGTTGCTTTTCCGATGAAAACCGAATTAAGCCTTCTTGGATTCGATGAAGGCGACCACGTCGGCAACCTTCTGGAACTTTTCGGCATCGGAATCGAGGATTTCGACTTCGAATTCGTCTTCGAGAGCCATAACCAGTTCAACGCGATCGAGAGAGTCCGCACCCAGGTCATTGCCGAATTCGGATTCCATCTTCACGTCTTCGGCCTTGACTTCGAGCTTGGCGACGATGACGTCGGTAATCTTCTTGAAAATTTCTTCTTGTGTCATTGTTAACTCCGTTTGGATTGTTTGATGTTAAATTTAATAAAAAATGGCTAGGCGTTCAACCCACCATCTACACCCAGAATCTGGCCAGTGATGTAGCAGGCGTCATCGGAGGCCAAAAAAGCGACCGCATTGGCCACATCTTCGGGTTTTCCGATACGTCCGAGGGGGATTTGGGCTGCATATTTTTCCTTGGTGGCGTCATCCATGGCGGCGGTCATGTCGGTCCCGATGAAACCGGGGGCGATGGCGTTGACCGTAATGCCGCGGGAGGCGAATTCCCTCGCGTTGGAGCGGGTCATGCCGATGATGCCGGCCTTGGCAGCGGCGTAGTTGGCCTGTCCGGCTTGGCCACGCAGGGCGTTAATGCTCGAAATGTTGATAATATGGCCGGTGCGCTTGCCCATCATGGTGCGGGCGACTGCACGGGTACACAGGAACACAGAACGCAGGTTCGTAGCGATAACCGCGTCAAATTCTTCATCCTTCATGCGCATCAGGAGGCCGTCACGGGTGATACCGGCGTTGTTGACCAGGATGTCGACCGTGCCCATGTCGGCGATAATCTGCTTGAACACGTTCTGGACCGTCTCGGAGTCGGCCACGTTGCATGCGTAGCTCTTGACCTGCACCCCAAGTTCGGCGGAAAGTTTGGCCGCCAGTTCTTCCTTGACCGAGGTGGAAAGGATGGCGACGTCCGCACCTTCGCTAGCAAGCTTTGTAGCAATGGCGAGACCGATACCACGGGAAGCCCCCGTGACAATGGCTTTTTTACCTGTAAGTTTTCCCATAGTAATTCCTGTGGTTTGTGGTTAATAGCTTTGAGGTCGTGCTTCGCACTTTGAGGTATGAGGTCGGGGCTACGCCCCTTTGAGCTTTTTATAATCGCGCCTCCGGCGCCTTACTTTAGCTCAGAGCGAAGCGACCTCATCGCTCACTGCTCATTACCCCTTCAGTGCCTGGAATGCCTCGATGGTTTCCACCGGAGTGACCTTCACGTCGCGGCTAATCTTGCGCATCAGGCCCATGAGCACCTTGCCGGAGCCGACTTCCACGCCCTGCGTGACACCCAGGGACATGGCCTTGTTCATGCAGTCGTTCCAGCGGACCGGAGACACCAGTTGGCGCACCAGCAGGTCGGCAATTTCGCTACCCTTCGTGACCGGTTCGGCAATCACGTTCGCGATGACCGGCTTTTCCACGTCCTTGAAGGTCGTCTTGGCAATCGCTTCGGCGAGGCCGGCCTGGGCAAACTGCATCAGCGGGCTGTGGAAGGCACCCGAAACGGCAAGCGGAATCGCCTTGATACCGGCGGCACCGCAGTTTTCCACGAGCTTGTTCACGCCGGCGACCGCACCGGACACCACAATCTGGCCCGGGCAGTTGATGTTGGCCGGGACCACGACGCCTTCGGCCTTGACCGCTTCGCAAAGTTCAAGAATCTTGGCTTCGTCCTGGCCCATGATGGCAGCCATCGCACCGGGGTTCTTGGAACCGGCCGATGCCATGAGTTCACCGCGGGTGCGCACCAGGCGGAGGCCTTCTTCAAAACTGAAACCGCCGGCGGCGTAGATGGCGGAATATTCACCGAGGGAATGCCCGGCCACGTAGTCGAACGCGAAACCTTCGGACTTGAGCAGCTCCATCACCATGGCAGACACGGTGAAGAGGGCCGGCTGGGTGTTGTCGGTGCTCTTGAGCACGTCTTCGGGACCTTCGGCCATGAGCTTCGAAAGCGAGAAGCCCAGGATTTCATCGGCCTGCATCATAATCTTCTTGGCCGGTTCAAACGTAGAAGCGAGCGTCTGGCCCATGCCCACGTACTGGGCACCCTGGCCCGGGAAAAGTAAAATCGTCTTAGACATCATAAACCTCTGCGGCTAGGCCGCAATTTTATTTTTGCGATACCAAATTAAAAAATTACAAACTCCTCTAGGACAAAAATCACAGGAATCCGCACACATTCTCACGAAAGAAAGATAAATAACGCCATTTTGTAACAAGGGAACGTTTAAAGCCCCGTTTTTACACGGGGCTTTAAATCTTTACACGGGAATGACTAGCGCAAATTACTGGAATTCACAATCACATTCCGGAGTTTCATCGTCATCAAGACCAAACACATCGCTACCCGAAAGCAAGTTCGGCCCACGGCATTCAAAAACAGTCATTTTAGGTGCGACGTATGCCTTCTTGCAGATTTCACTTTCCATAACTTCATCTTTAAACATACGCTACTTCCTTATAAAC
>Ga0265301_10005839_pt1 | contig 11962 bp, 6 predicted proteins | sample AusTroGonzalo_MG_2_FD_193488 | JGI IMG/M metagenome (GOLD analysis project Ga0265301, IMG submission 193488) | Bovine rumen microbial communities from tropical cattle in Woodstock, Queensland, Australia - Gonzalo_04 | ecosystem: Host-associated > Mammals > Digestive system > Stomach > Rumen ...
AGTTTCCACCACAACCTGCTTGCACACAATGCGGGCCGAAACTGGAGCCTGGGCGGTGGCCTCGACGGGAACGGCTACTACGCGGGTCGCCTAGACATATTTAACAACGTTGTCTATAACTGGGTGAGTCGCGTGACCGATGGCGGTGCGCACGAGGTGAACTTCGTGGGCAATTACTACAAGGAAGGTGCTGCAACCACCTTGCACGGCTATACATTGCGTGCGCAGTTCGAAGGTACGGGCAAGGGCTCGCAGGCGTATTACTATCACAATAACGTTCTCGAGGCTGTGGGCGGCAAGTTCACCTGCGACGGCTCCAACGATAAATGCGGTCGCGAGTATTCGCTTTCCGGCGGGCAGGTGCTGGATTGGGAACCTTGGAACAGCAAGCCCTTCTTCGCCTCTTACGCCACAGTGCAGAGCGCATCGGCAGCTTACAAGGACGTGCTGAGCGATGTAGGCCAAACAATGCCTATTCTCGACAATCATGACCAGCGCATGATCAGGGAAACCAAAAACGGAACTTACAGCATGAAGGGCTCCGTGGGCGGCATGGCGGGCATTCCCGACCGCGAAACCGACGTAAAGGATACGGCGAATATTAAGGGATGGGAACCGTACCCGAGCGTGAGTTGGGCTGATGATTACGACAGCGATTTGGACGGGCTCCCTGACTGGTGGGAAAATATGTACGGGTACAATCCGAAGTCGAAGAGCGGGGACTTTAGCGATGCGAACAGGGACCGCCTAGGCGATGGCTGGACGGAACTGGAACGCTACCTGGAATGGATGGCTCGCGCGCACTACACCTTCGCGAAGGGTGAAACGCAGGTGATAGACCTTTCGCAGTTTACCCGCGGCTACGACGGCGGAACCTACACCGTGTCGGCCCCGAGCGGCGTGACGGCGACCGTGAATGGTTCCAAGTTGACGGTAAAACTTGCCGACAACTTTGCGGGTGCGGGCTACGTGCAGTTTACGCTCAAGGACAATGCAGGCGATACCTTTAGCCGCTACATCGGCGTGACGCAACAGCTCGCAATATCAACTATTGTTGCAGGAGACTCCACCGAAGTCGGAGATTCAACAACTACTTCAATTCAGAACCATCGCGCAAAGCTCCGCAATGATTTGCGATTGCCAATCCGCAAGCAAGGTTTCCGCGACCTTAAAGGTCGCCACTATAGCAAGCAAGTCCCGTACAGAGTATTGTTCTAGAAACATCCATATTCGCCCTCAACACTCAGTTTTGGAATTTTTACTACACATTGTACTATTTATGCCAAGAATTATAGTATATTTGTAGTATGAGCACTTTTGTGAACATCTTTGACTTTACCCGATTCCGCAAATACCTCGCCGAATATCAGGAACGTAGGCAAGCCGCGGAGCCTTCGTTTTCGCGTACCGAATTTTGCAATTTACTAGGGCTCCCGAATACCCGCAGCTATTTCAACGACGTGGTGCAGGGCAAGCGCGTGACTGACAACATGCGCGAACGCTTTATCAATGTCATTGGGCTAAAGGGCAATGAAGCCAAGTATTTCGAGGCGATGATTGATTTCGATCAAGGCAAGACAGCCGAAGTCCGTGACCAAGCCTTTAATACAATGATGCATCTGAACAAGACGCCGCAAGCCATTGTAGACCCGGACAGCTACGAGTTCTTTGGCAACTGGTACAACAGCACGGTCTATGCGATTCTCGAGGTGATGGATGTTGCGGACGATGTATCCGAACTTGCCTCAAAAATTTTCCCGCCAGTAAGCGAGAAAAAACTGCAAGCAAGCCTCAAGCTCATGCAAAAAATGAATCTCGTTCGAAAAAACGAAAGTGGATTTTGGAAACCCACCAAAGATAGCCTTGCCACAGTGCAACAAAGCAAAAGCCAAATGGTTTTACAGTTCCAAAAGCAATGTCTAGAGCTATCTAAACAGGCGTTGGAATCAAAAGGGACCGAATCACGAGATATGACCACATTCACATTCTCGGTTTCCAAGAATGCACAAAAGCAAGTTGAAACCGCTGCTGAAAAATTCAAAGCCCAGATACGACACATCGTAACCGCCGATAGCGAAAAGCCAGAAATCGTGGAGCACATCAACTTGCATGTATTTAGCAACATTCGCGAAAATAACGAAAGCACCGTGGTCAAGCGCACCGCAAAACCTTTTGAAAAAGGCTTGGTTTAGGGAGGCTAACATGTTTTGGGAGTTTTTGGGAAATCGTAAGACCTGTTTAAAACGTTTTGCAACGGCGCTATTCGCGTCTTGTGTCTTGTCGTTCATCGGGTGTGGAAATCCCAGCTCCGATGCCGCTGGAATTTTCATCGAAACAAACACAGGCAACAAAGTCCTTATCGAAACGAATACCGGTAGCGGCATGGCTCGCGTAATGGTCATCATTGATGATTTGCAAATTTCGGAAGGCGACACATTGCAGCTTTCTCGCACCGTACGGGATACTGTTGGCGACACCGTATTCACCTCTTCGGAGTACCTAGAAGAAATCGCCGATAACGCAGACATCGTGCTAGGTTACGTGACCATCGATAACATTCCAGCCCTGAATTACGACACCTTAACCATTTTACCGGCAAAAGGAAGCGCCATTTCCATCGCTCTTAATTTGGACGCCGAAGACGGCGAGACCTACCGCATCGACGACAAGGGTGTAACAACCATTACGGTTAAAGACACAAAACGTTTTTATAGCTCAGATTACCCTGAAGATTCTACAAAGAATAAAATTTATCATGTTTTCTTTGATACAAAATCGTTTGATTTAAAAGGTGAAAGCTATATATCATGCAACTGCAAAAGAGAAGTATTTAGAGAAGACTCTCTCATTGTATACGATGCCGGTTTCGGACTCCGCGTGGAACCTTTCGAAACAGACATGGGTATAACCGATTACGCCATGTTCGATACCGACATAGACTTAAGCATGCAAGGTGGAAAAATTTGCAGTTCAGTCATCGTTAAAGCCGACGGAGTCTCAAGAACCATCCCCCTCCATTTTGAGTTAGGCAACTGCCCCAATTATCTCATCGATTCCACAGGCGCAAAATGCGTCGAAATATCCGAGAAAGAAGTAACCGAAGGGAATGCTAGCGCCTATTTCGATTTCAGAAATTTCGATAGAAAAATCGGGGACACGCTGAAAATCAAAACGGTCATGGACAGATCGTTAAAGAACAACACCGTCTATTCTACATTCGGTGTCATCAGACACGTGCTAGATTCCTTAGACGTTGCAAGCGGTTTAATCAAACTGGAAAAAATGCCAGAAGCACCCGTAGGTCCATGGAACGTTTTCATCTCGGACGAAGGAATGTTCTGGGCAGAATTCCCTCTCAAAAAAGATGAAACCGCATTTGTTTTCGCCTCGAATAACACGAAGGTTTCTGAAATAAGCATAAAGCTCCCCGACGGTTTTGAAGACCTTTCTTCTGCAGACGAAACATTCAAAGACATGCCCCTCCCCATCCGTTTGGAAAAACAAGCTACAAGGCCGTGCCTTGTTGATGCGAACCGAAACGTAATTGCGTTGGAAAAAAGTGATGGTGATTCCCTATTGTACTGGGGACGTTTAGACCAAGTTAATTTTAGTGCGGACGGTTCATTGAACTTCGACTTGTTAGACAGTTGCTATCGCGATAAAGGACCTGAAGTCGAACTTTCGCGCCGCACATTACATTTGGATAATGAAAAAGTTTCTGATGCAGCTTTCGCAAAATTTAAATCAAGCGAAATGAGGGCGGCTTTAGGTGGAGCTTTATGGACTGATTATACGGATACGTGGATGCTGGTCAATGATTTTGATCCATTTACAGAAAACGGCAGGCTGATGTCGGCATCCATTTGGATTAAAGGTGATAGCGTTTCTCAAGCGACTTTATCCGAAGGTAAGAGCTATACTCGTTTGCTTTCTTGTAAAAAAGATAGTGTTGGATTTATTTTGCAACAACGCGCCAATCAGGCTGTGGTGAACTTACGCCTTGATACTCGCGCAAATGGCAAGGGCGTGTACAATTCAACTTATGGAAATGCGCGAATTCTCGATGGCGATTGGCATAATTATTCTTTTACCATTCGGGGCGATAGCGTGTTTACTTATGCCGATGGCGTCAAAATAGAAGTTGCAAAATTTGATTCTGGATTAGGTTTTTCGGCCTGCAAAAATCCAGCCATTGGCTATGAAAGAAATTTCGTAGGTGGAATGGATGAAATATTCTTCTTCGACGGTACGCAGAGCATAAACTGGATGCGGCTTTTTTACGCATTGCAAAAAAGAATCCTTGAAAAAAATCAAGATTGAAGAGAATAAGCCCCTTCAAACGGGGCATTTTTTTTTGCAAAAACAAGGAATCTTTAAAAACGACGCATTTGCTTAATTTTTTATTACAGGTATTGATTTTTCAAAAAATATAGTACACTATGTAGTAAAAAGAGTTATATTTATAGAAAATTGTAGTACAATTTATAGTACAACAAAATATTAACTAAAATCAAAGGAGTGACGGATGTTTGGATTGGGAAAAATCATCAGGAAAACGACGCTGGTTCTGGGTGCCGTGGCGGTTGCGGCGCTTGCGCGCCCGTATATCGTGGGTGTCGATGTCTCGTGGGTGCTCGAAGACGAGTCGCTGGGGGCGAAATACTACGATAACGGCAAGCAGCAGGACCTCTTTGATATCCTGCAGAATCACGGAATCAACTTTATCCGCGTGCGCACCTTCGTGAATTCGTGCATCGGCTACGCGAAGAACAGCTACTCCGGCGCAAATTCCAACGTGTGCTGGTGCGACCTGGAGCATACCATCGCGCTCGCCAAGCGCATCAAGGCGCACAACATGGGCTTCTTCCTCGATTTCCACATGAGTGACACGTGGGCCTCCATCGGCCACCAGGATGTTCCGGCCTCCTGGGCGGGCAAGAGCAATGCCGAGATGGGCAAGCTCGCCTATAACCACGTGAAGACGACCATGGATGCGCTCATGAAGGCGGGACTTCGCCCCGACATGGTGCAGGTGGGTAACGAAATCAACTCGAAGGTGGCGGGCGTTTCGCTGAGCAAGACGGCGGACTTCGCGAACATCATCAATTCGGGCGTGCGTGCGGTGCGCGAGACGGATCCTTCTATCAAGATTGTGATGCAGCATGGTCAGCCGCGCCCCGAGAAGGGCTTCGCGGATTGGTACAACAAGATTCACGCGAACATCGACTACGATGCCATTTGCGGTTCCACCTATGGCACCACGAACAACGGGCAGGATTGGCGCGACATGTTCGGGCTCGTGGTCAAGAACAAGAAGGCGGTGCTGAGCTGCGAATATACGGGCGAACGCACGGCCCTCGTGAACTCGGTGTTCAACGAATTTGGCGACTTGGGCTGGGGAACCTTCGTGTGGGAACCGACCCGTTACAGCAAAAAGCCGATGTTCGACCGTGACGGCCAAAAATACACGGCGAACGCGCGCCTTAGGGAACTTCGCGATATCGCAAAAAAATACAACGCGACGCTCCCAAGCTGGGTGCAGAACGGCAAGACGCCCCAAGTTAAGGTTCCTCACGTTTCCGTGAAAACAGTCGCATCAATCGGTGGACGCATCGAGCAAAGTATCGTTGGCGACTCCGTCCCTCAGGGATCCTCTCTCACCCTGAAGGCGGTTCCGCTAAGTGGTTGGGAATTTGCAGGCTGGAAAGGTGACCTCACCGGGAAAGACGCAGAAGCCACCATCAAGGACATTCAAAAAGGAATTAACGCACAAGCCGAATTCAAGTTCATCGCAAAAGATTCGCTCCACTACGAAGCTGAAAACGCCTTGTACAACGCAACAATTTTTGAAGACAAGCATCAGGGATTTTCTGGGAAAGGCTACGCCAATTTAGACAACAAAATAGGATCTTCAATCACCTTTGGCGTATGCCTTCCCAACGATGGCGAACAGCAAATGAGGATAACTTTCGCAAATGGTTCTACAGCGAATCGCGCCGTAAGCGTTTCCGTCAATGGAGAGGTTCAGGTAAAGTCTCTTGACATGCCTTCAACAGGTGAATGGACTGATTGGAACGATACAATCGTTATACTCAACATGCCCGCCGGAGCAAGCGCCGTGAAGATTGAATCATTGACAGAAGACGGTGGCCCAAACATTGACAAGATTGAATTCGCTGTCACAAAGAAAGAGAACACAACGGCAATAGCGAAGCGAATCTTACAGCAGAACATGAACCTTCGCAGAAGCGGCAAGACATTCTTTGTGAATGGCCGCAGCACAGGGCACAACAAGGCTTCGCATATTAGAATTTATACAAAATAAGGATAAATGGTGTTATGGAATGGACAAAATACACAAGCGCATTCGCTCTTGCGGCTGTTACAACATACGCAGCAGACAGCTACAAGTTTGACTTCGGAGACGGTCCCGTAAAGGCAGGCTACACGCAAGTCAAAAGTAATACGAAATACGACGCCTCGCGTGGATACGGTTTTGAATCGGGCAAGGTCACATCCGTTGATCGTCTTTGGGACGATGAACTTCAAACGGATTTCTTGACAACAGACGGATCCATGACATTCTCGGTGGTGCTTCCGCAAGGAAATTACGAGGTCAAGTTCATTTTCGGTGACGGCGAGAACGAAAGCGAAACAACTGTATGGGCCGAAAATCGCAAACTGATTTTTGACCGCGTAACAACTGCAGGTGCCGTGTTCAGTACGCAGAGCGTTTCGCTCCGCCGTATGGAAACGAAAAGCATTGATGGCAAGGTAACGATGAGTATCAAGGACCGCGAAAAAAGCTACTACACCTGGGATAACAAGCTGACTTTCGTTATCACAGGCAAGGCTCCCGCTGTAGCCGGACTTGAAATCACGCCCAAATCCGATGTGACAACCTTGTGGCTCTGCGGAAACTCCACCGTTGTCGACCAGATGACCGCACCATGGGCGGGATGGGGCCAAATGGCATCCGGCTTTTTCAAGTCATCGGTTGCTGTGGCAAATTATGCCGAATCAGGTCTTACCGCAAGCGGATTCTATAGTATGAAACGCTTGGCAAAAATTCTTGCCGAGGTCAAGAAGGGCGACTATGTGACTGTGCAACTTGCGCATAACGACCAGAAGAACGCCAATAATGTCGCCAATTACGAAGCAACGCTCACCAAGTACGCAAACGAAATCAAGGCGAAGGGAGCAATCCCACTGTTCGTTACCTCGACAGCTCGCCAGGGTGAACTGGACCCCAAAACGAGTGTCGGCAGTCTCCCTGAAAAGATGCGCGCTCTTGGCAAAAAGCTTGGTGTAACAGTACTTGATTTGAATCAGCACACCGTCAATTTACAGAAAGCTCTCGGCTCCAACAAGGATAAACTTTATATGTACACAGCGAAGGACAAGACGCATTTCTGCGAATATGGCGCTTACGAGCTCGCCCGTGCGATGATGGAAGAAATCAAGGCAAAAGTCCCCACGCTCGCGAAGCACCTGCGCGATGACCACGAAGCTTTCAACTCCAATAAGCCAGATCCGCTCGATGTCCTATCCCTCAAAAAAGCACCCATTACGGAAGGCGGCCTTGTAGAAGTGGGACCGGAGATTATCCCAACAGACACCGCAAAAGTTGACACGGTTGCAAACGACTCTACTGCAATTTCAACGGCAGATTCCACAAAGAAAGATTCCACCACAATACTTCGTGGCGCAACAATTGCCGAAGCATTAACCGTAAATTTCAACAGAATGCATAAAACCATATCCGTACATCACGGGAACAGGGGCGGACAAATTCAGCTTTTTGATTCGCTAGGTAAAGAAGTTTTTAATTCAACATTTAACCGAGGCAATTCAGCAGAAACGTTTAATTTGCCGCCTCAAATAGGCAGAGGTATTTATTACCTCAAAGTACTATCTGGCAGCATCACAAAAATACAGCGTCTCAACATAGCTCGATAAATATTTTCAAAAAGGAGTGCAGCATGTTTGGATTGAGAGAAATCTTCAAAAAGGCGACTTTTGCCGTAGGTGCCGTGGCTATCGCGAGCCTTGGAACGGTGGCCCAGGCACAAACGATTCAGAACGATGTATTCTGGAAAGATACAAGCGGGAATTTCATTTACTCGCAAGGCGGCGGAGTTCTCCAAGTGGGCGATACTTTCTATTGGTACGGAGTCAAATACAATGGCGCCGTCACATATGCTGCAAACCCGACAAAAAAGAATAGCGATACCGGCTTTGCGGGAGTTACTTGCTACTCCTCGAAGGATCTAGTGAATTGGAAGTTCGAAGGCATCGTACTAAAACCCGATCAGGCTGCAGGCGGTTGGTTTGGACGCATCGGCGTGGTGTATAACGCCAAGACCCAAAAGTACGTACTTGCGGGGCAAGGCGGAAGCCCGAGCTGGCAATTTGGCGAATATTTTGCCACGAGTAGCTCCCCCACAGGACCATTCAAATTCGCTCGTGTACAACCCGAAAGCGAGATGACATTCTTCGTAAACAACAACACGGGTGACCAAACACTCTTCCAGGATGACGATGGAAAAGCGTACGTGATAGCCTCAAATGTAAAGGGACGCACGAACCTTTATGTGGCACCGCTCCGCGAATCCGATTTTCTTGCAATTGACGGTTCCAAGACAGTAAACATCCACAAAAGTCGAGTAGGCGGCCGCGAAGGTAACGCCATGTTCAAGTACAACGGCGTATATTATTTCTGCTCGTCGGATTTGCACGGATGGAACACCTCGCAAACTTACTGCATGTCCGCAAAAAATATCCTCGGTCCCTATAGCGAAGAATTTGTTCTTGAAGGAACGCAACATGACTTTAGCCATGTAACACAGACGGGTTTCTTTATCCAAGTGAAGGGAACCAAGGGGTCGTTCGTGGTTAATGCAGGCGACCGTTGGAGCGATTTTGCAGGAAACGGACTTGGATACAACCAGTGGCTACCAATTTCGTTTGAAACAGGTAAACCAGTATTTCATTCTCTAAGCCAATGGAATATTAACGCCAAAGAAGGAACATGGAGCGTTGGCGACGGCAACAACTATTGTCTGAACCCAACGTTTGAAGCGGATCGCGTTTCGCAGACATCGCTCACAGGGTGGAAACTTGCAAAAGCTTCTTCAGCAGACATCAATTCGACATCTAAGAAAAGAACAGGGCGCTGGGGACTTTATCTGACAGGTTCCAACACCATTTCGCAGACATTGACAGTACCTAACGGCAAGTATAAATTGACTGCGTATGTACAAAGTAGTGGCGGTCAAAAGACTGCAAAAATCTTTGCGAAGGACTTTGGCGCAAGCGAAGTAAATGCAGATATTTCAGCGGCATCGTCAAATTGGAAACAGAAAAGCGTCGCCGAGTTTGAAGTCAAAAATGGCAAGGTGACGATTGGATTTTCGATTGATGGCGGAAGCGACAAGTGGATTGCCATCGACGACATTGAACTTGTGAAAACATCAAAGAGTGTAGCGACCCCAACAACCGATCCGACGCAGGTCACTCCAGTCGAACCGCCCAAGGATATGGATGTGGTAAGCAAGGATTCCGTAGTCTATGAAACGGAAAAGGGATTTATCGCAGAAGGCGTTACAGAAACTACCCATACGGGATTTTCAGGAGAATCTTATGTGAACCTAGACAACAGCAAGAGTTCTTACTTGAAAATTGCAGTATGGAATAGCAAAGCAGGCCAGCGTAATTTGAAGGTGACTTATGCAAACGGCGGAAAGAACGCTAGACCCGTAAGTGTTTCTGTAAACGACTCCGTACAAATCGAAAGCCTAGATTTAGATGTAACCGGCGAATGGAGCAATTGGAAATCTAAGGAATTTTCCCTCACACTCCCAGCCGGAAAAAACATTGTCACGTTCAAGTCTCTTACAGACGAAGGTGCTCCGAATATTGACAAGGTTGAATTTGTGAAATTAGAGGAAACGATAGGCATTGCGCAAAGAATTACACCGCGTCATGATGTTAACATGCGCAGAAATAGCAGGTACTTCTACGTGAACGGAAAAAGTATGAACACACTGCATCACAAAGCTTCCAAAATTAGAGCATATTCAAAATAAGGAGCGTAATTATGAAGTCGAAATGGTTGATGGCGGCTGGGATCGCGTTTTGTGCGGCCCAAGCGTTCGGCAGCGTATATTACGTAGCTCCGAACGGAAACGACAAAAATGCAGGCACGAAGGATAAGCCATTCGCGTCTTTGAATAAGGCGAATGCTGTAGTGAATGCGGGCGATACCGTTTGGATTCGCGGCGGAACCTACCAGCATACGGACACGAACTATGTGAAAAATGACAACATGTTTGCGGGCATTCACCTGACCAAGAGCGGCTCAAGTGACAACAAGCGCATTCATTACCTCGCGTACCCGGGCGAAAAGCCGGTCATTGACTTCAGCAAGATGCCGATTGCCAACGGTTCAAACAACATCCGTTACACTTCGGGAATCTTGATTCAGGCTCAATACCTGCACTTGAAAGGGCTTGAAGTCAAGAACGTGCCCATGAAGGGCGAATCGAATGTGGGCGTGTACGTGTCCCGCAGTAAGCATATCTTCTTGGAACTGATAGATAGCCACCACAACGGCGGTTCGGGATTCTTCGTAAACGAGAAGGGCTCGGGAAGCGGCGGCGGGCATTTGTTCTTGAACTGCGACAGTCACGACAACTACGACCCGAACGGACGCCAGGGTGACGGCCAGAATGCCGACGGTTTTGGCGTGCACTACCAGACTGGTGGCGATACGACAAAGTTCATCGGTTGCCGTGCCTGGTGGAACAGCGACGACGGCTGGGACTTTATCAGTCAGGAATTCCCGGTTGTCATCGAGAACAGCTGGGCGATGGGTCACGGCTACAGCAATTACGGTACTGGCAAGCCGAAGGACGGCAACGGAAATGGCTTCAAGGCAGGGAGCAGCAAGACGGGCGTGCGCCATACCATCCGCAACTGCGTCGCCTGGAAAAACAAGGCATCGGGCTTTTACGCAAACCACAGCAGCGGCGGTAACAACTGGTTCAACAATACGGCCTACATGAACGGCACTGCGTTCAACATGTGGGCGAGTACCTGGGATGCAAACAACAACCGCACCGACGGCGTCGTGCTCAAGGGGAGCAAGGCTCACGTGATGAAAAACAACATCGCCTTCCCGAACAAGACAGCCTACATCGGCGGTGAATATGCGGCGGGCGAATACAACACTTGGAACCTGAACATCACCCCGAAGGAATCGGATTTCGTGAGTGTCTCTGACCCGAGCATGACCGTGACGGGCAAGGAACTCGGGCCTCTCGGCGGTGCGTTCGGGCCGCGACAGGCCGACGGTAGCCTTCCGGATATCGACTTCCTGAAGCTAGCAAAGAACAGCCAAATGATTGACAAGGGCGTGAATGTGGGGCTCAAGTACGAGGGCAAGGCACCGGACCTGGGCGCATACGAGTATGGCGCAGTACCGAGCAATTCAGTTATCGAGTCAAGTAGCGCCGTTGCATCATCAAGTTCATCGGAAGTGCGCACGGAAAGTTCTTCTAGCATCACCACTTCCATTACAATGAAATTGAGCCGCGAAACAAAGGTATCAGGAAACGCAAGCATCTTCGATTTGCAAGGAAGATACTTGGGTAACTTGCAAGCAGAACAGCTTCGCGATGGCGATATCGCAAAAGCAATTCGTGCTAAATTCGGCAAGCCCGGAGTTTACCTTGTAAAACAAGAAAAGAAAATGATAAGAATTCTCACAAAATAAACACCAACACATCCAAAAAACAAAGCACCTCGGCAAACGTCGAGGTGCTTTGTTTGACAAAGTCAATTTTAGGATTTGATAGAGAGAAAAATTATTTTCCGCCGACAGGGAACAGCGCAAATTGCAACTGAAAAACTTTATCTGAATTCTTATCTTCTTCGGCGATGAGCGCAATTTCCTTGCGGA
>Ga0265301_10005840_pt1 | contig 11962 bp, 12 predicted proteins | sample AusTroGonzalo_MG_2_FD_193488 | JGI IMG/M metagenome (GOLD analysis project Ga0265301, IMG submission 193488) | Bovine rumen microbial communities from tropical cattle in Woodstock, Queensland, Australia - Gonzalo_04 | ecosystem: Host-associated > Mammals > Digestive system > Stomach > Rumen ...
CCAGTTAGTGTTGAACATATGTATGATAAAGATCAATATCCAGAACCATATTTCTCATTGAACGTTGGAGAAAATGAATATAGCTGGAGTTATTTATTGTTAAATAAAAATGGTAACGAATATCCAGTGTTTATAGATGCTAACGAAATGTTTGAAGGAACAAGATTGTTTGTGTCTTTAGAAGAATTGGAAGATGGAGAATGCTGTTTCATCTTGTTTGAAAATGATGGCACAAATTTAGAACCACAAATTTGGAGTAATTTCACATTAGAATTAGGAGGATAATATGAAAAAGAAAATTAATGTTACAGGATTAGTATTACTAATTATAGGTATTATAGTATGTGTTTTAAGTTTTATATTTTCTACACAACTATTCTCAGAAAATTCAATATTTAATAATAACCCGGTTGGGCATGAAGCAATTGATACACTATATCGTAAGATTCCTGCGGTTATTAGATCAATTGAAATAATAACTTTTGGATATATTATTTATATTGTATTTAAATTTGTCTTAACAAAGTTATTTGCTAACAACAAAAGAAGCTTAACTATCGTTAAGCTACTTGCTAGTTTTATTAAATATGCCATCGCGATTGTAGCGATTCTTCTAATATTATCTGCCTTTGGTGTAGATGGAAGAACTCTACTTGCTAGTGCTGGAATTTTAGGATTAGTTATAGGTTTAGGTGCTCAAAGCTTAATAGCTGATATTATAGCCGGTGTATTTATTGTCTTTGAAGGTGATTTTGAAGTTGGTGATATCGTAGTAGTAGATAACTGGCGTGGTGAAGTTCAAGAAATTGGTATTAGAACTACAAAGATTATCGACTGGGGTGGAAATGTAAAGATAGTTAACAACTCACATATCGCTTCAATTGTTAACCAAACTAAACAATTATCAATCGCTGTTGCTTACATTGGTATTGAATATGGTAAACCAATCCCTGAAGTTGAAAAAGTTATTATGGATAACTTAGATAGAATTAAAGCAAACGTTCCAGAAATTATTGAAGGTCCATTCTATAAAGGAGTTGACGAGCTTGCTGCATCTTCAGTAAATCTATTATTCATGGCTAAATGTAAAGAAGAAGATTTATATATTGTTAAAAGAGCTCTAAATAGAGAACTTAAGATGATGTTTGATGAAAACGGAATTAATGTTCCATTCCCTCAAGTTACTATTTCTAAATTAGAAGAAAAGAAAGATCAAAACTTTACTTCCAATAAAGAAGTAGAAAACTTTGTTAAGGAACAAAGACAATTATCGAAAGATTTAGAAGAGAAAAATTAAAATCTATTGCCTTGGTATACTAACCAAGGCTTTTTTGGTTTTTTAAGAAAACATTTTTATTTCTTATAATAAATGTTTTTATTAACAATTATTTTTAGATAATGTAAAATTAATATATAGGAGTTAGAAGATGAAAGCAAAAGTTTACTTTACAAAAGAAATTACACCAGACAGTTTAGTTAGAATTTATGATCAAGTTGGAAAAAGACTTGAAGGAAAAGTAGCATTCAAAGTGCATTCAGGCGAAGCTGGTAATCAAAATTATTTGCATCCTGAATTCATGGAAAAGTTAGTTAAGTATGTTGGCGGAACTATCGTTGAGTGCAATACAGCTTATGCTGGGGCAAGAAACACTTCCGATAAGCATTTAAAGTTATTAGCTGAACATGAATGGTCTAAATATTATAAAGTAGATTTACTAGATAAAGTTGGGCCTGATGTAGAGCTAGATATCCCAAATGGAATTGCCATCAAAAAAGATTATGTTGGTAAGAACTTACTTAATTATGATAGCTTATTAGTTTGTTCACATTTTAAAGGGCACCCAATGGGTGGCTTTGGTGGGGCTTTAAAGCAACTTTCAATTGGTTGTGCATCAAGCGCCGGTAAAGCTTATATCCACTCAGCTGGTAGAACTTACGACCAATATAACTTATGGAATGATTTACCTCCTCAAAATACTTTTTTAGAGGCAATGGCTGATGCGGCAAGCGCTGTTCACACTTTATTCAAAGATCGAGTAGTCTATATTAATATTATGTGCAATTTATCGGTTGATTGCGATTGTTGCGAAGTAGCAGAAGATCCATGTATGGCAGATATTGGTATCTTAGCATCAACTGATCCAATTGCGATTGATCAAGCATGTATTGATTTAATAAAGAAATCAAATGATAAAGGAAAAGACCATTTCATGGCGCGCGTAAATCGCCAAAATGGTGAATATATTTTAGATGCTGCATCAAGACTTGGTTTTGGTGAAAGAGCATACGAGTTAATTAATATCGATTAGGAGGGAACCATGCGTTATTTTGTATTTGGTGGAGCTAATGTAGATATCAATGTTACTGTACCTACTGGACTAGTTTTGCACGATTCAAACATTGGTAAAATATCTTTTAGTTATGGTGGCGTTGGCAGAAACATCGCCGAAAACTTAGCTAGGCTTGGATGTGAAGTATTTTTTGTCAGTGTGTTTAGTTCAGATGAGATTAGTCAAGCGATGTTTAATAGCTTAGCAAGTCTTGGAATTAGATTACAATTTTGTAAAATAACAAATAAACCACAATCAAGTTATCTAAATGTAATCGATGATAATAATGATTTATATTTTGGGCTTGCTTCAATGGAAAGTTACGAATTATTAACAAAAAGCGATGTTCACAATATTCCATTTAGACCAGATGATATTTTTGTCATCGATACAAACTTTAACGAATCCGTTCTCGAATTTTTATTTGACCAAGATAATCGTAAGATTGTAGATGCGATATCTTCAGCAAAAGCGATTAAACTTAAACCATTCTTAGATAAAATATATATGCTTAAAGTTACACCACTTGAAGGTGAAGCTTTAACTGGTGAAAAAGATCCACTTAAGATTTGTAAAGCTTTAAGAAACGCTGGTGTAAAAAGCGTTATCGTAAGTTTAGGCGAACAAGGGCTTTTATATCAAGATCCAAGCGGCTTATATAAAGTAACGCACAAAGTTATCACTCCTGTTAATACTAATGGAGCAGGAGATGCGCTACTTGCCGGGTTTGCTGCTAAACTAGATTGTGTATTTGATGAACAATTACAATGGGGCATCGCTTCAAGCTTTGCTAGCCTTCAAAGTTCATCAGCCACATCAAAGAAATTAAATCAAGAATTTGTTCGCACTACCGATTTAGAATTAAAGATTGAAGAAATAGAAAATGATTAAATTAATTGGTTTTGATTTAGATGATACGCTTTTAGATTCTAATAAAAATATCTTAGATTTAGAAGCGGTGAAAAAAGCAATTGCTAATGGGGTTAAAGTAGTACTTTGTTCTGGTAGGCCATTTTCCAAAAGAACTAAAGAATACTATAATGATTTAGGCATTAGCGATGGTTATTTTTGTGCATATAACGGCACTGTGATTTACGATATAAAAACTGAAGAAATAGTATATGAGAATAGTTTAAATAAAGATGAACTATTCTTTATTATGGATATAGTAAAAAAGGCAATTGAAAAACTAGAAGAAGAAATCGATGTTAGCAATCTTGCATTATGTATTCACCATAATGGAAATGTTTATGCAACTGCTAATAATGAATACCTTGACTTAGAAGTAAGATTAAATAAGAATAAATTATTTATTGGTGACTTTTTAAATAGTGGTATCAATGATGCCTGTAAATTTATGATCGATGCTGATCCAGATATTATTGCTAATTTATTTCCGCTTATCAAAGAAAAACTAGAGCCATTCTTTAATGTAATGGTGTCGATGCCATGTTTTATTGAAGTAATTAAAAAAGAATCAAATAAATATAATGGCTTATATGAAGTAGCTAAGCTTTATGGCATCGAAGAAGACGCGATAATGGCATTTGGCGATTCAATGAATGATTACGAGCTAGTAAAAGATGCCAAGTACGGTATTGCGATGGGTAATAGCGTAGAAGAAGTAAAAAAAGTAGCAAAGTTTGTAACCGATACTAATGATAATCATGGTGTTAAAAAAGCATTAGAAAAATATGGAGTAATTTAAAAAAAATAGTATAATGATTTATTGTGGTGATATAAATGGTAAATATTTATTATTTAAAACTAAATGATTTTAAAATTGATGATAAGTTTGAAAAAGTATTTTCGGATATTAGAAAAGAAAGACTTAAACTAATCACTAATGAAGAAGTTAAACTAGAACGTATAGCAGCAGAAGTGCTTCTTCAATATGCATTTTATGAATATGGTTTTGATGTTCCTAAACAATATGCATATGATGAGGCTGGTAAGCCTCATGCAAGCGATGTATATTTTTCTATTACGCATACGACTGGTGCTGTAATGGTAGCAGTATCAAATAACCCAGTTGGTATTGATCTAGAAAAGAAAAGAAATATTGATGACAAGATCGCCACAAGAATCTTAACAAAAGAAGAATATGATTTTTATAATGAACATAAAGGTAGCGAATATTTAATTGACTGTTTTGTTCGAAAAGAAAGTTTCTTTAAGATGACTGGTGAAGGAATTGGTTCTAATCTAACCAAAGAATCAATTAATGATATTTTAAATACATCTAAACAAGTTGCTTTATGTTTTGATGATTACCTAAGCATTATTACTACTTATAAAAAAGACCTATATGATGTTACGAAAGTAAGTTATGCTGACTTAACAAAATTTTGTAGCGAGGTGGAAAATGAATAGATATGATTGCATTATAATCGGCGCAGGCGTAATTGGTGCTTTATGCGCTCGAGAACTATCTAAATATAAATTAAATATATTAGTATTAGAAAAAGAAATCGATGTTGGCTGCGGAGCAAGTGGTGCTAATAGTGCTATTGTGCATTCAGGATATGATCCAGTTCCGGGCACTCTAAAAGCAAAGCTTAACGTGGAAGGCAATAAGATGTATGAAGCAATGTGTAAAGAACTAGATGTTCAGTTTAGAAGAATTGGCTCAATTACAGTTGCTAATAGCGAAGAAGAACTAGTTACTTTAAACCAACTTGCGAAAAGAAGTGAAGCTAATGGCGTACCTTATAAAGTGTTAGATGAAAAAGAATTGAAAGAAATTGAACCTAATATTACAGCTAGTGCTAAAGGTGGCTTACTTTGCCCAACAGCTGGTATTGTTAATCCATTTGAATTAGTTGTAGCAGCGATGGAAAATGCCATGGATAATGGTGTTAGCTTACATTTAGCTGAAGAAGTAGTAAATATTAAAAAAGATAATGGCTTCATTATTACTACTAACAAAGATGAATACTTTGCTAAGTATGTAATCAATGCAGCTGGTGTTTATTCATCTAAGATTAATGATTTAGTAAATCCACATACATTTAGTGTTAGACCTAGAAGAGGCGAATATTATGTTTTAGACCATTTCCAAAATGGATATGTAAAACATACTTTATTTAATGTCCCTAGCGATAAAGGTAAAGGTGTACTAGTCTCTCCTACTACTCATGATAATTATTTAGTAGGACCATCTAGTGAATTTATTGAAGAATATGATAGCGTAAGAACTAACAAAGATGTTTTAGATAATGTAAGGGCTAATGCGACAAGACTAGTAGATAATATTCCATATCGTGAACAAATTACTGAATTTGCTGGCTTAAGAGCAGTTGGTGATACTCATGACTTTATCATTAATGAGGCTGATGGATTCATTAATGCTGCAGGTATTGAATCACCAGGACTGACTGCATCTCCTGCTATTGCTAAGATGGTTAGTGAATTTATTAAGGATAAAGAAGTAAATCCTAACTTTAAACCAAATAGACGAAAAGTAATTAGAATGGAAGAGATGAGCATCGAAGAACGCGATGCATTGATCAAAAAGGATCCTAAATTTGGTCGTATCGTTTGTAGATGCGAAGCAGTATCAGAAGGTGAAATTTTAGATTGCATTAGAAGAAACTGCGGAGCTACGACTATTAAAGGGGTTAAGAGAAGATGTCGCCCAGGAATGGGTAGATGCCAAGGCGGATTCTGCCAAGCAATTGTCTTAGATATTTTAGCTAAAGAACTTAATAAGAATCCAGAAGATATTATGTATGCTAATGCTAATTCATATATTGTACTTGGACCTACTAAGGAGGACAAATAATGAAAAAATCATATGATGTAATTATTGTCGGTGGTGGGTCAGCAGGTTTAGCTGCAGCAATATCGGCTTATGATAATGGTATTAAAGATATTTTGATTTTAGAAAAAGGTGATTTTTTAGGAGGAATTCTTCTCCAATGTATTCACTCGGGATTTGGGCTTCAAACATTTAAAGAAGAACTAACAGGACCAGCTTATGCGGAGAGGTTTATTAAACAAGTACAAGATAGAGGTATTAATTATAAACTTCAATCAATGGTTCTAAAGATTGAAAATGATAATGGCCAGTTATTTGTTACTTATTCAAATGCTTCCGATGGTTATTTAAGAGTGCCTACTAAATCAATTATCATGGCTGCAGGTTGTATTGAAAGAACAAGAGGCGCTATCAATACTCCAGGCGATAGACCGAGCGGTGTAATGTGTGCAGGAGTTGCTCAAAAGTATTTAAATGTAGATGGATTAAAGATTGGTAACAATGTATTCATTTTAGGTAGTGGTGATATTGGTCTAATCATGGCTAGACGTATGAAATTAGAAGGTGCTAATGTCATCGGTGTAGCGGAAATCATGCCATATTCTAATGGCCTAAATCGAAATATCGTTCAATGCTTAAATGATTATGATATTCCTTTGTATTTACATCACACTGTAAAAGATATTATTGGTAAAGATAGGCTAGAAAAAATCATTCTTTGCGAAGTTGATGATAAATTGCAATTTGTACCAGGGACTGATCGCGAAATCGAATGCGATACATTACTTTTATCAGTTGGTTTAATTCCTTCAATTAATCTACTTACAGAAGCTGGAGTTAAAATTGACCCACTTACTAAGGGGGCCGTAGTTGATTCTAATTTACAGACATCGATTCCAGGTGTATTTGCTTGTGGAAACGGGTTACATGTTCATGACCTTGTTGACTTCGTAAGTATTGAAGGAACTAAAGCTGGTGAAAACTGTGCTAAATATATTAAAGGTGAATTAGAAGATTTACCAAAAATTAAAGTAGTTAATGGAAATCTAATCGGTTATGTTTTACCACAATCAATTAATTCTAATGGTGCTAGTATTTCATTTAGAGTTAGAAAGCCACTTAAGAATTGTTATTTAGTTGTAAAACAAGGCGATAAAGAAATTAAGAGAGTTAAGAAACTTTATATGATTCCATCAGAAATGGAAAATGTTAAGATTGATGCTAGTATCTTAACTAACCTAGATAATGTTACATTGGAGGTGGAAGAATAATGAGTGAAGTAAGAAAACTTATATGTATTAGTTGTCCAAGAGGATGCCATTTAGAAGTTGATGAAAACTTAAACGTAACTGGTAATACTTGCGCTAGGGGTAAAACTTACGGCATCGCCGAAGTTACTAACCCAACTAGAATGATTTCTTCCACAGTCAAAATTACTGATGGAGAAATTATTAGGTTACCAGTAGCAACAGCCTCACCAATTCCTAAAGGTAAAATCTTTGATGTGATGGTTGAAATTAATAAAGTAAGTGTTAGAGCACCGATTAAATGTGGAGACGCGGTAATTAAAAACGTCCTTGGACTTGGTGTTGATATTGTAGCGACTAGAACTGTAGAAAGAATTTAATTTTAAAAGGGGATTAAAATATATGCGTTATTTTGGAACTGTTGTTAGAGGTGTAAGAATGCCCGTTATTAAAGAGGGCGATGACATTGTATCAGTTGTTAGTGATACATTGATGAAAGCAATTGATGAAAGCGGAATTAAAGTAAATGACCGTGACGTTATTGGTATTACTGAATCAGTAGTAGCTAGAGCACAAGGTAACTATGCTACAATCGAACAATTCTCAAAAGATGTAAGAAATAAGATGGGAAGTGGAACAGTCGGTTTAGTATTTCCGATTTTAAGTAGAAATCGTTTCTTAGAAATGTTAAAGGCAATTGCTAGTGGAGTAGATGAATTAATCGTTCAACTTAGTTATCCATCTGATGAAGTTGGTAACCCAATCATTTCTTTTGATGACTTAGATAATAATCATGTTAACCCATATGATAGAGTATTTACTGAAAAAGAATTCAGAGATTTATTTGGTAAAGATTTACTTCATCCATTCACAAAAACAGATTATGTTAGATTATATAGCGAAGCTGCTCCTAACATTAAGATTATTTTTGCTAATCAAGCAACAGCCATTCTAAAATATACAGATAAAGTTATTTGTGGAGACATCCATACTCGTGCTAGAACTAAACGTATCTTAAAAGAAGCAGGTGCTAAAGTAGTTTTAGGCTTAGATGATTTCTTAACTGAATCAGTTGATGGTAGTGGTTACAACCAAAACTATGGTGTTCTTGGTTCTAACTATGCATCAAATGGTAAAATTAAGTTATTCCCAAGAGATTCACAAGGTACAGTTGATGCTATTCAAAAGAAGATGTTTGAAAAGTATGGTAAGACTGTAGAAGTATTTATTTATGGTGATGGAGCATTTAAAGATCCATTTGGTAAGATTTGGGAATTAGCTGACCCAGTTGTTTCTCCATTCTTCACATCTGGCTTAATTGGTCAACCTAATGAATTAAAATTCAAGTTATTAGCTGATACTACATTTGCTAACCTAAAAGGTGAAGAAGCAAGAATCGCAATGACTGAATATATTAAATCAAATAAATCAAAGACTAAAGATGCTCATAACTCGCTTGGTACTACCCCTCGTAACTTAACCGATTTACTTGGTAGCTTATGCGACTTAACAAGTGGATCGGGAGATAAAGGTACACCAGTTATTTACATCCAAGGTTACTTTGATGATTATACTAAAGAATAATATATAATAAGAAAAGGCAAGCTGCGGCTTGCTTTTTTTATTATTTGCCCTTAAATGATTTGTCTTTTTATGTGCGAATTGGTATAATGGTTATGTTATGGAGGAGTTTATGGAAATTCAAGAAACTAAAAAAATAACTTTTAGTAAAGATTATTTAAAACGTACGATGTGGATTGGACTTGCCTTCTTTGGTATTTTACTTGTATGGCAATTATATAATTCATATTGTGCACCAATGTTATCATTTATGTTTGCTAGACATGATTATGCAGATCAAGTAGAAGCTGGTGCTGCTCTTGGTTATGTTACTATGAAAGACTTGCTAGCACATAACTTTATTACTGAACAAGATTACTTACAAATTCAATGGAAAGTAGGTATTATCATGGCTCTTGATAATATCGCTGCTTTATTCATTATGCCTATATTTGGTAACTTATCAGATAAGACTAAAACTAAACTTGGTAAGAGAATGCCATTTATCATCGTAGGATCAGTAGTTACTGCAATGGTATTACCATTTGTTCCACTATTCTTCGTTAAAGCAATGGCAGCAGAATCTGCAGCAATGCTTGGAATGATTGTCGGAATGGTTGCAATGATGTGTTTAATTATCATCTTCATGATGAGTTATCGTTCACCAGCCGTAGCATTAATGCCAGACTTAACACCAAAACCTTTAAGAAGTAGAGCTAATGGTATTATTAATATCGTTGGTTATGTTGGTGGAGCAGTTGGATCTGTTGCTGCTATCGTAATTCCAGTTACAAAATATATCGATGGTTCTAATAGATCGTTATTAATGTTAGAAATACCATTTATTGCTTGTAGCGTTTGCTTACTAGGATCTTTAGTTCTTTTATTATTTAAAGTAAGAGAAAATAAATTACACGAAGAGTTAGATGAAGAAATCAAACTTGGTGATGCAATGGGTGAATCTGCAGAACAAGTTACAACTACTGAAAAATTATCAAAGAACAATATGCGTAACTTAATATTAATCTTAATCGCAGAAATGTTCTGGTTCATGTCACTAAATGCTGTAGAAACATTCCAAACAAATTATGTAATGTTCTGGCTAGATACATCTAGTGCCGGTGGAGCTATTATGACAGTTGTATCAGGTGCTGCTTCAATCATCGGTTTCTTAACAGCTGGTTTCTTAGCTGATAAGATTGGACGTAAATGGACAATATTCTCAGGTATTTGCTTAGTATGTGTTTGCTACATCATCTATTCACTAATCCCTGAATCTGAAACTCATGGAACATTCGCAGCTAGCCTTCCTTGGTTATTCTTCGTATTGTTACCAGCAATCGGATTTGGATCATCATTAATCCATATTTGTTCATTCCCACTTGTAACTGATTATTGTACATCAGATAAACTTGGAAGATTTACTTCACTATACTATACAGCTAGTATGTTAGCTCAATCGATTACACCAATTCTAATCGGTTTCATATTCATTAAAACTAGTTGGGTAGCTTTACCAATTTACTCAGCAGTTCTAATGGGTATTGCTGGTGCTGTATTCTTCTTTGTAAAGGCACCACATAAAAAAGATACTGGTGAAAATGCAAAAGGATTAGATGCACTTGGTGCTGATGATTAATAAAAATAAAGACAATGACTAATACAGTCATTGTCTTTTCTTTGATAATGTTTACATATTTGATATTATAAATGTATAATTAAATTATAAAGAAAAAGGAGTAAATGATTATGGCGATTGAGGGACAGCAAGTCACCGGTGCTATTACTGCTGGTGTTGCAGGAACTGTACTCGCTAGTTGCTTTTGCGGAGGCGGTAGATACTGCTGTATTAAAGATTTCGGTAATGATAATTTGTTAGGTGCATACTATGGTTAATAAAAACAAAGATTCAAGTATTTATTCTTTTGCGGATTATAACAAAAATGCTACTGCGGTTGCTATGCTTTTACCATCAATTATTTTCGCTGTGTCAATGTTGACGAGTTGGCTGATGGATAGAAAAGTAAACTTTTTTGTTCGCATAATACCAATTATTTTTGTGCTTTTTTTATCCATCATGTATTTCATAATGCTATTCAGAACTCATTATAAAGTGATTGGAACAGATGAAAAGCTATACATATTAAGAGGTATAAAAAACGATATTATTAAACTTTCAGACATAAAAAAATATATGTATACATTAAATCCTCGAGGATATTTTGATTGTAATATCATCGCAAATGAAAAGATGTATGACATAAAAATTTATAAACGAAAGGAATATATTGATTACTTAAGCATGCATTGTAAACAAGATATCAATGATGTGCATATGAGTAGATGTAAAATTAGTGATAGAAAGATTGTGTATACATCATCCATAACGGATTTATTGTTTATTACCACTTTGAACGTATTTCCTATTGGTCTTCTGATAACAAAAATAATAGCTAATGGCTATTATTGGTATGTTGACAAAGTAATGAGTTTATCGTGGATATTCATATTAAGTATGATCCCAGCAATGTTTTTGTTATGTTTTGCTGCATTTTGGAAGAGATTGTTACTACAAGCGAAGAAGTTTTTTATTACATCAATATTAGTAATATCGTTTGCTTTATTAGCGTTCACATTTTCCGTAGTCCTTCAAAGGGTATCACCTGTTACTGTTACTTACGATTCAGATATCATCAAGAATATTGAAAGTAAAATAAGTTATCAATTACCAAAAAAAGCAATTATCGAAAGCAGAGTTGTCAAATCAACTAGAGAAATTGTTGTTACAACAACAAATGAAGATGAATTTGCTATAAAGTTTAATGAACTTAAAAATAATAATGATTTTATAAAATGTAATCCAAGCGATTATCCATACGATGTTGCTCTAACGATTAGCAACGAGGAAATAGATTATTGTTTTGTATATTCTATTGAAGGATTGAAAGAAAACGAAATAGATTACTTCAAATATGATGAATATCTAGTTCTAACGGTAGACATTGATAGCCATAGATTCTTTATATATGAGTTTTTACAATAATATATTAGTTTGTGAAAAATGT
>Ga0265301_10005841_pt1 | contig 11961 bp, 13 predicted proteins | sample AusTroGonzalo_MG_2_FD_193488 | JGI IMG/M metagenome (GOLD analysis project Ga0265301, IMG submission 193488) | Bovine rumen microbial communities from tropical cattle in Woodstock, Queensland, Australia - Gonzalo_04 | ecosystem: Host-associated > Mammals > Digestive system > Stomach > Rumen ...
GCTGAATATCCTTGGTGGTAGGCAACGGACCCTTGCCCATAACATATACTCCTTTCTTCTCCATGGAGATGCCTAGAGCGGCAGAGACGGCTGTCATGGGCCATCCGCTGTTGGGGCTGGGAGTCTTTGTATGCTCCTCCTTAGCAGCCGGAACTGCAGCCCTCCAATCCATCCTCAGGAACATGGCTGCAAGGGCTACGAAATAAGGGGACACTCTGGAAGTCAACCATCCGAGAACATCATCGAACTTAGCAGGGAAGAACCCTAGCCTGCCGTACTTCTCGTTGAGATATCCCCACATGGCATCCATCAGGTTGGCGCACCTGAACATCACTGAGCCCAGGATACCGAACAGTCCGAAGAAAAACGTGGGTGAGAGAATGCTGTCAACCAGATTCTCGGATACGGTCTCACAGCAGGATGAAGAGATGTGCTCGGCATCCATGCCTTTTGTGTTGCGGCTGACGATCATCTGTACCTTCGCTGCAGCATCCTCTACCCTTCCTGCGTCAAGATCCTCACAGATGGGGTCGCAGTGCTTCCTGAAAGAGAATATCGCGAACTGTATCTTGAATATGAAGGCGGTGATGATGATCCATGCCACTTCGCCCCAGACATCATCATATTCGGAGACCAGTCCGTGGACCAGAGCGATTATGAGGATTCCTATGCCTCCGAAGATGAAGAACACCAGGAGATACACGAGAAATCCCAAGAAAGAAGTGGATGCCTTGTCTCTTGTCTTGATCCTCTTATCGATCGCTCCCAAAAGATTGCCCATCCATCTGAGCGGATGTATAGAGTTGGGGACGTCCCCGATGAAACGGTCTATGACTATGGCCAGAACGACGATTGCCAACGCGTCCAGCCATAGCTCCACGAAATCACCCGTTTATGACCGAATCAACAGCTGCCAAGAAACGGCAGTTGCGTTCCCTGTCCTTCACGCTATACCTGACGTATGAACTGAACTCGGGACCGAATGAAGAGCAGTCCCTGACCATGATGCCATGAGAAAGCATCTTCTTCTGGAAGACCGAACAGTCCATCCCGAGGGAACTGATGTCGTTGAAATAGAAGAATGAGTCCGAGACGGGTCCGGCAGGGAATCCGACGTTGTTCAGCGAAGAGTTCAAAATCTCCGACTCCTCGCCCATGACGGCTGCAGCATGGTCCACATAGTCCAGATAATCTCTGAGTAGGACATTGGCCACAGTCTGCTCGATCTGTCCGACATTCCATGTCATCCTGACCTTCTCCATCTCCGCTATGATGTCAGGATTCGAAAGTCCGAATCCTATCCTTATTCCGGGAATGGCGAACGACTTGGTGAGCGATGTCGCCACCACCAGGTTGCTGAACTTGTCTACCATGCTGGAAAGGGTGATATCTGCATATCCGGGGACGAGCTCCAGGAGGGTCTCGTCGAGGAACACCAGTATTCCGCGGTCCTCGCACTCCCTGACGATGCTCATGATCTTGTCCCTGGGCTCCACTCTTCCAGTGGGGTTGTTCGGGTTGCAGATGTAGAGGGCCTTGCTGTTGTTCCCTACATTGTACATCAGAGAATCTAGGTCGATCCTGAAGTCCTTCTCAGCGGTGAGCTCGTTCCACAGAATGTTCGCTCCGACTATCCTGCACTGCTGGGCATACTCGGCGAAGCTGGGCCTGTTGATGACGACCGTGTCTCCGGGTTTGAAGAATGTGTTGGGGAAGTTCCTGATTATATCCGATGATCCGGCACCGACCGTGATACAATCCACGTCGATGTTGAAAACCTTAGAAACCGTCTCCTTGAGCTCCGCACAGGAGTCGTCAGGATAATGGCCGATATCCTTGATCGCCGAGGCGATGATCTCATCCAGATTCTCCGGTGGTCCGAAAGGGTTGAGATTATGACTGAAATCCTCGATCCCATCCAATCTCCATGCCTGTCCACCATGAACAGTCTTAGGCAGCTCGGATAGTTCCTTCCTAGGCAGGATGCGGCCTTTCATGATTCCTATGTATATGCATACTCTATAATAAATGGTCGAATAGGGATGAAAAAATGTGAGCACTGGTACATATGATGTCCTATGGTGTCTCCAGACCCATTATTTCGTATCTTTAAAACAACAAAAAGGAGGATTGTAACGGTCGTATGAGACTAGAATCCTGTCAGCCTGTATTTTAGAATAATATTATCAAAAAGATAATGCACCGATAATTTTGAATGCTGGACATGAGCTTAAGCGGGCCCGTCGGGATTCGAACCCGAGTCCGGAGCTCCGGAGGCCCCTATGCTATCCAAGCTATACTACGGGCCCAGAATGAGAAAGAAAAGGTATTTGCCGGGGTTAGATACTCCCCGGCGATCCTGTGCCTCCTGTTGAGAGGGAGGAGGCGAATGAAGAATTTACCTTTCTCAGTCCTTTGCGGTGAACTCGGTGTATCCGCAGCATCCGCAGGACACACGGTCCTTGTGGACTGCCATGAATGTTCCGGGTCCGCATTTGGGACAGAACTGCTTGGTTCTGGTGACGGTGTTTCCGTCGACCTGGTATGCGCTGGACTTTTTGATTGCTGCCTTGGGTGCTGCTGCTTTTGCCATCAGAATCACTCCTCTGCTGCGGGTGCCTCAGGGGCTTTTGCCTCGATGCCGTTCCTCTTCAGGAGGTACTCCCTGTCGAACTCGAGGGCTGCCTCTTTCGACTCGTAGACCTTTGCGTATCCCTTGGACATGCCCCTTCCATAGACGGACTCGATGTTGTCGACGACGACACACTCCCTCTTGGACTTGCACTCCTTGGCGATGGCCTCGGCCACTGCGTTCCTTCCGGGTGTACTCTCGCCGTTGTGGTCGAGTGTGAAGTACACCTCTACCCTCTTGTACAGGGGGTTCTCTTTCTTGTTCGTGATTTCCATCTTCATTCTGCTTCCTCCATTTTGGACATTAGTTGTTCCATCTTGGATTTGATGCCTTCATCCGTGGTGATGCGCATCATGCATTTTCCGGGCCATCCGTACACGATATCGGTGCCTGTCGGAGCAAGGAGGACGACTGGAATCAACGCCAGATCCTCTTCCCCGATGACCTTTATCAGTCCTCCGGACCCTTCGATGCGTCCGCGGATGCTCTCGACCAGTTGCCTGGTGATCCTTCCCGCGGGGTTGACGACCTCGTCCTTCTCCTCGCCCTCTACGAGCGTGGCGAACTCGGTCATCTCACGGCGCTCGGTGATCCCGTCGTAGATGGACAGGAACGGCCTTATGCCGTGTTTTCTGAACGTCAGGGATACCACGTCCCCGACGGTGATTAAGGTTGTTTGAGCGTGAAACGATTCAAGATCGCTGTCGTACAGTTCTGTTCCCAGCGGTTCCTTGAAGACTTCCCGGTCTTTCGCGGGCAGCACAAGGTCCCTCTCGAACATCAGCGTACCTTGAGTGCGTACTTTCCGTTTGCGGAGATTCCCATCTTCTTGGCGATCTCCGACTTCTCGAAGTCGAGCACGGCAAGGTATCCCTGCCACTCCTTCGAGGTCTGTCCTCCGCAGCGGGGGCAGACATCTTCCTCGGAGATGAAACTGCACTGCTTGCATGCTTTCTGGACTATTACTGCCATCACTCATCACCATCCGATTCTTTGTGCTTCTTTGCATCTTCCTCGATCCACTGGAGCTTTCCGAGACCGGGCTGCCTCATGGTGAGTCCGATCTTACTGTCCTGGGGATTCTTCTCGTTGAGGTCGATACTGACGACCCTTGCCCTTACTACGTCTCCCACTGCAAGGAATCTTCCGCTGTCCTTTCCTACGAGCCTCTGGTTGGACTCATCGATGTCCACACGGTCATCCATTACCTGGCTGATGTGCAGGAGTCCATCGAGGGGACCGAATCTGACGAATGCGCCGAACTTGAGGACCTCTACGACCACTCCCTCGACGATCTCGTTCTCTTTGGGCTTGAAGACGATCTGATCAAACTTGACTGTCTGATAGACTGCTCCGTCACCGTGGACTATGCGTCCCGGACCCTCGGTCCTGACGTTCTTGATCAGTACCGTGAAAGTCTTGTCCTCGCTGAATCTGCCCTCGTAGGCGTCCCAAGTGAGTCTGTCGATGACGTTGTCGATGTCCTCTTTGAGTTCGACCGGTGGGATGCGGACGACCTTTTCGACTTCTGTAAGCATGTACATAGCGTGCCCTCTGATAACCCACGTTAGTGAGGACTCTTATATAAACTATGTCCACGCGTAATATAGGAGATAAAAGCTGGATGAATAAATGAGGGGGATAACCCCCTCGGTTTATGTTCAGACGAACAGAACTGCGGTCACCAGACAAATGGTGGACAGCAGCTTGACGAGAACGTGGATGGAAGGTCCTGCGGTGTCCTTGAAGGGATCTCCGATGGTGTCTCCGACGACGGCCGCTGCGTGTGCAGGCGACTTCTTTCCGCCGTGGTTACCCTCTTCGATGTACTTCTTGGCGTTGTCCCATGCTCCTCCTCCGTTGTTGAGGAAGTTAGCCATGAGGATACCGACGATGGTACCGACCATGATGAGTGCTCCGACAGACTGGTAGGACTCCACGTAATCTCCGAGTGCGTACCTCATGATGAGTCCGAAGACGACAGGCACGAGGATCGGGAGAAGTGCGGGGACGACCATTGTCTTGAGTGCTCCGCGGGTTGCGATATCGACACACCTTGCGTAGTCAGGTGGGGATGTTCCTGCAAGAATTCCGCTGTCCTCGCGGAACTGCCTGCGGACCTCCTCGACCATCTCACCGGCTGCCTTGGAGACAGCACGGATAGCGAGGGATGCGAAGAAGAACACGAGCACGGCTCCGATGAGTCCTCCGACGAATATGAGGGGGTCTCCGAGGTTGACCTGGAAGACCTCTGTGAGAGGTACTCCCTTGACTTCGCTGACGATCTCGAAGAATGCGGCGAACAGAAGGAATGCTGCGAGTGCTGCGGATGCCATTGCGTATCCCTTTGTGAGGGCCTTGGTGGTGTTTCCGGCTGCATCGAGCTTGTCGGTCCTGTCCCTGACTTCCTCAGGCTGGTTGGACATCTCGGCGATTCCACCGGCGTTGTCGGTGATGGGTCCGAATGTGTCCTCAGCGAGGATGAATGCAGAGGATGCGAGCATGGCGATGGTTCCGACTGCGGTTCCATAGAATCCGAAGATCATGGGATCGAGTTCGATTCCGAAGATTGTGGGTGCTGCGGTGTATCCGAGCATGTAGGTTGAAATGATCGCGATGACGATACATACGACGGGCAGAACGGTGGACTCGAGTCCAACGGAGATACCCTCGATGACGTTTGTTGCTGCTCCGGTCTCGGAGGATGCTGCGATTCCCTTGACGGGTTTGTGGTCACCAGTGTAGTACTGTGTGAGGTAAACGATTGCAAGTCCGAGTGCGATACCGATGATTCCTGCGATGAAGAAGTTCACCCAGTAGTCCTCTCCTAACAAGAGGTAGGTGGACACACCTAGGAACACGACGTTCAGTGCGATGGTGAGGTAGTAACCCTTGTTGAGGGACTTTACAACATCGTCGTCCTCCTTCATCCTGACGATTGCGATTCCGACGAGGGAAGCGATGAGTCCGAATGCCATGAGGACAAGGGGAAGGAACACCCAGTTGTTTCCGAGTGCGGGTGCTGTTGCGACAACAGCGGTTCCGATGACCATTGCACCGATGATCTCAGCGGCTGTGGACTCGAAGATATCTGCTCCACGTCCGGCACAGTCACCGACGTTGTCACCGACAAGGTCTGCTACGACCGCAGGGTTCCTGGGGTCGTCTTCTGGAATTCCGGCCTCGACTTTTCCGACGAGATCGGATCCGACATCTGCTGCTTTGGTGTAGATTCCTCCACCCAGCTGGGCGAAGAGAGCTGCGAAGGATGCTCCGAAGGCATATCCGACGACAGCGTGAAGTGTGGGAGTCAGGGAGGGAGTGAATCCATCACCGTCTCCGATGATTGCGTTGTAGACAAGGACGACCATGAAGAGTCCGAAGAGTGAGAGTGCGGACACTGCGATTCCGGAGAGTGCTCCTCCCCTGAATGATGTCTTGAATGCCTCACCGAGGGACCTCTTGGCTGCTGCCGATGTCCTGATGTTAGAGTTGACGGAGACCTTCATTCCGATGAATCCAGAGAGGATTGAGAATGCTGCTCCGATTACGAATGCGATTGCCACTTTGTAGTTCAGGTAGTTGGAGAAAGGCTCTCCTACGAACGTACAGAGGGCGATTATGATGGCGAGAATCACTATCACGATACCGATTGTCTTGTACTGGCGCTTCAGGTATGCCATTGCACCAGTCTCGATCGCATCTGAGACCTTCTGCATCTCCGCGGTGCCTTTGTCCTTGGACCAGACATCCTTGAAGAAGTATGCTGCGAAGACCAATGCGATTATTGTCGCAACCGGGATCATGAACAGAAGTGTCTCTGTGTCGAAGATATCAACGATCATTTCATAACCCCTTTTCTTTGGTTGGGTCTCGATATATCGACCTCATATATAACAGGCGATGGTAATATAAGTCCTATAATAGGGCTGTGCCACCCCGAAATCGAGCAATACCCTTTTAATCCCCCATCCACTAGCCCGCGGGCAGAGACGATAAGATGTCTAAGGAAGCAGAACTCGAACTCATCGAAGTTGAGGATATCAAGGTCAAGAAAGGAATGACAGTGGACGAGCTCATGAGATACATGAGCGGTGCCGGAGGATTCACGGCACAGAAGCTGGCGGATGCAACGGACATCCTTGAGAGGATGGAGAAGGACAAGGACTGTCTGAAGATCCTCTCGTTCCCCGCATGCATCATGGCCACCGGTACCCGCGGAGTCCTGGTCGACATGGTCAAGAACAAGAGAGTCGACCTCATCATCACCACCTGCGGATGCCTCGACCACGACATCTCCAGGACCTATGAGCACTACTATCACGGCGACTTCATGATGGACGATGCCAAGCTCAGGGAGGAGTATGAGATCTCCAGACTCGGAAACGTTCTGGTTCCCGACGACTGCTACGGAGAGGTCCTCGAGGGAGAGATCCTCCCCATGTTCGACGAGATCTTCGAAGGCAAGGACTCCATGACCACTCACGAGATCATCTGGGAGGTCGGAAAGAGGATGAACGACGAGAACTCGCTCATGTACTGGGCATGGAAGAATCAGATCCCGATCGTCGTCCCCGGAATCACCGACGGATCCTTCGGATGCCAGCTGTGGATGTACTACCAGACTCACAGGAAGTTCAGGATCGACCTCTTCGGAGACGAGCAGCTTCTGTCCGAGATGACCAATCACGCCACCAACACCGGTGCTCTCATGATCGGAGGAGGAATCTCCAAGCACCACGTCATCTGGTGGAACCAGTTCCGTGGAGGACTGGACTACGCGGTCTACCTGACCACTGCAGAGGAATATGACGGATCCCTGTCCGGAGCAAGGCTCAGAGAGGCTATCTCCTGGGGTAAGGTCAAACCTGAAGCGAAGAAGATGACTGTCGAGGGAGACGCGACAATCACCCTCCCAATGATTTACGCATCCTTGGTGGACAGACTCTGATGTCCGAGAAGATACTGTTCCTGAAAGGCGACGGCATCGGGCCGCCCGTACTCAAGTCTGCAGAGCGCATACTTACCTCCATGACCGATTCGGTGGAGATAATCCACGGCGAGATAGGCAGGTCAGCGTTCGACCTTACAGGACAGTACCTTCCACACGAGACAATGGATCTTCTGGACGACTGCAATACAATCTTCAGCGGACCAGTCTATCCCCCTGAAAACAAGAAAAGCCCGCTCTCTACCCTTATGGTCCAGCTGGACCTCTATGCCAGGGTCAGGCACTTCAAGACAATGGCGCCGGATTTGGGGATAAAGGACCTGGAAGTCGTTCTTTGGAGTAGCAACAACAACGTTGCTACAGAGATATCGGAGGTCCAGGACTTTGACGGAATAACCTTGTCCAAGTACATCAGCAACAATGCATACAACAGGATGATGACCCTAGCTCTCAGTGACGTGGAGATGAGAAAACTCAGCAGGATCTCCTGCCTCATAAGGGATGATTTCTTCCCGGTAAGCAGCGGGATGTTCAAAGAGTCCTTCGAGACGATCTTCACCACCGACAAATACGAGACCACGGTTCTGAATGTCAAGGACTGGGCAGCACACGCATTCAAGTTCCCCTCCAATGCCCAATGCATCATTTGTGTAGACTTGTACAACCAGGTCGTAGCGGGAGTTCTTGGAGGGTTGACCGGCTATGACCATCTAGGGCCCCTGTACTTCAAAGGGGACGACTACACCCTTTTCAGACCATGCAACAAGCCCTCTTACGACGATACCATAGAATCTGGATACGAGAATCCTACCTCGGCTATAATGTCAGTCGCCACATATCTCGCGAGCATAGGGCTGAAGAATGAATCGGCAGACATCATGAAGGCTCTGACTGAGACCTACATCGCCATGGAGAGGACCCCGGACGTCGGCGGAACCTTGACAAACGAGGAGTTCACGAACAAGGTTCTCAGCCGCATATGATTGTCCGAACCCCTCCAGCCGACGATAGACCTTTTAAGGCAGCAAAGTGTTTCGCATCGCATGATTGATGCTGGACACAGGGAATGCGTTGAAGCTGCATTGAACCACCAGAAGACTGAAAGGATACCGGTCAACAACTTCGTTCTTGCCACTGCCGCACGCAGTGCAGGACTCAAGGTTGATGCCGCGAGATGGGATCCGAAGATCTCTGCCAAGGTATCTGTGGACCATGCGGTCAAAACCAAATCGGACTTCGTCAAACCCGTTCTGGATTCCCAGGTCCCGTTCATGGATTTCGGAATGAGCGTCCGTTTCCCCGAAGACGACTACGGTCAAATCCTAAAACCCATCGCTGAGGATGCGGAAGCCATCGATAAATTGGCATTCTTCGACCCTAAAGTAGCATCGGAATGTCCGAACTTCACCAAGGTCTTCGTTGAGAGCTTGGAGGAGACGGCGAGGATCCTTCCTGAGGACCTGCACATCTGCGGACTATCCTGGGGACCGATCACCACAGCTGGATACATCATGGGAGTCGAGAATATGGTCATGGGGATCCTGATAGATCCCGACATGGTCAAGACACTGTTGAACAAGACGACCCCATTTGTGTCTGCCATGCAGACTCGCATGCTAGAGGCCGGAGCCACAGTGATGTGGATGGCGGACCCCACTTCATCCGAGGACCTCATCTCCCCAGACATGTTCCATGAGTACTCCGCACCCCATATCAAGCACATCGTCAAAGATGTGAACAACATGGACTCCAGCATTCACACCTTCGTCCACATCTGCGGAAACACCCTGAAAATCCTAAAGGAGATGCCCGAAACAGGTGCGGACTGCCTCAGCTTCGACCACGCTGTCGATCCCAAGGCCGCCAAGGAAACTGCTGGAAGAAAGATCTCGATAATGGGTAACGTCGATCCTGTTCAGACTATGATGATGGGCAATCCTGAATCCATCACAAAAGCCTGCTACGACGTCATAGACGCAGCTGGAAGGGACGGGGGATTCATCCTTGCGCCCGGATGCGAGACTCCGATCTCCACGTCAGACGAGAATGTGCTGGCGATGGGCGAAGCTGCTAGGACCTATTGGAAGAGGTAACCCTACGGGAAACCTTTATTAACAACATCAATATCTCTGGGGTACTGAGTGCAAGGGTAGTCAAGCATGGCCAACGACGCTAGCTTGAGGGGCTAGTCCTTAGTGGTCCGCGAGTTCAAATCTCGTCCCTTGCACCATTCCCTTCTTTGATGTTTGATTTCGGTGCACGTTCACAGCGCTATCCTCATTCTCTGCCGTAGATCTCCACGATTGCTTCTCCCTTGGTGGTAAGGTCGAACTTGTTCCTCTTGTAACGATTCTCCACCACCCAGCCCCTATCCAGCAAAGGTGAGATGTAGTTGCGTCTGAGGAACATGCGCTCCTTCTGGGCATCATCTGTCCTGGTCTTCTTGATCTCAGGGGAGTAATCCCATATTCCTTTCTCTTTCAAAGCCTCAATGATCTCGTTGAAGTTGAGGTGTCTGTTGTCCGCCTCTTGGGTCCTGAAGACCTCCAAACAGGCCACATGTCTGTCATTGGGGACCTCCGGACCGAAGGTCATCACCATCGTTGGCTCCGACACTTCCGACGTCCTTCCAGTCGGCCTGCCATCCACAGTGTATGCATCCATGGTTTGGTCGAGACCCATGCTCCATGCCTCCGACCTGACGCTGAACGCTATCAAATCACTGTTCTGAGTTGCTGCTAGCATCGCTCCAGCAATATACTCCGGAGTACCCGAAGATATGTTGACGTAGAGGATCGATGCATCATCTCTAGTGTTCTCCTCCGCAACTATTCCGATTATGGTTCTGAGCATATCCTGATAATCGAGAATATTTGCGTAATTCACAATGACCTCAGTCGCGTTGTATTCCTTTATCTGCCTTTTGGCTTCGTTGAGGAAAGCGCTGAAGAATTTGTCATCGGGGTTGTTCCCATCTGGGTTCAGATGACTAATGATGTGAACGCGTGTTGCTTCGTAGAACTTTACCGGCTCTACCACTTTGACGACCTCAGTGGTAAGACAGCATATCACCACGACCTCCTTTTTTCCTGATGTGTTCATACGAATCACCGAATTAACATCCGATTGTTATATATTAAAGAGTTAGTCTAGACTAACTCTACGAATATCGTAGTCTTTATATATTTGTACGGTAAAGTTTATATTTGGTTAGATAAAAATTGAGTTAACGGGGCTATTAAAATTAATATTACCTAAAAAGATAAGAGCGTTATTTTAGCCGTTATTGGCATTCATTTACTACTTTTCGCTGTCTTCAAAGCATCTAGGAACAATGAGCAAGATGCAGTCTTATCGTTGCCGATGGCGCCTCTAGATCTCCTTTTCGAAGTCGTAACGGACCAGGTAGAATTGTCAGGATCGCCCAAGAAGGTCAGCTTTGCGCGCAGGTCGCCTTCGTCCCAAATGAATACTGCTTCGTAAGGTTCCTCTGCGGAATAAATGAACTTCATCCCTTCAAAGAGGGAATAATCTCCCTTGCATACTTCGGTCATCGCTTCGCAGAACATTCCTGCCTGTTCGGCAAGATTGTATGTGTCCATATCGATTATGTACGACCTCATTACGTATACGGGATCCGCGACCATTTCAGATACTCCAGAAATCGGATGAGTGGGCCCGCCCGGATTTGAACCGGAGTCAATGGCTCCCGAAGCCACAAGGATACCAAGCTACCCCACGGGCCCACAGGTTCGGACAGATAATCCTCGAATATAAACCTTAGTGGGTACCCATTCCGATGGTCTCTTCAGCTATCTTGATGCAGGCCAAAAGATCGTCTGCGGTGTTCCTGAGAGAACCCGCATTGTCGGCCTCCATCCTGAATATCAACAAGTTCCCTTCGACCGTTGCCTGGACATAGCTTCCATTATCTGGATCCAGGGACTTCATCACGGTCTCCGCGGTCTTTGCATCGGGATATTCGAATCTGAGCTCGAGCGAAAGCATCAGGTGTCCTATCGTGGTTGATTATAAAAAGTGATGCCGGGGAGTCCCCGGCTGAAAGGTTTAGCAGGCGAAGTACCCGTGCGTCTTCAGCATCCTCTTCTTCACCAGATGGCTTCCGAAGAAGTATACGCATGCTATGAAAGGCATCCATATCATCGCGGTGAGTGCGATGTCGTTGAAGAACACGTCCTGGAATAGCTCCATCGGGAAGTCCGATATGGCCTGCCATAATCCTCCGCTGAACGGCAGCAGAGTACCTACGGCAAGAGCTGCCAATGCGGATACGACGAGGGCCTTGCAGGACCAAGCCTGGAAGAACGGGAGCTTGTTGGTACGGACTATATGAATGGCCCACACCTGCATCCAGTAC
>Ga0265301_10005842_pt1 | contig 11961 bp, 11 predicted proteins | sample AusTroGonzalo_MG_2_FD_193488 | JGI IMG/M metagenome (GOLD analysis project Ga0265301, IMG submission 193488) | Bovine rumen microbial communities from tropical cattle in Woodstock, Queensland, Australia - Gonzalo_04 | ecosystem: Host-associated > Mammals > Digestive system > Stomach > Rumen ...
GCTGGAACATCCAGGACACGGCGCCGCTGGCCGCCAGGTTGCCGCCGTTGCGGTCGAACGTCATGCGGACGTCGCCGATGGTGCGGTTGCGGTTTTCGGTGAGGCATTCGACGACGAACGCGGTGCCGGCGGGACCGTATCCTTCGTAGGTGATCTCCTCGTAGGCGACATCGCCGAGTTCGCCCGCGCCCTTCTTGATGGCGCGTTCGATGTTTTCGCGGGGCATGTTGCTGGCCTTGGCGGAGGCGAGGGCCATACGGAGCTTGATGTTGGAGGCAGGATCCTTGCCGCCCTGCTTGGTGGCAACCATGATTTCCTTGGCCAGACGAGAGAACGCCTGACCTTTCTTCTTGTCAGTTGCCTCTTTTTTGTGCTTGATATTTGCCCATTTGCTGTGACCGGACATAACAATTTCTCCATTTGATTGCGGGTTTTGCGTTAAAGACACTTATCCTATAAATATATCACAGGAAAACCGATTGTCAACTATTTTTTTCAGGTTCCTCGTACCTTTTTTCCGTTTCCACCTGAATTCGCCTCGGGATGGACGGGGTATTTGCAGTCGGAAAGCAGGAAAACGGGATCTGGCAGGGGGCGCCCGGCGAGGAAATCGCGGCAGAGATTTTCGGCGTCGTCGAGTTGTTCGGGGCCGAGCCAGTGGATCGGGCAGCCGTCGTTCTCGAATTTGCGGAACCAGGAGTCCTGGCGTTTTGCGAACTGGCAGATCTTCGCGTAAAGCTGATCGTGCATTTCTTCCGGGGAGAGCTGCCCCTGCAAATAGCGGGCGAGATAGCGGTATTCGAGGCCGAGAAATTCCATTTTCTCCCAGGTCATGCCTTCCGCGTGCAGGCGTTCCGCCTCCTCGATCATGCCGGATGCGAGGCGTTCGTCCAGGCGCTGGAGGATGCGGGCGCGCGTCTCCGAACGCGGCCGGTACAGGCCGAGCACGAGGAAATCGGATGCGGGGAAGGGGCGTTCCAGTTCGTTCGGCGGTTCGTTCGCGTTCGCCGCCCGCGCGAGTTCGATGGCGCGGATCAGGCGGATGCGGTTGTCCGGCTCGTTCGAGGGTACGGGGCTGGCCGGATCGAGTTCGAGCAGAAGCGCGCGGAGCGAGGGTGTGTCGAGCTCGCGGAGCCGCGAACGGAATTCGGGCACGGGGGCTCCGGGCGCGAGGCGGTAGGAGAAGATCATGCCGTGCAGATAGAGCGCGGTGCCGCCGACGAACAGCGGGACGCGTCCCTCCGCCTCGGTCTCGTTCACGGCCGCCGCGGCGTCGCGCAGATATTCCGCGAGGGAATATTCGGCGTCGGGCGGCAGGATGTCGATGAGCTTGTACGGGACGGCGGGCTGTCCGGGCGGGGCGTAGTCGGCGAGGTCCTTGCCCGTGCCGATGTCGAGTCCGCAGTAGATCTGGCGGGAGTCGGCGCTGAGGATCGCGGCGTGAATCCGGTTCGCGAGCGCGACGCCGAAGGAGGTCTTGCCGCAAGCGGTCGGGCCCAGCAGGACGATGATGCGATGACGGTGTTCCATGACGAAAAATCTCCGGAAATAGCGGAAAAAAGGAAAAAAACACGATTTTCTTTATAATATAGCGCAATATCGACTGGTAATCACGCGAAAAAGAGCTAAATTACAGAGAAAAATGTTTTTTTCCGCAACCAACCCGTGAGATTTTGAGAAAAACCATGCCGAAACAGAATACCGTGAAAGGACCCGCGGTCGTCAAGGGCATCGCCCTTCATACCGGAGCGCGGGCCTCGCTTCGCATCCTCCCCGCACCGCCTGAAACCGGAATCGTTTTCCGCCGCATCGACATGCCCGGCGCGCCCGAAGTCCTGGCGAACGCCCGCAACGTGATCGACGTGCGCCGCGCGACGACCATCGCGTCCCGCACGACCGGCGCGTTCGTCGTGACCGTGGAGCATATCATGGCCTCGCTGCACGCCGCCTGCATCGACAACGCCGTCATCGAGATGGACGGCCCCGAGCCGCCGATCGCCGACGGCAGCGCCATGCCGTATTTCGAGGGCATCCTCGAGGCTGGAATCCAGGAACAGGACGCCGAGGCGCATTACTGGACCGCGAAGGCTCCGATCGTGTTCGAGGAGGGCTCCGCGATGCTGGCCCTGCTGCCCGCCGACGACCTGAGGATATCGTTTACGACCGAGTACGGCTACAGCGGACTCGACACGCAGTTCTTTTCCTGTCAGGTCACGACCGAGAGTTTCAAAAAGGAACTTGAGGGCGCGCGCACGTTCTGCCCGTACAAGGAGCTCGAACAGGTCATCGCCGCCGGACTCGCGAAGGGCGGCAGCCTGGACAACGCCATCATCCTGCACGACGGCGCGCTGATCTGCAAGGACGGCCTGCGCTACCCGAACGAGCTGGTCCGCCACAAGATCATGGACATGGTCGGCGACCTCTTCCTGGTCGGCAAGCGCTTTCACGCGCACGTGATGTCGGTCAAATCCGGCCATCCGACCCACTTCAAACTCGCCATGGCCATGCTGGAACAGGAAGCGGACGCGGCGAAAGACGCAAAATAAGGAGACGATCCATGAAACCCGATACCATCCTGTCCGTCCGCGACCTCCGCACGATCCTGCCGGTCCGCCCGGACTTCCTCATGCTCGACCGCGTCAAGGTCATCGACGAAAACCATCTCGCCGGCTGGCGCAACCTCACCATCGGCGATCACTGCTTTCAGGGGCATTTCCCGGGGCATCCGATCCTGCCCGGCGTGCTTCAGGTGGAGGCCATTTCCCAGCTTTCGGAGATTGCGGTTCGGGAACGCCTCGATCCGCAGGGCTCGCTCGATATTTACGTGAAGAGCATCCGCAACGTGAAATTCCGCCGTCCGAACACGCCCGGCGACCGCATTCTGGTCGAGGTCTCGGTCGAGTCGGTCGAAAGCGGCGAGGCGAAGATCGTCGCGACCGTGAAGAACAGCGGCGGCCTCACCTGTCAGGCCGAGGTCGTGATGGCCGTGCGCGCGAAACTGGAATCCCTGCCGGAGCCGCCGGCGTTCGGCCCGTCCGACAAGACCGACGCCGCCGCGATGGACGTCTCCGGCGTCATGAACATCATTCCGCACCGGTACCCGTTCCTCTACGTCGACTACGTTACGAGCCTCGAAGGGACCATCGTGACGGCCGTGAAGAATCTCGGCGGCAGCGAACCGCCGTTCCGCACCTATTCCGACGGCTACACCGTGCTGGCGAATTCCATCCAGTCGGAGATCATCGCCCAGGCCGGCGCGGTCCTCATCCTCGGCAACGAGGCAAACCGGAACAAGCTCGCGTTCTTCATGGGCATCGACTCCGCCGAGTTCAGGGAGCCGGTCTTCCCCGGCGATCAGCTCGTCATGACGGTCGATCTGCCGCCCTTCACGCGCAGGTTCGGCAAGGGGACCGGCACACTGGCCGTCGGCGGCCGCGTGATCACCGAGCTGGCCATGACCTTCGCGCTGGTTGACAAATAAGGCGGGCTTTCATCCGGAATCCTCTTCCCTCCGCCTTCCTCCCGCATCCTCCCAAACAAGTTCAAACTGGAGATACAGACGATGAAACAAAAGATCCTGATGCTGGCCGCGGTGTTCTTCGGCGTGCTGGCCTTCATTTTCACCTATCAGCAGATCAAGCAGGAACGTGCCAAGATTATGAGCAGCGCGGTCCGCGTCCGCCTGATCCGGGTGAAGAGCGATATGTCCGAGGGCGACAAGCTCATGGAGACCGATATCGAAATGTTCGAGGGGATGCGATTCGCCGGGTCCGCCAACAATACGCTCGAAATCCCGTGGGAGCGCCGGAGCGACGTGATCGGTTCGCCTCTTCGTGCCGGGGTTCGCCGCGGCGACATCCTCACCTGGCGCGACTTCAAGCAGGTCTTCACTAAGGAACGCACCGGACTGGTCGCCCAGACGCGGTCCGGCTGGCGCGCCGTTTCGATCCCCGTCAGCCAGGTCACGTCCGTTTCCGGCCTGATTCGCCCGAACGACTTCGTCGACGTGATCGGCACGTTCCATTTCCCGGACGCCCGCGGCGATTCCTCGCTGGACACGGTCACGATGACGATCCTGCAGCGTGTGAAAGTGCTGGCCACCGGTACGGACATCGGCTACGCCCAGCAGAACGGCTCTCAGACCACGGCCGTCGTGCCGCGCTCCTACAGCACCGTCACGCTCGAACTGACCCCGAAAGAGGTCGAAATGATCATTTTCGCCCAGCAGAAAGGATCGCTGACGCTGACTCTGCGGAGTTACGAGGACCCGAACATCACGACCGACGTCCAGAGCGTCGACTGGTCCTATCTCCAGCAGCACATCAAGGACTACACGTCCGAACGTGAACAGCTTCTCAGGAAAACGACGGGCTACTGATCCGGACAAGGAGTTTTCCACATGGTCGAAATCATCTTGAAAATGCCCGGTCAGCCGGATTCTCCGCTGAGCATCCCGCCGGGGCAGTATCAGGTCGGATCCTCGGAAGCGGTCGCGATCCAGCTGCCGTTCGTGGGCGTCTCGAAGCTGCACTGCGTGCTCCAGGCGCAGGAATCCTCGCTCCGCGTCGCCGACCTCGGCAGTTCCAACGGGACCTACCTGAACGGACAGCGCATCGGGCGCGAATTCGTGAATGTGCCTTCGAACAGCGACATCGAAATCGGGTCCGTCCACATCCATGTCGGCACGCTTATCCCCGAAATGAGGCCGGTCCGCACGTCCTCCGCTCCGCCGCAGCCCCCGGTTGATCCCGAAAGCCAGTTCAAGAGCCGCATCCTTGCGGTCAGCGGCATCCCGATGTCGGCGCGTCCGCTCGTGCAGGAGATCAAGAAGCAGGCGCACAGCGAGCTCCTGATCCGCCTGAACATGAAACGCCTGGCGCTCAGCAGCGTTTCGGAGAACGATCTGGAGGAGAAGGCGCGCACGACGATCCATGAGATCCTGAACGAGCTTTCCATTCCCCTGCCGGAAGGCGTCACGCAGGAGAAGATCGAAAACGAACTGTACCACGAGGCGATCGGGCTCGGGCCGCTCGAAGACCTTATCGCGCGTGACGACATCACGGAAATCATGGTGAACGGCCCGGACAATGTTTATGTCGAGCACAAGGGCGTGCTCTACAAGACCGATACCGCGTTCGCCGACGACCATCAGGTCCTCGCCGCCATCGAGCGCATCGTCTCCCCGCTCGGCCGCCGCATCGACGAAAGTTCGCCGATGGTCGACGCCCGCCTCAAGGACGGTTCCCGCGTGAACGCCATCATCCCGCCGCTTTCGCTGGTCGGTCCTTCGATCACGATCCGAAAGTTCGCGAAAAACCCGCTTACCGTGGATAACCTGATTTCCTACGGGTCCATTACGGCGGAAATCGCGCATTTCCTGGACGTCTGCGTGAAAATCCGCAAGAACATCCTGATCTCCGGCGGCACGGGCAGCGGCAAGACGACGCTGCTGAACATTCTGAGCGGTTATCTGCCGGCGAAGGAACGCATCATCACCATTGAGGACGCCGCCGAACTCCAGCTGCGGCAGGAACACCTCGTCCGCCTCGAATCCCGCCCCGCCAACATCGAAGGCAAGGGCGAAGTCACCATCCGCGACCTGGTGCGAAACTCCCTGCGTATGCGTCCCGACCGCATCGTCATCGGCGAATGCCGCGGCGGCGAGGCGCTCGATATGCTGCAGGCCATGAACACCGGCCACGACGGATCGCTGACCACCATCCATGCCAACTCCCCGCGCGACGCCCTCGCGCGCCTCGAAACCCTGGTCCTGATGGCCGGATTCGACCTGCCGCTGCGGGCCATCCGCGAGCAGATCGCATCCGCCATTTCCATCATCGTCCAGATCAACCGCGAGAAGGACGGCAGCCGCAAGGTAGTCTGCGTGAGTGAGATCACGAAGATGGAAGGCGAAATCATCACCATGCAGGATCTGTTCACGTTCCAGCAGGACGGCTGGAGCGAGGACGGGCGTCTGCTCGGCCATTTCGCGCCGACCGGCGCGGTGCCGACCTTCATCGAGGACATCCGCCGGGCAAACCTCGACCTGGATATTTCCATGTTCACGCCGCAGTTGAAATCCGGCAGGAACGGAGGCGTGTGACATGAACTACATCATGGAACACCTCTATCTTCTGGCGCCCGTTTGCGCCGGACTCTGCGCGCTCTTTGCCACGTTCGTGATCGTGGAGTTCACCTCGTACACGTCGGCCCGCTACAAGGAACGTTTTCTGGCCGAGGCCGCGGTCGAGCTGGACGACATCCTGCTCCAGATGCCCGCGAGCCGCATTCTGGACCTGAGCATCGCGATCGCCGCAGTGGCATTCATCCTGTTCGGCGGCATGAGCTCGTTCCTGTCGGACGAAGTCAACTGGGGCCGCGCTCTCCTGATCGGTTCCGTTTCGGCCGTGGTGGCCTTCCTGTCGCCCCGGTTTTACCTGAGGAGGCTGAAGAAACAGCGTCTGGCGAAGTTCAACGAACAGCTGGAGGATGCGCTTCTTTCCATGAGCAGCGCGCTGAAGGCCGGATTCAGCATCACACAGGCGCTGGAGAACGTCGCGGCGGAACACCGTTACCCGATCTCGTTCGAGTTCACGCTGCTGATGCATGAAATCCGCCTTGGCGTGCAGTTCGACACCGCGCTGCGGAAAATGGCCGACCGGCTGGATTCGCAGGATTTCGAGCTCGTGGCCGTGGCGATCATCACGGCCCGGCAGACGGGCGGCGAACTGACGAGTGTGCTTGAGGAACTTGCCGGCGTCATTCGCGAGCGCATGCGCATCCTGCAGCGCGTCCGCGCCCTGACTTCCCAGGGGCGTCTGCAGGCCTGGCTTATCGCCTCCGTGCCGTTCGTGCTCATGTTCGTTATGATGCGTCTCGCTCCGGAGCTGATGGACGCCTTCTTCGGATCGCTGGTCGGCATCATGGTGCTCCTGGTTGTCATCGTCATGGTTGTCTGCGGCTTCCTCTGGATTCGCAAAATCACCACGATTGACGTGTAAGGAGGTTGAGGATCATGGACGATATACTCATACTTTCCGCAAGCGTCTGCGCCGGCCTGTGCGCGGCTTCGATCACGCTTCTCGTCGTGGAATTGATCTCCTCGATCGACGTGGAAAAGGCGCAGTTCGGCGAGGACGCTCGCCATATCCCCGTCTTCTTCCGCATCTTCCTGCCGTTCACGCCGAATTTCCGGCGGCTCTACGCCTCGAATTCCTTCTCCGGCACCATGAACAAACTGCGCGAACAGCTCGCGATGGCGGGCTATGAACAGGCGCTGACCGCCGAACAGTTCATGACGGTCTGGATTCTGATGGGCACGCTGGGCGTGCTTTTCACCTTCCTGTTCTTCGCATCGAACAACGCCGCGACCGGTCTGATGGTCCTGCTCTGCATGACGCTGTATCCGCGGGTCTGGCTTCGCAGCCTCATCACAAAGCGTCATCTGGAGATATTGAAGGCGCTGCCGAACGTGCTGGACCTGCTGACGCTGTCCGTCGAGGCGGGCAAGGACTTTGTGACCGCGCTCCGCGATATTTTGAGCCGCCGTCCCCCGGATGAGCTCGGTCTTGAGCTCCGGAAGGCGCTTCACGAGATTCAGCTCGGCAAGCCCCGCCAGTCCGCCCTGAAGGAAATGGCGCAGCGCGTCCGCCAGCCGGAACTGACCAGCGTCTTCAGCGCGATCGTGCAGTCCGAAGACCTAGGCGTGAGCGTCGGGCAGGTGTTGCGGATTCAGGCGGAACAGCTCCGGGCGAAACGGTTCGCCCGTGCGGAAAAACTGGCGAACGAGGCGCCCGTGAAGATTCTCTTTCCCGTCGCGCTCCTGATCTTCCCCGCCGTGTTTCTCGTCATCCTCGCGCCGATGCTGATGCGCGCGCTGGAGGTGTTCAAGTGATTCGGAACCTGACGCGAAAGACCGTGCTGTCCTACCGGACCTTCCACGCGACGTCGTTCGGCGACCGACTCCGGGGGCTGATCGGGCGTCCGTTCGATCAGGCCGGTATCGACGCGATGGTCTTTCCGTCCTGCTCCGCCATCCATACGTTCTTTATGACGTTTCCCATAGATGTCGTCTTCCTCGGGCCGGAGAACACCGTCCTGAAAACGTACCCCGGCTGCCGCCCCTGGCGTCCGGCCGTCGGGTGCAGGGGGGCGCAATCCGTGATCGAGCTTCCCGCGGGCGCGCTGGCGCACACGGGGACCTTGCCCGGCGACAGGCTGGACCTGAACGCCGAGACCGTGCAGCCGGAGAAACGTACAAAATATACCACTCATACAGCCGGGGAACAGAGTACGGCGTTCCCCAGCAAGGAGAATCCGACAGTATGAAAATCATGTATCTGAACGGGACGCTGACCGGACAGACGGTGGAATTGCCGCCGGGCGGCGTGACGATCGGCCGCGAGAGCGATAACGCCATCCAGATCCCGATGGGGGGCGTCTCCCGCTACCATGCCAAGATCGAACAGGACGCCGCCGGGAACTGGCAGATTCGCGACCTCGGCAGCACCAACGGCACGCAGGTCGACGACTTCCCCGTGGTCGGCGCAGCCCGGCTCGCAAACGGCTCCGTCATCACCATCGGCGACCAGCTCCTGCGCTGCATCGATTCCGCTCCCGCGTCTGTTTCCGCACCTCAGCCTGCGCCTCAGCCTGCGCCTCAACCCGCGCCTCAGCCTGCGCCTCAGCCCGCGCCTCATTCTCCGTCGCAGTCCCAGCCGACTTTCTTTTTCCGGCCCCAGAATGCGACGACCAACTCGGTCCCGCTGCAGGAACAGCCGGCCCCGGCTCCTGCGCCTCAGCCCGCGCCCCAGCCTGTCCCCGCGCCCGCTCCCGCTCCGTCCATCACGGAGGCCGAGATTTCCCGTGGTCTCTTCAACAAGAAGCAGAACAAGCCTCCCAAGAAGTCGAATCCCAGAAAACTTCTCGGCAACGCCATCTTTGCCCTGATCGTGATCCTGGCGGCCTGCTTCGGCCTGTGGCTGTTCCTGAAGCTGAACGAAGCGCCGAAGACGCCCGTCGCCCAGTCACAGACCAGGAAAAAGGTCGAAAATCCGTTCGTCCTCTACTACGAAAAGGAATCCGTGGCGGGAGACACCGTGTTCCGCTTCACGCTTCAGATCGAGGGGCGGAAGGAGAAGGTGGAGGACGACCGGGAAGAACTTCACTACATCATGGAAGTCACGCTTGACGAGCCGAAGAACAAACGCCGCTACTACGAACTCTTCAAGGATCCTCTTCCCCGGGAGCTGATCGAAAAACTCCAGCAGCAAATTCTGGATTCGGGGTTCATGGAGCTCCAGCAGGAGAAGATCGCCGGCACCTCGCAGGACAACCGCCAGCACCGCCGCCTCATGGTCGGATTCGGCAACAAGTTCTGCGACGTGAAGGTGTCCAACGACGTGTCGCAGACGTTCAACAGCGTCGAGAGCATCATCAACGAGACCGTGCTCGAAGAGTATGACCTCGGGGTCGTTTCGCAGGACGTCGACCGCATTCTGGCCGATGCGAAGAAGTTCCTCTTCGAGGCGGAAAGCGAATTCGCCAGCATTGACACCACGCCGTCCAACCTGCCGAAGGCCATTGCCAACTACAAGCTCGCCATGCGGCGTTACCAGCTCTTCGACGACCCGAAGCCCCCGGAATGGCGGACCGCCCGCGACGGCCTGGCGAAGGCCGAGACCAAACTGGAGGACATCTACCAGGAAGGACGGAAGAACATCATTTTCCTGTACGAGCGCATGGATTATGAAAAGGCCATCGCCGAATGCAACCGCCTGCTTGAGATTTACCCGCCCGACAGCGAGAGATATAAGAAAATCCGGGAAAACAAGATCAAAATCGAGAATAAAATGTCTATGAGGAACAAGTGATATGAAGAAACACATTTTTCTCTCCGTCGTCTGCGCTGTTTTCGCCGCCTCGCTGATGTTCCTGTCTTCCTGCAAAAAGGAGGAGGCTCCGGTTTCCGATACGAGCGACTACGGCACCATGAACATCACATCCGATCCGTCCGGCGCGGAAATCACCGTCCTCGGCAAGACCATCGGCGTTACGCCGCGCGTCACCAAACCCGCGCCGCCGGCCATGTACATCGTGAAATTCTCCAAGGAGGGCTACGAGCCCGTATGGATGCCCGTGAACGTGGTTCCCGGACGTCAGGTCGACGTTCACGCCGCGCTCGTCCAGGAGAACGCGACGGTGATCATTGACTCCGACCCGTCCGGCGCCCATGTCCAGATGGACGGCCGGGAGCTTGGCGACACGCCCGTGGTCCTGCCCGACCTGCCGCTCGGCTCCTATTCCGCTTCCGTCCAGATGGAGGGCTACACCCGCCGCGACATCTCCTGGAAGGTGCAGAACGGCCGTCCGATTATGATCAATGTGCCGATGATGAACAACATCGGCACGCTTTCCGTGAACACCGACCCGGAAACCGTCGAGATCGAGATCGACGGGAAAGCCTACGGCAATACGCCGTTCCTCGACTATCTGGAGCAGGGACAGCACAAAATCCGCCTCATTCAGACTGGCTACAAGCCGTACGAGAAGATCGTCACCGTGAAACGCGACGAGACGACCAACGTGGAAATCGAGCTGGAAACGCTTCCCGGGTCCCTCTCGCTGGACAGCATTCCCTCCGGCGCGTCGCTTACCATCAACGACGTCGACTACGGCACGACGCCCTACAAGCGCGAATCCGTCGAGGCCGGCGAATATACCGTCCGCATGAGCCTGCCCGGCTACGACACGCTCGAACAGTCCGTCACGGTCCATCCCGGCGAGCCCATGAGCCGCACGTTCACGCTGGAGTCGAATACCGGCAGCATCATCCTTTCCGTGAATCCGCCCGGCATGAACATCTATCTCGACGGCAAGTTCATCTGCCGGACCGAAGCGGAATCCAAGTCGCGCGACACGTCCAAACGTGTGACGCTGAAAAACATCTCCGCCGGGGAGCATGTCGTCACAGTGTCGAACAAGAAAGCCAAACCCGACGTAAAAAACGTCACGGTCACGGTCGGCAAGGGCAAGACCGTGCAGGTCCCCGAGATCAGCGCATGGCTTCCCGACACCACGATCGTTCTGAAGAACGGCAGCAAGTATACCGGCCGCCTGACCGACAAGTACACCGAGGATTCGGACAAGGTCCTGTTCCGTCATTCCGCCGGCATCAAGGACGAGTACAAGCGGAGCGAGATCAAGGAGATCATCCCGCTGAACGTCAACGACGGGGAGTGACCCATGACGCTTCCCGCCGTGCTATTCATCGCCGCGGCCATTGCGCTCGCCGCCGCCTCGGTCTTCATCCTGACCGTGCGGCGTGACCCTGCGACGTACCGCAGGATCGAGTCTCTCCCGCGCGAACGCATTTCGGGGACGGCCCTGACCGTGGTCGCGCTGCTCTGGTGCGTCCCGAACATCCGCCCGATCTTCATGCCGGATTCGCCGTTTCAGAACTTCATCCTGCCGCTGATCCTGCTTGGCATCGTGCTCGCCGCGATCTTCCTGAACTATCTTTTTGCGCGGGCCGCCGCGGCCATCCTGATCCTCGGTGCGCATACTGTACTGAAGATGGGCTTTCCGGCGCAGCTGCCCGGCTATCCGGTCCTCGCGGCGCTCGTGCTGATCGCCGGGATCATCGGGATCGTGCTGTCCGCCAAGCCGTACTGGCTTCGCGACTGGTTCCGGCTGTCATTCCGCAATCCCGCCGTGCGCTGGATTTCCGCCGCGTATTTCCTGCTTCTCGGTGCGATGTCCTGCTACTGCGCTGTGGGGGCTTGACCGGCCATGCCGACGATCCTGCCGCCCCCTGATGCCGCCGAACGCGCGTTCCTGCTGGAATGTGTCGGCGCGGAGCGTCTGGACGCTTTCCTGACGCTCTGCACGCGCTTCGGCGAGCGGCTGTACGAGACGAACGAATCCCTGAACTTGACGGCGATCCCGCCGGAAGCCTACTGG
>Ga0265301_10005845_pt1 | contig 11960 bp, 6 predicted proteins | sample AusTroGonzalo_MG_2_FD_193488 | JGI IMG/M metagenome (GOLD analysis project Ga0265301, IMG submission 193488) | Bovine rumen microbial communities from tropical cattle in Woodstock, Queensland, Australia - Gonzalo_04 | ecosystem: Host-associated > Mammals > Digestive system > Stomach > Rumen ...
CCAACCTTGCAACTCTCTGACGCCCTGAAATATATGTCGGGGGTGGTGGTGCGTGACTATGGCGGCACCGGCGGCATGAAGACCGTTTCCGTGCGCGGGCTCGGCAGCCAGCACACTGGGGTGGCCTACGACGATATCGCCATCGCCGACTGCCAGACCGGACAAATCGACCTCGGCAAGCTCTCCCTCGAAAATGTAGCTTCCATCGCCCTTGTCGTGGGGTTAGACGACAAGATTTTCGTTCCCGCTCGCCTCTTTTCCTACAGCAGCTTGTTGAAAATCAACACGATAAACGTTATCCCCGAAAAACCGTTCAGCTTCCACGTCGGGGGAACTGTGGGCCTTTACGGGCTCTTTGGGCTGCAGGCCGGCATCACCCACAAGGTGCGCTCCAAAAAGCGCGACGACCGCCTGTTTTACTGGAATCTCTCGGCCGATGCCATGCGCTCCAAGGGAGACTACCCTTACACGTTGCACTATGGCGGGGCGAACGACAGCGTGTCGCACGAAATACGCAAAAACGCTGCTACCCAAACCCTTAACACCGAATTCAACGCCGTCTGGCAAATCGACCGGACGCAGCGTTTCAACGTAAAGCTTTACTATTACAACTCCGCACGGGAACTGCCCTCGGCCACCATTTTCTACAACTCCGTGTCGCACCAGAAGCTGTGGAACCAGAATGCCTTCGGGCAGGTACACTACCACAAGTACTTCAACGACCGATGGGCATACCAAGCCAACGCAAAGTTCAATTACGACTACACCCGCTACTACGACCCCGACTACCTCAACGCGCAAGGTTTCTTGGACAATCGCTACCATCAGCATGAAAGCTATCTCTCTAACACTGTGCTGTTTACGCCCATCCACGAAAAGGATTCCCTCAAACGGGTCCGACTGTTGCAATTCGCTTTAGCGCAGGACGTTTTTTACCAGCAACTGAAGGCAAACTCGTTAGAATACGCCCATCCCGGACGGTTCACCTCGCTGACCTCGCTGTCGGCGATAGTGGAAGGGAACCGCTGGAAATTCAACGCCAACCTACTGCTGACCTACGTGGACAATATACTTGCCGAGGTTCCTGATATTCAAGACTATACGCACCTCTCTCCGGCCGTGGGCGGTTCCGTAAATCTGACCAAGACCCTGCACTTGCGCTTCTTCTACAAGAACATCTTCCGGATGCCGACGTTCAACGACCTGTACTACCGTGAGGTGGGCAACATCTATCTCAATCCGGAGAAGACGCACCAGTGGGACCTTGGGTTAGTGCTAAAGGAGGCGCATCTTGCAGCGGGTCGGATTACCGTCTCCACCACATTAGACGGCTATTTCAACATCGTGAAGGACAAGATTGTGGCCTTCCCGACGCACAACCTCTTCTCATGGACGATGCTGAACTACGGCAAGGTATATGTGGCGGGTGCGGAACTGAACACATTTTGGCAATACCGCATCACGAGCCAGTACATTTTGCGGTTGAATGGCAATGTCACCTACCAAAAAGCGGTCGATCGCACCGATCCGAAGAGCAAAACCTACAACAACCAGATTCCTTACACACCGCTTTGGTCCGGCTCAGCCAGTTTGAGTTTGCAAACGCCCTGGATTACAGTCACCTACTCGCTGCTCGGGTGCGACAAGCGGTATGCGCTCCCGCAGAACATCCCCGCCAACGAGGTACCCGGCTACATTGACCAGAGCATCACGTTGAACCACGATTTCAACTTCCGCAACACTTCCACCCTCGGTCTCAAGCTCGAACTGCTGAACATCGCCAACAAAAACTACGAAATCATCCGCAACTACCCGATGCAGGGCTTCGGGCTGCGGTTCAAGGTGGTGTATAGCTATTAGCAGAGATGTTTCCGTTCTGTAGAGACGTTGCGCGCAACGGTTCACACTGTTTTCACCACCCGGTACCCGCCGGTCTTCTTGCTGCCGGTGTATTCGATGAGGCCGTTTTGTTGCAGCTCTTTCAAGTATCGTGTTACGGTGCTTTTGGGGATTTCCGTGTTCTTCATTATGTCGGTGATTTTGCATTCGGAATCCGTGGAAATGTATTGGAAGATGGCAAGTGCTTTTGGGTGTAGTTCCGGCGAACGAGGTTCTGATTGCAAAAGCTCCGGCTCCGGCACCTCCTTGTTTGCTCTTTTGAGAATGGAATCGACAACGGGTACTACTTCCGAAAGATAGGCCTTTCCAATCTTGAGTTGGTAGTTCCCGGTGTTTTGGTCCGTCCGGAGGACAATTACATCTTCTTCAAGGTATTTTATGTAGGATTTGCTGACGATGACACTTTTGGAAATCCTCAGATATTGCTCGTCGCCTAACAATTGTTGAATTTCCAACAAGGAGCTTCGTCGTTCGAAATGTTGTCCGTCATAAGTATAGAAATGGTTGTAGTTTTGATTCTGTTTAATATAGCAGATATGGTCTTCATCAAGAAAATGAGTTTCTTTGCTGTTTATAGATTGGACCATCAATTGTTTTTTCAGCCGGAATAGCTTTCGATCTTTCTCGAACAATCGGATTCTCAAATCCGTATTATAGGCCAATATCATGGCCACACTCATCAGACCGCTGTCCCTGAACAGCAGATTCGTCAGTAACGTTGTTTTTATTTTAAGACATTCGTCATCGGGTAATTCTATCGGGATCATTGACAGCTTCGTGTCTATGACCAGAAAATACTCTATTGTGCATAAGGCGATGATTTCCGCCAAAGAAAGAACAAAATAGAGAAAACGGCGATCGTTGTTTTGGCACGAAGGGTAAATTATCCAGAAGTTGACTTCTGCGGCAAACACTGTTAGCAATGCTAAAAAACATTCTGTCCCGGGCTCCACCGCTGGTCGCAAGAAGCTGTTGGAGACGAAATACCAGAAGAACAATAAGGACAAAGCCAAATGTCCCAAAAGAGTCTTTTGAAAACGTAAGTCCATATTCATAATAGTTGAATTGGTTTTTGCTGCAAAAATAACATTTTCTGCGAAAACGATCGTTTTTTATTCTCATTCCATCCAAATAACGGTTGTTAGGGAGTCTGTGTTCTACATAAAATTGTTGTTTGACGTATAAAATCTGAGAATATTATTTGAGAATAATAGATGGATAATTCTCTTCAAAAGTTTTATTATCAGGTTGTTGTATTATTCTCATCTGTTTGCATTATATCACAGCTGCTTATTTCATCACAAAGTGACGAAATCAATAAGACGACCGATTTCCGAACAATAAAAATAGGTAGATTTGCATAGTCAAATATTCTCTAATAAAAATAAACATTATGAACAGTATTTGTATTTGATTTTTGCAATGGCCCTATTGTGGTGCCAGTCTTGCGAGAGAACGTCCGGATCTCAGAATGAGAGTCCCGATTTAGCGAACAGGGTGATTCCTTTGTCATCGGAATCGAAGGATTCGGGTTATCTTATTACCATCAGGATAGGTCACTCCATCACATTCTGTGGCGGAAGGTGTGTCACCATAGGCGGTAAACCATACCACTTTAATTGTATGGGGGACGGAAATGTGTGTTTAAAAGCTGCCGCAGTTACATTGGATCAGGCCGGAACCGACATTACTGCCACCACCACAGACACCTTCGGTTTGACCTCGGAGGACCTTTTCTTGATGCCTGATCGTTCGCTGAACTACACGGACGAGGACAACAACCGCATGTATCTGAACATCCCGGCGCAGCTGGCCTTTCGTGACACTGTCACGCAGCAGTTCACGTTCACGGGGCTGTTCTTCAGCGAGGATGCGGCGTATAACAATGACTAGTGACGCCCGGCCGTGCGTCTCTACAATGCCTTTTAGAACACGAATCAACAATTATTAATCAAAAAAATTAAAGCAATGAAAAAGAACAAGACAAGACCCTGGGTTTTCAGAGCACTTATTGCCTTTGCGGCAGTGCTGATCGCCTTCTCGCCCGCCCGTGCGCAGTACGAATCGTTTTTCGGCGGGGAATCGTGGGAATACGCCATGGCATTTGTGCCAAATATGTATTCCACAGAATATGATCCAAATTTGCTTGGATGTATAACTGAATCCTACCGGTTTGATGCTGCGGATACCGTGTCGTTAAACGGTTATACGTATTATTACTGGCAGGGTCCGAACCTTTATAAATTACGCGAGGACACAACGAAAGGACAGTTATATGTTCATGACGGCATTGCGGAAGTTTTACTGTGCGATATGTCCTTAGATGTTGGCGACACGTTCACTTTATCTGTACCTCACCCAAGTGGACTACAGTATGGATGGTTCGATATTAGCATGACGGTGGATTCTGTGACGTACTTGAACGGGAAAAAAATCATCAATTTGACATGCGATCCTTATTGGGTGCCACATTTTTATGGTAGTTACAACTTCTCCCTGCGCTTTATGGAGGGAATCGGACCCATGTATGGAATGAACCCCTACTATCCGTTTGCTTTGCGAGGGCTGATGTGCCTGCACAAAGACGATACGTTGTATTATATGACTCATCCTGATGTGGGTTGTTGGCAGAACGTGGTTTCCGTTCCAGACTACCCCGATGTTTTTCTAACGGTCTATCCTAACCCATCGGACCAGCAAGTAGTCTTGTCTTTTTCTACCGAAGAGGAAATCCGGGGCAGTGTTTTTGTCCGCGATATTATCGGGAGAGTCTGCTTCCAAACCACCGTCACAAGCCCGACAGAGGTTTTGAACATCGGCAACCTCCCCCCTGGTGTTTACATGCTCACTTTCATGGATCATCAAAACCGTAAAATCACCAAAAAATTCGTAAAACAATGAGAAAAATCATATATATATTACAATTTTTAATCCCATTATTTGTTTTTGGCCAAAGCCAAAGATATAGCTGGGAAGGAAATGGTGTTTCTCCGAATGCTAAAGTCGGTTGTCTTAACATTTTCGTGAACATTATCTACGATGTGCATCCCGAATACAATGACCATTTCCCCGATACTACATACTGGCCCCCAGTGTCAAATCCGGCGTTAGAAGGGGTAAACAACACCGCTATCCCCAAATATTTGCTGGATTGGATGGACACAGCATACGTTCCGGGTCTATTGCATGGTACTTGCACACGGATTTATGGGGAGTCGTCATTTGACAGCTTGCAGATATTTGGCGATTTTGTGGTGGTGAACATACTCGAGAGCACTGTGCTTACCTTTAACAATAACTCATTTACCGCTTTTGGTATTGGGAAAGCAGCAATTAACCTAATTAACGCGAATGGTTTACAGACTATATATGGACATAATAAAATTTCAGATTATGATTATAATCATGACGGCAAGATTGATTTCATGAACCTTTTGATCAGAAACATTAAAAAGCCATACGCGAACATTAATCCTGGAAGTGGGTATGGGTCTCCTCCTGGAGAATCTGTAAAGATAGAGGAAATTTATTATGCGGCGAAAGCGGGTACTTGTCAATGTGTGGGTGACAAAAATTTTTACACCAATCCTACAGGTATTGTTATCCATGAAATATCCCACAATCTGTTCGGGGACAATAGTTTCCACACTTCCGGCGGGAATCATCGAGAAACCGGCTGCACATTGCCATTTCTGAACATTCAGTTCGGCTACGGACTTATGGGAGCTGGCGGTTCGGGACTGGTCTGTTGCAACGGTTATGAACGGTGGCGCATGCACTGGAAGCACCCGCAGTCCATTGATTATATATCCGCCCGTGACATCTCCAACAGCCACTCTGTGGTATCCGACATCTCAAAGGAGTCCGGCAACCGAAATTTCATCTTGCGCGACTTCATCACATACGGTGATGTAGTGCGTATAAAACTGCCCTACAAGGATAGCGAAAACTCCTCTAACCAGTATATCTGGTTGGAAAACCACCAAGTGGGAAGTAATAACAAGCTGGACTTTCTGAAATATTCTAACATAGCGACCTGCCGTCCGGCCGGAGCTGCTGGCATATATGCCTATTACCAGATAGGAAGGGACACTCTTGAAGGGACATATAACCAAGTTTGGGATTGGAAACACTGTGACAATCTAAAAATCATACCTGCCGAAGGTTATTACGACTATGAATTGCATGAGGAATCGCACTACGTTTACTGTGTTAGCTGGGATGAACAACACAATGCTGTCATACGGGGTGAGAACAATCCTTTCTGCGGCAACCAAGATCAGGAGATGCCTCTCTTCCCAGAGGAAACGGACACCTTATTGTATCTTTCAAAAGAGTTTGAAACATGGAGAAAATACATAGGCACTGTACAGGACAACAGTCTGCCACAGTTAGGAGACACCCTTGATGCTTTCAGCACTCACACAAAAATCAACATGGGTACGAACCCGAGCACTTGTAATGCCAAGACATACCATAGCAAAGAACTGATGACTGTTCCTTATGCAACACGGTATATTGTGGGTAATGTTACTGAAAAGAACGTGCAGACTACCTACCTGACTGGTTTGAGCATTGAAATGACCCCCATCCAGGGAACAAGGAACATACAGGTGAGCGTCCGTTGGGATGACTACGAGATCACCAACGACACCCGCTGGACGGGAAAAATTGCGCTGAAGGAGACGGCCATCCTCACGGCGGAGAAAACCATCACTCTGGCACAAAACAGGACGGTGGCGCAGCCCAAACGGGATCCGGAGACGGGACTGTTCGCGTGCAGGACCCGCTGGACCTGCGAGAACGGCTCCTTTTTCCGGCAGGACTCCGCTTCCGCGCTCATCCTCACAGAAAACAGCAGCGTCATATTCGAAAACGGCAGCCGTTACGAACTGTCCAAGGACGCTCGGGTGGAGATACACTCCGGATGTTCGCTTACGGTGCAACCAGGTGCAAAAGTGCAATTGAAAGGCATTGTGGAGGTGGATTCGGGTGGTGTGTTGATCCTTTATGACACCGCCAAGATGGGTACTTTGGCTCGTCTTATCGTCCGTCCCGGCGGCAAGCTCGTCGTTGATGGCGGCACGTTAACTTCAGCCTGCGACGGCGAGATGTGGCAGGGCATTGAGGTGGTGGGCGACCGCACCAAGCGGCAGCTGGCCCGGTATCAGGGTATAGTAGAGCTGCTCAACCGTGCCACCATAAAAAATGCGCATTGCGCCATTCACACGGGTCTTTCCGGTGCTGAGGCCTACGCTACCGCGGGAGGCATCATCAAGGCTGATAGCGCATTTTTCATCAATAACCGTCGGGCTGCGGCCTTCATCTCTTACACCAACTACACTGTGGGCGGCCAACCCACGGTCAACCAAAGCTATTTCACCAACTGTTTGTTCATAGTGAATGATAACAACTTCTTCTCCCAAAGCAACGGTTCCTTCATTGACCACGTCACGATGTGGGAGGTGAACGGGGTGGAGTTCAAAGGATGCACGTTCGAAAACGCCACTTCTGAGCAGGGAGACCGTCGGCACGCCATCTACACCGAAGATGCAGGTTTTATAGTGGACAAAATCTGTACAAGTCCGGCGATAGCCCCCAACACCTGCACCTGTAGCGAGAATGCATCTATTCACAGTACATTCGCTGGCTTCAATACCGCCATTGAGGCCAACACCACCGGTGAACAACACCCCGTGAAAGTGGATTTTGCCTTTTTTGAGAACAACGGCACTGCTGTGCGCATCAACGGCAATAATTTCGCCACCGTTACACGATGCTCGTGTGATTTGACCTCTCTGCCAGGTCTCATGCCCGGCAACTATGGGCTTTATCTGAGCCATTGCACTGGCTACAAGGTGGAAGAGAACATATTTATGCGAACATCTTATCCCACTGGACCGCTCGACATCGACAACAGCACGGGTATCTTCGTTGACAGTTCCGGCACATCCAGCAACAGCCTTTACCGCAACACTTTCACAAATTTGACAAAAGGGATTTCCGCATTCAGATTAAATAGTGGTCTCCAAATCGGTTGCAGTGAATTTCGAAACAACGGCTACGGCATCTTCGTTTCTGCCGGTGCAAGTATTGCCATCGCCCAAGGTTCCCTTGCGAAAGGGGCTGACAATGAGTTCTACAGCAACCTGACAAACAGCATTTATAACGGCGGTGTTCAGAAACTGACTTATTATTTCAGTTCTGGGAACAACCATGCACCTACGAATCCGTACAATGTCACTCTTAACTCGAGGGCTAACTCCAATTCTTGCTCTTCCACCCTGTGCTACCCTCACGGAGGTGGTTTACCCCCAATCCTGCTCGCGGGCTCCCAGTCCGACATCTCCGCCGACACCTACTACACCGCCGTTCGCGCCATTATGTCCGACACCGTGCTGGACCTCAGCGCGTTGGAACAGTGGCACAGCGCTGCCCAGCCCATTGCCGACCCGTATTCCCTGACGGAGACGCGATTCATGGAGGGTTATGTGGAACCCTTTGTGTCCACCGCCGACGACGCGGGAATGGCCAATTATGCGGAGTTCCATGCGATGAAACTGGCGCTTCGGAACGTTGACGGCGCGGAGACGCAAAATTTTGCGTCTCTACAACCCGGCGGACACATCAATTGGTATGCATTGACACCAGCCCAGATCGCGCAGTTGCAGACCATTGCTGAACGTAATACCGGTCGTGCGTCGGTGATGGCGAAGGGCGTTCTCTGTTTCTTCTTCGGAATCTGTTACGATGATGAGGATGTTGCGTCCGAAACAGATCCGTCCGCAGAGACCCGTGCGAAACACACCGCCACGGACATCGCAGGAGAAACCGCCCTCACCGTCTATCCCAACCCCACCGACGACCTCCTGTTCGTGGAACTGCGCGGGGCAGACATCGCCCACGTGGCGTTGTATGACCTGCAGGGGCGGGTTGTGACGGGCGTATGCGATACGCCCCTACAGACGGCAACCGCAACCCTGAACGTGAAATCCCTTCCCGCCGGCATGTATGTGTTGCGCGTGAAGGATGCAGAGGGCAACGAATACAAACAGAAGGTGGTGAGACAGTAACGATTTCCGGGGTTGTAGAGACGCAAAATTTTGCGTCTCTACAAAAACCTCCGGTTTCTATCTCAAAAAATCATAAATAATTAAAAATCAAATAAGTATGAAAAGGATTTTTATAGCATCTCTCATTATTTTAACAGTTACAGGATTACTGAAAGCTCAGGAAAGAGATAACTGGGTGACAAGCGGTAATTCACCCATAACAACCCATTGCTTCCTCGGAACAAATAACACATGCCCATTACAAATCAGAACTAATGGCTCTACGAGAATGTACATCAGCCCCACGGGCGATGTGGGCATCGGCACAACTAATCCTCAACAGATGCTGCATGTTGTGGATGGCAACATTCTGATTTCCAGAACATCGCATCGTGCATCCGGTTCAACGAATGGTTCTCTACTCTTCGGGGACACCGTTTCTTCTGCTGATCCGTTCGGAGAATGGGGTATCGAATATGTGAACAATGAAGATGAAGGCTATGGTCTCAATTTCTGGAGGCCCTGGAGTTATGAATATGGTACGTTGAACAATTGCCTGTTCCTGAAAGACAACGGCAACATCGGTATCGGCACGAACAACCCGCAGGCGAAATTAGCGGTGAACGGCGAGATACTGGCCAAGAGCGTGCGGGTGAACACCGGCAGCACCTATTGGCCGGACTACGTGTTCGGAAACGACTACAACCTGATGAGCCTGAGGGAATTGGAACTGTATGTGAATGCGCACAAGCATCTGCCCGGCATCCCTTCCGCGCAGGAAGTGGAGGAACAGGGCGATGTGGACCTCGGCGCGATGAACGCCCTCCTGTTGGAGAAAGTTGAGGAACTTACCCGCTATGTCATTGACTTGCAGAACCAGATTGACGAACTGAAGAAAGGAAAGGAGTAGGGGTATGAAAAAGTTATTGTTAGCAATTATAGTGTTTTCATGTTTCCTGATAGGATGCAAGAAACAGTGCGTACAGCCTTTCCAACCGAACGAAATCCCAGCGTTGAAAACAAACGATTACAACTCGTGTGAGGCAGTGTGCAAGAATTACACCTATTTGATTTGTGGTAGCGAGGGTTCTTTCCCTTATTGGTCACACCAAGGAGATACCATAATGGTATGTGGATACATATACGAAGACTGGGATGGAAATCGCCATCTCTTTGCCATTGTTGACAGTCCAAACAATGCAAATGAACGTAAGTTTCTCCTACATATTAATACCATCGGTTCCTCCGTGCAATTGCCGGAAGAAGTTGACATATCCAAAAAATGTTATATCAAGGGACGACTGGGTTTTAATCCATTGTACAGCAGTGGACCTTATTACATGATACCTGTAATTGGAGATATTCAGGAGTTGCTTTTCGAATAAAAACAGACTGTTATGAAAAGAGTATTGTTTCTTAGTTCGGCTATATTCATTCTCTTGTCTGCCTTTGCCCAACAAGTCACAAGACAGGAGGCAGTCAATGCCGCTGTGAACACAATGAAATACAACGGACGCACAAGTCTGGCTAAATCATCCGTCTTAAGTGTCCAATCTAAAAACAAGGGAGACACGGTTTTGATTTACGAGGTGCTGTTTCAAAGCGGAGAAATGGTGTTGCTGTCGGGGAATAAGGCCTGCCTTCCTGTTTTGGGATATAGCCTTCCAACAGCAGTATCCGCACCACTATCCATTTTGGACAATTATGCAGACATTCCTGACGGATTGCGGGACATGCTTTCGGAGTACGAAGAGCAAATACTATATTGTTTCCGTAACAATCTGACCTCAAGCCATTATGAGAAATGGCAGGATTTGCAGGATTTTGAATCAGGAAGGGCTATCACTACGGATATTGTGTCGCCTTTGTTGACCACAAGATGGGGACAAAATGAATCAAATGATTACCTGAATATGGCTGTTTGCAATGCTTATAATTATTACGTCACAGAAACTGATAATAGTTGTACTTGTGGTGTTCCCCAAAAGTGTCCTACAGGATGTGTGGCCACTGCTATGGCACAAATCATGAAGTATTGGAACTACCCGGTTTGGATGCCCGATAAAGCAGAACAGTTTGATTGGTGTAATATGCCTAATGAACTGTTTTATAGCAACAATCCTAATTACACAGTAGAAAGGAATGCAATTGCAAGATTGATGAGAGATTGTGGAAGTGCTGTCAATATGAGATATTGTAATAATGGTTGTAAGTCAGTAGCAAGCGATACAGCCGTGCCGGGCGCTTTGAAGTCTTTCGGATATTCTAACGATGTGACATTCAAAAAAAAAGGACTCAACACCTACTGGTTGAGTATGCTTAAAAATAATTTGGATAACGGTTATCCTGTATATTACCGAGGACAAGATGATAACGGTTTAGATGCACACGCTTTTGTATGTGACGGATATAGAAGTGATAACAATTTTCATTTTAATTGGGGATGGAATGGGAATTTTAATGTCACATGGTGGACAATAGATCAATTATACCCCAATTATCATTCTTATAATTCCAAACAGGCCGCTGTTTTCAATATCCATCCCAAAACAACCCAAAACTACTGCAATTTTGAAACACCTCTATGGACACATTACTATTATTACTATACCATTTTTGGCAATTCAACCCCATTACCTTACGCAAATGTTCCCAAAACGTTCACTCGCCTGACAAGCGTTCCGAATGACCCGCAATATCCCGCAACATGGCGAACGATTCCTACTGGTGCAACTTCGGAATACGTGGCGCACAAGGAGATTCTGTTGCAGGACGGTTTCCTCGCCGAGGCGGGCAGTGACTTTTATGCGCATATTGTGCCTTGTGGGTCTTGCGAGGAAGGGAGAACGACCGGTGAAATGTCCGATGTGATTGGTGGAGGGGACGACAATCCTGCCGACACCCTCCCTGCACCCAAATCGCTGCAAACTGAGGTCTCACCTGCCGATGAAACCACTCTCACCGTCTATCCCAACCCCACCGACGACCTCCTGTTCGTGGAACTGCGCG
>Ga0265301_10005847_pt1 | contig 11959 bp, 4 predicted proteins | sample AusTroGonzalo_MG_2_FD_193488 | JGI IMG/M metagenome (GOLD analysis project Ga0265301, IMG submission 193488) | Bovine rumen microbial communities from tropical cattle in Woodstock, Queensland, Australia - Gonzalo_04 | ecosystem: Host-associated > Mammals > Digestive system > Stomach > Rumen ...
CTCGGCTACGGCTGAGGCTACCTTAATCTTCTTGCCGATGGAGTCGACAAGTACGAACCGGCAGTCAGGGTAGAGTATAGCTAACGGGATGCCCGGGAAGCCTCCGCCCGTACCGATATCCATGACGGTTGTGCCGGGCGTGAACTTGAGGAACTTGGCGATAGCCAGCGAGTGCAGCACATGGTGCTCATACAGGTTGTCGATGTCCTTGCGTGAGATAACGTTGATCTTCGCGTTCCAGTCGCGGTAAAGCGCGTCAAGCTGAGCGAATTGCTCAGCCTGACGGTCGCTTAGTTGGAAATAATCTTCGATGATCATTAGTCAGCCATGTTGGTGAACACGTTCTGAACGTCCTCATCCTCTTCGATACGGTCGATGAGTTTCTGTACGGACTCACGCTGTTCGTCGGTCAGGGTCTTGGTGTCGTTCGGGATACGTACGAACTCGCATGACTGGATTTCGAAACCATTGTCCTCGAGGTACTTCTGCAGGGCGTTAGCCTGATCGAATGCAGCATAGAGAACAATTGTGTTCTCCTCTTCATCCACGCCGAGTTCTTCTACGCCGAAGTCAATGAGTTCGAGCTCCAGTTCGTCCAGATCAATGCCGTCCTTCATTGTGATGGTGAAGCAAGCTTTGCGGTCGAACAGGAACTGTAGCGAGCCCTGTGTGCCGAGCGTGCCGCCGTGCTTGGTGAAGTACGAGCGGATGTTAGCTACGGTACGCATGTTGTTGTCGGTAGCCGTCTCGACGAAGATGGCTATGCCGTGCGGTCCGTAACCTTCGTAGTTGATTTCCTTGTAGCCTTCGTATGACTTGTCGGTGGCCTTCTTGATAGCGCGATCGATGTTGTCCTTCGGCATGTTCTCCTTCTTGCACTGCTGGATGAGTGTGCGCAGACGCGGGTTGCTGTCCGGATCCGGACCACCCTCACGGGCTGCAATAGTGATTTCCTTACCTAATTTGGTAAATGTACGGGCCATGTGCCCCCAACGTTTGAGTTTTGTCGCTTTGCGATATTCAAATGCTCTTCCCATATTAATGTTGATTTAGTTTGTTATTTCTTATTTTTGTGTTGCCGGTTCATCCGTAGCAGCAGGCTCTGTTGCGGGCTGGTCTGCTTCGGGGTTGCGGTCGTTGATGATTTCGTAGTTCACCTCCTCGAAGGTAATCTTGAATTCCACGCGTCTGTTCTTGGCACGTCCGGCCGATGTCGAGTTGTCGGCGATGGGAACGGTGCTGCCATAACCGTGAGCGGTCAGTCGCTTGCCTTCGATGCCTGACTTGACCAGATAGTCGCGTACGGCTTGTGCGCGTTTCTCGGAGAGGTTGAGGTTGATTTCGGCTTTGCCTACATTATCGGTATGACCTTGTACCTCAACGATGTAAGTAGGATTCTCCTTGAAGACCTTAACCACTTCGTTAAGAATAGGATAGGACTTTTTGATAATGACGGCTTTGCCGGTCTCGAACTGAATACCCGACATGGCTTTCTTGAGTATGGTTGTTACGGCGCGTTTGATTTGTGGGCAACCCTTGTTCTCCTTCACGCCAGGGACGTACGGGCACTCGTCGAGGTAATCTGGTACACCGTCGCGGTCGGAGTCCTTGTCGCAACCGCAGCTATCCACGTGCATACGTGCAGCATAAACGGTGCGCGGGCACTTGTCGCGGTAGTCGGGTACGCCGTCGCCGTCCATATCCATCGGGCAGCCATGTTCGTTGATGAAGTTGCGTGCTTCCTCCGGTGTGTCTGGACACTTGTCGCGGTAGTCAGGTACACCATCGCCGTCGCTGTCCTTGTCGCAACCGTGCTCGTCAACATAAGCAGCGGCTTCCGGCAGGGTGTTCGGGCAGTCGTCGCGGTAGTCAGGTACGCCGTCGGCATCGGTGTCACGTGTGCAGCCGTTCTCGTCCACGGATGCGCGCGCCTCCTCCGGTGTGTTCGGGCAGAGGTCCTTGTAGTCGGGTACGCCATCCAGGTCGCTGTCAATCTCACAACCCGTTTCGTCCACCATACCATAGGCTTCCTGTGGCGTGTCGGAGCATTCGTCAAGATAGTCGGGTACACCATCGCCGTCGGCGTCAACCGGGCATCCGAGGGCATCCACGCGAATGTTGCGCGGCGTTTTCGGACACATGTCCAGTTTGTCAAGTATGCCGTCTTTGTCCTCGTCATACTTCTTGTTCGTACCCCATACGATACTGAAGCCAAATGCGAGGTTCACGCCCGGATTCTTGTAAGGCAGGTAGTACTGCGGTGATGATGAGCCGGTGAGGGGGCTTATGTCGGCGTAGCTGCACGGGATGTAATCCGTAGCCAAGGTAAACATGATACCGTCGTACGGAGCAAAGCCCAAGGCTGCGCCTACAGTGCCGCCATGACCGTTGATGATGGAGTAACTGGCTGCAATGTTGAACCAGTTGACGGGACGGAAAAATCCGCCCAAAGTCAGTTCCTCGTATAGTTTGCCGTTATACAGTTTTGTCTGTGACAGAATGCCTACACCTACACGGTTCTCCCAAAACAAACCGTCTATACCTACGTTGAGGCGTGCGCGTGTCATGCGTGCATACCCGCCCGGCGTACCGTTTGCGTTGATAGCGTTCAGGTAGCCCTGCAAATGGTCGGATATCTGGTTGGCGAGTGCTTCGGTGTCAATCTTGCCGTCGGTGGCCTTGAGCTCGATTGTACCTATACCGTCAAAGTCCATGTCACCGCTCACCTTGCCATTCACTCCGTTCATCCAGTAGATGAAGCCGAGATCGTTGATGGCCGCAGAAATCTGTACGTACTTGATAGGCTTGTAAGTGAAACCGAAGTCAATAGCAGCACCTATGCCTGCCGGTGTAAGCAGTTTGCCGATGTCCAGCGGTCCGCTTGTAACGGATGAGCTCATTGCTTCGATGCGGCTGCTGAGGTTCTGGAAGAACGGTTCGCCAGCCGGAGGAAGGATATCCGCCGGGTTGATGATTCCCGGAGTGGCGAGGTGCATTTCACCTGAAAGGTTCAGCCGGGCTTTTTCGCCTTGAGCCCCCGGGTCGATAACCATCCGGTTGACGCGAACATTCGCATTGGCCAGACCGAGAAGAATTTTCAGCTTGCCGCCGAGCGTCCATTTGTCGTTCAGCGGGCGTGTGTATCCTCCCATAATCTCGGTGTAAACCTGTGCGTTGATGCCCAGTCCTGACAAGTTTCTTTGGTTAGTCAGGTCAATGCCAATACCCTCCGGCGAGATTACAGTGGTGAACAGTCCTTTCGGTATGGTTACTCCGAGGTCTTCACGCAGATAGATTCCTCCGTGGAAGTACCCGCCTTTAGCTGTACGGGCACCGAAGCCGAGGATGGTTGTCGTCAAGTCCTCGCTGACGAGGGTGTTCCTGTGCAGTTTGCGCAGGAAACGGTCCGTCTCGCCTTGGTTAAGCGCAGTGATGGTCTGTCCGTTCTTATTCGTATAGAACACATCGCTTGTGGCAATGGAGTTGTTTCCAACCCACAGGCTGGTATAGCCGAGCGGTGTGAAACTGATATATCCGCTGCTGACCGGCATCAGTGCAGGGTTGAAGAAGTGGCGCTGGGGCGAGTTCTCAAGGAAATAGAGGGTGTTCACCTCCTGCGCCGACAGAGTCAGCGTACCCATAAGGAGGGCAACGGCTAAAGCTGTGGAACGAAAGATTTGTTTCATCGTCTTGTCCTCCTGTTAATTATTTGTTGTTATTATTGCCCAACTGCATGTTCATTACGGCCTGTACGTCACCTGTCACACCCGCTTTGATGCTGAGGAACTTGTCGGCATAGAATGTCGAAGGCTTGACATCGTCACCTATATGTATGCGTACGCGCATGGCTCGTGTCTGCGCCAGGGTATCGAAGTCCTTGGTCTGAACAGAAACGGTGGGAACACTCTTGGAAGCGGTGGTGTTGCTGCCGCTTATGGTTGCTCCTTCAATCCTGATACCTTCCAATTGAGGCAGGTCAAGTTTTTGTCCGATGCTGTCAAGGAATGTTATATCCAAATCCAGATCAACGGGAATCTCGTTGGTGATGACCAGATACAGATTCAGGTCCGCGCTGTCAATCGAGGTGATTATGCCTTGTGACATTGCCGCCAGCGAGTCGAGCGATGCGCGCTGGAGACTGATGTCCCTGACGGTATCCGTATAGGCGATGTTCAGTCCCTTGTTGAACTCAAACGGCATGTCGAAATGGAAATCCAGCATAAACTTGGTGTTGTTGGTCAGTCGGAACTGCGTCATATGAATATTGTCAGCCCTCTCCTGATTGATGAGCAGGTCGTACTTGTACGCCATGTCGGTCACCTCTTTCATGAAGAACCGGTCGATGCGTCCACCGTCCACCGTATCACTGCTCAGGACAACCGTGCTATGCATGAAGTCATTGTATTTCGCGTCGATGGGCAGAATGTTGTTCAGCTGCTTGGTGGTGGCCTTGTTTCCGTCCCACTCGGCAAAAGACTCAGTGCCATCGGAGTGAATCGATTTCAGGTAGTGGAAGTACACCTGTAGCGGCATTGACATCGCATAACTGAACTTCAGACTGATCTTGGGATCTTTGGCCGGCAATACTACGGGTTCGTCACCGGGGAACTGGATAGGAACCTCTATGGCATCCTCATCATGTGTTTCTATACCGGGCTTGAAGTAGCCGTACAGTGCTTTGTACGACATCATCTCCACATTGAACGTGAAGTGGAAACAGGAGTTGGAATATACCATTACATCTTCTCCTGTCTTGAGTTTCAGGATGAAGGTGATGCCAGCCGTATTAAGTATATTGTCATTGGACGGGGTTTGGTTCACGTCCTTCATCATTACCAGCGTGAAGTCGTCAATCAGGACAGGAATGTCGGCGTTCAGCCTGAATCCTTCAAGTACAATCCGGTTGCCTTTGGCACGGATGAACTGCGGGCCGAGCACCATTGTCACCTGTTGAATGTCGTTGTCCGAGATGGCGAGGTTTCTGGTGGCGATGCGTGTGGTGAAATATGCCGTGTCGATCACCATGCTGTCCAGACGTTCGTCCGACAGGTCGTTGTTGACGCCGTCGAACCGGATACTCAGGTCGAACGGAAACTCCAGCGCAACGCCTGCGGGAAGTTCGGATGTCCCGACAGGGAAATATGCGTCCTGATCGACCGCTCCGATATAGTTCTTGAGATCAATCCGGTGGAATTCGCGTTCACGGTGCTCGTCAATTTTGAGTTCGACGATGCCGTTGTCGTTGATGACAAACTTATGGGTGCTGTCAGTAACGTTGTTGAACAGTCCGATCAGGTTGCCGAAACTGGTTTTCACCTCACCGATAGGCAGGCTGATTCTGGCATGCAGCTTGCTGTCAACGGTGATGGAATCCAATTTGACATCGGAGCGACATCCCGCCAGACCTGCTCCCATCACCACGATGAGAAACAGGCAATGTAATGATTTTTGCTTCATAAATTATTCTGTTTTCGATATATTGCATTGTTCGCAAAGGGCAGCCTTACGCCTGCGATAGCGTCGCAGCGTTGTAACTGCTGCACATGCAGCGGCGAAGAGCAGCAGTACATACGGTTCGCCGATGGGGAACTCGTCGCTCTGGCCCTCTTCACCCGGTCGTCCGAATCCCTTTCGCGGTCTGATAGGTTGGTCGTCAGACATGTCGTCGAAGATGGTCGGGGTAGGTACGAAGCCAGTCTCCATCATCGTGGATGTAGAGCGCATCGGGATGATGGTGTATTTATAGTCGGGTGCATATGCTTCGCGTACCTGCAGGTCGTGTGGGCTTCCAGACGCCTGCATGGCTGAAGTGGACTGCATAGGCAGTGTGAGCGTGTGGGTTGCGGCCATAGACAGCATACTTGTGATCAACATGGCGGCAGTCAGTATCATCGATTTAATATTCATGGTCTTCATGGTCATTTCTCCTTTCGTAAAATTAAACTTATTCATACCATAAATATTATTGGATGCGTGCACCGCGTGCGTCAAACATCTTTCCATCGCGTACAATATAGAGCAGTCCGTCAATCAGCAGTTTTCTGACATCTGATTGTCGGTTAGCGTTGCCGGAGGCGGTGTTCTCCAAATCAGTAGCCACATGCTGTATAGGAGAAACCTCCAGGACGAAGCGGTTGTCGTACGTACCCGCCTCGAGCGCAACGGTATAATCGATAGCGCTGAGGTTGGTCCGGATGTCCGTTTCGGTATCAATCAGTGTTACACCGACCCCATCTGTTCCGTCGGGGATGGTGAAGGTGTAATTGTCGTTAGCGGCAATCTTGACGCCCACCGGAATGACAGTCGTTTGTTCAGTCATCGGCAAGCAGTTGCCGGCAGTCTGAATATAGCCTTCAACCATGGTGTAGATGTTAGCTTTGCTCTTGCTTAACTCTTTGCCAAGGTCTTTGTTGAAGTCGAAGTTGGCAGTAACCGATTCGTCGTTGGTCATGCGAATGAATGTCTGGTCCGTCATTTTGTCGTTCTGCTGCAGTTCCAATCGGAACTCAACGTTCTGATTGGCCTCGTTGTATGCGCGACGCGGTGCTGCCTGCGAATATGTAGCGCTGGCCAACGCCCAGTTCAATTCACCGGCGTATTGTACATAATAGCCGTGCATGGTCTTGAACGGGTAAGTCGTGCCACTCTTAACGGTATAGGTGTTGTCCACCATATTCCATTCATACAGGAACGGCAGTTGGTCGGTTGTCGGATTTACATTCCACTCGACCTCATTGCGCTCGTCATCAGTCAGTTCGTCAGAATAGTTTGCGAAACTTGGTACGCCGATAATGTTCCAGTGGCTGTCCTTGATAGTACGGTCGTCACCTCCTTCGAATCGCGGACCTATTTTGCATTCATGTTCAGGAACATTAATTGTGGCGTCAATAGCTTTAATATTACTGATGTTATGAGCCGACGGGAAGAACAGTTCCACTTGCTCGATATTGTTCGCCCAGAACGAAGTGTTATTGTCCTTCATCAGATCGAGGTCAAGAGCAAGTACGTATCCCTTTCCGGCTTCCAGAACGATGCCGCGCCGGTCGAAGATATACTTCCAGAATCCTTCGCTGTCCGCCCAGAATCCTTTGGCAGCGCGTTCCGCACCATCGTACTCCATGATTATCCAGTCTGTGCCGTATGTGCCAAAGCCGAATACGTCGCTCAGGTTCACGTCAAACGGGAACGAGATCCAATACAAGCCACGCTCGTAACTTGATTTCGGGTCAGCTACGACACCATGAGGTGCTGTTGTATTCTTGTTATTAAGCGTATATCTGTTGAAGCGCATAACACCATACACGGTTTTCACATCTGATAGTGCACCTGATCCTGAGAAGGTTAGTTGCTGTCCTGCTTCTTGATGCTCGCGAACAAGCATGATGTCTGCATGGATTTCCAACTCCGTGTCAATGGTTCCAGAAGGTATATAGGCCTTTACCAAACGATTTGTTTTGAAATCATATACAATTCGCATTGAATACTTCTTAGCGGCATTATACGTGCCGCCTAACATCTCTTCGGTAGTGCTGTTCCCAAAATCTCCCGATGAACCAATAAAGTATTGTGTATTGCTATTATATTTAGCACTCAACCTTGCGCGCGCTGTTGCATTTACTTGGATTGTACGCTCATAAACGAAGTTCTCGTCATCGTTAAGAATAACCTGGTTGTCTTGGTCAATATAGTACGTTCCGGGAACTCCGTCATGAATCTCTGTTCTGTGATCGCGGTTCGACGTGGCATTCGTCAAGGCGTTGCCGTTTTCGTCAAACATCTTGCTGTCACCTTCCAATACCAGGAATCGGTCAGCAATGAATGTAGAACCGCCAATGTATGCACGGCTCAGTTTGTTCGTTACTTGGTTCCACATGAAGCGGATGTTTGCACTGGCGCTGTTCAAATTACCACCGGAACTGATGTCGGCAATAACGGTCCCGAGATCTTCTGTCAATGTGTCAGATATACATTGGCTGTAGTCGTTAGCGATGGTGTATTTAACGTTTGTGCCGGATGTTACCCAGTGAGTGAAATAGTGTGTGAAGCCTGTGTTGCTTGCTGTAGCAGATTGTGCTGCAGCATAATCCGAATAGGTCATCAAGTGATTGATGTCACCGCGGAAATTATCCCACTTGCCTCCACCAGCACAGTCCGTACGAATGTAGAAATTACCTTCATACTCTTCTGTTTTCGTCAGCGAGATAGATGAGCCATTTGCTGTTTGCGTTACTATAAAGTTATAAACGCCAACACTGGTAATACCACTCAGACTGATTGTTCCGCCAGCAACATCTGCCCATTCAACGACACCTGTAGAAGGATTGACAGTTGCCTGTTGGAACTTGGCACTCGGCGACGAGCCGTAGGCTACGTATAGCGATACGGTATCGGCTTTTGTTTCTGTGGCGCTGCCATTCTTTGTGATAACCGATGATGGGTGATTCCAAGCTGCTGAGTGAGCGGATGTCTGTGACCATTTGGCTGCATCTTTGTAAAGAATGCGATAGTCGCCTGTTGCAACAGGATAATCAACCGCTATGCGCAGGCGATAATGCGGCGGAGTAGAACTGTTGCCGGAATAGCTCAAATTGAACGTGTAGTTTCCTGCAGCGTTGGTGGTAATTCCACACATTGAGAAAGAACTATTTGTCATATCCCATGCTGTGCCTTGCCCATGATTGTTATAGGTCATCGTGCCGGAATTGCCATAGTATATACCTTCGCTTTCAGTTCCGCCACGACGGAGTTGGAACTTGTACGTTGCTCCGCCTTCAAGGTCTGCCACAGCCTTCATCGGCATCAAATCATCCAATGAGGTGAACGCAATTGATTTGAGGAGCGAATTACCTTCCGAATTATATATCTCCAATGTATAACCCGTTCCGGGAATATACTGCGTCCAGTAGCCACGGTTGTTGTAACTTGCTTTTCCGCCATTTTTTGAGTTGAGGACTGTTGCTGACTCGGCTACAGGAACAAACATTGGCGTAGCAGCCTTGAATCCGTTCTCGGAAGACTTGTCTGTATGAATGTCATCCTGGTAGTTGGCAGGGTAAACAACATTCACGTTCGGATTATTCCAGAAGTTATCATAGTTGTCTTGTGATACATCTGTGAAGGAAACGTACAATGTTGGCGTGATACCTGCTGCACCATAGTCATAGTACCAGACATCCGTTTCGCCGATTCGGGTCATGGCCTTGTTGCGGTTTGTTACATTCTTATTACCCGAACCATTGGGATTGTTCCAATAACTACCAGTATAGAAGTTCACATATACGTTGCTCCATCCCAAAGTGTTCTTGAAGTAAATCAGGCTCTTCTGTGTATATACGGCTGTCAATGTGCCATCATAATTGGCTTTGACTTGAATATCGGTTTCAGTGGTGGTTGTTTTTTCCGTAGAACCATCATCAGTGATTGTCACGCCATCACCGGCTTCCCAACGTGCAAAAGTATAGCCGAATATATCATCCGGAGCTTCGATTTCATCAGACCAAGCCAACGGGCGGGCGGTCATCTCCGAAGATTCTTTGATGGTCATATCTCCGCACTTGTATTGTATCGTCACCGTGTGCTCACCGGCTACTTGGAACGAGGCAACCTCGGTGTCTAATACAGTGCCGCTGCAGTTATTCAAGCACAATTTAGCTTGAACGTTATATTTAGCGCTGGCTGCCGGAGCTGTGAAACTTACGGCATAGCCTCCCGCCGAACTAAACTCCGGTTGCGAAGGCAGAGGCGTGCCATTGCTATATTGCAATTCATAGCAAACGGCAACAGTGCCTGTTGGTGTCGGGGCGATGGTAGGCGTTACCGTTATAGTCGTGCTCGGCGCAACCATAGCATTATCCAGCGTCAATTCAGTTATTTCTGCTTTCTTGTAATAAGCATAGAGGGTAAGAGCATCATCGTATTTCCAGTTGCCGGAGGCATCGGAATAATCGGTGATGTTCGCCAATAGTGCGCCACTGGCATTCGTGAACTGTGTGCCCTCACCGTCAGCTTCGGTGTAGTAACCCATAAACGCATAGCCATTTTTGGCAGTCGGCATCGTTGCTGCGGGGAAGGCTGCTCCGTACGTAGCCGTCAAGCTTTCATCACCGCCGCTACCATAACCTGTAGCACTTGTCTGCTGATCCAGCGTAATAGTATAGGTCTTCGGTGTGAACTTCGCGTAGGCATCTTTATCAGCAGTAATGCTACTCAATGCTAACACATTATTAGTTGCTCCGCTGATGTTGATGTCGTCATCATTATCTACGTAAGCCGTTGTGCATCCTTCGTTACTATACCAGCCACCGAAATTATAACCTGTAGCCGGTGTTGCGGTGAATGTTACCGTAGCATTGTTTGCAACGAACTTGCCGCCTTTCACATTATTGCTTGAGTTGTCCACAGCAGTGAACGAACCGCCGTCATTATCATTCTGTCCAGATGTAATATACCACGAGGTAGGATAAACAACAGCAATCTTCTTGTCGGTCAAGTTCCAGTTCAGTGTATATGTACCGCCTGCGGCTGATTGAATAAATACACTCTTCGGATCTGAAGTCGTGGCAATAGTATATTCGTTTTCTGAACCACTATGTGCATAATCGATAGTTTGATTAGTCGAACCGCCGTACAATGTGCTTGTCTGTCGGTCATACACCTTGATCTCGTAGTTTGTGTTCGCCGCAAGGGTAATGCTGTTATAGCCCACATCTTTGGTGCTTACTACTTCATAACTCGTAAAGAGATGCGCGTCATAAGCCGACCATCCGCCAAACGCGCCTGTACCCACTACCGACCATCGTGGAACGAAGTTCGCTTGTAGAGTAGAAGCGGCTGTTGCATTAACATTTGTTGTCGTTGCAGACGGACTAGCTATAGTTAGCGAACCAGAACGTTGCTCCCAACCGGTAAAGTAATATCCCGTGCCTGGATTAGCCGTGAAAGAAGTAGGCGTTTCTACATAGCAGTTAGCTCCGTTTGGCGACATGCTACCTTGCCCGTTAATATATGGGGTGACATAGTTATCTACTTCATAGAAACAAGCGTAAATAGTAGTATTAGAGGTAATCGCAGGTGAATAACCTGTCTGAGAGGATAATTGTGATCCACTGCCATCTGATGCACCATAATATCCCTTCCAACCATAACCGGCCTTTACTACATTAGCGGCATCATTATTACCGGCATAGAAAGTAACTTTATCGCCGCTCTTTATCCATGTGGAATTACTTACAACGGCAGTTTCTGTATTATACTTTTTACAAGTAACAGTGTATTTGTTACCCTTTAAATCACCAACATCCCAGGTTACTTTGTAAGCAGTCGGGTAGGTAATGCTGAGCACTTTGGTACTTTCATTAAAATTAAATGTATAATCACCTGCATAGTCCGTGGTAAGCGTCATATCTCCGCCTGAAGTACTTAATGTCCGTGAGTTCGAAGAAGTGCTTGTGCTGCGGGTGAATGTGCCGCTATTGAATCCATACCAATCGGAGTTGTAAACAATCTTGAATGTGTATGTTGTGTTAGCTGCCAATGAGCGTGTTACCGAACGAACATTGGATACAGGTGCACTTAGATCAAAGTTCCCGACGTTTTCTGCATTAGTCGGAGACGCATTGGATACGCGTAACTGGTTGATTTCCGGCCACGTGATAGTCAGCGTAGGCGATGCACCTGTGTTATCCAACTTGAATTCATATTCACCGGCAATATATGCCTTGAATGTCATGTTCGGCTTGCCGTTGGCATTATCCAGGGCAAACGCTACACCGTTGCAACTTGCTACGTCAACACTTTTGCTTGTGCCGCTGTTGTTCTTGTCTTGATAATACTTATTACCTGTACCGGCATCATTATACATCTTCAATCCGTAGTCGGATGGAGTTGTGATATTAAGTGTGCAGTAGTAAATCTCTTCGGTAGAATGTCCCGATTTCTTACTCATCCTGTTACCTGCTGT
>Ga0265301_10005850_pt1 | contig 11954 bp, 18 predicted proteins | sample AusTroGonzalo_MG_2_FD_193488 | JGI IMG/M metagenome (GOLD analysis project Ga0265301, IMG submission 193488) | Bovine rumen microbial communities from tropical cattle in Woodstock, Queensland, Australia - Gonzalo_04 | ecosystem: Host-associated > Mammals > Digestive system > Stomach > Rumen ...
TGTTCCTCTATGACGAGTTGAAGAAAGCCAACATCATTCCACTTATTGAGCAGTAATGCAGAAAGGAGTATCGTATGACGTATGATGAGATAACACTATTCCGCAGGTTCCTCACAGACAAGGGGACGCTCAACAACTTCGAGTATTTCTATGCCAACCACCGCTTCAAGAGCATTAGTATCGATGCCTACTTGGAACAGACAGAGCCAGAAGATGCCATCCTCAATGCCTTCGACATGGGAGAGGCCCGTAACACCATCTTCAATTTTCAGTACTGGAAGAAGCTCGACGAGAAATGGCAGCGCAAGTTGCAGGACTTCCGCGAGACTGGCAGGATGGACGTGCCAGAGCAGCAGGTTTATTGCCCTCATTGCAAGCGACTGATGCCGAAATCATCTTTCCTCTACAACAGCAAAGGCCAGCTCCACAAGCACTGCCAGGAATGCGAGTCTGGGGAGTTTGACCGGGTGAAAAAGGAGAACGAGAAAGCCGCAAAGGAGCAGGAGCAGATGGAGAAACAGGCACGCCAGCTTGAAAAGGAGATTGGCGAGAAGCAAGCCAAGCTGAAAAGGCTTACTGGTTCCACCGAGACCGTTGACAGGCAGAGGCAAAAGGAGATTGAGCACGCCCTGAACTATGCGGCACAAGTTTCTGACAGGGAGATTCCAGAACCTATTACTACAACCCCAACAACGAGAAAGATGGAAGATTTCACATTCTTCGACTTTGACAAGAAGAGCAGCTTGGTAAACAGCATCGGCCCCAACAAGTTCGCCATCAATAACAAGAAAGGCAATTACACCGTGGTAATGAACATCGAGGACAGCAAGGTTATCATCGACGCGAACCTCATGCGCTTGCGACTGAGACAGGACAACATCACAGGAGCATTGCATTTCGTATTCAACACCACCAATGGGGCCGCGTGTTGCATCAAGAACAAAAGGAACGTGACCGTCAGCAATAAAGACCTGGTGGAGTTCCTGATTAAAGCCCTCGGATATGACAAGGCGACTGAGCGCGTTCTGGTAGATATATCCGATAACCTCTCACGCACCAGAGACTACGTGACGTTCCTGATCAAGAAGCCTCGCAAATAATCTCTGAGTAGTACTAAGTAACTGAGTATTGTGTATAGTAATATTTAATATCATTGTAGTATGAAAGAGCATTTGTATGAAAACGGAAGCGAGATAGTCCCCGTAATATGCAACGCAATCACGCTCATGGAGCTATTAACAAATCATTTGTGGTACCAATAAATTTCTAAGCAGTATGGCAACAAAGATTGAATGGACTGATAAAGTCTGGCAACCAATGCACGGTTGCACCAAGGTAAGCTCGGCATGTGAACATTGCTATGCCGAAGTGATGGCCCGCAGATTGCAGGGCAACCACATCAAGAGCTATGAGAACGGCTTCAAGCCTACATTGAACCCCGACGTGCTGAAAGACCCCTACAAGTGGAAGAAGCCAAGCATGGTGTTCGTCTGCTCCATGGGCGACCTGTTCCACCGTGACGTACCCTGTGACTACATCGACCAGGTGATGCAGGTGATACGCGAGAATCCACAGCACACCTTCCAGATACTCACAAAGAGGGCTGAGAGAATGGCGAAATACTTCATGGGTGGTGCAAGTGAAGGTGTTCCTCAGAACGCATGGCTTGGTGTCACCTGTGAGAGCTTCAATTACTATGACCGCATCGACTGGCTCAGATGGATTGACAAAGCACCCGTCCGCTTCCTCAGTTGTGAGCCTCTGATGGGCTATCTGGATAACATCAACCTTGACGGCATCGATTGGGTCATCACTGGAGGCGAGAGCGGATCATGCGCAAGGCACACACCCGCTGACTGCTTCCGTTACCTCAGAGACCGTTGCATCAAGGCCAATGTTCCCTTCTTCTTCAAGCAGTGGGGAGCCTACGGCGAAGACGGCAAGAAGCGCAACAAGAAAGACAATGGCTGTCTGCTCGACGGCAGGGAGTGGAAACAATATCCGACACCAAGAAAGGAGGGCCACAAATGATACTCTTTGACAAGACGATTGATTTCCTGTTAGGCATGGAACCGTCAGAATACTTGATTGTAGCTGTTATCATAGCTTTCTGTGTATGGGTATGGAAAACAAAGTAACGGTGTGTAAGGTATGATGTACGAACGTAAATATGTGGTCATTACAGGTGCCGACGATATCCTGCACATCTTACAGATTGCAGAAGAATCGGGCCTCGATGCCAATCTGGTAGCAGAGAGGGTTAAAGAGCTGATCCGTGAAGCAGAGGAAAGAGGCGACTTGAAGGACGGCCAGTTAGTAGTCGGCTATCTTGCACAGGTTCACGACATAATGGATAATCTGGATTCTGCTATGGTTCTGAAGCTTCAAGAGGTGGTGGATAAGATGTGCTATGTTGAGCCCCTGTTGCTCCCGGCAAAGCCATCGTGCCCTCAGTACATCGAGAGGCTGCACCCATACAAGAAGCATGAGAGCCACGGAAAGCCCAATTACTGGCACCGCATCCGCAGCAATCCCCGACAACGGTGAGAAACCAGTCTGTCAGTTAGAAAAGCCGATAAATCGCAAATAATCGCATGAAGGTATGAGAACAGAAGGACAGACGGTATATGTTCTTTGGTACGGCAAGGTGCTACAGGGCAACGTCGTAAGGGAGAATGACATGATGGGAATGACGGCAGTTAGGATTCCGCTGCAGGGTCAACACCCGATAGCCCTCTTCACTCCTGGTCATGTGTACGACACGGCAGATGATGCGGAAAATTCCAAAAGTGTTCCGAAAATTGCCAAAAGCGTACCAGAAATTGAAGAAAGCGTTCCAAAATATGCCGAAAACGTACCAAAATATGCTGAAAGCGTTCCGAAAGTTGCAGAAACGAGCCAGTGCGAGGCGTTCAAGAAAGCCCATTGGGACAGTGAGCGCAACTGCCTCAGAACGGATTCCCTCGAAGAGTTCTATTCCCTCTGGAAGATGGAGCACACCCCACACGGCCACATCGAGGTCACGGCAAGGGAGCCAGTTCCAGAAGTCGGAACAAAACAATGCACCAAGGCAGCAGCCAAGAAGCATACTGAGACAATTCAATTATCATTATTTGACTAAACAACATTTGAGTATGGAAACAAACAGAAGTAAGACCGTGGTACTGATGCTGTCGCACCACTACCCGAAAACCGCCATCCATGCGGGAAAGCCAACCCATTTCAAAGAGAAGCTGCTGGACGGCAGGAAAATCCACACCTGCAGAGGCCGCTACGACGGATGGGCCAGCAACATTGACAAGGTGAATGACAAAGGCTATGTGATGTCTGTCCGCGAGTGGGACGGCAGACCCTACGGCAAAGGCGTGAAGCAGAAGGTCATCAAGGAGTACCGCAAGGCCGGGTACCAGCGTTTCACGATGAAGTACGACCGTGACACCGACGAGCTGAAATGTGTCATCGACGGCAAGAGGTTCACAGACATTGCGACACTGGCCAAGAATGACGGCATGACGCTCGAAGAGTTCAAGGACTGGTTCTTCGGCCAGGGCATGAGCCGGGGAGTGTTCAGCGGCATCATCATCCACTTTACGGACTTCCGCTACAATGGTGAACATTAGTACTACACCCGAATATGGGTGGTGTATAGTAGTAACATCTTAAATAGTACAATCTATATGTCGATAAACAAGGCAATATTGGTCGGCAATGTAGGAGCCGATCCGAAAGTAAAGACAATGTCAAACGGCAGCGTGGCACAGCTCACCCTCGCCACTACAGAACGGGGCTACACCCTGCAGAACGGTACTCAGGTACCAGACCGCACAGAGTGGCACAACGTCATTGCGTGGGGAAAGACAGCCGATGTGATTGCAAGGTATGTGCATAAGGGCTCCAAGCTCTACATCGAGGGGAAGATAAAGACCCGCTCGTATGATGACAACCAGGGGCGCAAGTGCTACGTTACGGAGATTCACGTCGATGTGCTGGAGCTGCTCGACCCCAAGCCTTCCAATAACAACCAGCCAAGCAACGGCGACCAACTCACCTTCTGACACCATGGCACAGAGAACAGGTAGAAAAAGCCCGGAAGAGAAGTTCATGATGATGCTGGCCAGAGGCAACAAAGGCACCATCGAGAAGCCCGCACACATCGAGAGCGAGCTTCAGCGGTCATGCAAGAAGTGGTTTGACCTGCAATATCCCAAACTGAGCCGCCTGTGCTTCGCTGTCCCCAATGGTGGTGCCAGGAACGCACGGGAAGCGGCCATCATGAAGGGAGAGGGAGTCACCGCAGGAGTGGCCGACATGATTATCCTCATACCAAGAAAAGGCTACGGTTGTCTGTGCATCGAGTTCAAGACAAAGGACGGTAAGCAGTCAGCCAGTCAGAAGCTGTGGCAAGCCGACGCAGAGGCCCACGGAAACAAGTACGTTGTGGTTCGAAGCATCGACGAATTTGTTAAGGAAGTTAAAAACTATTTGGCAGAATAATTTTTTTGCCCTCTAAGAGTGCTTATAAAGCACTGCCGAGACAAAAAATTGCAGACGAATGAAACAGTATAAAAAAGAGGGTCGGCAAAGAGAGCGGTTGAGCTTCCTTGCCGACCTTTTCGAATACGAACGGATTCTGGCCGTGTGGCCTACGTCAATCCGCAGAACAACGGTGCAAAGGTAGTGGTTTTTTCCCGTATGGCCAAGAAAAGCCCCGGAAAAATGACGGACTACGGACGTTCCTCTATGGGTTCGTCATCATTATTGGAGCCGCCGCCAGACGATCCGTGGCCAGTCAAGGCGCTTGTACCCATCTGGGCGAGGTCGAGGAACGAGGCCTTCTTGCGCATGGTCACCGAGTCGAGCGGGTAACTCTGGCTCTTGTTGGGCATGAAGCGCAGATGCACCTTCTTGATGTTGTCGTCGCTGAAGTTTCCGGCATCGGCCTCGCCCGTACTCTCCGCGCTCATGTAGAACGTGCCAAGGTCGCCCAGGCGCACCTTCTTTGAGTCGAGCGTCAGTTCCACGAGGCAGTCACAGGCGGCGGTCAGCACCCCTACGATGGTGGCACGGTCGAAGGGCGACCCGTGGCTGCTGATGTGGTTGGCAAATTCGTTGGTGGTCAGCGTCTCGGTGTGTACGATGCGGCCATAGGTCTTGCCGTAGGCTGACGACTGACTGTTCTTGTTCTTGTACTTTTTCGTAATCAGTTTAGACATGGTTTTCTCTGTTTTTTGAGGGTTAGACAATGATTGTTGATTCGCTGAAACGTTCCGGCGGTGCAAAGGTACCATTTCCGCGAGGTCACGAAAATGGTTGCGTCGGGTTGCCGGCTGTGCCGTCCTGTTATGTCCTGTTAGTGTGTCCTGGGGGCAAAGTGCCTGTTTAGTGGTGCCAAACAGGCACTTTGCTCATGGCAAACAGGCACTTTGCTACCATTTGTGCGGTTATGTCCTGTTATGGACGGTGGGCGAGGCACGGTTTTTGCCCGTTTTTGCGTACCTTTGCAGCCGATAAGCACCGAAATGGAGTTCAAGATAAAGGAATACGGCAGAACGGAGCTTGCCCTGGCCTACAGCCCTGACATTGCCCCGGAGTCCGCTTGGAAGAAGTTCAAGCGGTGGGTCAACCTCTACCCCGGCCTTAACGACCGTCTGCGTGAGCAGGGCTACAATCCCCGTTCCCGCAGCTTCACGCCGCGCCAGGTAGCCACCATCGTCGAGTGCCTGGGCGAGCCATACGAATAGACTGGCACGCCTTTTGCATCCTATTTTGCGCCTCGCACTCAAAAAAGTTGCGAATTTCGTTGTTATATGAAATAAAATCAGTAATTTTGCACCCGAAAACAATAGTGTAATATGAAGTCACCAGAGCAAATCAGCAAGATTCAGGCTGTCGTGCTGTATATCCTACAGCAATTCAAAGACGGTGTGGACTATATCAAGCTGTTCAAGATTATGTACTTTGCACAGCGTGAATATTTGGCAGTAAACGGACTCTGCATCGTCGAGGACACCTTCAAGGCCCGTCCACTCGGTCCTGTTCCTGCACTTACTTACAAGGTGGTAAAGCTGGCAGAGAACGGGCTGGAACCCGACTGCGACGGAAACGACCTCTCTGAGTTCCTGTCCTCTATCGAGGTCGGTGCCGACCAGATTGTGCATGCCGTGAACAGTCCGGATATGGACTATATCTCAGAAATGGAGAAGGAGGAACTGGACCGCACCATCGCTAAGTATGGCGGCATGGACTCAAAGGAGTTGTCGAAACTTTCGCATGACAATGCGTACGACTACGCCAAGAAGATGATGGAGGATGATCCGCAGAAAGACATCCTGACAACCATCGACATTGCACGTGCCGGAGGCGCAAGCAAGCCCATGGTGGACCATATACGCGAAACCCAACTCATAAAGGCCTACTTCAATGCTGATTGACGACGCAAGGGGCTCTCTCGCTGCATTGAAGGCATCCATACAACAGCAGCAGCAGGTTTCTTCTGGCTCCGACCTCAACGTAGGCGACATCGTATATCAATGTATGGATGAAAACGACGGCCTCACGCTGAAGGATGAATACAAGACACGCAAAAAGTACTTTGTCATCGTGGGCAAGAACTCCAAAGGCGACGCCATTGGACTTTGTCTTGTCAACTCCGACTTGAACTTCTACAAGGACAATCCGAGCCGCCAGCAGTTCCAGTACACGCTGAAGGTGGCAGACTATCCCGGAATACTGGAGAAGGACAGCCGGCTCGACTGTGCTGAGCTGTTTACGATGAAAGCACGTAAGAGCGTGGCGGTGAAAGCCGAGGTTGTGGGGCATCTGACAGCTGATGACGAGGCGAAGGTGTTACCGCTCGTTGCATCCTGCGGCTTCATTGACGCCCACAAGAAGAAGGTGTATCGCATAGGGCAAAAGTAAGTCTTAATAAAATTACATAAGCCCCGACCGCAATGGCCGGGGCTTATGCTTTATTTAGGTCCGCTGACTATATCCCCCGATCGTTGAGGGCGGAAAGGCTATTTTTCGTCATACATTTTTATTGTGGCACACAATTCATTTTCGAAGTTATAAATATCGTTTAGGTCCCGTATCTCATGCTTTATTTCCTTGCGCTGATCATCGAATGTAGAAATATATTTCTTTGATTTGCTATTAAAATGAAAACGACAGATGGGCTTGCGGTTGTTATCATCCAACAAAACACCGAAGTACGATAAGGTATCACGACAAACCACACGCTCTAAATCAACAACCTTTCGTACCATCGCTTTTACAATAGCAAAAGCATCCAGTTCTTCTTGGGTTGTAACAATACCGTCATCAGTAACAGAATCCATATCCTCATTTGGCGAAGATGGGGATTCTTTGACCTCAACCTGTTCCTCGGTCTTTAGTGCAGTTTTCAGGCGGTTAGATATCTGCTCGCTAATATAGCTGCTTATGGCTCGTTTTACAAGTTCCGTAAACTGATCCTGGACTTTTGACGTTACAGGACCATCGTAAACCTTCTTAGTGAAGTACTTGACTATTTCTGGCGTTGGATTTACAATTTCAGTAGCAAAGATATTTTTGAGCTGCTGAGCGTATTTTAGTTCGCTTGCTGATGAAAGAATGTTCTCAACATCAAAATATGACTTATGGAACTTCTTTAGTTCTTCCATTTGGTAATCCTTGATGTCTGTAATATCTACGTCAAGAAAAGGCTTATCATCCATAATGTTCGTATTCTCCAAATCAGTGTAGAACATATATCGAACACCATTAGTAAGTAAACCGAACTTTGCCTTTGATGCAACGTAATAACGCTTTAGCTGGGTATCGTGCAGCGAAAGATCTTGCTTCCAATGCTTGCACTCTATGAGCATAATCGGCTGACCATCCTTCATAATGGCATAGTCAATCTTCTCGCCTTTCTTCTTCGCAATATCACAATCCAGTTCTGGAACTACCTCCAAAGGGTTGAACACATCATAACCTAAAGCATTTATGAACGGCATAATAAATGCGTTCTTAGTGGCTTCCTCTGTAAGAATACCATCTTTCAGCTGCTTTACTTTTTCTGCAAGTTGCTTTATAGCGTCTTTGAAATCCATAATAAAAAAAATTTAGTTACTATTTTATTTCTATAGATAATGGTTTTCCACAATAAGGGCAGACGGTCGAATTATGCTTTGCACCTTCATCGTCAGCATAATCATCGAAGAGGGCACCGCATGGAACATCTAAGGCAGAAGCTATTTTTTGTATAGTATCAGCGTTAGGGGAAGATTTTCCTGTAATAATCTTGCTAAGCCCCATTTCTGTTAAACCAGTACTAAGTGCCAAAGCTTTTGCCGTTACTCCTTTTTCCGCTAAAAGTTGTTTTATTCTCATATAACAAAGATTTTTGTGCAAAGATAGGAAATAAAACTCAAATATTATAATTATGGCAAGAAAATATAATAACTATTTTATTAAATCGTGTTAAAATATGATTTTTGTTATATTTTTATTTTGCAGAATAAAACCAAAGTTATATCTTTGCACCCACAAAAGAAATAAAACGAACTCAAACGAAATAAAAAGGAATCAAATAAATAACAATTAAACTCAAAGAATTATGAAGAAGAATAGAAAACCATTTGCAAACATGGCTAATGTGGATAATATTACCATTAGCGAGACCAGTAAATTGTTCTTAAAGTGCGATGCTATGCTTGATGACATCTTTGAATGTCTCTCAAGCATGGAAGACAGTGAAGAGCAAAAGGGTTATGGTTTTGTCCGTTGCATCAGCGTTGCACTCGGCAAGCTCTCTGATGCACAATGTGCTATAGAAGATCTTTATCAGGACTACTCTCACGAAATCCAGCTCAAGACCAATTATGAATTCATCTAAAAACATACTATCATGGAGAATCAAGCAAAGAACCAGGAACAGGACTTCACGATGATTCAGAACGTGGAGCAAGTAAAGATCAACGAGACCACAAGAAAGCTGATGAAGTGTCACGCCATGCTGATGGACATCACCCGCTTCCTTGGCGGCTTCGAGATGAAGGAGTCGAAGGTGTATACGCTGGAGGGCGAGACCGAGAACGCACAGAATGCCGTCTGGAAGGCCGAAAAGGAAGTGTCAGCCCTGATGAGCGCCTATTCTGTGAACATTATGTGCGAGACTGACTACAAGTTTATCTGAGCCTATGAGAACGAAGGAGTTTGAGCCTCTCGACGAGGTTTATGTGAAAGAGTGGATGGGTCGGAGCGTGACGTTGCGCCCCGAACCAACCTCACGGCAGCATGTACGTGGGACGCTAAAAGGCATCATCTTTGAGACGCGCACCACCAAGGGCGTGATTCTTACCCTCATTGTCGGCGACCGACTGGTCCAGGTGTTCAGTTGGATGGCCGAGATACGACTGGAGCAATGTTCAACTAAAACGAAACCGCCTATGGGAAAGGAAGAAGCCGCCACCGACACGCAATACTGATATGAACGATTATATATTTCACTAATCAAGTTATTAACAATGGAAACAGCAATTCAAGTATTCAATCATCCCCAGTTCGGAGATATCCGAGGCATGTGCGACGAGAACGGAGAAATCTTCTTCGTCGGCAAGGAGGTGGCGAAGGCTCTGGGACATAGAAACCTTCAAAGGGCTATCAGAGACCATGTGGATGAAGAAGACAAAGGGGTGACCGAAATGGTCACCCCTGGCGGACTACAGAAAACAGTTATCATCAACGAATCTGGCTTTTACTCTCTTGTCCTCTCTTCGAAACTTCCACAGGCCAAGGTGTTCAAGCGTTGGGTGACGAGCGAGGTTCTTCCGGCCATCCGTAAGAGTGGAGCCTACGCCGTCGTCAGTAAGGACATCATCCCTCCCGTGGAGCAGCCCAAGCAGTTGCCCGACACGGTGACGTTACAGGCCGACAAGCTGCTTCGCCAGCAGGTAGCCAAGTTCAACAAACGCCTGAAGGAGTACACAAGCGATGGCCGCTACTTCCTCGGCACGGGCTACGGCCCTGCCAGCCGTGAGCAGTCGGGCATCGTGCTTGCTCCCGGCCTGACCTTCGAGCAGTCGCTGAAATCACTCTTCGGCCAGCTCGACGAAGCCTTCCTGATGTTCTTCAGCCGCAACTACGGCATAGCCAAGGGCGAGACCGCCATGCAGTTGCGGATGGAGGCGATGCGTAACCAGATTGCACTCTTAGGCAAGATGGCGGGCGTCTTGTGACGCTTCTCTCTTGACGCACTTTTTCGTACCTTTGTTGCTGCCCCGGTGGAGTTTTCCGCTGGGGCTTTTTGTTGTTTGTCGTGATTTTTCAAAACGTGATTTTTGTCGCGGCAAATGACGCGGCAAAACTTGAAAATTTGCCGCTATGTTTGCCGCCATTTTTGTCGCGGCACTTGCCGGACATTTTGCCGCAGTATTTGCCGATGATTTTGCCGCGGCGTTTGCCGCTACTTTTGCCGCGGCAAAATTCACGAAAAATGGGCGTTTCCAGCGATTTAGTTAAAGGATTTAACGTTTGTCGCAAAAACGTGACGCTGACGATGACGCAATGATCGACCTAATAAACGTTAAATGGCCGTTTCTCCCTCGCGTGCGCGTTTATACTCAATAATATAATATAAATAATAGAGTATAAGGGGGTATGGGGGAAAGAAAAAGGGGTGTGGGGAAAAGGAACGGGGAAAGGGGTTCTGCGTGTCGATTTGGGCATGATTCAGGCCCTTATACGTACTTATATAATATATATAGTGCCTGTTAAGACACAGAAATTTGACGTATATACACTATATAAGCCATAAAATAATACAAATTAGGTGTGCTTTATAGGCACTTTTGCGGAATTTTGCTTAACTTTGCCGACGAATAAAAGAAAGTGACATAGATATATGGCTAACAACAACGAAGCAACCATTGAGGAGCGCGTGCGGAAAGAGAAGGAAGGCTTCCTTGTGGCCCTCGACGGCACCAAGGGCATCGTGCGCCCAGCCTGCCGCATGACGGGCGTGTCTCCCGCCACCTTCTACCGATGGTACAACGAAGACCCGGACTTCCACGACAAGGTGGATGACGTGAAGGAACTGCAGAAGGACTTCGCCGAGGCCCTCATCCTGAAGAAGATCGAGGACGGCGACACGTCGATGCTTATCTTCTACGCCAAGACCCAGATGAAAGACCGTGGCTATACGGAACGCAAGGAAATCGTCGGCAAAGATGGTGAATCTCTCGTACCCAAACAGAAAATCGACTTGGATAAACTGACAGAAGAACAGCGTGAGGTGCTGCTTTCCATCGGGCTTGACCTCATTAACAAGAAGGAATGAACATCGACTATTCGGAGTTGGCAATCGCCGTGGTCGCTGACGAGTGCAGGAAGAGCTTCTTTTTCTTCGTCAAGACCTTCTGGGACGTCATCATCAAAGAGGAACCTGTGTACAACTGGCACATTCCCTATCTTTGCGGTGAGCTCCAGAAGCTTTCCGTATCTATCGTGGAGCGAAGGCCAAAGCCGTATGACTTGATAATAAACATTCCACCTGGCACCACCAAATCTACCATCGTAACGGTGATGTGGCCCGTATGGCTGTGGACGCAAGACCCCAGCATCCGCATCATCACCAACTCATACTCCGGCGCACTATCCATCGACCACGCCACCAAGTCGAAAGACATCATAGAAAGTGACAAGTTCCGCAAGCTGTTCCCAGAGATAAAGATAAGGCGAGACAAGAGCGGCAAGCAGAACTATGAGAACACCGATACTGGCTACCGCTACGCCACTTCGACGGGAGCAACCATTACCGGCTTCCATGCTCACGTTATCATCAATGACGACCCTGTAAACCCCAAACAGGCCGAATCTGAGCAGATGCGTACTGCCGCCAACGAGCACACCAAGACGCTTTCCTCACGTAAGGTTGACAAGGCCAATACGCCTGTGGTCACCATCATGCAGCG
>Ga0265301_10005851_pt1 | contig 11954 bp, 8 predicted proteins | sample AusTroGonzalo_MG_2_FD_193488 | JGI IMG/M metagenome (GOLD analysis project Ga0265301, IMG submission 193488) | Bovine rumen microbial communities from tropical cattle in Woodstock, Queensland, Australia - Gonzalo_04 | ecosystem: Host-associated > Mammals > Digestive system > Stomach > Rumen ...
GAATATGATTACCACGCCCCGTCGCTATTTCTTTGACGACGAATTCCTTCAAGAGTGCTTTACCCTGCTGAAAGGTACCATCTGCAGTTGCCATCTCAAGGATATCCGGCTGAAGGAGGAATACACTTTCCAGCTGGAAGAAACCACCTGCGGAGCCGGAACCCTGGATCTGGAATTCTACGCCCACCTGGCCACCGCCGAGAACCCCCACATGCCCATGATTATCGAGCACCTGCACACGGACGAAGAGTACCTTGCGAGTATTCGGTACGTGCGGCAGCGCCTGGGCCGATGGCTGCTTTAACCGCCGAAAATAGCGATTCCCAGCTTGTTTGAACGAGTTATCTCATTTCCGCTTCAGTACTGACGGGTAAGGGTGCCCGTGGTGCAGAAGAGGATTTGCCGGACGGCGCAAACGAGAATTCAAGCATGGCCCGGGCCGGATTTTCACTGTCTTTATAGTAGGTGAATTTACTGAGATAATTATAGGGACTGGTACTGCTTTCCTGATAGGACGATATCTCCATGCCCTCAGTCTCATTGGCCTCAAATTTCAGGATCAGGTTGCTGCCGTAATAATAGTTTTTCGTCTGGACCGGTATCTTGGCCACTGTTACTTCCACATGTCCTCCCCCGCCCTCGTAGTAGGTGTAATCGTCTTTGAAAACGATATTGGTTACCTTGCAGTTGCTGTAATCTCCCGTAAAGTCAATCAGGTCAAAGCTGATGGAAGGCTTGTGGTACGGGCTGCTGCTCCCGCTCCAGGTATACTCTGCATCGGCAGTAGATTCCACATGGACGGTACTGCCCGCAATGGAAATGTTCATGGTTCCGTTTCCGCTGTTGGCATGGCTCTCGTCAAGGTAGAAAGAATTGTAACGGGCGGCGATGTAAGAGGACTCTTTCCCGTCTTCGGTAAAGTCATGCCTGTCGGCAGAATATCCCACGTTAAAGTCAAGATAGCCGAATTTAACCTCCTCATTGGCCTCCTGCATGATTTTCACCGGTATCTTGACCTTCTGCTTCTCGTCCGCATTGGCCACTTCACTGAAATAACAGTCCACGATGCACTCCCGGGGCTTTCCGGTAGTGTTCGGCTGCACGGTGATTTTGATGGAAACGCCGGACGCCGTGGCCACGCCGCACCAGCCGTGGCCTTCTTCCCGCACCGTAGCGCCGTAATACTTAAATGGACTGTAATCCCCTTTCAGCTGAACGTTCTGGGTTCCGCCTTCCGGCCCGAACTGGAGCTCGGTGGGTTCTGCATAAACGGAATCCTGGAGGGAAAGGGACAGCTTGTATGGCTGGGGCGTTTCGCTGTACCGGTTTACGGTAAGGGTAAAGATGGTCAGCTTCGTGTGTGATATCTCTTTCTTGTAGAACTTTTCATAAAGATCCGCCCCTTTAATGATGATAGGCTCGTCTTTCCAGGCTTTATAGCCATATTGTTCAAAGACTCTTTTCTGGCCTTCCATGTAGGGAATCAGCACATAGGTGCAGACCCCATCCTCCTGTTGATCAATCACCAGTTGTTTGCCTTTCAAAGGAACGTCATCCGAGACATCAAAGGTAAAATAATTGGCCTGGCATCCGTATGCATAGCTTTTTCCGGAGACGGTCAATTCCATCTTATTGTTGTTAATTTGTCCGCCGGATACTGCCTCTACGCTATTGACGTCAAAGTAATTCTCCACTTCGCCCTTCATCAGGGCCAGCAGGAATTCGTCATAATTCGCTATCACGTCGTGCCCTTTTTCCCGGGTCAATTGGGCAATCATATCCTTGGCCCAGCCATTTGTGTTGTGCCAGATTTTATAAAGATCCAGGATGGATTCGTCTTTCAGCCCATATTCAGTCATATGCCGGGTGATGTATTGCATCAGAAGGGATGCACCGTACCCATGATTGGTATATTTATGGAACGTTGAGGGAGCGGATGAGTCATTTTTATGGAGTTCCTCGATGTCTTCATAGCGGAAACCTCTTACGAAGTCGGCAATATATGTTTTGACAAAAGTGTTGGAGAAGGAACCGGACATCAGCTGTTCCGCCCATACTGCACCCGACTCATAAAGCAACTGCTGGTCCAGGGAAGAGGACTTCGCCTTTTTTATAGGCCAGCGGGGGTCATAATCGGCCTGGAACATGTGCATCAGTTCATGGATGGCTGTGGCCCGGAACTGTTCTTTATGACTTTCATAATCGCTGAGGAAGAATACATTGTATTCCACCGTACTGGACTCGTCGGACCAGGCACTTTGCGAGAAAGTGCCGTCAATGGGTTCGTTTTTTCCGCCATAGATTTCCTTGAACTGGATGCCCAGATTGCGCTTGGTGACCACCAGCCCCAGATTGTGGAGCGTTTTGATGGCCTCGCGGATTACATTGTTGATGTCGTCCCAGTGCAGGGCAAGCGTTTCGGAATATTTCAATTTATCATAATATCCCCAGTTGAAATGCCAGGAAACGACACCTTCCGTGAAAGTGTCATCAAACAAGGAAGCGCGTGTGGAGATTTTCTGTCCCTTGTTCTGGCCCCAGTATTCCATCCGGGCCACACCCACGCTGACGGTCAGCTGGTCCTGTTCGTCCAACTCCCGGTTTCCGGATTCCGGTAGGGTGGCCGTATAGACACCATCGGCATAAGAGGATTCCAGGATGATGTCGTTAAAACTATCGTCCCCTTCGGAAAGACGCCGGCTGGGAATGTGGGCCACCACGTTGAGGTCATCTCCCGACTGGTCGCACGGGATGGAGATGGTCAGGGGTTTGTTCGTTTCCGGACGGAGGGTGATATCATAAAAGGCCGATACTTCCTCGTCGCCCAGGACGGAGCCCTTCGGGGCTTCCGTGACCTCCACCTTCTCATCGGCCGAGAAGGTGCCTTCCGGAATGGTGATGGAGATATCCTTGTAATCTATCTTGCCGCCTGCTGACGAGATGGTGGAGGTGCTATTGGCCGCAGCGGCTTGCACCGCCGTCACATTTTCACTGACGGCATACTCGTCCTTGCCTTGCAGCTGGCCGAAAAAGGTGATATCGTTTCGGCGCTCATTGCCGCTGTTATTGGCGGTAAAGGTGATCACGATTACTTTCCTGTCCTTGTCTATAGAGCCGCTCATCCAATCCCGCTTGGGGAAAGAATAGCCGTAAACATCGGCATTGGTCTTGACGGTAAACTCGGTGGAACCGCCCTCTGCCGGGATATTGAGCGTTCCGTTCGGGGATACCGAGATGGTATAAGTTGTAGTGGGTGTTTCCGGTTTTTGGGGATCCGGTTTTACTTCCGGTTCTTCCAGGGTTTCCTGGCAGGAAACCGCCATGCAAAGGGAAACGAAGAAAACAGCGAAGGGACGGAGAAAGGAACGTGCGCTCATGGGTTATTGGATGTTAGGGGATTCAAACACTTATCGCCTTATAACATTCGAAGATAGGTAATCTCCGGGAAAAATGCAAACAGACCAGGAGAAGTACGCCGCCTCGCAATGCTAGAATATGCGCCGGTAGTTCCAGTTTACCGCAGCGGCTCCAGGGGAACGGTGCCGGGGATGTCGTCAGAGGGCGGAGTGCCGTGGAGGTAGATGATGCGCTGGTTGGGACTGCCGCGGAAGAGAAGGTCCGTGTCCCGCTGTTCCAGGATGAAGGGACCGTCCACTAAAACGTCTACATAGGGCAGCATGGCCGACATGGTCTTGTCGGCCAGCACTTCTTCATAAGTGAATCCGGTCCAGCACCAGATGGTTTTGCTGGTTTCTTCCTTGATGCGCCGGGCCAGTTCGGTGAAGGCCGGAGCCTGATACATGGGGTCCCCTCCGGAGAAGGTTACGTTGGACATGCCGTCGGCCTTGATGAGTGAAAGGAGATCTTCCACCTCCATCCATTTGCCGGCCTGGAAGTCCCAGCTCTGGGGGTTGTGGCAGCCTTTGCAGGCATGCCTGCACCCGGCACAGTAAATGGCCGTCCGGAACCCGGGTCCGTCGGCCATTGTCTGCTCCAATATGTCTAATACTTTGATTTTCATTTTAAGTCCCCTCCCCGAGGGAGGGGGCGCATGCGCTACTTGTGGATAACCCTGTCCTTCAGCTCTGCCAACTTTCCGGAATTCCAGCGGTCCGTGGTGCCCACCAGGTAGCCGGTGATGCGCTGCAGGGTGTCGATGTGGTGACCGTGGCAGTGCGGGCATTCCTTCAGGTCCTTATCGGCATTCTCGAAGCCGCAGTCCAGGCAGCGGTTGCGGTTGTGGTTCACGGATCCGTAGCCTATGTCGTACTTGTCCATCAGGTCCACTATCTGCATGATGGCCTCCGGGTTGTGGGTGGCGTCGCCGTCAATTTCCACGTAGAAAATGTGACCGGCGTTCTCGTACTTGTGGTACGGACCCTCGATCTTGGCCTTGTGCTCCGGCGAGCAGTGGTAGTACACGGGGATGTGGCTGGAGTTGGTGTAGTAGTCCTTGTCCGTGATGCCTGGCAGGATGCCGAAGGTCTTCTTGTCGCGCTTGGTGAACTTGCCGGAAAGTCCCTCGGCCGGGGTGGCCAGGAAGGTAAAGTTGTGCTGGAAGGTCTCGGCAAAGCCGTCTATCTTCTTGGCCATGTGGGAGACAATCCTCAGCCCCAGTTCCTGCGCCTCTTCGCTCTCGCCGTGATGCTTGCCGATAAGGGCGATCAGGCATTCGGCCAGGCCGATGAAGCCGATGGAAAGGGTTCCCTGGTTAATCACGGACTCGATGGTGTCGTTGTCGTCCAGCTTCTCGCTGCCCATCCACAGGCCGTTCATCAGCAGCGGGAACTGCTTCTTGAGGGCGGTCTTCTGGAACTCGAAACGCTCGTTCAGCTGGCGGGCGCTGATGTCCAGGGCCCAGTCCAGCTTCTGGAAGAACTTCTGGATGCGCTTGTCCCGCTCCGGCTCCTCGTTCATAGCCTCGATGGCCAGTTTCACTATGTTGATGGTGGTGAAACTAAGGTTGCCGCGGCCGATGGAGGTCTTGGGCCCGAAGCGGTTGGCATACACGCGGGTACGGCAGCCCATGGTGGCCACTTCGTGGATGTAGCGCTTGGGGTCATCGGCCTTCCAGGCCTCGTCCTGGTTGTAGGAGGCGTCCAGGTTCAGGAAGTTGGGGAAGAAGCGGCGGGCGCTCACCTTGCAGGCGAACTTGTACAGGTCGTAGTTGGGGTCTTCCGGCAGGTAGCTTACGCCCCGTTTCTTCTTCCAGATCTGGATGGGGAAGATGGCGGTGGAACCATTGCCCACGCCCTGGTAGGTGGTGTTCAGGATTTCCCGGATTACGCAGCGTCCCTCGGCCGATGTGTCCGTACCGTAGTTGATGGAGGAGAACACAACCTGGTTGCCGCCGCGGCTGTGGATGGTGTTCATGTTGTGCACGAACGCCTCCATGGCCTGGTGTACGCGGCCCACCGTCATGTTGATGGCGTGCTGATAGGCGCGCTCCTTGCCCTGCAGGCCGGTGAGGTCCCGCTTCAGGTAGTCGTCAATCTTGGCCGATTTCAGCTCGCTGTAATCGGCATTCTCCATCTCGCTCACCTTGTCGATTTCCTCCTCGAAGGTCTTGTGCACGTAAGGGGCCAGGTAGAAGTCGAAAGCCGGGATGGCCTGGCCGCCGTGCATCTCGTTCTGGGCGGTTTCCATGGAGATGCAGGCCAGGACGCTGGCTGTCTCGATGCGTTTGGCGGGACGGGACTCGCCGTGGCCGGCCTTCAGGCCATACTCCAGAATCTGGTCCAGCGGGTGCTGGATGCAGGTGAGGCTCTTGGTGGGATAGTAGTCCTTGTCGTGGATGTGGATGTAGTTGCCCAGCACGGCCTCGCGCACAGGGTCGCTCAGCAGGCTTTCGTCCACATAGCTCTTGGTGGCCTCCGAGGCGAACTTCATCATCATGCCCGCCGGGGTGTCGGCATTCATATTGGCGTTCTCACGGGTGATGTCGTTCACCTGGGCATCTATGATGGTCTGGAAAATCTCGTTGCTCTTGGCCTTGCGGGCGATATTTCTCTTGTTGCGGTAGCGGATGTACTCTTTGGCCACTTCCTGGCGGGGACTGTTCATCAGGTGGTTCTCCACTACGTCCTGGATTTCCTCCACCGTCATCTCCTCACGGTCCAGCTGGGAGATGTCGTGGGCAATCTGGGCGGCGAGAACTATATCTTCTCCACCTTCCGTTACATTCATCGCCTTCAAGATGGCGGCTACAATCTTCTGATTGTTGAAGTCTACGCGGCGTCCGTCGCGTTTGAGTACACGTTTAACCATGTTTTAGGTCGCTTAGGGGCTACCGGCTGTGGTGGGCCGGATACCGTTAGGTTTATGTTTCAATGTTGGTGCAGACCAAGACTGCGGAACAAAGATAAGCGAATAAGCGTGACTTTAGAAGGGTTTTTCCGGAAAAAGTTATCAACAAAAAAGCCGGCAACTTGTTAATTAATTGACTAACAAATTGCCAGCAAATTTTTCAATTTGGAATTATTCCAAGTTGTAACTCTTGTGTTTCTTTTTGTGAAGAGTTTTCAACAGGCCATGCCCGGTTCTGAATCACTCCCTGTAAAGGCTGAGGTCGAAGGTAACATTTAGGCCCTTGGCGTAGCGGAAGTTGAGGGGAAGATACGTCCCGTCACACGTATAATGGAGGATATATTCCGTATTCTCCCTAAGGCCGCTCACCAGGGCCGTCATGGTTTTGACGGGGCACATGCACTTGAGGGTGGGACCGTCGGTTTCGTAGGCGTGGTAAGTTATTACGTCGTTGTCTACGGAAAGGTCGCAGGTGATGCCGCCCTGGGTGATGGAGCAGTTCAGCATAGCGTTGGTGCGGGTAATCAGAAGGCCCCCTTCCGTGTACTCCAGCGTGAGTTCGGGCACTTCGTCGCCGAAGGCATCGGCCTTCACTTCATTGTCACGGCCGCAGCCGCTGTGCCGGAATTGCACGGTCACCGCCTCTTCGGGGCGGATATCGTTCCCGGAACAGGCACCCAGCAGCAGGATTGCCGCCAGAAAGACTAATCTCCTACCACCCATACCAGCACGTGACGGTCGAAGGTCATGTACTCGAGGTCGAACTCTTCTTCGTCCTCGTCTTTGTCGATGAAGGTGGCTTCCAGTTCGCCCTCGCCGCGCAGGCGGAAACGCTCCACCTCAATCTGCTCGGCAAAGTTCACGTTGTAGCGGCTCAGCAGCTTGAAAATGGCCTCCTTGGCGCACCAGTAGATGGCCAGCTGCTCGTTGCGCTTCTCGTCTTCCAAGTCGTCTATCTCGTCCTCCGAAAGAGCTTTCTTTTCCACGGCCGAGAAGTCCCGGTCCAGGGATTCCACGTCAATTCCGCAGTCGTTTTCCTCGTGCAGGATCACGGCTACGTACTTTTCCGTATGGGTAATGGAAATGTTTACGGCATTGTTCTCCAGATAAGGCTTGCCGTTGTCGTGATGGCTCAGGTACACCTTTTCGTCAAAAAGGGTGTTCAGCAGGGCCCGCACGGCCAGCCGCTGCTTCCGCATGCTTTCGCTGCGGAGGAACGAGATTTCCTCCATCTCGTCCGAAGGAGTGGAACTGAGTTCAATGAGCTCCTGCTCCGTTTCCGTAATCTGCCACACGCCTATGGTGGCTTCGTTTTCCAGTTTCTTCTTTAAATAAAGTCCCATATAAGGTTTGGTTGAACGACAATGAAAACCCTCCGGACACCTTCCGGTGCCGGATTCCCGTGTATGTTAAAAGTATAATCGCGACAGAGGGTCGTCTGATCCGACGCCCGCTACTTGAGATTTTACCTGACTGGGAGGCTCCATTTCTATCGTTACAATTTACGATGCAAAGATAATTCATTTTTCACAATAACAAGCAATTCTTTGCGGGGAAATTGCTATCTTTGTGGACCCAAAGGGAAAAACACAAATTTAAACACAAATAGTTATGAAATTCCTTACTGATGAAAAGCTCCTGATTGTGGGCGCCGCCGGCATGATTGGTTCCAACATGGTCCAGACCGCCTGTATGCTGGGTCTCACCCCGAACATTTGCCTGTACGATATCTTTGAGCCTGGCCTTAAGGGCGTTTTGGCCGAGATGGACCACTGCGCATTCCCGGATGTGAATCTCACAGCCACCATCGATCCGGCCGTGGCCTTCAAGGATGCCAAGTACATCATTCCTCCGGCGGAGCGCCCCGCAAGGAAGGCATGACCCGTGAGGACCTCCTCAAGGGCAACTGCCAGATTGCCGCCGAATTCGGCGAGAATATCGAGAAGTACTGCCCGGACGTGAAGTTCGTGGTGGTAATCTTCAACCCGGCCGATGTCACCGCCCTCACCGCCCTCATCCGTTCCGGCCTGAAGCCGGAGAAGCTCACCTCCCTGGCCGCCCTGGACAGCACCCGTCTGCAGGAAGCCCTGGCCCAGGAGTTCGGCGTACAGCAGTGCAAGGTCACCGGCGCCCACACCTATGGTGGTCACGGCGAGGCCATGGCCGTCTTCGCCTCCCAGGTGAAGGTAGATGGCAAGCCCCTGGCCGAAATGGGCCTTTCCGCCGAGCGCTTCGCGGAAATCAAGCACAACACCATCCAGGGTGGTTCCAACATCATCAAGCTCCGTGGCCGCAGCTCCTTCCAGAGCCCTGCCTACCAGGCCGTGAAGATGATCGAGGCTGCCATGGGCGGCGAGAAGTTCACCTGGCCTGCCGGCACTTACGTGAACAACGAGAAGTACCAGCACGTAATGATGGCCATGCCCACCGTCATCGACGCCACCGGCTGCCACTACACCAATCCGGAAGGCACTCCGGAAGAGATGGCTGCCCTCCAGGCCTCCTATGAACACCTGGTGAAGATGCGCGACGAGATTGTTTCCCTGGGCATCGTTCCCGCCGTGGAAGACTGGGGCAAGGAGAACCCTAACCTGTAGTCTGTCTCAGTACAGAAAAAGGCTCAAAGCATGACTAAGATTGTTCTTCTGAGCAGTCTTAGTTTTGTTTATGCCCCGTAACGTGACTGAGACCGTAGCACAAAAAGCCCCGGCATCCCCATAAATGGTGATTGCAACTTTGGAGCCGCCGCCGTAACTTTGCGCAGCAAAATCCAAGTAAATGAGACTGGCAGAGCTGGCAACCGGCGAGAAAGCGGTGATTGTGAGAGTGAACGGACACGGCAGTTTCCGGAAACGCCTCATAGAGATGGGCTTCATTCAGGGGAAGGAAGTCCGGGTAGTGTTGAATGCTCCGCTCAAGGATCCCATCGAATACGAAATCATCGGCTACAAAGTGAGCTTGAGGCGGGAAGAAGCCAGGATGATAGAGGTGGTGAGTGCCGATGAAGCCCGCGAAGCCCTTTCCACCGACGAGCACCTGCAGGGCCTACCGGAAGATATGGAAGAGCGCGAACGGCTGGACCGGGCGCTGGCCCATGTGGCCGAGGAACGCCACCACAACATCCGCGTGGCCCTGGTGGGCAATCCCAACTGCGGCAAAACCTCCCTCTTTAACATTGCTTCCGGCAGCCACGAGCACGTTGGTAATTACTCCGGTGTAACCGTGGATGCCAAGGAGGGCCATTTCCAGTTCAAAGGCTACGACATCACCCTGGTGGACCTGCCGGGTACCTATTCCTTATCGGCCTATTCCCCGGAGGAGCTGTATGTGCGGAAAAACCTGCTGGAAACCCTACCGGACGTGGTGGTGAACGTGGTGGATGCCTCCAACATAGAGCGCAACCTCTACCTCACCAGCCAGCTCATCGACATGAATCTGCGCACGGTGATGGCCCTGAACATGTACGATGAGTTGCAGCATAAGGGGGACAAACTGGATACCAAACAGCTGGGTTACCTCCTGGGCATGCCGGTCTGCCCCACGGTGAGCCGAGACGGGCAGGGTATTCCGGAGCTCTTCGACACGGTGATCAAGGTGTATGAGCATACAGATCCCAGGCTGGCCCGGCACATCCACATCAACCACGGGGCCGAGTTGGAAAAGAGCATCGTACGCCTGAGGGACCTCATCTTTGCCAACGAAAACATCCGTTCCCGCTTCTCCACGCGCTACCTGGCCATCAAGACTTTGGAGGCCGATAAAGACGTGGAAGCCTTTGTGAACACCCTCCCCAATGCGGCGCAGATTCATTTGGCCGCCCGGGAGGAAAGCCTGCGCATCGAGGAGCTGCTGGGAACATCGGCCGAAAGCGCCATCGTGGATGCCAAGTACGCCTTCATCCAAGGTGCCCTGGCCGAAACTTACGAGCGGTATCAGGCCGAAAAGCCCCGCCGCACCCTCACTGATAAAATAGACGCCCTTGTCACCAACCAATGGCTGGCGTTCCCCATCTTTATATTGTTGTTGTGGTTTATCTTTTGGGCAACCTTTACCATCGGCCAGTATCCGATGGACTGGATTGATGCGCTGATAGTCTGGTTCGGTGACAAAGTGGGCGGCTGGATGGCCGAAGGCTGGGTGAAGGATCTGGTGGTGGACGGCGTGATTGCCGGCGTGGGAAGCGTGCTGGTGTTCCTCCCGAACATCATGATTCTGTACTTCTTCATCTCCATCATGGAAGACAGCGGCTATATGGCACGCGCGGCTTTTATCGTGGACAAGCTGATGCACCGCATCGGCCTGCACGGGAAAAGCTTCATTCCCATGGTGATGGGCTTCGGCTGCAATGTTCCGGCCATCATGGCCACCCGCAGCATCGAAAGCCGGAAGAGCCGGCTGGTGACCATCGCCATCATCCCGTTCATGTCCTGCGCGGGCCGACTGCCCATTTTCGTGCTCTTCGCCGGGGCTTTCTTCCCGGGCAGCCCGGCATCGGCCCTGCTGGGGATTTACCTCCTGGGCATAGTGCTGGCCATCCTTAGTGCACTGGTACTGAGCAAGTTCGTGAAGGATGACGACCTGCCGTTCGTGATGGAACTGCCGCCTTACCGCGTGCCCACCGGCAAGGCCATCTGGCGTCACACCTGGGAGAAGGGCAAGCAGTACCTGGAGAAGATGGCCACCACCATCCTCATTTTTTCGGTGATTATCTGGGCGCTGGGATATTTCCCCCGCCACGAAGGGGCTTCCGGCGCCTATCAGCAGGAGCACTCCTATATCGGCATGGTGGGCAAAGCCGTGGCGCCGGCCCTGGAACCGCTGGGCTTCAACTGGAAGATGGACGTGGGCCTGCTGGCCGGCGTGGGTGCGAAGGAACTGGTTATCAGCACCATGGGTGTAACCTATGCCCAGGACGGCGAGGCCTATGCCTCCGAAGCCGATGACACCGCCCTCCAGGCAGCCCTCAAGGCCACTATCCCCACCGCCGCAGCCCTGGCGTTCATGGTGTTCGTGCTGCTGTACTTCCCCTGCATCGCCACTTTTGTAGCCATCAAAAACGAAACCGGAAAATGGCGCTGGGCCATCCTCCTGTGCCTCTATACCATCCTGGTGGCCTGGCTCTTCGCTTTCGCCGCCTACCGGATCGGCCTTCTCATCTGGCCGATCTAAGTCACGTTCTGACCCGTTTTCTTGGCCAAGATTGTCACCTACGACAATCTTAGTTACGTTTTGGTCCTAAAACAAAACTAAGATTGCACATAGGTGCAAAAAACCGACAGTTTTGCCTATCTTTGCGTCTGTGAAGACAACCCTTCAGATAGAAGTGCCCGGCGGTGCGGAGCGGATACTGCTCCATGCCTGCTGTGCTCCGTGTTCCGGCGCCATTGTGGAATGCCTGGCGGAGCGGGGGTATCGGCCCGTAATCTTCTATTCCAATTCCAACATCTGGCCCCGGGAGGAGTACGACCATCGGCTCAATGAATGTATCCGCTATGCCCGGAAATGGGGCCTGGAGATAGTGGAGGACGTTTACGACCATACCGGCTGGGGCTCTTGCGCCGAAGGATTGGAGAACGAGCCGGAGCGGGGAGGCCGATGCCTGCAGTGCTTCAAGTACCGCCTGCTGCGGGCTGCACGCTATGCATCGG
>Ga0265301_10005854_pt1 | contig 11951 bp, 9 predicted proteins | sample AusTroGonzalo_MG_2_FD_193488 | JGI IMG/M metagenome (GOLD analysis project Ga0265301, IMG submission 193488) | Bovine rumen microbial communities from tropical cattle in Woodstock, Queensland, Australia - Gonzalo_04 | ecosystem: Host-associated > Mammals > Digestive system > Stomach > Rumen ...
CCGTATGGTGCTCATGCTCTTCGACAGTTCGGATTCTGGCATCAATGAGGAACTGATGAGCCAGAGAAACGAACTGGTATCCTGCAATCAGATAGCCAGTGAATGTATCAGCTATACCCACGACCACTTCCCACATACGAACATCCAGTTCCTGACGGATCTCGATGACGACTTCAAGGTGCAGACCAATCACCTCTACCTGATGCGTACGCTGCGCGAATTGCTCTATAATGCCGCCAAGTATTCTGACGGTCAGCATATTACGATGCGCATCGCCTATACAGACCTCGTGCGCTTCATCGTCGAGGACAAGGGAAAAGGGGTGCCTGAAAGTGCACAGGAGTCGTTATTCAATCCCTTTATGAAGGTTGACGATCTGTCGGAGGGTCTCGGCCTGGGACTGCCACTGGCTAAGCGCCACGCCCGTAGTCTGGGAGGTGATCTCACCATCGACACCAGTTATAAGGAAGGGTGCCGATTCATTCTGGAAATACCCAAATCATGACGAACGAGACGCACAAAGTATTGCTCTGTCTGGCCTCGAACAGCCAGCAGAAGCAGAATATGGAGGCAGCCCGAAGCCTGCTCTCCGGACTACTCGCAGACCTCCACTATACCACAGAGCACTGGACGGATCCCGTCACCTCACAGCGTGCCTGTCCCCGTGTGAGGTATCTGAACCAGTTGGCTACGGGCACGACAGATTTGGAGGCGGAGGATCTTAAACTGAGATTGAAGGAGATCGAGCAACAGCTTGGAAGAAAGCACGATAAGAGCGGTGTCGTGACCATTGATATCGACCTGTTGCAATACGACGACACCCGTTATCATCTGCGCGACTGGGAGCGTGACTACGTCAAGGATTTGTTAGTAGAATTATGAAAAGAATCATCCTATCCACAGCCCTGTTGCTGACGATGGTCAGTGCCTCGGCACAGCGTTTTGAAGACTATTTCGAGGACCGTACCCTCAGGCTCGACTACACCTTTGCGGGCGACGTGACCCTCCACCAGATATACGTCGATGAACTCGTCAGTATGCCCCACTGGTATGGTCGCAGACAGCGGCTCGCAGAACTGCCACTGAAGGGCAACGGACAGATCACCGTGCGCTCGAAGGCCGACGGAGAGGTGATCTATCGCCACTCCTTCTCTACCCTCTTCCAGGAATGGCTCGCCACAGAGGAGGCGAAGCACACGCAGAAGTCGTTCGAGAACGTGTTCCTCGTGCCCTTCCCCAAAGATACGGTCATCATCAAGGTGGAACTCTTCGACTATCACGATGAGGTCATCAATTCGCTGACCCATACCGTGGTCCCTCAGGATATCCTGATCCGCAAGGCTGGCGAGCGGTTGGTGACGCCTTACAAGACGCTGCAACAGGCCGCTGACACCTCGCGCTGCATCCATGTGGCCTACGTGGCAGAGGGCTACCGACAGGAGGAGATGGACACCTTCCTCGAGGACTGTCGTATAGCCATGGAGGCACTCTTTGCCCACGAGCCGTTTAAGGAGAAGCAGGACTGTTTCAATATGATCGCCGTGATGTCACCCTCAGAAGAGAGCGGCACCAGTTGGCCCGCCAAGGGCATCTGGAAGAACACGGCCTTAGGCTCGCATTTCGACACGTTCTACAGCGACCGCTACCTGACGACGCTCCACCTGAAAAAGTTGCACGACATACTGGCTGGTACACCCTATGAGCATATCATCATCCTCGTGAATACGGATCACTATGGTGGTGGGGGCATCTACAACTCGTATAACCTCACCTACGCCCATGGCGACAGGTTCCGTCCTGTCGTCGTCCATGAGTTCGGCCATAGTTTTGGTGGTCTGGGCGACGAGTACCCATACGGCAACGATGATCCTATGTATTTCCCTGACACAGAGCCGTGGGAGCCGAACCTCACCACCAAATGCGATTTCGGCAGGAAGTGGGAGAATCTGGTGAAGGAAGGAAAGGCTGGACTCGTAGAGGGTGGCGGCTATCTGGAGAAGGGCGTTTGGCGAGGGTTTGAGAACTGTCGCATGCGCACGAATGAGGAGCCTGAATTCTGTCTGGTGTGTAAGCAGGCACTCGGCAGACTTATCGATTTCTATACGAAGTAATCAATTCTCCCCCTTAATATCGTACTTGTTTTTCCGCTTGTCGGCCTTACGGGGCTGGCTGGGATGGAAACCCATGTGTGGCGACTTCACGCCCTGATAACTGGCGTGGCGCTCACGGATGCGTCGCACGTAATCGACGGTCTCTGAGCCACGCATATAACCATGCTTCACGATGGGATCATTGTAATACTCAGGTGTGGCGAGTTTCAGCACGTAGGGCGCCACCTCACCCCAACGGTGGGGATTACGGCCGTCGCGCTTAGCCAGGGCCATCGCGTCGCGGATATGGAACGAACCACCGTTATAACTGGCCAGTACGAAGTTCGTACGTTCATAATTATCGCGGATATCAGAGAAAGCCTTCTGGAGTTCTGCGATCAGTTTGGCAGCAGCGGCGATGTTCTTCTCAGGGTCGTAGAGTTGGCTGCGAGGCACACCCAGATGATCAGCCGTACCAGGCATGATCTGCATGAGGCCCTTGGCACCAGCGAAAGAAACTGCCTTGGGGTCGAACGTCGATTCCTGATAGCACTGCGCAGCCATCAGGCGCCAGTCCCAACGGATATCACGGCTGTAGGTCATAAACAATTGGTCGTAATGCGAGATGATGCCCTTGCTCTTGTCGAGCATCGGTGAGAAGATACGACGACGCACCTTCTTCGTGGTGAGCAGGGCCGTCTCTTCCTTCTTCACCTCATCGATGAGCGACGGACGATACCAGTTTTTCAGTTCCTCAGCGAGTTCTGGTTTGGCCTCGCCCACCTCAATCTTACCAGGCGTCTGCCAAGCCACCAGATCGACCTCACCCTCCTGCAGTTTGCGCACCATCTCAGCACTGTCGCGACACACATCGACGCGCAGACGGACCCCCAGGGAGTCAGCAAAGCGCTGACAGATGAGGAACTGCGTACCAAGTTGCTTGCCACGATAGTCGTAATAGGTCTCAGGACCACTGAAGGTCGCCATGATCAGTTCACCACTGGTCTGGATATCATGCAAATCGAAGTCTTCCTCGACAACGACAGAGTCGAGCACAGAACCGTAAGGCGTCACCACCCGTTCCTTTTTCGAGGAACAGGCGAGAAGCATGGAAACCAGCCCTAAAACTGAAAAAATATACAAAAAGCGCCTCACTTTGTCAAGAATCTGCTGAAAATCGCTGCAAAAGTACGGAATTTCTTGCACATTCGCATATTTTTGAGTAAATTTGCACGCTTTTTTATAATTATTGAACATTGAACATTGATCATTGAACATTAAAATGTTACGTATTGCAGTACAATCCAAAGGACGTCTTTTCGACGACACGATGAATCTGTTGGCTGAGGCCGACATCAAGGTGAGCGCGTCGAAGCGTACCCTCTTAGTTCAGTCGTCGAACTTCCCCCTGGAGGTGCTTTACCTCCGTGATGATGATATTCCACAGAGTGTGGCCAGTGGTGTGGCCGACATCGGTGTGGTGGGTGAAAACGAGTTCGTAGAGCGTGGCGAGGATGCCGATATCATCTCCCGTCTTGGTTTCTCCAAGTGCCGTCTGTCGTTGGCCATCCCCAAGGAGATCGACTATAAAGGTGTGGAGTGGTTCAATGGCAAGAAGATTGCCACGAGTTATCCCGCCATCCTGAAGCAGTTCCTCGACAAGAACGGTATCCAGGCCGAGATTCACGTGATCACTGGCAGTGTGGAGATCAGCCCGGGCATCGGACTGGCAGATGGTATCTTCGATATCGTCTCTTCTGGCTCTACCCTCGTGAGCAACAACCTGCGCGAGGTGGAGGTGGTGATGCAGAGCGAGGCCCTGCTCATCGGTAACAAACAACTCTCTGAGGAGAAGCGCGCCATCCTTGAGCAGATGCTCTTCCGCTTCAAGGCCGTGAAGGATGCTGAGGATAAGAAATATGTACGTATGAATGCCCCCAAGGCCCGTCTGCAGGAGATCATCGACGTGCTGCCTGGCCTGAAGAGTCCCACGATCATCCCATTGGCAGATGAGGAGTGGTGCTCTGTACATACCGTGCTCGACCAGAAGCAGTTCTGGGAGATCATCGGTAAGTTGAAGGAAATGGGTGCTCAGGGTATTTTGGTAACGCCCATCGAGAAGATGATCCTCTGAGATTAAACATTAAAGATTAAACATTAAATTTCAGAAACATTAAATTTCAGGAATGAATATCATTCGTTTTCCGGAAAAGAAGGACTGGGCGAAGATTGTGGAACGTCCGCATCTCGACGTGTCGAAACTGAACGACACGGTGGCCTCCGTATTGGCTGACATCAAGAAACGTGGCGACGATGCCGTAAAGGGCTATGAACTGAAGTTCGACCACGTGGACCTGCCCTCGCTCGCCGTCACTGACGAGGAGATGGAAGAGGCAGAGCGCCTGGTGAGTGCAGAACTGAAGGCCGCCATCCAACTGGCTCATTATAACATCAACGCCTTCCACGAGGCTCAGGTCTTCCGCACGAAGAAGGTGGAGACACAGCCTGGCGTGGTCTGCTGGCAGAAGAGCGTAGCCATCGAAAAGGTGGGTCTCTATATCCCTGGAGGTACTGCCCCACTCTTTTCTACCGTGCTGATGCTCGCCACACCCGCCAAGATCGCTGGTTGTCAGGAGATCGTGCTTTGTACGCCTCCGAACCGTGAGGGCAAGGTGAACCCCGCCATCCTCGTGGCTGCCCGCATCGCTGGCGTGAGTAAGATATTCAAGGCTGGTGGCGTACAGGCCATCGGAGCAATGGCCTACGGTACGGAGACGGTGCCCAAGGTGTATAAGATCTTCGGCCCTGGTAACCAGTATGTGATGGCCGCCAAACAACAGGTGAGCCTGCACGACGTGGCCATCGACATGCCTGCAGGACCTTCGGAGGTCTGTGTGATTGCTGACGACAAGGCCAATATCGAGTTTGTGGCTGCTGACCTGTTGTCACAGGCTGAGCATGGCATCGACTCACAGGTGTTGCTCATTACCAACTCTGAGCAGGTGATCCTCGACGTACAGGCAGAGGTGAACCGTCAACTCGACCTCTTGCCTCGTAAGGAGATAGCCGCCAAGGCCCTCGACAACAGTCGTCTGGTGCTCGTAAAGGATCTCAATGAGGCCATCGAACTCTCGAATGCCTACGCCCCAGAGCATCTGATCATCCAGACAGCGAACTACGATAAACTGGCTACGAAGGTGGTGAATGCAGGTAGCGTGTTCCTGGGCGAGTATGCCTGTGAGAGTGCAGGCGACTATGCCAGTGGTACGAACCACACCCTGCCTACGCACGGCTATGCCACAGCCTACAGTGGTGTGAACCTCGACAGTTATTGTCGTAAGGTTACCTTCCAGCATCTCACTGCTGATGGCATCCACAGCATCGGCCACGCCGTAGAACTGATGGCTGAAGCCGAACAGCTCGACGCCCACAAGAACGCCATGACGGTCCGCCTCCATACATTAAACATTAAAAATTAGGAATTAGGAATTATGATGACCTTAGAGCAATTGTGTAGGCCAAATATCTGGAGTCTGGCACCATATTCTTCAGCGAGGAACGAGTACGCTGGCAGAGAGGCACGGGTGTTTCTCGATGCCAACGAGAATCCCTATAACCAGCCTTTCAACCGTTACCCCGATCCCTTGCAGTTGGAACTGAAGGATGTCCTCTCGAAGGTGAAGGGAGTACCTGCCGAGTGTATCTTCCTTGGCAATGGCAGTGACGAGGCCATCGACCTGCCCTACCGTTGTTTCTGCAATCCAGGCATCGACAACGTCGTCGCCATCGAACCCACCTACGGTATGTATAAGGTGTGTGCAGATATCAACGACGTTGAGTACCGTCCTGTGTTGCTCGACGATCATTATCAGGTGACAGCCGAGAAACTGTTGGCCGCTACGGATAGCCATACGAAGATTATCTGGCTCTGTACGCCCAACAACCCCACAGGTAACTGTCTGAAGCGCGAAGAGGTCATCAAAGTGATCGAGGGCTTCGAAGGTCTCGTCATCGTGGATGAGGCCTACAGCGATTTCTCTGCCCAGAAGACCCTGCGCTCCGAACTGGCGAAATACCCCAACCTCATCGTGCTCAATACGATGTCGAAGGCCTGGGGCTGTGCTGCCATCCGCTTGGGTATGGCCTTCGCCTCGAAGGAGATCATCGCGATATTTAATAAGGTGAAGTATCCCTATAACGTGAACCAACTCACCCAGCAACAGGCGCTTGAGGCCCTGAAGGATCCTTACGAGGTGGAAAACTGGGTAAAGATCCTGTTGCAGGAGCGCTCAAGGATGATGGAAGCCTTCGAACTGCTGCCCATCTGCGAGAAGGTGTATCCCACGGAGGCCAACTTCTTCCTCGCCAAGATGACGGACGCTACGAAGATCTATAACTATCTGGTGGATAAGGGCATCATCGTGAGAAACAGGAACAGGGTACAACTCTGCCAGAACTGTCTGCGTATCACCATTGGTACCAAAACGGAGAACAGCGAACTCGTCGCTGCCCTCCGTCAATACGAATAAGCACTCTTTGAGGCTTAGCTCTTCTTATTCACGTAGATAAAGATGCCGATGATCACCAGGATGATGACGGCTGCGATGTGTAACCAGTCCATATAGTTATTCCTCCATTAATTTACGATAACGTGCGCGCTTCGGCTCTTCCAGGCCGAGGCGCTGTGCTTTATTGGCCTCATACTCCGAGTAGTTGCCCTCGAAATAGAAGACACTCCCCTCTCCCTCGAAGGCGAGGATATGCGTACAGATACGATCGAGGAACCAACGGTCGTGACTGATGATGACAGCACAACCCGCGAAAGCCTCCAGACCTTCCTCCAGGGCGCGCAGGGTGTTCACGTCGATATCGTTGGTGGGCTCGTCGAGGAGTAAGACATTACCCTCCTGTTTCAGGGCGATAGCCAGATGCAGACGGTTGCGCTCACCACCAGAGAGTACGGCACATTTCTTCTCCTGATCCGCGCCACTGAAGTTGAAGCGTGAGAGATAGGCGCGCACATTCACATCCTTGCCTCCCATACGGATGGTCTCGTTACCACCACTCACCACCTGATAGACGCTCTTCTCAGGATCGATGTCCTTATGCTGCTGATCCACATAGGAGAGTTTCACCGTCTCACCCACGGAGAAGGTTCCTGCATCAGCCTGTTCGAGTCCCATAATCAGACGGAAGAGTGTGGTCTTACCAGCACCGTTGGGACCAATCACACCCACGATACCATTAGGTGGCAACACGAAGTTGAGGTCGCTGAAGAGTTGTTTCTCTGGATACGACTTCGCCACATGCTCTGCCTCGATGACCTTATTGCCCAGACGCGGACCATTGGGGATGAATATCTCGAGTTTCTCCTCTTTCTGCTTCTGTTCCTCGTTGAGCATCGTCTCGTAAGAGTTCAGACGGGCCTTACCCTTGGCATGACGAGCCTTCGGGGCCATACGTACCCACTCCAACTCACGTTCGAGGGTCTTTCTGCGCTTCGAGGCCTGTTTCTCCTCCTGCGCTAAGCGCTGCGACTTCTGTTCCAGCCAAGAGGAATAATTGCCCTTCCAGGGGATGCCCTCGCCACGATCCAGTTCGAGGATCCACTCTGCCACATCGTCGAGGAAATAGCGATCATGGGTGACGGCGATCACCGTTCCCTCGTACTGCTGCAGGTGTTGCTCCAACCAGTCGATACTCTCAGCATCGAGGTGGTTCGTAGGCTCGTCGAGCAAGAGTACATCGGGCTTCTGCAACAGCAGACGGCAGAGAGCCACACGACGGCGCTCACCACCAGAGAGCGTCTTCACACTCCAGTCACCTGGGGGACAGTTCAGCGCCGCCATCGCACGATCCAGTTTCGAGTCAATGTTCCAGGCATCCGTCGCGTCGATGATATCCTGCAACTCTGCCTGACGCTGCATCAGTTTGTCCATCTTGTCAGGATCCTCGTAATACTCAGGCAGTCCGAACTTCACGTTGATCTCGTCGTATTCGGCCAGTGCGTCATACACATGCTGCACACCCTCCATCACGTTCTCCTTCACCGTCTTCTCCTCGTTCAAGGGAGGATCCTGTGGCAGATAACCCACCGTATAGCCTGGTGCCCACACCACATTACCCTGATACTGCTGGTCAAGACCAGCGATAATCTTCATGAGCGTGGATTTACCAGCACCATTCAGACCAATGATGCCGATCTTCGCTCCATAGAAGAAACTGAGGTAGATGTTCTTGAGTACTTGTTTCTGGTTCTGCTGGATGGTCTTGCTCACGCCCACCATCGAGAAAATCACTTTCTTGTCATCGACTGTTGCCATAGATATGTCACTCTTTTTATGTTTCGTTTGCAAAAATACTCATTTTTTCCCATCTAATCACACATTTCCAGAAAAATCTTTGTAAATTTGCAGGCGATAAAACTATCCATCGCGATGAATCAAGATCCACAAGAGAAAGAAAGCCTTCTGCTGAAGAGCCGGAGCGGCAGAGCCTGCATCCGTGAGGGCTATCAGTTTTTCACCAGCCATTTCAGGCGCATCTTCCGTCACACGTGGTTCGTGGCGCTCTGCTTCGCCATTCTCTCTGCGACGGCGGCTGCCCTACCCGTATTAGTGTCACCAGCCTTGATATGGCCTGCCCTGTTACTCTATCTGGTGGCTGTCATCCTGTTGCTGGTAACCTCTTACAGACTGTTGGTGCGCAAGGGTCTCTTCGAGCGTCTGCCAAAAGGATCGATTCCCCGTTGGGCGTGGCTCCGTCATCTGGGCATGGAGACCCTCGTATGGCTCTTCTGTCTGGTAGTTATCTTGTCGCTCACAGTCATCACCGCCCTACCCATGCTGATCGTGATGGCTGCCAACTGGCTTAATAACATAGGTATCCTCACGGGCGATCCAGACGGTATGCCCGACTATATGACGTGGCTCACGATTGTCGTCTTCCTGATTGCCGGTTTCATACAGGGCTACGTGTGGCTCACCATCCTCGGCCCCGTCTATATGATGCGAGGCTCCATCACCCAACAGGAGAAGGAACGCGCTGAGATGAAAGCAAAAATTGAAGAAGAATCCAAACCGAAAGAATATGTACAAAATCTTATTTATAGACCGTGACGGCACCCTTATCGAGGAACCTGCCGACGAGCAGATCGACAGCTTCGAGAAACTGAAGTTCGTGAAGGGTGTGTTCCGTAACCTCGCCTTCATCCGTGAGAAGCTCGACTTTAAGTTCGTCATGGTGAGCAATCAGGACGGTCTGGGTACTGACGCCTTCCCTGAGGACACCTTCTGGCCCGTACATAACTTTATCCTGCAGACCCTAGAGGGCGAAGGCATCACCTTCGACGAAATCCTCATCGATCCCCACTTCCCGGAAGACAATGCCCCCACGCGCAAACCCAACACCGGACTGGTGGAGAAATACATCAACGACCCTGACTGCGATATTGCCAATAGTTACGTGATTGGCGACCGTGAGACTGACCGCACCTTTGCTCGAAACATCGGCTGCAAATCGCTGATCCTGAGTGACGAAGGATTATCATGGAATAAGATTGCAGAGCTCCTTTTTGCTGGTGAGCGCACGGCTGAAGTGAAGCGCACCACGAAGGAGACAGATATCCATATCAAGGTGAATCTCGACGGCACGGGCAAGTGCGATATTGCCACAGGTCTTGGCTTCTTCGACCACATGCTGGAACAGATTGGCAAGCACGGTATGATGGATTTGATGATCCACACGAAGGGTGACCTCGAGGTTGATGAGCACCACACCATCGAGGATACGGCCATCGCATTAGGTGAGTGTATTCTGACGGCTCTTGGCGACAAGCGTGGCATCGAGCGCTATGGCTATGCCCTGCCCATGGACGACTGTCTCTGCTCCGTCTGTCTCGACTTCGGAGGCCGTCCCTGGCTCGTCTGGGATGCAGCGTTCAAACGTGAAAAGATTGGTGAGATGCCCACTGAAATGTTTTTACATTTCTTCAAGAGTCTCAGTGATGCTGCCAAGATGAATCTGAACATCAAGGCCGAGGGTGAGAACGAGCACCACAAGATCGAGGGTATCTTCAAAGCCCTCGCCCGGGCACTGAAAATGGCAGTCCGCCGTGATATCTATCACTACGAACTGCCATCCACTAAAGGACTCCTCTAAGGCTTACAGATTCAGGCTCTTCTTCAGGGCCTCGATCTTGGCCTCAGCCTCCTTCGTGCAACGCTCATAGTCGGCAGCACCCTTGAAGCTGGGATCCTTCACTTCCGTATAGAACTTAATCTTTGGCTCCGTACCAGAAGGACGGACAGATACCTTTGTACCATCCTCACAGAACCACTGCAGCACATTCGAGGTGTCGGGCATCGAGAGTTTCGATACGTTGCCCTGGGCATCCTTAGCCTCCAGTGTCTTGTAGTCCTTCACCAGACAAACCTTTGAACCACCCAGATCCTTCGGAGGATTAGCGCGGAAGTCGGTCATCATCTGCTTGATCTCGTCAGCACCTGTCTTACCTGGACGCACCACGTTGATGGTGTACTCCTTCGAGAAGCCGTACTCAGCGTAGATATCCATCAGCAGATCATAGAGCGTGCGACCGTTATCCTTGGCCCAGGCAGCGATCTCACAGATCAGACAGATTGAAGCGGGTGAATCCTTATCCCTCACCTTATCGAACGGCAGGAAGCCGAAGCTCTCCTCACCACCGCCGATGTACTTCTGCTTGCCCTCAGAGATACGGATCTCGTTGGCAATCCACTTGAAGCCTGTGTAGCAGTCGCGCAGTTCCACACCGTTCTTCTTGGCAATCTCGGCAATCTCCTCAGTAGTCACGATGGTCTTCACCAGGAACTCGTTGCCCTTCAACTGACCCAGTTTCTTCTTGTTGGCGATGATATACCAGCAGAACATCATACAGGTCTGGTTACCGTTCAGGATCTCCCACTCACCCTTGTTGTTACGGCATACGATAGCCAGACGGTCTGCGTCAGGGTCAGAGGCAATCACGAGGTCGGCATTCAGGCGCGTACCTAATTTCATACCCAAGGTCATAGCCTCGGCATTCTCAGGATTCGGGCTGATCACCGTGGGGAAGTTACCGTCGATCACCATCTGCTCGGGCACCACGTGGATATTCTGGAAGCCCCATGAGCGCAGGGCCATCGGAACGATCACGCGACCTGTGCCATGCATAGCGGAATACACGATATTGAGGTCTTTCTGGCGCAGGATCACATCCTGATCCACCATGGCCTCCTTCACAGCAGCGATGTAGTCCCAGTCCATCTCACCACCGATGATGTCAATGAGTTCCTTGTTGCCCTCGAACTTCACCTGATCGATGGTCACCTTGTTCACCTCGTCAATGATACCCACATCGTGGGGAGCGAGCACCTGGGCACCGTCGTCCCAGTAAGCCTTGTAACCGTTATACTCCTTCGGGTTGTGCGAAGCCGTCACGTTTACACCTGCCTGACAGCCCAACTGACGGATAGCGAACGAGATCTCTGGCGTGGGACGCAGACTCTCAAAGAGATACACCTTGATGCCGTTGGCCGAGAAGATGTCGGCGACGGTCTCAGCAAACATACGGCCGTTGTTACGGCAGTCGTGACCCACCACCACTGAGCACTGCTTGCCGGGGAACGCCTTGTTGATATAGTTGGCGAATCCCTGGGTAGCCATACCCACGATGTACTTGTTCATACGGTTCGTACCGGCTCCCATGATACCACGGAGACCACCCGTACCAAACTCAAGATTCTGATAGAAGGCATCGATAAGAGCCGTCTTATCGGCATTATCGAGCATTGCCTGAACTTCTTTACGTGTCTCCTCGTCAAAGGCCGGAGAAAGCCATTC
>Ga0265301_10005856_pt1 | contig 11950 bp, 10 predicted proteins | sample AusTroGonzalo_MG_2_FD_193488 | JGI IMG/M metagenome (GOLD analysis project Ga0265301, IMG submission 193488) | Bovine rumen microbial communities from tropical cattle in Woodstock, Queensland, Australia - Gonzalo_04 | ecosystem: Host-associated > Mammals > Digestive system > Stomach > Rumen ...
TTGGCCTTGCCATCGGCTAGCGCAGCGCCCAAGCCGGCGGCCCGCCATTGGCTGGCGCTGCGCACGGGCCAAAGGCAAGCCCATTGCCCCTCCTTTGGTGCGCGCACAGGGCGCGCACGGCAAAACAGCATGCGCACAAGCCAATGGCACGTCAAATGGCCTGCAAATGGACTGCGTGTAAACAGTTCCGCAGTGCGCGCCCTGTGCGCGCACCCAAGGCATGCCCTTGGCCTCGCCATCGGCTAGCGCAGCGCCCAGGCCGGCGGCGTGGCCATTGGCTGGCCGCTGCGCGCGGGCCAAAGGCAAGCCCATCGCTCTTCCTTTGGTGCGCGCACAGGGCGCGCACGGCAAAACAGCATGCGCACAAGCCAATGGCACGTCAAATGGCCTGCAATCGCTCGGTGTGAAACCGTTTTGCAGTGCGCGCCCTGTGCGCGCACCCATGGCATGCCCTTGGCCTTGCCATCGGCTAGCGCAGCGCCCAGGCCGGCGGCGCGCCATTGGCTGGCCGCTGCGCACGGGCACTCCAAAAAAAATTTCACTTACCCCCTTGCGGGCGGTCCGCAAATTTGCTATCCTTGCGGCGTCAGCAGACGGGCCGGGCTCTCGCAAGGAGCGCGACGACCTCGTGCTTCTTGGGGGATGAAAGGAAAAACAGAATGAAAAAGTTATTGTTTGCGATTGCGGGCGCGGCCTCCTTTGCCGCCCTCGCCGCAGATCCGTCGGCGGGTGCCAACGACATCTCGCTCGTCGGATTTGAAAGCTACACGGTCGACGCGACCGTGATCGGCGCTACCGACGACGGCGCCTCTGGCACGTCCCTGTGGTCTGCCACCGGCGACGACGCCTCGACCGTCAAGGAGTATGGTGTTGGCGACAACGCCGCTGCGCCGAGCATCACGGAGCCTCGTCCGTTCGCCGGCGAGACCAACACCAAGTACCTCAATCTCGACACGAACGGCAGCGAGCTGAAGCGCGATGTCCAATCTGGCGGTTCCGCTTTGGCAGTCGCCGCCGCCGGCACCTACATCGACACGCTCGTGCAGTTCACGTCGTCCGAGAGTGCGCCGAGCGCTGACGACCTCAGCGGCGCCAAGCTCGCCATCTGGCTGGGCGTGGTGAACAACGTGACGAACCTGTACGTGCAGGGTTGCTCTTGGGATGACGATTCAGGTTTGGCAAGCACAAAGCAGGCCTTTGCTCTTTCGGGCAAGACCATTGAGCCCGGCACATGGTATCGTCTGACCGTCAAGGCTATTCCTAATATTCTGGGTGAAGAAACTGGTTCGAGCATCTCGGCTTTCCAGATCAGCGTGGACGGCACTGATATGACGTTGGCCGCATCGCCGTTCTCTGCTGCCGTGCTGACGATGCTTGAGCAATCCGGTGACGCCGCGTGGGCTTCGGCCGACATCCAGACTGCTTTTGCAGCCAACAAGCTGGTGCCCGCCATTCAGGAAGAGATTGGCACGTACGGTGATACCGTCACCCTCACCACAGTCGGCTTCAAGGGCACGGGCGCGCTCGACGACTTCGTCGTGACGACCGAGGCTCCCGAGTTTGGTCCTGCGGCGATCGACTTCCAGCTCACGTGGCCGGCTGGCCTGACGGCTGTGTCGTACACGATCGACGGCGGCGAGCCTGTCGCGATCAGCGGCGCGAGCCCGCTTGCGATTCCCAACCTTGTTGGCGGTGAGGCCATCACGTTCATCGTCCAGAACGCCGATGGCGCGCAGAAGACGCTTTCTGCCACGGCTGCCAATGGCGAGGGCATTGACGCGACCGGCACGACCTTCGGCTGGGCCGAGTACCTCGGCGAGGCCGTTGAGGGTGCGTACCAGATCGACGATTTCGCCGACCTCGACATGCTCCGCAAGGGCGTGGCCGCTGGCCTCGCGACTGTGGGCGAAACCTTCAACCAGACCGCCAACATCGACATGTCGACTGCGGGTCCGTTCGCGGGTATCGGCACGTATGCGGCCAACCTGAACAGCGGTGTCGCGTTCACCGGTACGTATGACGGCCAGGGCTACAAGATCTCGAACATCGACTTCACGCAGCGCAACTATGGCGGCATCTTCAACCAGGTGAAGGGCGGCACGATCAAGAACCTGACGGTTGATACGATTACGTGCAGCACGTTCGACTCTGCGGTGAACGACGGCGAGTGGGGTTGCGCGATTGTCGGTAACGCGGGTCTGGGCGCGACGCTCCAGGGCCTCACGGCGATGGGCGACTTCGGCACGACGGCGATTCCCTGCTCGCACAACGTGGCCGGTATCGCGATTCGCGTCTGCGGCGGCGCTTCCAACGTCGTCAATGGCGTGACGATGCTCGAGACGCTCGTGAAGGACTGCACGAACAACGCGACGCTCCATGGCTTCTACACGAAGGCTGCGGGTATCACGGCTCTCACGCAGGATCAGAACGGCGTGCCGAACGACTACGCGCTGTTCGACGGCTGCGTCAACAACTCCGACATCGCCATGGTCGAGGCCACGGGTTCAACCCTCTCCAAGATCGGTCGCGATGGTCTGTCGGGCATCCTCGGTTATGTTGCCGATGGTACGAAGATCAAGGACTGCGTGAACAACGGTACGCTGACCTCGGCTCTGACGACCGCGAAGATCGGCGGCATCGTCGGTTGGGCGCAGGGTCGCACGCTTGATGACCTCGGCGGCAACAAGAACCCGGCGGCGGCGAAGATGGTTGGCGATCCTGCTGGCTCGACGATCACCGGCTTCACGTACGCGACGGTCGACAACGGCGTGGCCACCACGGTGACGACGCTTGCGAAGGACGGCGAGTACCTGCTCGAAGGCAACGCTGCTCCGGTCTTCGCGTTTGCGGAAGCGGGCACGATTGCGTTCGACACCGCTCTCGGCTATACCTTGGATGGAACGGGAATCACGGCTGGCGAAGGTCTGACGCTGACGGATGCGACGGTCGACACGGTGACGACCTACACGGCGGCGGCGCAGCAGCAGCAGGGTGTGGACATCGAGCCTGGTCAGCAGGATGCGACGGTGTATCAGGATGCGGCGGCTGCTACGGCGGCTCTCGCGAACGTGACCATCGTCGAACCCGATGACGTGAAGACCAATGAGACCATCACTGCTGAGGCAAAGGCTGATTACGATGCGATGTTCGAGAAGAAGGTCGTCGAGGTCGAAGGTGGCTATGCGATCGAGGTGGGTCTGACGGCTGCGGCCGAGACGACTCTCCAGGAGCAGGCCAACGACGACGCGGCCGAGATCGTCGATGCGATCGACGATGGTGAAGTCACGTTCGAAACGACGCCTGGTCTCTACTACTCGATTGAGTACGGCACCTCGCTCTCGATGGGCAGCGAGACGGAGAAGGTCATGGCCACTGGCTCGACCTTGACGCTCGACATGCCGGCGAAGTCTGGTAACTCTGGCTTCTACAAGGTGAAGATCAGCGTCACCAAGTAAGGCAGAGGGAAGAGCTTTCGCGCGAAGCGGAAGCTGACACGGAGGGCGCGGCGCAAGCCGCGCCCTTTGTTTTCGGCGTGCGTGCCGCCGACGTGCCAATGCGGGCGCAACAAGTTGCGCCCCTCCCATCTTGACTAGGTTAGTCTGAATATGATAGTATATGCGTGATTTCAACTTGGAGAAGCCTATGCCCACGACAATAAATCTGAATGAAGCCAAGGCACGCCTTTCAGGGGTGGTCAGCCATGTGTCAACGTTGCGAGTTCCGGTGACCATCCTTCGCTACGGGAAAGCGGTGGCACGGATCGTGCCGATTGTCGAGGAGCGTTCGCTGGAGCCTGATCCGCGCCTGGTTGGGGTGTCGATTGCTGACGCGGATCTTTTTGATGACTGTTCTACGATGTTCGAGGTGATCGGTGAAAAGTAATTGCTACTTGCTGGATACCTGTGCCCTGATTTGGCTGGTGCAGAAGTCAAAGAGGCTGTCAGCGTCGGCCAAGCGGTCTCTGGTGCAGGCAGCGGATATCTTCGTGTCGCCCGTGACGGCCTGGGAGATTGCCGTCAAGCATCAGGCTGGCAAGTTGGTGCTTCCGCTCGATCCGGCTGAATGGTTTCGCATTGCCGTGGCAAGTTTCAACCTGACGATCTTGCCGCTCGACTATCAGATGCTTGTCAAGTCGGCGCAGTTGCCGCTCCACCACCGTGATCCTGCCGACCGGGCGATCATTGCATTGGCGCTGTCAAATGGACTTCCCGTTGTCACAGGGGATCATCGGTTTGCCGCATATGGGGTCGAGACCATCTGCTGATTCGGTTGGCGGGTGGTGGATGGCGTGGGCCGGTGGCCAGTGGCTGGGGTAGGCGCTGGAAAAATCGATTCCCGCTTGACCTTTCAAACGTAAACGGGTATACTTACGTTGAAATTTTGATTGAAGAAAGGAGTCGTTGTGAGCATAACGTTGTCAATTCCGCCTGCTGTGGTGCAGGAGGCTCGGGCGTACGCGCTTGAAAACGGCACGACCATGAGCCGCATGATACGCGAATACTTCGCGAATCTGCTGGCGCCCCGAAAGGATGAGGGCAAGGCCGGGTCCTGCCGGTTTCTGGAGCTTGCGGAAGGTGCGGGCGTACGGTTGCCGAAAGGCTGGCGCTTCAACCGTGCCGAATGCTACGAAAGGGGAAGTGCGGAATGACCTTTGTCGACTCGAACGTGTTCGTCTACGCAATCGACAAGAATGCCACGGCCAAGCAGAAGAAGGCGAGGCGCATCGTCGCGGACGCGTTTGCCGCGCGTGCGACGTACCGGATATCCTCCCAGGTGCTGGCTGAATTCTCCAGCGTGTGCATACGCAAGTTGGGAATGGCCACGCCCTTGCTTTTGTCGCTCCTTTCGGAGATGGGCAAAATCTCGCATGTCGCCATTGACAATGCGCTTGTCTCACGTGCCGTCGAGATACAGGGGATCTACGGCATTCAGTACTATGATGCGCAAATCGTCGCCGCCGCCGAGCGGATCGGCTGCGACAACATCCTCACGGAGGATCTGAACGACGGGCAGATGTATTGCGGCATCATGGCAGTCAACCCATTCAAGGCCTAGTTGCCTGCTACCGGGACCGCCGGGACCACCGAGACCACCGGGATTGTGCCTGGGAGGTGCTTCGCACCAAGAATAGGCTTACTGGGACAACGCGCATCTTGCGCGTTGCATTGACGGTCCATGGGCAGTCTACGCAACGGGCGAGACGCCCGTTGTCCCAGTGCCTTCGGCCTAGCCAGTGGCAGATAACATTTGGTTGCTATGAGAGAAAGCCCTTGATTTCATCGAAGGATTATGGGATAATTTTATCGAAAAACTTGGAGAAACTCTATGCCCATAATTAAACCTGTATCTGAATTGCGTAACTACCCTGATGTCCTCAAGGAGGTCAAGGCGGGTGTGCCGGTCTATCTCACGAAGAACGGCTCGGGTCGTTATGTGTTGATGGACATTGCCGACTATGCAAACGTGGAGGCTGCTGAGCGGCTGAACTACGAGCTGATGCGCGGACGCCTTGCCGGGGAAACCCAAGGATGGATTTCAAAGGATGCGATGCGCCAGCATTTCGGCGGCGGCAAGTGATTGGCGTCTGGAGGGGATATGGATCTGTTCTATTCACCGCTTGCGTGTCATGACCTCGACGAGATCAGGGATTACATTTCCAATGATTTGAGCAATCCTTCTGCCGCGATGGAAACGGTCAATGCCATCCTCGACGAAGCAGAAACGCTTGAGGCGTTTCCGCTTATCGGCCATGTGGTTGAGGGATTGCCGTTCATGGCCGATGAGTATCGGTTTCTGCCTGTCCGCAATTATCTTGTGTTTTACCGTGCGACGGTGGATGGGGTGTTTGTGGATCGCATCCTTTACAATAAGCGGGATTATCTGCCATTGCTGGGGTCACAGTGAAGCGGCAAGAGTGCCGCTTCCCCGAGGGTGGCGCATCCTGGTTTTCATGGGTGTCTTGGTCGCGCATGGTCACACGCCCACTTGACAAGTCGGCGGAAAGTAGATACACTTTGTCTATACTTTTGGAGGAATTGCCATGTCGTATGCAAGTGTATTCATGAATGGCGGCTCGCAGGCCGTCCGCATCCCTGCGGCATACCGCTTCGATACAGATCGCGTGTCGGTAGAAGCGGTACCTGGCGGCATCATTCTGCGGCCTGTCCGCCGCAGGATAAGCTGGAAGAGGTTTTTCGAGATGTGCGACGAAATCCAGTCCGAAGAAGGGGGATTTGTCCTGGATCGTCCGGCGAATGTCATTCCCAAACCACGGGAGTTGTTCTGATGGCGGCGCGGTTCATGCTTGATACCGACACGTTCAGCTATGCTGTGTCGGGCCGCTATCCTATGGTTAGACAGAGGCTTCAGTCGCTCAAGGTGCCGCCTGTCCTTTCGGCCATTTCGCTTGCCGAGATACGCTATGGCGCGTGCAAGCGAAGGTCGGCGAAGCTGGATGCGATGATTGGGCTTTTCGTGGAGCTGGTGGAGGTGCACAGCTTCACCGCTGCCGCTGCAGGGGAATATGCAATTATACGTGCCGCTCTTGAGGCCCAAGGGCAGCTCATCGGCGACATGGACATGCTGATAGCTGCCGTTGCCAAGGCGGAAGGATTGACACTGGTGACGAACAACACCGCCCATTTTTCGCGTGTGGTCGGTCTGCGGATTGAGAATTGGATTGGTTCGTGATCGGTGGTCGGGGTAGGCGCGGGCCGATGGCCGGGTAGGCGCTAGGCCGCTTCGCGCTCCAGCGCCTGCAACCGGGACCGCCGGGACCACCGAGACCACCGGGATTGCGCCTGGGAGGCGCTTCGCACCAGGAATAGGCACCACTGGGACAACGCGCATCTTGCGCGTTGCATTTGCGGTCCATTGACGTCCATTTGCCGTCCACCGGCAGTCCATTGACAGTCCACGCAACGGGCGAGACGCCCGTTGTCCCAGTGCCTTCGGTCAAGTCAGTGGCTAGGCGCGCTAGCCTGGCTTGCCATTTCCCGGCGGTCTCGGTGGTCCCGGTGGTCTCGGTCCGCCCACTGGAAAATGGAATTCCTTGCGGGCGGTCCAGCCACTGGATGGCGGCAATCCTTGCGGGCGGGCCAGCTGCTGGATGGTGGCAATCCTTGCGGGCGGGCCAGCTGCTGGAATGTGACATTCCTTTGGTGCGCGCACAAGGCGCGCACGGCAAAACGGTATTCACGCGGACCATTTGCCAGGCAAGGACTTTGCCATTGGCTCGTGTGCAAGCAGTTTTGCAGTGCGCGCCTTGTGCGCGCACCCATGGAACGCCGTTGGCATTGCCATTGGCTTGGCGCTGCGCACAAGGCTGGCGGCACCGCAATGGCTTGTGAAAGGCGGGGCGCTTCGCACTTTGCCTTTCTCGGCCCATTTCGCCGCCTGGAATGCCATTGGTAAAAAATACTAATAATTTGACTTTGGACTTGACTTGCCGATGGGAATAAAGTATTCTACTTGACAGTAAATTGGGTTGATTATTGCCTAGGTGGGTGGTTTTGGGCCCAAAGTTGACACTTTTAGCAGATTCGGCATGAAAATTGCCGATTAAACAGACATGAAAACCTTTAGAACAGATAGGAGGTGGCCATGAAAAACCGCAGCGTTCTCTGCCGGTTCCTCGGCTTCTTCTGCCTCGCGCTGATAGCGCTTCCTTTCGCGCGCGCGTGGGGGTATTCCAAGTTGGAGAATGATCGAATTCTCCTTATGAACAATGACGCCAAAACACTTGCCGTTGTCAGTTTGCAGGGATACTACGATACGAACACGACCGATAAAACTTATTGGGTACATGACAATACGGCACCAGGCTTGGCAACTCCAAACCTTTTAAGGGGTTCCAACCATACCATGTTCAAGAAGGACGGGACGCGCCTATGGGATCTGGTAAATTGTCGTGCCGGTAGCGGAACAGTTATCAATAACAACCGCAATTATATTCCGTGGTCATCGACCGCAAGGTCGATTAGTAGCGCAGATTACGGGAATACAAAAATTCAAGAAACAAATGCCAAGGCTGTAGGGTCGGTCATTTTGCGTAATGCGGTAGGTGCTTGCCTATACTCACCATATTATGCCGAGGGAATCGGCACTCTTTATTTCGATGCCGTGAATGCATTCGTAAACGCAGCGAATTGCGAGATTGCACTTGAAATAGCAACGAACGTGACGGAATCGGCAATGGTTGGCGGCGTTGAGTTTGCATCCATAACGAATAACTACGAAGATCTTGACTGGGAGCCATGCCCGGTTTCGATCTTCACCGTATCGTCGGAGTCGGGGCCGACGAATGTGACGATCCAGTCAGATTGCGAAACAAATGTTGTGGTCCTTGGCTCAACATTAGGCGGTTGCAAGTTGTTTTATCGAATGCGTGCCCAACTGAATTGGCGTATGCCAGTCCGTTTCCGTATTCGTCGTTTGAATGCAACAGGCGGCAATATCGACCAGGCCGGCTTGATTCTTCTTGACAACATTATCGCCTCTTTCCCACCCATGGGCGCGACGCTCGGGCGACATGGAACAGACCATGACAGTTCCTTGACTGGAGCGGACGTGTTAGGGTGTTGCGGAGATGTGAACGCGCCGTTCCTGTCCATAGGGCAGACCAATGTTTTGCCATTGGCTTCGTTTGCTTTTCTGACAAACACTTCGGCGACGACTGCTGCTAAGATTCTGAATCCTACATTCCGTTACCGTTGGCGTTATCTGAACCAGCAAATAAGCGAATGGAAGGCAGTCCCTTTTGATCCGACGACTATAACTTCGACCTCATACGGCTCTACAAATCTTGTGGGGGCGAGCGGGCTTGATCTGAACTCTGGAGTTGGCGACCTTGAATACTTCTTTGAGGCGAAAGTGGATGCTCCTTACTACGCCTATCGCGACTATGCCTATTCCTCGGTAGTGCCGACAATCGGCTATGGTGACGGATGGACCGAGCAGATTTCCGCCATCACGAACCGCGCCATTTATAAGGTGGCGGACGCGTTGCCCTCTGGCGGCACCGACTGGTTCACGCGCATACGCGAGGGGGCGAGCGACTACGCGCACATCAGGATCGTGGGCGACGTGACCACGAACGGCGCGTGGGGCGTGAAGATGAACGAGCTCAAGGACATCAAGGGCAATCTCGTCAAGCAGAACGAGCGCGTGAACATGGAGCTTATCGGCGACCACACCTGGCGATACCACTACTACATTCCCACTAACGCGATAGGCGAGCGGATCAGGTTCCACTTCGAGGGCGTGAAGTATGCGGCAGGCGAGGAGCCGTTCACGTTCAACATCACCACCAACGTGTGGTACGCCAACAGCACGAACGTACCGTACCTGCCGTACACCATGGCGGCGTCCGGCTCGCTTGCCGACAAGTACGATGCCGTCGTCGAGCTTGACGGCTCGGCCACGCACCTGCAGATCGACTTCAACGACGAGGTTGGCACGTTCGCCCTCACGCGCGGCACATACCAGAACTTCAACATGTGGTCCGACGCGAGCGTCGGCTACCGCGGCCATGCCTCCGAGACGTCGGGCGTCTCCGACGTGAAGACCAGATGGGATGCAAAAGTCGACGAGTGGACGCCTACCAGCTACGAGCGCCCGTCGCTCTGGCGCGAGGCGTTCGAGGTGGACGATGGCGATGTCCGATACCCATACTATCGCTCTGCGGCTCCGAGCGGTGCCACCAATCTCGTGAACGATTACGGCGCTTGGTCCACGCCCAATGGCTGGAGTTCCGAGAATGCCGCGTTCGTGCCGCGCGAGCGCATCGCCCCGTTCGGCCATTCCATCCAGCTGATGGGCGAAGGCAAGGGGTCGCTGATGCTCAACAACCTTCCGGCCCAATATATCCCGAATGGCATCGGTACTGTCGAGTTCGCCGCACGCGTGGCGCAGGTTCCCGACTGGGACGGTTTCTGCTACAATCAGGACGATTCGGGAAGAAAGAACTACGCTGTCAGCGCGAAGGTGACGATGAGCCAGCTGTACGACAACATCGGCACGCATCGCAACCCGCTCGACATCTCGCCGGCCAATCCGTCCGTCTCGCTCGTTGGCTATTACCGCGGGTACCTCAAGGGATGCTACGAGTTCCGCGTGACGCGCAGCGGCGACCAGCAGCTGACGGTGGCGCTCTACCGCTGGAGGCAGGGCGAGGCGACCGTGCTGGCGACGAATATCCTCAACGCGTCGGGTAACGCTACGCTGCAGACTGGGCAGACCGCACTTCATGTGGGCGGCACGCTCTCCGGATGGACGACGGACGGCTCCGCGTACAACAGCTTCAACAACCTGCTCATTCCGCAGAACACCGACGACGTGCGAAAGAACAACGAGAGGTGGACGTGCATGTGCCTTTCGCTCTATACCGACGAATCTACGGGCGAAGTGCGTCTTGACGGGTTCCTCTCCAAGTCGCACAACACAAGCCGCATAGCGGCCGATACCTCGACCGTGCGCGTGATCGCGTATCGCGACGCCGGCTCCGACCTGACGAAGGGTTCGTTCGGCGTCGGTTCCGTGGGGTGCCAGGCAGGCTTCGGGCTAGTCTACACGCACGACTTCACGGATTCCGCAAACTACAATCAAGGTCTCAACGCCTCGGTTGTGCATGACAGCGACTATGCAGAATGGGATCGCCAGCCGGAGCGCTGGAGACTTCTGTACAAGCCGGGAGACACGGTGTACAACGCCTCCGGCTTCATGGCCCTGATCCCCACGAACCAGACCGTCAAGCTGAAGTTCCAGAGGCAGGGCGACAAGGACGGATGGATCGACAGCGGCTGGGAGACGAACATCGTGGCGTTCGCCACGAACACGTTCGTGTTCGCGCCGTGCGTTGCGCCGGACTATCTGGTGCGTCTGGAGACTGGTTCGGCAGATGCGGAGATCGTGATCGACAGCGTCGAGGTGAGGTCTTGGCGCGCGCAGGATACGCCCAACCTCTCGTCCCAGAATGGCCACTACGACGAGTGGGCCTACACGATGGCGTCGATCGAGACGTCCGCCGAGATCGATGGCGCATCGTACAAGCTTCAGGCGGCGGGCACGAACGGGTATGCGTTCATCTTCAACGAGGCGGGCGTAGTTACGTTCACGCCGCAGGTCGACATGGTGATCGACCGCGTGCTGCTGGTCGGAGGCGGCGGCGCCGGCGGCTGGACGCTCGGCGGTGGCGGCGGCGGCGGCGGCGTGCTGGAGTACGACTGGGAGTCTGCGCCCGTGACGGTACCTGCTGGCACGACGGTCAGGATCGTCGTGGGTGCGGGCGGCGACAACTTCTACAAGAACGACAACGGCAGCGGCAACTGGAAGTCCGGCGGAAACGGCGGCTTCTCGCGAGTGACGGGCATTCCCGGAAAGGGTACGCTGGAGGTCAAGGGCGGCGGCGGCGGCGCGGGCTGGAGTCAGCGCAACGCATCGGGCGGCCAGGCTACTGGCGGCGGCTCGTCGCAGGGCAACGACAACGGCTATTATTCATCTCGCGCTTCGGGCACGGCCGGGCAGGGCAATTCCGGCGGTAGGGCGTACGGTGACCGCGCGGGCGGCGGCGGCGGTGCCGACCTCACCGATGCAGGCCAGGGCCAAGACGGCAACGCCACTGACAACAAGGCAGGTGACGGCGGTGCCGGACGCGCAAGTGACATCACTGGCACGACGGTGTACTATGGCGGCGGCGGCGGCGGCGGCGGCGGCGACGGCAGCCATACCCCAAATTCTGCCCAGGGAGGTGCCGGCGGCATCGGCGGCGGCGGTGACGGTCCGCCAGCAAAGGCGGCTCTGACTGCCCGTGCGTACATGGACGGAACGGACGGCCTGGGCGGCGGCGGTGCCGGCGGTTCGCATAGCGGCGCGGCTGGCACGAACGCTGGCGGCAAGGGCGGTTGCGGATGCGTGATCCTGCGCGTGCGCACTGCTAGCAAGCTGTGCGTGC
>Ga0265301_10005858_pt1 | contig 11949 bp, 10 predicted proteins | sample AusTroGonzalo_MG_2_FD_193488 | JGI IMG/M metagenome (GOLD analysis project Ga0265301, IMG submission 193488) | Bovine rumen microbial communities from tropical cattle in Woodstock, Queensland, Australia - Gonzalo_04 | ecosystem: Host-associated > Mammals > Digestive system > Stomach > Rumen ...
TATTTGCTAATAAGTTGGTAGAAAAAGATATACCATTTATATGGTTCGTGTTTACTAATAACTATGATATAAAACCAACCATTAGAGGTTTTGTGTTTATGCCACCAGAATTAAAGATAACTGATTATATTGCTGATGCTGATTATCTTGCTCAGTTTTCAAAAACAGAAGCAGATTGCCTATCAGTAAAAGAGAGTTTGTGTGTCGGAACTCCAGTATTAGCAACTAATTTTGCTGCAGCTATAGAGAATGGTGTAGTTGATGGTAAAACAGGATATATATTCGATATGGATATGTCTAATATTGATGTTGAGAAAATCTATAATAATATTCCTAAGTTTGAATATAAAGTTAATAATTCAGAAAAGGAATGGAATAAACTTTTAGGACCAGAACAAGATAATATAGGAGAAGATAAAAAAGTTAAAGTTAAGTGTGCTTATAAAGAAGGTTTCCAAGACTATGAATATGATCTTCCTAGAAAATATGGGGATGAATGGGAAACTGACTATGAAAGAGCATTGTTTCTTACTAATTATAAATTAGAAAAACCAGAGGGGTTTACAATTATTAAATTAGTTGATATAATAGAGTAAAGGAGAAATGGAAAATGACAGAAAATAATGAAGAAAAAACTGTTTTAACTGATGAAGAACTTGGTTTAGGAATTGATGAACCTAAAAAAGAAACTAAAAAAGAAACTAAAAAAGAAACTGTTACTAAAGAAAACAGTAAGAGTGTTAAGAAAACAAACGAAGCACTTCAAAATGCAGCTGCTACAGCAGCACTTAAAGCAGCTATTGATGCAAATAGTGAATTAAGTGCAAAAGAAGCAGAAAGAGTTTATATCAGAGAAAAAATGCAATATATGTTAGATAAATGTAAAAATGATGAAGTAGTTAAGTTTAGAGGAGATAAGATTTATGCTCCATTCTTTGGAAAAGTTTATACTTTCCTTTATAATGCTATTCCAGTAACAGTAAGATTTGATGGTTCAGTACAAGAATTTCCTAAATTTATCTATGATAAAATAATGGAAAAGATACATGAAGTTTCAGAAAGTAATACTCCAAAGGTTCAAATTGAAGATAGAACAGGACAATAGTTTATAGTTTATTTACTATAAACTTTTTTTGTGTTATAATTATGATAAAGAAGGTGATTGTATGAAATTAGCAGATATTACAAAAAACTCTGCAATATTTACTGATGAGAACTTTTCTGTTGAAGATATTTTAAGTTTAGCAAACAGAGCAATTTCTAGAATTAATGTAGAATGTAAGACTTTATTTCCTGATTATACAAGTACAACAGAAGAATATACAGCAATTCCAGCTAATCATCAGTTTGATATGATAAGTCCTTATTTATCTTATGGTATTAAAATGAATGACAGTTCTTTATCAGAAGCAAATATTTATCTTGATGAATTTTATAAAGCTCTTAATGCTTTCAAAGATAATATAGGATCACTAGTTGAAGCATATGAACAAGGAGATACTGAACATGGTATTTCTGGTGAATATATAAATACTATTGGTTATGGTGGTGTATATGGTATAGATACATCAGATGCTATTAATGTAGGATTCTTTGGTAGTAATGGTAATGGTGGATGTTATTAGAAAGTAGGTGTTAATAGATGGGAAAATATCAAAGATATAAAGGTGATGCTGAAAATAAACTATTTTATCTTATAGATCAATTAGTTGGTGGTATTAACACAGACTTTAGTGATGATAGTAGTCCAGATAATGAATTTAAATCAATAGTAAACTTTACTATGGATAAAAGGGGTTCTTTATATAAGAGAATGGGATTTGGTAAACTTACTGCTGTTTCACAAATTTTTGCTAAGTTCCATGATACTCCAGAAGTTAAGAATAAAACAGAAGCAAATCCTAATCCAGAAGATTATAATGATAATGTGGTTTATATTAAAATGTTAAGAAATGATAATAACTGTTTCAGGAACTTATCAGCATTTACTGGAGAAAAAGCATATAGAAAATATCAAGCATTATATGGAGACCAAAATAATGTATTTAAGATGTTGATTATAACTACAAATAATGAATCTAATAAATCTAAATATTGGTTATATACTTGTAAATTAAAACCATTAGAATATGATGAACATGGAGAACCAACTGAAATTGAAACAATACAACTTACAGAATCTGTAGCTGAATTACCAGTTATATTTAAATGGGATAGAAACTTAACAAATATAGATACAATAGAATTTTTTGATAAAATTTATTTTACTGATAATGATAAGGGTATAGTTTGTTTTGATAGAAAAACTGATACTTTTAGTTATTATGGTGCTGCTATTGGTAATACAGCAAACCAAGCATATAAACCTAGTCCTATGGAAATAAGAAAAGTAGGATTTAATATTTTAGGTGATGATCCATTACATTGGGTAGATTATCAAGGTTTATCAACTGATAGTATTCAAGGTGTTTATTTAACAACAACTGATGGAAAACCAACAACTGTAATACCAAATACTGGTAGTTTTAAACTTAATATTTTGTATACTGGTACAGATAATGGTTTTGATATAGTATTTAAAGAAGGAGAAACTGAAAGAAGTGCAAATGTAACAGTTGATGGAACTACAAGTGCAACTGGATTAAAAGTTTATGATGTTGTGTTTACAACAGTTCCTACAAGTAATGTAGAAATTAAAATAACTAAAACGGGTGCTAGTATTAATGATTACTATGACTATTATGATGTAGGTGCTGTAGATCAAGAAGTTAAAGCTGTATCTCATCTTAATATTGGTGACTATGGAATGATAGAAATGTATAATAGAGCTGTATATTTCAAAGATGATACAATTTGGTTTAGTGAAATTAACAACTTCCATTATGTACCAAACTATAACTATGTATCATTACCAATAGAACCAACTGATAAAATAACTAAAATAATTTATTTTAGAAATGTTTATGTAATATTTACTAAATTTAGAATATATAAGATGTCTAATGCTTTTGGAGATGCTAATTTCCAAGTAGTTCCATTAAATCTAAGTATTGGATGTCATGCTCCACATACGATAGTTCCAATAGAGAATGTATTATATTTTGCAAGTCCTAGAGGAATATATCAATTAATATCTAGTGCAGCATATGGTAATAGTGCTAACAGTCTTACATTTGAGAATGTTAAAGAAATAGACACTAAAGTAAAAAGTCTTACTTCTAATGTTACAATGTATTTAGGAGAACTTACAGATCCAGCTGTTAGATATAGTGGAATAAGTGAGCATTCTTATGCAATAAGGTATAAGGATAAATATATGTTGTTCTTTAATACAGCATTTGAGCAAGGGGATATAGCAGCATTACAAAATCTAGATGTTCTAGTTTATAACTATGATATGAAGGCTTTCTCAGAAATGAGATTTACAGAAAAACCAACATTTATGTTTATGCTAGATGGTGCTATTGAAGCATATTGTACAGTTCCTCAAAAAGAAGAATATTCAGTAGAAGAAACACTTCTAGAATATGATTTCAGTAATGTAACTGGAGATACTGTAGAAGATGAATCAGGAAATGGTTATGATGCAAAAACATTTGGTTCAATGATTATTAAACCAGGTATAGGAATTACATTAGATGGTAATAATAACTATGTAAAAACTGGAGTAATTAATTCAAACTATAATCTTAAGAATGGATTTAAAGTTTCAATGAAAACTAATATTTCTAGTTTTACTGATGCATTCTTATATAACTTGAAACAAGCTGTAGCAACAGGACAAGCAACTCCACAAACATTTACAATATCTACTGGATGGTCACAGGGTTATAAAGCTGATTTAATTTGTAATACTGAACCAAACAATAATGATAGAACTGTTAAAGTATACTATACACTTAGGTATTATAGAGATTCTACAAATAGAAATGCTTCTCAAAATGGTACATTCTCATTAAAAGATACAACAACAGGTGCAACATTAATACCAAGTACAAGTTTTTCTTACAACTTAGGTTCTTCTCTAAGTAGAGATGTTAAGACTGGTAACTTCACTATTAACCAAGGTGATGGTCAATATAGACATAACTGGAAATTAGATGTTTCTAGTTATTATCCAACATATTCTACTAGAAGGGAAAAAGGATCAAATACTTCATTTGATGTTACTAGAAACTCACAATTTGGAGATGCTTTAGGAATCAGAATAACTGGTACTTGTGAAGCAACAGATACAGGTTGTAGAGTAACTTATACTCCATATGCACATCTTGCTAGTGGAACATCTTTATATATAGGTGCTAGAGCATTGTGGGCATGGATAAATGGAAATGAACATTATCATGAAACTCCTAGTATAAGTTCTAGTGGTGGTACAAAAGATATTAGTGCAGGAACTCAAACACAAGATATTTCTTATGATGGAAGTCCAACTGTTAGTGTAGATGCTAGATGGAATTTAAGAGCTACATTTGCTGGTGTATATAGAGAAAATGTTGATATAGATGCATTTAGTATACAATTACCAGTAAGTAGAAATGTTACTGATACTAACTGGAATCCATTCTCAGTTACTGGAACATTACTTGTTGAGTTAAATCAAATGTTAAACTTAAGTTATAAAAACCTAGCAATAGGAATAAATAATGAGCATAGTTTAAAAGTAATTTGTAATAGTGAATACCAAGAAGTTAGTGTAGATGTTGTAAATAATAATAAGTCTATAGTAGGTAGTCATACTATTAGGGTAGAATATGTAAAAACACAAGATTATCTTGTTAGTATCTACTTAGATAATGCATTATTTGGAACAGCTACTATTCCAGAGAATTGTATAGTAAATAGTAATAGAGATGCATCAATTATAGGTTCTGGTATTGTAGGAGATATTGATTATTTCCAATTACAACTAATTGATAATAGATATATTATAAATTATGATTTTGATAATGGAAAAGGAACATATGTTACTGATAAATCAGGAAATAATTTAACTGGTAGTATAGTAGGTACAGTTGATTGGATTGTAGAAGAAGGTATAAAGTTTGATGGTAGTACATGTTATGTTGCTATACCTATAATAAGTTCTAATGTACCTTTCTCAAATGGATATTCTATAGAATTTGAAAGTAAGTTTACTAATATTTCTCAAATATCTAAGATAATAGATTTAGCTGGTGATTATAATACTGGAAGTCTTGGGGATCTAAAATGTAGTATCAACTGCGGTAAAATAGATGGTACGAATAATTTAGTATTTGAAAGTTATGGTATATCTAAAAAGAGAACAAATATTGTTAGCAGCAATATTAATCTTCTAGAAAAACATAAATGGAAATATGATGTAAGAGATAATGGTAAAAATTATGATCTAACTCTATATTGTGATGATATAATAGTAGCAGAGGATAGTTTTAACTATGGTGGTATATCTAATGTTATCAGAAGAAGTAATTTTATAGGTAAATCTAATAGACCTGGTGATAGTTTATTTGCTGGTATCTTGTATAATTTAAAGATAACAATAAACTATAGTCCTAATCCAGCTCCAATTTATGAGAATGATGTGTTTGAATATGATACAACTTATGATGAATTTGGTAAGGATATGGAAATAGAACTAGAAACAAAAGGTATAAATTTACAATATCCATTACATAAAAAGAAACTTAAAAACATTTTTGTTAAAGGTTTAGGTGGATATAGTTATAAAGAGTTCTTCTGTGAATTATATGTAGATGGTCATAGAGTAAATGATCCATATAATTATAGATATTCTATTGATGAGACAACAGGACAAGTAATTTATGATTATACTGAAAATAAAGATTTAAGTTTTGATGAAAAAATATCATTATTAGGAAATATGAGACTTGATAAGACTAAACTAGGAGAAAGTACATATCAGACTAAGAAATTAATCATTCCTAGTAAAGGTAAAAACTTTGCATTGAAAATATATGGTATGAGTTCAGATTACTTAAGTATTGAAAGTTTTGGCTTCGTATGTAAGCTAGGAAAGGTAAAAGAAGATTAAGGAAGGTGAATGATATGGAAGAAGAAACTTTATATGATAGAATTGGTGAAGCAGACTTAAATCCAACTTATAAAGATGGTCAAGTCTATCAGCATACAGATGTTAATAATATGCTTTCTATATTAAAAACTGCTGTTAATGAAAACTATCATGACATTCAAAAACTAGAAAATGGTACAAAAACTGTAGGTAATGCAGACAAATTAGATGGTGCAGATGTTTCTAGATATATTGATGAAGAATTACAAGCTGATGATGATAAGATTCCAACTTCTCAACAAGTAAAAAACTATGTTGATGGTTTATTCTCAGACTTTAGTCCACCAGTCAGGGGAGTGGACTATTGGACTGATGAAGATAAACAAGAGATAATTGATGAGGCTTCTAGTGCTGTAATGGAAGATGTTGATGAAGAAATTGATGCAGCTATAGATGAGATGAAGGAAGCAGCATTTACTACATTTGATGTTGTAGATGGAAAACTTATTGCAGGATATTCAAGAAATGATAAGGATTATTATTTCCAATTAAATGGAAATAAATTAGAGGTGGTGATGAGTGATGAGTAGGATTTATAGAACACTTGGTACTGTAGCTATGACTCCAAAGGGAGAATATGATTCTAGTGCTTATTATGAAAAATTAAATGTTGTTACTTATAATGGATCATCTTATGTAGCATTACAAAATACACATGGGAATTTACCAACTAATACAACATATTGGCAATTACTTGCACAAAAAGGTGCAAAAACATATAATAATGTTGCAGAAATGAAGGCTGATACAGACTTAAAAGATGGTATGGTTGCTGAGACTTTAGGATACTATGGTGTAAATGATGGTGGTGGAGCATCATACAAGATTACATCAGAAGAAAGTGAAACAGATTATCAAGAAGGGTTAGAAAATGGATTATATGCTACTCTTATAGTTAAAAATAATATGATTAATATTAAACAAGTAGGTGGAAAAACTGATGATGAGACTTTTAATAATGCTGTTTTAATTAATTTAATAAATGATTTAGAACTAAATATATTTATACCAAAAGGTATATTTTATATATCAACTCCAATATTGTTAAATATTGAGAAAAGTAAGATATGTGGTCAATCAACAACATCAATAATAAAACAGGCATCGACATTTATTGGTGATGAGCTCATATTGATTTACTCTAATAATGGTGCTTACAATACTAGAAATAACAGGATTAAAACCATACATGATTTTTCTTTACAAGGAATATATGGTGTAAATGGGAAGATTGCTATTAAAATAGGTGGTGATACTGGAACAACATATGAAGGTCATGTCGATTGTGTACAATATGAAAATATTCATATAAAAAATGTGGATATTGGTTTATATTTAAATTCTCATTTATATAGAAATGTATTCACTAATATTATTATTGATCAAGTTAACTATTCAATTAAAAGTGATGACAACCAATCTGATCAGAATGAATCTACTAATTTTATAGGTTGTTCATTTTGGTCTGGTTCCATGTATTTAAAAATGGATAGTAACTTTATTGGTTGTACATTACATGTTAATCATCAAGAGGAAATAAACTCAGTAATATGTAATTTATTTATTGATAATTGTGATGCTAATTTTACAGATTGTCATTTTGAAAGTTTAAATACTTCTTCTGTTCCTTTAACTAGATCATTAGAAAATATTATTGTAAGTAGATATGCAAAAGTTACTATTGATAATCCTATTATGTTAGTAAGTGGAGATAATATTACAATAAATGATAGTGTATTTAAAACCATTAATCCGACATCATCAGAAGTTAAACAAGTATCATCAATTATTTTGAAAAATGGTACATGTAAATATTTTTTTGGAAGAATTACTCCTGGTACAAATTTTATATTGTGTAAGGGTAATATAGAAATATTTACTAATACAATTTATAGAAATGATGGGAGATCCCAATTAGGATATAAAATGTATGATTATAGTAAAGATAATATTTTGACAGATACAATTATTAATCCTATTATAAAAGCAGATGCTTTAAGTAATGCTATAATGTCAATAAATAATAATACATATAATTTTACAAAATCTAGTGAAGCAACTAATAAATTTGGTATGTATAAAATATTTAGGACTAACGGGCATAAATCTTTAAATTTTTTTATAAAAGCAAATAGTAATGTTAGTAATGTAAAAATCCAAAAAAGATATTCTAGTTTAGCTTTTGATAATAGCTCTATAGTTTTTTTAGATAAAGATGGTGATGTTATTGATACAACATTAAATTTACAACAATATTCGGATGGTCAATCAATGGATACAAATGCATATTTGAATATACCTGAAAATTGTGAATATATAAAATTTGGAATTATTGGCTATGGTTTTCAGTATCAAACAAATGTAACATTTACAATCGAAAAATTAATATTAGAATTGTGTTAAAAGGAAGGTGATAGATTATGTCAACAATAAATGTATTAGGTCCAGTAGGATTTAATCCTACTGGTCCATATGATGCAACAAGAACTTATCAAAAACTAGATGTAGTTTACTATCAAGGTTCTAGTTATGTTGCAATAAGTGATTCTTTAGGTCAATTACCTACAAATGCTGATTATTGGTTATGTATAGCAGCTGGATCATTAAAACAATTTGTATATGATAGTGTTGCTAGTATGAAAGCAGACAATACTTTAGCAGATGGTATGACAGCACAAACATTAGGATATTATGAAATTAATGATGGTGGTGCAGCAACATATAAAATAACTGATACTGAAAGTGAAACAGAATATCAAGAAGAACTAGAGAGTGGATTGTTTGCTACATTGATAAGTGATGAAGTTTGTCCAGAAATGTTCGGAGCATATGGTGATGATACACATGATGATACAAATTGTTTCCAAAATATGTTTAATAAATTTAAAAATATAAAATTAAATGGAAATAAAATATATAAAATATCAGAGACTTTAATTTTACCTAATAATATAAAAATAGTTGGTTGTGGTATACCGAGTGTAATTAAAAGTTATATTAATGATGGTAGTCCTATATTTAAAAATGAAGAAAGAGTTTCACATTTTATAATTAAAGATTTTTATATTAATGCAAATAATAAAAATAGTATAGGTTTTTATTTCTTACAACCTTATGATAATTGTATTATTGAAAATATATATTTTTCTGGATTTTATAATAGTGCAATAAAAATAGGTAGTGAAGATTATATCTCTCAAACTTTATTGCTTAATAATAATATTATATATGTAAGTCAATCTGAAACTATTATTAATCCAATGATTGAATTAACAAGAGTTTATGAAGCTAATATTACTAATAATAAAATTTTAGGACATGAACCTGCTCCAATAGCAAAATCTTGTCTAGAATTGATTGCTTGTTATGATTGCTCTATTATTGGAAATAGTTTTGCTCATACAGCTGACTGTGGTGTTAGAATTAAGTCTACAACAGATCATGATTGTAAAAACAATAGGATTATCTCTAATACATATGAAAATATAACAGGTGATTATTCAATATGTTTAGAAGGTAAATCAGGAAAAGAAGTGTCATCAACATTGATTGTTGAAGCCAATACATATTATAATGCTCCTAGATTAGTATATTGTGATAATGAAAACCAAGGATTTATAATAGGTTTAGATGTTACTGGTGGAAGAAGAAATGTTGCTTTTGATATGAATTCAAACAAAGTTTTAAATGCTAACAATAATACTTTTCTTACTTGTGATAACAAAGCCCTATCAATGAGTGGTATTGGATTACAAGGCTATGATGGTAAAATGAGATTCAGAGGTGTTGTAAACGATTCATCTAGTGCTGACTATGGATTGATATTTACAGATACCAGAGTGCCACATGGAGAAAAGAAATACATGGTACTTATGAGGGAAATAACAAAGCAGGGTATAGAATTAAAATGGTATCTCCAGATGGTAATACTACAAAATATATTGGAATAGATAATACTGGAGCACTTACTACCTATGATAATGCTCTATAATTATTAGAAGGGGAAATAAGTTATGAAAGAAAAAGAAATATCTAGACAGGAGTTTGATGATTTAAAGAATGATGTAAAGGATCTTAAAAAAGTATATGAAAAAATTAGTACTTTAGCTATGTCTACAGAAAAACTTGCTATTGAAATGAAGTATATGAGAGAGGAACAGGACAAACTGGATTCTAGAGTAACTACAATAGAACAAAAACCAGTTAAAAGATGTGATACTGTTGTTACATATATTATTACTACAATAATAGGTATAATAATAGGAGTTATTGCTTCGTTGCTAAAATTAAAATAATATGTTATAATTAAAATATAATTGATATGGAAGGTGGTGAGTTGAAATGGAAGATGCTAACAAAATCGAAGAAGAAAAAGTAGAAACAACAGAAGAAAATGTTACTGTTGAAGAAGAAAAAGATGAAGAATTTGTTGAAGTAGTTGGTGATGCTGATGAGGTCATTAACGAAAAAGAAGAGGAAGTGAAATAATGAAAGCAAGTGAAATGGTTGCAAAGGCAAAAGATATAGCCTTAAATTACAAAACATTATATATTTATGGTTGTTTTGGTGCTCCTATGAATGAGAAGAATAAAATTAGATATACAAACAACTATGATTATAATAAACAACCTAGTAGAAAAAATAAAATCTTAAATGCTAGTTATGATACTTTTGGTTTTGACTGTGTTAATCTATTAAAAGGAATCCTTTGGGGATGGAATGGTAATGTAAATGCTACATATGGTGGAGCTGTATATGCTTCAAATGGAGTTCCAGATACTAATGCTAATGGAATGTTTAATAGCTATTGTACAGATAAATCTTCTAACTTTAGTAATATTATCCCTGGAGAATTTGTATGGATGGATGGTCATATTGGTGTCTATATTGGAGATGGTCTTGCTGTTGAATGTACTCCTATTTGGAAAGATGGTGTACAAATTACTGCTGTAGGTAATATAGGAAGTAAAGCTGGTTATAATACAAGAACATGGACTAAACATGGTAAGTCTAAATTCTTAGATTATAGTGAACCAGTACCACCAACTCCACCAACTCCACCAGAACCAACTCCTACTTTAAAGTATAAAGTTGGAGATAAAATGGTATTCTCTGGAGTATTATATGGATCTGCATATGGTGAAAAACCAGGTCAATCTAGAAAAAATTTAGAATGTACTATTACAATGGTTTATGACAAACCAGGTGTAACAAAACCTTATAATATTAATGATGGTTTAGGATGGGTTGCAGAAGCAGATTTAACTCCATATGATGAACCAACTCCTGCTCCAAAAGAAATAAAATTAGGTGATACTGTTATAGTAAATGGTGTAGGTACTGCTTCAAGTACTGGTGAAGGTGCAAGAACAAGAAGATATGTAAACCAAGAAATGAAAGTAATTATGATTTCTGGTAATACTTCTAGACCAAACAGATATGCATTAAATCAATACAATAAAGGAACTGTAAATGATCCAAGTGCTGTAACTGGATGGTTTAGTGGAAACGATATAAAGAAGAAATAGAGAGGTAATGAATTATGGAAGTAACTTATGTTATTATTGTAGGTATTATTACTTACATTTTAGGAGCAATTACAAAGATATTTGTAGATGCAATTCCTAATAAATATATACCAATTCAAAATGTTTTAATAGGTTTAATTAGTGGATTAATTTGTTATTTTACTAAAGTTGAACCAAATTTATTACAAGCACTAGTACTATGTTTTACTGCTGCAACAGCTGCTGGTGGAACTGCAGACCTATTAAAGACTAAAATTGGTAAATAAAGAAGTCTATTATTAGACTTTTTTTCTTTGTTGTGTTATAATTTAGTTAAGAAAGTAGGTGTTTTTATGGCACAAAGTG
>Ga0265301_10005860_pt1 | contig 11945 bp, 17 predicted proteins | sample AusTroGonzalo_MG_2_FD_193488 | JGI IMG/M metagenome (GOLD analysis project Ga0265301, IMG submission 193488) | Bovine rumen microbial communities from tropical cattle in Woodstock, Queensland, Australia - Gonzalo_04 | ecosystem: Host-associated > Mammals > Digestive system > Stomach > Rumen ...
TGCACCGGAGTCGAAAATCTTGGAAACGACAGTACCCCGGTTGCCGCCTTCACCGTAGAAGAAATCAAAGCCCTCATCGCCACCCCGGATTATTGGAAGAACCCTCACTACCGGCTCATGTGCCTCACAGCTGCAATGACAGGCATGAGACTCGGAGAAGTACTTGCATTGATGCCGGCGAATGTTCATCCCACATACATCGACGTTCTCTACAACATGAGTCCGGTTGACGGATTAAGACCGACCAAGAGCAAGAAACCCAGGATGGTCCCGATCATTCCAATGCTATATTCAGAACTAGAGGTATGGTTCCCGTCCAGGGCAGACGCCTTTGTCTTTTCACCGGATGGCGGAGAGAAGCCCTACAGCGAATCCACTATTGCTGCCGCTTTGAAGGCCCGATGCAAGAAACTAGGTATCGAGGGGAAAACTTTCCACAGCTTCCGTACATTCTTCGACTCGATTATGATGGCTCACAATGTCAACGAGTCGGTTGTCCGTAAGGTTATTGGTCATCAAGACAAGAAGATGACTGAACATTATCTCCGCATTGAGGCCAGCGAGTTCCCGATGATCACCGATGTGCAGGACAATATCGGAGTGCAGATACTTGACAACTCACAATAATCTGATAGATTACCCTACGGAAGATACCTCCAAGAACAGAGAGATACGCAGTTTTCACCCGCCCGGATTTCCGAGCGGGGCTTTTTTTGTACGGAAGCCCGAAGTGTAAAAAGATGCCCGCTCTGTGGAACGGGCAAGTTGTTTAGGTAGCAATTGATTTACAAAAGGACCTTGGAACACTGGTCAAGGGTAATCTATCATAAATCCCAAAAATTACAAGACCCTTCAGTTCTCAATCGGATGCAGCTGAAGGAAGACTTCCGCATACTTCTGATTGTCACGGGTGAACTGGTCGATGAGGGCGATCACCGTCTTTTTCTGTCCGTCATTGAGGACCTTGAAGTGTGTGACCAACTCCATGAGGTCCGGAGAGAGGGTGTTGTTTTCCTTATCCTCGCCTGTGAGCAGATATCTTGTTGAACACCCCAATGCCATTGCAATCGCTTCAACTGTTTCCTGCTTTGCCGGAACCGCCTTATCGACATATCTATAGATGGTACTATAAGGAACACCCGATACGCGGGCGAGATCCTTCATATCATATCCGAGGTCAAGGTTGCGTTGTCTGACGCGGCCCCAGAAACTATCCTCAAAGAAACTTGCCATACCCATGCCTCCATTATTTCAAGTATAAATACTTTATCATTAACAATAATCGAAATTCAAGAAAAAATGCAAAAATTTTCTCATTTTTGTATTGCAATTACCATTAATGATAATGTAGAATCAGAGACATGAGGAAAAAGATTACCATAAATGAGAATCATCAGAAAGGACTGTCGCACCTTATGACCAAGCCATTCTCGACCTCAGAGATGGAGGACATCAAGGCTGCCAGGAAAAAAGTTGGCGTAGACCGTCCGATGTTCTACCACGACGCGGTGGTTGCATACGCGAACAAAATCAACGGAGAGACCAATGGCTGACAGAGTTGGTATCGAAGTTTTCGCAAAGATGGCCGGTTACTCGGTTGAGTACGCCAGGCAGATCATGCGGAGCGGCAAAGGGCCAAGGTTCATGAGAATCGGTCGGAGGTATTACTTCTTTGTAAGCGATATCGAGGAGTGGCTCATGAGCCATATGGTCGAATCAAAGCGGTAAAAAAACGTCCTGTGTTGGTAGCACAGGACATCGAAGCATGGGTATTGTGGGAATACTTACCACTGTTCATATTTTAACAGATATCTACAGATAGTGCAATCCCTCTCTCATAAACCCATACGAACACTAGCGATAAGGAGTATGGAGTGTCTGAACCTATCACTAAGGAAGAACAGGAAGATCTGAGAGCAAAGCTGTTCGACAGTCTTGTCCAGATTGGATTAGAAAAGGGCTTCAACATCGTCGAGCTGTCACAGAAAACAGAGTCGTCGTCGTTGAGCAAAATGGAATGGACCTTGAAGGTCGCATTCAAGAAGGAGGTAACAAGATGAGAGTGTTGTCCACCAAGGATTACGCATCGAATGGAATCAAGATTCTGATTCACGGACAGGCCGGTATCGGAAAGACCTGCCTCTGCGCGTCACTGCCGAAACCGCTGATCCTGTCGGTCGAGTCGGGTCTGCTGTCACTGTCCTCCCTGGACATCACGGCAATCGAAATCAAGAGCATCGACGACTTGCAGGAAGCATACGAATGGATTCTCAACAGCGAAGAGGGTCAGCAGTACGAGAGCATCTGCCTCGACTCCATCAGCGAGATCGCAGAGGTCGTCCTGTCTAACGAGAAGGGCAAGGAGAAGGACCCCCGGAAAGCATACGGCAACCTGCAAGACATCATGATGGACCTCATGCGCTCGTTCCGTGACCTTCCCGGAAGGAACGTCTACTTCAGCGCAAAACAGGAGCGTGTACAAGACGACACCGGCAGACTTCTCTTCGGGCCGTCGATGCCCGGTCAGAAGTTGGGTCAGCAGATGCCATACCTCTTCGATGAGGTCTTCTGCTATCAGATGGTCAAGGACGAGAACGGAGTTCCGATGAGGATGCTCCTCACCCAGCCCGACGGAATCAACATCGCCAAGGACCGCAGCGGAAAACTCGATATGTGGGAACAGCCCGATTTGGGAGCAATCATAAACAAGATAAGGAGTTGAAATGGCAAGCAAGTATCTTACCCCGTTCAATGACGAACAGAAGAATGACATCCTTCAGACACTGGCCTACATCCAGGGTCTCAAGGACCAGGAAGCCGAGCTGAAGAAGCAGAGGCAGGAAGCCGAGAAGTGGCTCATCGGAGTCGTAGGACTCGATGTCAACAAGGAAGGCACGACCCACTTCGGAGACGAGAACAACTTCGTCACGTTCGAGATTGGCCGCACCTACAAGGTCGATGCCGCGAAGTTGCAGGAACTGGTCGAGCAGAACCAGGTTTCCTCCGACATGGCGGAGCGCGTTTTTAGATGGAAGGCCGAGGTCAACGCTACCGAGTGGAAGGGTATCCCCGACGATGTGAGGAACATCCTCGCTGAAGCTGTCACGTCGAAGACAGGCAGTCCGACAATCAAAATCAATTTAAGCAAGGAGGGCTAATATGGCCAGTTTTGGAGTAATCAATTCAGAGGAGAACAGGAGCGAGTTTGCTGTTCTCAAGCCGGGATGGTATCACGTTGAAATCACATCGGGAGAGGTCGCACAGACCAAGGATAAGAACGGCACGATGGTCGTCTTCAATCTCAGAGTCTCAGAGGGCGAGGGAACCGGAAGGGTCCTGTTCGCAAGGTTCAACATCGTCAACCAGTCACAGGAAGCCGCAAGGATCGGCAAACAGCAGCTGATTGCCTTGGCGGACGCTGTCGGCATCACCGACCCGTGCGACACAGACCCATTCGTGGGTAAGCATGTCATGGCCAATGTCGCAATCCGTCCTGCAACGGACAAGTACAACGAGTCCAACGAGATCAAGGGCTTCAAGAAGTACGACGGAACATCTGTCTCCACACCGACAGTCTCCGTTTCCGCTCCCGCTTCGGCTCCCTCTGCGGCAGGTAAGCCGTCTTGGTTGAAGAAATGAACATCCCCGACTTGAAGAAAAACATCACGGCAGAGACCATCGACAAGTGGCACGAAGAGCATGAGGACAGAAGGCCGAGACCCTACATGGGGATATCAATGATTGGCCATGAATGTGCGCGTTACCTCTGGCTCAAGTTCCGGTGGGCGGTTTCGGAGAAATTCTCCGGCCGGATGCTCAGACTCTTCAGACGGGGACAGCTTGAGGAACAGCAGTTCACTGACGACCTCAAGAGAATCGGCTGCATCGTCACCCACACGGGTGACGATCAGTTCGAGGTCTCCTTTGGCGGATGGGTCAAGGGCCATCTGGACGGAATCATCGAGTGCGGTCTTCCCGAAGCACCGAAGAAGAGACATGTCCTTGAGTGCAAGACACACAACGACCGCTCATTCCAGGAACTCAAGAAGAAGGGCGTGAAGGAAGCCAAGCCGATGCACTGGGCGCAGATGCAAGCCTACATGATCGGCATCAAGACTGACCGTGCATTGTATATAGCCGTTAACAAGAACGATGACGAGCTGTACTGTGAGCGCGTCTACCTTGAGCGTTCGGAAGCACAGGACATCATCCGCCGCGGTGAGGATATCGCAGTGGACCCGTTCATGCCGCTTCCCCTGTCGCAGGACCCAACCTTCTTCAAGTGCAAGATGTGTCCCTGTTGGGAGTTCTGCCATCAGACACACCAGACGAAGGAACTGAACTGCCGCACATGCAGACACTTCGCGCCGGACGAGAACGGAAGGGCGATGTGTTCCCTCTACAAGATGGAGATCCCATATGAGAACCAACTGATGGCTTGTACCGAGTACAAAGTCCATCCCGACCTTGGAAGCGAGAATCCATGATAGAACTCAGAGATTATCAGAGAAAAGCCTTGAACGACCTCTACGCATGGTTCGGAGAGCATCAAGGCAACCCATGTATTGAGGCTCCGACAGGAAGCGGCAAGAGCTATCTCATCGCCGCCTTCTGCAAGGAGAACCTAGAGGCCAATCCCGAAATCAAGATCGTGATGGCCACACACACGAAAGAGCTTATAGTGCAGGACTCGAACGCCCTGCTGAACATATGGCCGGAGGCTCCTGTGGGATTGTATTCCGCGGGGCTGAAATCCAAGGAATCCAAGAGACCCATCATAATCGGAGGCATCCAGTCGATGTATCGCCATGCTTCCGACTTCGGCCATGTAGATGTACTTCTCGTTGATGAAGCCCACATGATTCCCGTGGAAGGGGCCGGAATGTATCTGTCGTTCATCGCCGGATTGAAGGAAATCAACCCGGAGTTGACCGTCATCGGATTCACTGCAACGCCGTACCGCTTGAAGCACGGCATGATCACCGATGAACCGGCCATCTTCAGTCCACCCATCATCAAGACCATCGGCATCCGTGAACTACAGGCCCGCGGCACGTTAGCACAGCTGCGGAGCAAGGCCACCAAGGAAGAACTTCTGAAACTGACCGAACATGTCCGCATCCAGGGTGGGGACTATGTCGAGAAGGACCTTCAGAGTGCCATCGACACCGACCTCACATCGAGGGCCGTCGTTGAGGAAACCCTCAAGCGGGCCGTGGGAAGGAGACACATCCTTTTCTTCTGCTGCGGAATCGACCATGCCGAACACGTTAGGGATATCCTTCGCGAGAACGGAGAGACCGCCGAGGCTGTCTCAAGCAAGTGTTCCGCTGAGGATCGGGACCGTATCATCAATGCGTTCAAGTGGGGCGACATCCGTTTTCTGACGAACACGGCAATACTGACCACCGGATTCGACTATCCGGAAATCGACTGTATCGTGATGATGAGGCCGACGCTTTCGCCGGGACTGTACATGCAGGAGGTTGGAAGGGGACTGAGGCCGAAGAAGGAGTCTGCCGACTGTCTCGTTCTGGACTTCGCGGGCAACATCCGTATGCACGGACCCGTGGCCGAAGTCAGACCGCCGGAAAACAAGAAGGCCAAGCGTAAGGGCGTGGCTCCGTCGAAGATATGCCCGCAGTGTGACGAGATCGTAGCCATCCAGTCGCGCATCTGTCCGTGCTGTGGTTATGAGTGGCCGAGGAATGAGAGACCGGAGGGCTACCACCTCTATGACGATGACATCAACGGCAAGCTGCAACCGACCATGAAGGTTGGCCTGTGGCATTGGTCTGTCTGCAAGAGTCGTGCTGGTGAGGACATGGTCCGTGCGACATATCAACGGTCGCTCGTGGACAGGAAGGAGGTCAACGAGTACTTCCTCCTGTGGCGCGACGATATCGTCGGCATCAAGGCACAGCGGCTGTTCTTCGACATCGTGAAGCGGGCCGGTCTTGAGATCCTAGACTACAACACAATCGAGGATCTCATCGAGGCATTGAACAAGTCGAAGAAGAGGCCGGTGATGATCACCTACAAGGTCAACGGCAAATACCACAACGTGGTGGACAGGATATGGGAGGATGGCAATGTTTGACAAACCGTTCATAGTCAAGTTTTGGGAACAACACCCCGGCACACCCAGATGTTGCCACACCTGTGCATCCTTCGAGAACGGAGAGACACCGTGCTGCCTCAAGCATGACCGTTATCCGATGACCGAGGAAGACTGTGCCACCGTCGATATCTGTGACGACTGGCGCGACAAGGAAGGAGGGATGCCGTTTTGAGTAGCTTTGCGAAAGTGGAATCCGCCGTATGGAGAGAGCGGCAGACCGAGATCACCGACTCCGACATCTTCTCCTACATGACAGGGCAAGGTATGGTGGGCCTTCCAACCTCCATAACCTTCGACGGTGAGATACACAGGTTCTCCACCGACGATTCAAAATACAACGACGATGCCGGATGGTATGTAGCGACCCAGTATCCAGGCGGAGTGAAGATAGTCAACTTCGGAGACTTCCGCACACAAGTGAAGGGGGACTACGCTTCCGGCTACGGGAAGTCTCTGACCGAGAGTCAACGTCTTGAGCTTGAGTATCAGATCGAACAGGCGAGGATCAAGGCACGGGCCGAGCGTAAACGATACCATGACGAGAACGCGAAGAAGGCCGAGGCCATGTGGATGTCGTTGCCGGATGCGACCATAGAGAACGGGTATCTCTCACGGAAGAAGATACTCCCTCATGGAACAAGAATTGCCTCCGACGGAAGGCTTGCACTGCCTCTCATCAACGCGAACGGCGAGTTGAGGTCGCTCCAGTTCATTCCTTCCGAAGAAGGAAGTAAAAAGCAGTTCTTTACAGGAGCGGAAGCGAAAGGTTGCTTCTGGTGGCTCGGAGATCCCGATGCGGCGAAGGTGTTCCTCTGTGAAGGATTCGCCACGGCTGCAAGCATCTTCGAGTGTACGGGTTCGACCGTGTTCATCGCGTTCATGGCTTCGGGTCTTGCGTCCGTTGCGAAGATGCTCCGGGAGTTGGGAAAGGTCGTCACCGTTGTCGCGGACAATGACGATGCCGGCATCAAAGGAGCCGAGGCGTGTGAAGGATGTCAGATCATCGTCATTCCCGACGAAGGGATGGATGCCAACGACTATCAGAACAAGTACGGGACCTTGAGCGACATCCTTCCGAACCTGTCCGTCGTGTCAAAGATGATTCTCGCCGACGACATCCTCACGGAGGACCTCACGGTTTCCTGGCTCATCAAGAACTGGATTCCCGCGGACTCCATCGGAATGATACACGGCCCATCAGCTTCGGGAAAGACGACCATAATGCTCGATATGCTTCTGTCGGCATCCTCTGGCCTTCCCGGATGGCTTGACAATAGAATCAGACGGCCTATAGGCGTGGTCTATCTCTGCGGTGAAGGATTGACCGGAGTGAAGCGCAGAATCCGCGCATGGAAGCACAACAGGATGGTCGATGACCTTGGGAACTTCGCAGTCTATCCGCTTCCGCTCGACCTCGACAAGCCGGAAGGAATCCACGAGATCCGGTCGCAGATAGACACCCTTGGTTGGAGACCCGACATCATCGTTATCGACACGGTGAACCGGTATATGTCCGGAGACGAAAATTCGGCACAGGACACAAGGATGCTCCTCAACTGCGTGGACTCCCTCAGAAGCCGGTATTCGTGTAGTGGACTATATGTCCACCACACGGGAAACAGCGAGGAGACACAGAAGAGGGCAAGGGGATCGTCCGCCTGGAGAGGGGCCTTGGATTATGAGATTTCCGTGGCCGTGGACGAGCAGTCCAAAGTCCGTTGTGTGGAACAGGTGAAGATGAAGGATACCGAGCTGATGCCGAACGTCTACGGCATGATCGAGGGAGCCGACATCCCCGGTCTGTATGACGATGACGGAGAGCAGGTCACGGGAGCCGTGTTCAATGCTTGCGATGTGAAGCCGGAAAGTGTTGTTGATCCGAAATTGGAAGCCGAGGTCAATGAGATGCTTTGTGCCTATGTAGACAAGGGTATGACAGGTCGTCATATCAGCAAGAAGGCATGGGCCGAATGGTATGTCGAGAAAGGCAAGGCGAAAGATATCACAGCCGCCAGCAACAACCAACTCAAGAAGGGGGATTACCGCATGATCGTAAGGCTCACGAAGGCGAATATCATCAGTCCGGAAGGGGATGGATGGTACATCCACGATACCCGTGAAACCCGCATGGTTCTGGGTCTTCTGGAGAAGAGGAAATGAGGTTTAGGCAGATTTAGGCATATCAAAGGCAGATGGTATGCCTAATGCGGGGTGCAGTGCTTTGAAAATGTTTAGGCATAGGGAGTCACGAGTCACCTTATCTAAGGTGACTCATACTATGCCTAATCCAAAAGCACGGGGTTTTGCCGGAGGGTGTTTTTGTTGAGGGAAATAAAAGTTTTCGGCAGACGGATGTGCCGAAAGGAGGAGGGTTGAAATGAGCAAGAGAACAGGCATGATTCCAAAGGGTGAAGGATGGGAGGTTGTCTCCTATCTGACTGATTGGATTGTGTGGGTTAATAGACCCCAGGATGAAATCTGTTTAGTCAAAATCACAGCAAGAGGAGAAAGGGAAGGGACTGCCAATATCACGGTTGCATGGGATCTGAGAAAACAGAAGTTCGCATCCGTCTCAAGGGGAACGGGAATGGCGTTGTCGAAGATGAAGAATGATATGCCCGGTCTTTATGCGGAAGTCGAGGATGCTCTTCGTGCCGCAGCTATGGACCATGTGATCCTATCGGTTCCGACAACGGTTAAAGACTATTCGCCGAAGAAAGAAGGATGGTCGGAAGTGGAGGCGTTCAAGGCCGACGGATGGAAGCTGTGGGTGAAAGACGGGGAAGGCCCGTGGTTCACTTTCAAGCTCGTCTCCACCATCAACAGGGCGAAGATGGTCTACTGGCTTGCGTGGAGTGTAGAGGAGCAGAGATTCGCCTACACCCACAACAGCGAGGCTCTGAAGACAACGGATGTTTATGAGGCATTGGTCAAGTTCCTAAAGGAGGGTTGAAGTATATATGGACGGGATTCTTAAAGAAGCCGTTCGCCCGCCGATTATCAAAAATGATAAAAAAAATTCAGATTTTTATTGCAAACGATTACCGATAATGATAAAGTAGGAGCAGGTAGCAAGCATGGAAGACAGGATACAAGCAGACATTGTCAAGGAAGTCCCAGGATTTGGTGTCCATTACTCCGCTTCAACGAACGGAGACATTTTCACCAACTGGAACAAGAACGGAGTAAAGAAACTCAAGGGCAAGATAACTCCGAATAACTGTGTTCAGTATGTGCTTGTCGATGATGAAGGCAAAAAGCATTGCGTCAATGGACACAGGATCATTGCCATGACTTTCCTTGCAAATCCAAAGAACAAAGCACAGATCAACCACAAGAACGGAATCAGAACCGATAACAGAGTATCGAATCTCGAATGGGCAACCGCTGAAGAGAATATGCGACATGCCTATAAATCCGGACTCGATCCAAAAGTAAGAGAGGTCTCTTCTTTTGATGAAAGAGGCAGAAGGGTCGGTCATTTCTATTCAGTCAGAGAAGCTGCACGGTCAATTCAGAGGGGACCGCAATCACTTAGATACCACATCGGCAAGAAAGACTTCTTTGCCGGTTACAGATGGGAGTACGAAATGTCAGAAGCTCATATTCAGGCAGAAATAGTTAAATTCTTACGTAGCAATAAGATAATGTGTCACTCAATTCCCAACGAAGGAGTTGGAAGGGACGGAGCTATCCGCACGGCGCAGCTCATCACTATGGGACTCTTTCCCGGTGTGGGTGATCTTGTCGTCTGGTGGCCGAGTGGAATCGGATACCTCGAAGTGAAGACCGCCACCGGCCGTCAGAGCGAGAGACAGAAGCACTTCCAGGAAATGTGTGAAAACCACGGAATCCCGTATGCGGTGGTCCGCAGCGTGGAGGATGTGAAAAGGATTTTGGAGGAGAAAAGCAAATGAAGAGATTTTCAATCGCACTGGTTATCGTGATGGCCCTCTTGGCCATCTCCTGCACAACCGACCAGAAGTTCGGTTACGTCACGTTCGGCACATCCCGCGATGTGTTCGTGACAATCGACTATCCGGCTCCGGAAGGTCAGATATGGACCGTCACCGCGACGAAGACGAGCCGCGGAAGCAAGACAGGAGAGGGAACCTACGACGAGGTCCTTCTCACCGACAGCCTCGGCCCCTTCTCGGTCGGACAGTGGACGTTCGTGTTCGACAGCGAGTTGTACCACGGAGAGACGAGTGTGCAGATCGTCGAGGGAGAGAACGCGATAGATGTTGTGGCAACCTCCAAGGGTGAGACCGGAAGGCTGACGTTCGCAAGCTGCAACATGCCCGCCGACGCGACAGGAGTCTACATCTACGACGGAGAGGAGCGCATCTTCGGCATGGGGAAGCAGTACATGGAAGAGCGCAGGGACGGCATGTACGACATCGCCGAGCAGAACTTCGATGTCGAGGCAGGAATACACGACATAACCGTGACATACAACGGCACGAATCTATCGGAGACATTCAAGGTCAGAATCGTCGCAGGACTGGAAACGACGGTGTCCTTCGGAATCTTCGAGGGGCGCATGATGTTCAACGTCACGGTCGAGAAACTGGAGGCTCTGGTCGAATGAGCCAGCCGGTCACGGTCTACGACAGGGCGGGGCGGGAGATAACACTTCCGTCCATCGCCCGGACGGCAAGGGAGATGGGAATCCAAGTGACCACACTTCAGAGAAGGCTGAAGGACGGATGTTGGATTCGGAGAGAGGGGTATGTGAGCGTGAGGGTGAGGAAGGTATGAGGTATCTGTCATTGTTCAGCGGAATCGAGGCCTGTTCGGTCGCATGGGAGCCACTCGGTTGGAAGCCTGTTGCATTCGCCGAATGGGATGACTTTCCCAAGGCGGTGCTGAAGTACCACTGGCCGGATGTGCCGGATCTCGACGATGTGACCAAGATTACCGCCGAGGATCTGGAAAAGCTCGGACCTTTCGAGCTGCTTGTCGGAGGAAGCCCTTGCCAGGACCTGTCTGTGGCAGGCAAGAGGGCGGGTCTGAGGAATGAGGACGGAAGTCTGACGAGGTCGGGACTCTTCGACCATCAGATGAGAATCTTTGAATTAGCGAGGGAAATAAATGGCTGTCGTTTCTGTTTATGGGAAAACGTTCCTGGAGCGCTATCCAGCAATGAAGGACAAGACTTTGCCTACGTTCTTGGAACAATGGTACAGGGGGATGTTCCTGTCCCGAAAGACGGATGGGGCAACAGCGGAGTCTGTGTCTCCGAGAGCGGAGACAGGCTCGTCGAATGGCGCATATTGGACGCTCAATACATGGGAGTTCCCCAGAGACGTCGCAGAATCTTCGCTCTGGTCGATACTGGAGCATGGTGGAGTAGACCGCCGGTTCTATTTGAGCCAAAGGGCATGCCGTGGAATCCTGTCACGGGCAGAACGCCACCACAAGGAGCTACCGGACGTGCTTATGAAGGCGCTGACCCGGATAGCCGAGGGATCTTCGGTGACATCATCAGAACGACCGTCCCCAAGGGAGACGAGTTCGATGACGAGTGATCCGGAGGACGGATAGAAGGGAGTGACCTGCTTCGAGGGCAACGGACTGAGACCGAGCCACATGGGCGTCGGCATCTCACAAAGGGGGGGTACAGTACACCCTGAATGCGACAGAGGTCCATGCAGTGGCATTCCAGACGGGACACACGAAAGGCAACGGCAGCGGAGTGAACATGACCGGGAAGGCATATTCACTGGAAGCCGTGGGGAATGCAAATCAGGCGGTGGTGACGAAGATCTACCGACTGGACCCGGAGACGAGCAATTCGATGAAGAGTTCAAATCCGAATTCG
>Ga0265301_10005861_pt1 | contig 11942 bp, 10 predicted proteins | sample AusTroGonzalo_MG_2_FD_193488 | JGI IMG/M metagenome (GOLD analysis project Ga0265301, IMG submission 193488) | Bovine rumen microbial communities from tropical cattle in Woodstock, Queensland, Australia - Gonzalo_04 | ecosystem: Host-associated > Mammals > Digestive system > Stomach > Rumen ...
GTGCTAGAAATTTCATTGCCGACTTTAATGCGGAGGCGGGTGTCGGTGGGGACTCCTTGCGGAATGTTTCCGATCATGATGGTGCCGGATTGACCGGTAACATCCACTCTATAGCGCATCTGGTCGTTTGTGGCGGCGTTTGTGCCTGCGACAATGGTCCAGTCAGAGGAGGTTGTATGGCCTGATGACTTTAGCGTGCCGGTAATGGCTGGGCTAAAGGGCTTGCCGTTGACATCGACGATTTCAAAAGTCGATGCGGTCCCGATGTAGTAAAATTGGCGTTCCTTGTCGCTTTCCAGATAACCCGCCTGGTTTACGCGGATTGGCGACATGTGGTAATTGATGGCATCGAGATAAGCCTGGTCTAGTGTATCGACGATATAGGCATTCGGTGCGTAAAATGGAGTTGTCTTGATTTTGGGAATCGTGTTTTTTTTCTTGGTGACCGATGCGTCATAATGATCAAAAACGGTCGTGTCCCATGTTAGCGGAAATGTTGGCCTGATCAGGTCATAAGGAGTGGGTTGTTCTTGTTGCGCGTTTGCAAATTGTACAACAACACACAGTATCAAAAGATACTTTATGATAGACATCTTTCCTCCCAAACATGTAAAAAGGCAAAAATGAATTTTGCTCTATTACTTTATCTACTTAAAAATGAAAATAAATTATTTGGGTGGAAATGACTTAAAATAAATTTATTTCTGTTCTCAAATTGTTCCTCGTTTTTGCAAAATTTGGGTACAAAAAAAGACCGCCTTTCGGGCGGTCTCTAAACTTTCGGGAATGCGTTGAATCGCGCTTATTAGTCCCCTGTGAAGATAATCACGAGAACAGAGGCGATGAATGCTGCAGAAACGGCGATGAATTCCCACGGATTGTCCATGACGGCGGACTTAGCGGTGCCGCTGGTTTCCTGAGCAACTTTCTGTTCTTCTTCAGCCTTTGCCTGAGCTTCTGCTTCAGCAGCCTTCTTTTCTTCTTCTGCCTTTGCGAGAGCGGCGGAGTCGACCGGAGCTTCTTCTGCCTTAGCTTCGAGAACTTCAGTAGCTTCTGCAGCCTGTGCCTTAGCGGTATCTACGACAGCCTGTGCCTGAGCCTGAGCGGAGTCGGCGGTTGCTGCTGCCTGAGCAGTTGCTGCCTGTGCGGCGTCAGCGGCCTGAGCCTGCGTTGCTGCGGCTGCTTCTGTTGCCTGTGCCTTAGCGGTGTCGGCTACTGCGGTTGCCTGAGCCTTTGCTGCATCAGCTGTTGCTGCGGCTTGAGCCTGAGCGGCGTCTGCTGTCTGGGCTGCTGCTGCCTTAGCGTCAGTTGCCTGAGCTTGAGCGGCTGTTGTTGCTTCTGCGGCCTGAGTCTGAGCAGCGGCTGTGGCTTCTGTAGCCTTAGCTTCTACTGCAGCAGGTGCTTCGGCTGCTTTTTCAACCTTAGCGGCGACGGCCTTCTTAGCCGTTGCTGCCTTGCTAACCTTCTTTGCTGCCGGAGCTGCAAAAACCATGGCTGCCGAAATCATCGTAGCAAGCAGAATCTTTTTCATCATTCAATCCTCTTAGAAAATGAGTTTTTTTGTTTCGTTATCAAAAATAATACATCTTCTGTGATTTGGGTCATGGAAAAAGTAAAAAAGTTCAAAAAAAATGTGAAAAAGGGGGATGAATGGTCGGTTCTGGGGGATAAGTGGAACGAAATTGGGTGGCTTTTTCGACGGAAAGAATTATTTTTACAGCCGAAAGTAACGAAATAACCCTTAACCCCTATTATCTACTATGGCATTCAAATACGAAGCTACCGTCCAGCACGGTGAAGATACTACCGAATACGTAAGTCTCGGTAAAGATGGCGTTTCCGTCGCCGAATTCGAAGGCAAGAAGATCCTCAAGGTTTCTAAGGAAGCTTTGACAAAGATTGCTCAGGCTGCTTTCGAAGAAGTTGAATTCTGCCTCCGTCCGGCCCACACGGCTAAGGTCGCAAAGATCCTCCAGGATCCGGAAGCTTCGGATAACGACAAGTTTGTCGCTCTCACCATGCTCAAGAACGCATGCGTTGCCGCGAAGGGCATCCTCCCGTTCTGCCAGGATACCGGTACGGCTATTTGCGTTGCCCACAAGGGTCAGCAGGTTTGGACGGGCTTTGATGACGCCGAAGCTATTTCTGAAGGTGTCTACAACGCCTACACCACCAAGAACCTTCGTTACAGCCAGATTGCTCCGCTCACGATGTACGAAGAAAAGAACACCGGTTGCAACCTCCCGGCTCAGATTGATATCCACGCCGAAGAAGGTGCCGAAATGAAGTTCTTGTTCGTCGCCAAGGGCGGTGGTTCTGCCAACAAGACTTACTACTGGCCGATGACCAAGGCGCTCCTCAACCCGAAGTCCTTGGAAAAGTTCCTCGCCGAAAAGGTGAAGACTCTCGGTACAGCCGCTTGCCCTCCATACCACCTCGCCATCGTGATTGGCGGAACCTCTGCCGAAATGAACACGCACATGGTGAAGCTCGCTAGCTGCGGCTACCTCGACGATATTCCGACGAGCGGTTCCGAAGGCGGCCGTATCTTCCGCGACCTTGAAATGGAAGAAAAGGTTCTCCACATTTGCCAAAAGACGGGCATTGGCGCCCAGTTCGGTGGCAAGTACCTCGTACACGATGTCCGTGTGATCCGCGCTCCGCGTCATGCTGCAAGCTGCCCGGTTTCTATCGGCGTTTCTTGCTCTGCAGACCGTAACATCAAGGCTAAGATTGACGAAAACGGTCTCTGGCTCGAAAAGATGGAACACCATCCGGAAAATTACATCCCGGCTGGCAACGCCGTGAACCTCGCTCCGGCTATCGAAATTGACCTCGACCGTCCGATGAAGGAAGTGCTCGCTGACCTCACCAAGTATCCGGTGAAGACGCGCCTTTCCCTCAAGGGCACGATGATCGTGGCCCGCGACATGGCTCATGCCAAGATTGCAGAAATCTTTGACAAGCAGGAACGCGGCGAAGAACTCACGGACGAAGAAAAGACCGTGCTCAAGGTTGTTTCTGACCACCCGATTTACTACGCTGGCCCGGCAAAGACTCCGGCAGGCATGCCGACAGGTAGCTTTGGCCCGACGACAGCAAACCGCATGGACCCGTACGTGATGCGCTTCCAGAGCAAGGGAGCTTCGATGATCATGGTCGCTAAGGGCAACCGCTCTCAGGACGTGACCGACGCCTGCAAGAAGTACGGTGGATTCTTCCTCGGCTCTATCGGCGGTCCGGCTGCAATCCTCGCTGAACAGAATATTCTGTCCAACGACATCGTGGCATTCCCGGAACTCGGCATGGAAGCCATCCGCAAGATTACGATTAAGGACTTCCCGGCATTCATCCTCGTGGATGACAAGGGCAACAACTTCTTCGAAGGCTTGATTTAAAAGATGTTGCCCTTGTGCCAAGCGGATGCGGCTCGTTTTGACGAGCCGTAGAAGCGCGGAGTATTTGGCGTCGTAAGTTCTTTAATGCGATAGCCAAATACGGAGTCTCATTGGGGCAACACCTTTAGAAACGCCCCGCAAGTTTGTGCTTGCGGGGTGCTTTTGTTTGGTTGTGAGGAGTGTGTTATTTCGTATTTGAAATTCGAATTGTTTTGCTATTGGTCTTGATGACGTAAATGCCACCTGGTAGATTTACACGAGCTTTATCCCAAATGTTTTGCATAGAGCTTTCGCTTGCTTGGAATGAGGTCACGCGGTTCCCAAGGACATCATAGACGGAGTAGGCTTGCGATGAATTTGTCCGAATGCTGAATTTAGGCAATGCCGTTTTTTCTTTGGCCGCAGCAATTTCAATCCAATCGAGATTAAAGTATGGCTTGTCGATTCTAATCTTGAGTACGTGTTCGCCCGCGGTAATTGCAGGTACGGTCGTTGTGACGGTTTCGAAGTTTTTCCAGTCACCGGTGTTGGGAACTGTGATTTTGGCGATATCTTTATCATCAACGAGAATGGAGAAGAATGTGCTATCGCTTGGCGACGAGACGCGTGCGGTAATGTCGAGCGAATCGTTCTTGGAAACTTTTACCGTATAACGCAACCAGTCGTTGGCGTAACCCCAACCGTAAATAATCGCATCGCCTGCACTGTCGAGACCTGCGTTGTCTTCGCGGTAGAGCGAGTTCTCGTTTTCAATGTCGGAGTCCAAGAATCCCTGACCGTTGCCGCCCTTGTCGTAGTTTTCCACTTCGATTTTTCCCGGAATGGCAAGTGTGTCTTTAAACGGTTCTATCGGCTCGGGCTTCTTGAGTTCAATTTTACTTCCATAACCGGCAGCGACAATGTTTGCTTGAACTTTATCGTCAATAGAATCTGGCGGGTTGCCGATTGTCATGCAGCCTTCGAAGAATGTTCCTGCGCCGCCGTCACTGCCGTCACCGCCGTTGCCAAGGACAATGGCGCCTTGGAGCTTGCGCGGACTGTAGCCTTGCTTGCGGGGACCATCCCACATAGTGGTGAGCTTTCCTTCTTGCGCACTGCCGCCTTTCAGTTTGAATGTGCCGTCGTTCGGTCCTTTGAGCATGGCTGTAGCGTAGTCGGCATCAATTGTTTGTGCATCTGGCCATGGGGTAGTATGTGTTCTACCCCACATGTATCCGGCATCGTTGCCTTTGAATACGCCGTCTTCCAAGTCGGCGGCGACCCATGGGCCTGTGCCTTGTCCAGGACCGCCCCAATCCTTGTCGTCACCGAAATAAATACATTCCATGGTTCCTGGGCCGTCGTCATTGCCGGTTGTTTCAGCGTTTCCGTAGTTGAAACAGCACATGTCATTGTAGTGCCTGCCATCGACCACCATGTACATGGATTCTTCTTCGTCACCGGTAGCGACACCTTTGGTTTCGTTGTTGCGGTAACCTGTAGAAGACCACGCGTCGCGATAAAAGCCGTACGCCTTTCGACCGTTGATGTAGATGGGCGCCCTGTCGGCGATGGCTTCTCTGCCGCCTTCTTTAAGCCAAAAGACGGGAGGCGATTTTTTCAAATCGTTTTTGTAACTACTCTGGTCATAAATGATCGAAATTGTGCAAGTGGAGCCTGCACAGAAATCGTCTTGCACGGAAGATTTGACATAACCTCCCATGGTCTCGACCGGAATGTCCTTGGTTTCGCCGTCGGCACGGCGGACCTGGTAAAGATTCCCGTTGTAATTGCCGTACAGGGCTCGAGTTAAACTATGTGCGGCAACGCATGGCGTATTGGCTCTTGCGTAGATGTCGCACGGACCTTCGTTAGCATTAGAAACTACGGCTGTAGCCGCCAACAAGGCTACAACCTTGAATGATGTGTTGGTATTCATCCAAATATCCCCCTTTGGTGATTACTATTAAGAAAATATCTCTTTGAAGGGGGATAAATATTGGCCTTTAGAAAACTTCCTTTGTCAATTTATCAAAGGCTATATGTCTAGTACTTTAGTAATTAAATAACTTTATCTATAACAATACGCCATTCGCCGGGCTTTAATTTGCCAAGCGGAATGTTTCCAATTTGCACGCGGACAAGGCGGAGTGTGGGGAAGCCTACAGCCGCAGTCATGTGACGGACTTGGCGGTTCTTGCCTTCGATGAGCGTAAGCTTTACCCAGCTGGTGGGGATGTTCGCGCGGAATCGTACTGGCGGGGTGCGTTCCCAAATCCAGTCTGGGGTTTCAACGATTTCAGCCTTGCAGGGCTTGGTATGGTAGCCTTTGATGTCTACGCCTTTTGCGAGCTTGCGAACGGCTTCTTCGGTAATTTGACCGTCCACTTGTGCGAGGTATGTGCGCGGGTGCTCGTATTTCGGATCCAGTAGCTTTTTGATGAGTTTGCCGTTATCAGTCAGGAGTAAAGCGCCTTCACTATCGTGGTCGAGACGGCCTGCGGCGTACACTCCCGGCGGGAATCCGAAGCTGTCGAGGGCGGGGTGGCCCGCTTCCGGCGTGAACTGGCTCAAAACGCCAAATGGCTTATTGAAAATAATAACGGTAGACATGTGCCCAAATGATAAAAAAAATTATATTAAAAACCATGATTGATATTTATACTTTGGCGAAAAATCCGCTTGTGTTCCAAAAGCCGAGAACAATTACTTCGGCTTATATTGATGTGTCTGGAAAGATGGGTCTTGCGCAGACTGTGCTTATGATCCAGGACAATATTACTGAAAATTTTGGCGCCATGAAGATGGACAATTTCGTGGTGAAAGAAAAGGGCGGCTTCTGGGTCGTTTACAAGGCGAAGTTTAAGTTCCTCAAGCGTCCGTATTGGCGCGATAAGGTTGTGACGACATCCTTCCCGGCAGATAACCAGCTGATTCGTTTGAACGAAAATACGGCGATTACCACGGTGGAAGGCGAACCGATTATTTTTGCAAAACAGGAAATGTGCTGCCTTAGTCTCGATCGCCATCGTCCGATGCGCCTTTCGGATGTGGATTTTCCGACGGAAGGTTTCCCGGAAGCGTTTATGACGGATGAATTCGACCGCTTTAACGTGAAGCCCGAAGAATACGAAGAAGTTTATCAGCAAAAGGTGCTGCCGCAGCATATCGACATGTCGCACCACATGAACAACATTGAATATGTGAAGCTCGCGTTGAATGTGTTTAGCGCTTCGGATTTGGAACTCTGCATTCCGTCAGAGCTCGAAGTTCATTACTTGGGCGAATCCGAAGAAGGGCAGACGATGAGAATTTTCCGTGCGGACCACAACGGTGCAACTTACATGCGCATCCTTGACGAAAACGATCGTGCTGTCTTCGAAATGAAATTGCGTATGATGTAATGGCGCCTGTCATGCCCGCCTCCGAGCGGGCATCTCCATTTATCCTAAAACATCAAAGAATTCCGGGCGGTGAAAGTCCGGTTTTTCTGTTTCTATGCGGAACGCGCTCAGGTAATGGGGCGTGTTTGCTTTGTCAGCGCATTTGTAGAGGTTTCCGCGGAGTGGCGCCTCGAATGCTTTGATTCCAAAAATTTCGGCAGGAATTTCAATCGACATTGTCCAGTAGACGGAATCGTCCTGGATGCTTGGCGCTGTTCCCGAACGCTTGATTTTTGCAATTGCTTCAAGCGGAAGCGTTTGTCTGTTATTGCGATCGGTGCCGCGGGCAGCAAGTACAAATCCTCGGCTTGTCGTTTCGAAGTTGAAATATTCGGCTGGGTTTGCTGGGTTCTGCAAAAAGATTTCCACGCAGGAATCTTCCCAGCTGCGTCCGTTGTCTTCCTGAACGGCGGCGCGGTAGCAGTCTACAGGTTCTTCAACGGTAAACTTGACGACGATGCAATTTGTCGTTTGCGAAAACTCGGCAGTGACCATCGGGTGGATGATACCCTGATTTGCCGTCCATTTCATATTCGGTTTTAATAGCATGGGTAGAAATTAGAAAAAGTTATTGGTAGTTAGTTATTGGTTATTAGTCAATAGTTGATTATTGAAACTAAAGATTTTCTAATGACCATTGACTAATGACTATTGACCTTATTTTATAGCTTTAATTTAATGTGGATAAAGTATTAAATTTGATTAACTTATATGAATTAAAAAGACTGATTAATCAGTGATTAAATCGATTAATCACTTTTTTATTTGAATGAAAATGCCGAAATTTGCTTAAAAACGCCAATTTTGGCTTTGGCACGTCTTTTGCATAATGTGTTGCGTTCCGCAAGAATGCGAGTGCGTTCAATTGCGGTTTATCTTCAAAAAAATAGGAGGCCGATATGGCTGAAAAAACAGAAAAGAAAACTCCGGGTTTCCCTGCAATGTCCCCGGCATTTGATTGCCTTGCCGTGACGAATGTTCAAGTGTTTCCGTTCAAGGAAGGTGCAAACCTTGGCCACATGAAGGGGCTTGCGACCATCGTGTTGAACGACCAAATCCAGATTCGCGGGCTCCGCGTGATGGATGGCGAAAATGGCATGTTTGTGGGCTACCCGATTGATACGTTCTACAAGGGCGAAGATTATCGTACTGTGTGTTTGCCGATTACGCGTCAGCTGCGTGAACACATTGAAAATTGCGTGCTTGAAAAGTATCAGGCTGCAGTAGCTTAAGGTAGGTGCAAGTTGTTTCGCAGAATCCGTTCTTATTGCTTGTTTGGAATAAAGGCTGTTCCTGTTAGTGTAGAAGTCGATGCCGCTCAAGGACTGCCTGGGTTTACTCTTGTTGGGCTTCCGGACAATGCGGTAAGGGAATCTCGAGAACGTGTTGTTTCGGCGATACGTTCCATCGGAAAAGTGGTGACCGGTTTTCGTACAACGGTAAACTTGTCACCTGCGGATCTGCGAAAGGAGGGGAGTGCGTTAGACCTTCCGCTGGCGATTGGCTTGCTTGTTTCAACGGGGGAGATTGAAGTCCCGCAGTTGGAACGTTATGTCTTTGTGGGCGAACTTTCATTGGATGGTTTGTTGAAGCCTGTCCGTGGTGTGTTATCCATTGCAATGAATTTGTCTACAGAACGTGGGTGTATTCTCGTTATTCCGCGCGGGAATGTGCAGGAGGCTTCGCTGGTGGAAGGTCTTCATTTTGTTTGTGCGGATTCACTTGGTGAATGTGTTGAAATCTTGGCGCGCAATTCCAGTCAGAATGTGAAAATTGCAAAAGGGATTGCCTCGTACCGAGTAGATGTTGATGATAAAGTCCCTGATTTTAAGAATGTGGTGGGGATGGAAGGCGTAAAGCGTGCGCTTGAAATTGCCGCTGCTGGTGCGCATAACTTTTTGCTTGTTGGTTCGCCTGGTGCGGGCAAGACGCTTTGTGCGAAATGCTTGCCGGGAATTTTGCCCGAGATGACTGAACAGGAAATCTTGGAGACAACGCGAATTCATTCGTGTGCTCGTAGTGCAGGTGATTCTGACGAATTTAAACCTGTGCTTGCTAGACCGTTCCGTTCACCGCATCACTCGGCGTCGATGGTTTCGCTTGTGGGCGGCGGCACTAGGCTTTTGCCGGGCGAGGCGAGCTTGGCGCATAATGGGGTACTGTTTCTGGATGAACTGCCTGAGTTCAACCGGAGTGTCTTGGAAGCGTTACGCGAGCCGATGGAAGAAGGAGAAATATCGGTTAGCCGAGCAAGCGGTACTGTAGTGTGGCCTGCTCGATTTATGATGGGCGCTGCAATGAACCCGTGTCCGTGTGGCTATTCTATGGATCCGAAGCGTGAATGCACTTGCTTACCCGAGGCGCGTAAACGTTATCGTGAAAAAATTTCAGGTCCGCTATTGGACCGTATTGATATTCAAGTGAGCGTGCCGCCTGTAGATGCTGCGATGTTTGCGATAAAAGGGCGAGGGGAGTCTTCTGCTGATATTCGTAGGCGCGTATGTGCGGCACGTGCGATTCAGCGGGAACGCTTCCGTAATTTGACGTTTAAATCCAATGCCGAGATGTCATCGGAATACGCACGGAAATTTGCGGCGATGACGCCTGCTATAGAAAGTTTTGCGGTAAATGCTGCCGCTAAAATGGAATTGAGTGCGCGCGGATATTTTAGATTGTTAAAAGTCGCGCGCACGATTGCTGACTTGCGCGGCGCCTCCGCCGTTGATATTATGGATCTTTCCGAAGCCTTGCGCTACCGTGCCTTTAGAGGATGACTGCTTCGAGGATGACAGACTGGGGAAGTCTCCTTCCTACTTCCTGCCGCCTACTGTCTACTGATTTTAATGCTTGCTTCGGCGCCTAGGCAGCCGGGGACGGCCTTAGGCTTTGCAACGGAGACTTCAACGGCGGTTGCTTTGGGGTAATGTTCCAAGACGTATTCTGCAGTCTTTACAACAAGCGTTTCTACCAGCTTGAAACAAGAAAGGCGGATGAACCCTTTAAGTTCTTCCGCCAGCTTTGCATAATCAATAGATTCGTTTAAATCTTCTGTTTCTGCAGCTTTGGCAAAGTCCAACCAAAGGGTCAGGTTCAAGATGATTGGTTGCTCGTTTTCGCGTTCGTAGGGGAGCATGCCTACAATACAATCAAATTGAACGTCCTTGAGTCGGATTCGCCCTTGTTCCATTACCATGCGAACAATACGATAGCTGTTGTCAAGGTAAGTGCCGATACGCCAAACCAGATGTTACGAGCCATGGCATAGGAATCCTTGGTGTCCTTGTTGGTCTGCATTCTCGTTTGGAGATTTGCATAGGTCCAGCCAGATTTCTGAGCAATGAATGCCGATGCGTCTGCTTTGTTCTTGTACCAGTCAACGCATTTTTCTTGGTTGGTTACACCGCTAATTGAGCTACAAGTTCTTTCGATCTTTTCACCGACAATGTTAGCGACACCTTCGAGATCCTTGTAAGCCTTGTCAGCTTCGCTAGACTTCATCTGCTTGAGGACACCGACAACAGCGCTTGTTGCGGCAACTGCAGAAAGTGCAACTGCACTCCAGAAGCGGACTTCGTCAGCAATACCGAAACGATCGGTAACGTCCTGTGCGGCAGCGGATGCAGAGTAATCGCGAGCGTCTGCACGGGAGTTTGTGCGGCTCAGGTCGCCAGAAACATCGTAGCTGTTGTTGTTCTTTGCTGCAATGATGTCTTCGTCGCAAGAAACATCGAATTCATCGCATTCCTGTTTGGGAGCAGAACTTGCGGAGGCGGACGGAGCTTCGCCCTTGAGTTCTGTTGCGATGCCGTTCACGAATGTGATTGCGGATGTGGCACCCGGAATGTAAACGTACTTGCCATCGAAGTAGACCTTTTCGGCGTCGTCACCCGGCTTCATGCCGCGGCGAACGTAAAGCTTGGACTTTATGACGTTCTTGTAAGAAACTGTGGAAGGAATGCTCAAAGCGGTCATGGAAGAAAGATCGCCGACTTGACCAATGTAAAGCTGATAAGCATTGAGTCCAGATTCCTGTGCGAACTTCTGACGGAGAACGACGTTTCCGGAAGGAACGGCGGCAGCTTCGTCAACAGAAGCGGTGCTCAGTTCGCCGCTAGAGGCAAAAACTTGATTGTCAGACATGACGGCATCTTTTGCCGTAAAATCAGCGATATCATAAACTCCAGCGAAAGCTGCTGCAGCGGAAAGGCATAGGGCCAATAAGAAAGAACGCTTCATCGTATCTACTCCGAATAATCCAATTTTTTTGGAAAAATATATAAAAAAAACACCGATAGTGAATTATATAATTTTTTTTCACGCGGAGAATCACAAATGCGATGAATAAATTATTGGTGTGATAAAATTATCAATTAATTGTACGGTTTAACGCTTTGTTTGTAAAAATCTGGTTACAAGAAATTCAATCGAAGAGATTGGACGGTTGTGGTCTTTAGTGTCGTTGTGACACTCCAAGAAGACTTTTCTAACAACTAACGTCTAGTAACTAGTGACTACTTTACTATATGGCGCTCCTTTGGAGCGCATCTAGTACGGCTCGGCAATGTCAAAACAAAAGTTGTTTGACGCCTACAGCGTCCGTGGCTACGGCTCGGTAATAAATTCGTGCAAGCACGATTTTGCTACTCTCGCCTTGTACACTTTTGCCGCTGCACTCGCCTTTGACGCTCTTTGAGCGTCTTTTGCTGGGCTCAAAAATGAATCTGCAAGCAGCTTCGCTTTGTTCGCCCTACGCAAAAGTTACTATATTGGCGTCCCTTCGGAACGCATATAGTACGGCTCGGCTATGCCAAAAACAAAAATGTTTTTGTCGCAGCTCTCGCCTTTTACTATATTTACTCGCGTGAAATTTTAACCCTAAAAAGAAGGTGCTATAATGGCAAAGCTTTCTATCGAAGATCTCGAACTCGCCGGCAAGCGCGTGTTCATCCGTGTTGACTTCAACGTTCCGCAGGACAAGGTGACTGGCGAAATCACCAATACCAAGCGTATCGAAGCCGCTCTCCCGACCATCCAGTACGCTCTCGACAAGGGTGCAGCCGTCGTGCTCGCTTCCCACCTCGGCCGTCCGAATGGCGAAAAGAACATGAAGTACACTCTCGCT
>Ga0265301_10005864_pt1 | contig 11932 bp, 13 predicted proteins | sample AusTroGonzalo_MG_2_FD_193488 | JGI IMG/M metagenome (GOLD analysis project Ga0265301, IMG submission 193488) | Bovine rumen microbial communities from tropical cattle in Woodstock, Queensland, Australia - Gonzalo_04 | ecosystem: Host-associated > Mammals > Digestive system > Stomach > Rumen ...
ATTGGTTTAATGCTCTTAATTAAGTCAATGAATAATTCAATGTTATTACAGAATGTTTCAAATGTATTATTAGCGGCATCAAGATTCAAATTGAAACGAGAAGTCATAAAATATCCTTCAAATGAAAACAAACTATCTTCTTCAATGAATTCAGGATTATGTTCAACTTCGTCTGCAATTTTCACCCAAAGATTTATAACTTTGGATGCGAAACCAAACATTTTAATGCCCATTGTTATACCAGTATTTGTACCTTTATATCTGTTATATGCGGGTAATTGTTCAAGGACATACTTAATAATCTCAAATGTTTCTTTAGTATCTCTATTGGTGAAACCAGAACCATTTTGAATAAGGTTAACTTCTTGTAATGATTGAACATCAAAATCAAATTCATTACCGAACTCAGTTGCATAGTGATAAACTAAAGCATCTTCAATTCTAGAAATATCGTTAAAGTTACCGATACGAGCAATCTTTTCAAGTCCTGATATGTTTCTGTTGTTATCAAGTCCCTTATACATTGTGTTAATGTATAACTGGAAAAATTCCATAAAGTCGGCAAATTCTGTTCCGTGTAAGTATTTTGGAACATAAGGAGTAATATGGTATTTTCTACCTTCGTCACCATACACCCAAGGACCACATATAGCTGTGTTATATGTTCGTTCTTTAATAAGTTCGTCAATTTCAGGAAAGCCAGTTTCTACCCACGCTTCAACTTCAACAATGCCACTATCTTTTAAGCTTGTGATTATGAATTTAGACAAACCATCAAGTGGGTTGTGTTCCAAATTACTTTCAATAGCATTTTTATCAATAGCACCAATGGACTGTTCTGTTAGACCAAAGACATTTTCATATTCCCAAAGTATTGTATTGGGGTCTTGAACGTGGGTGACAATTTTACCTTCAACACCATCTTCAAGAAAATAATTGTTTGGTTCAATATCTACGAATGTAATAATGACACGATTTAATTTATTTAAATCGTCAATCTCTAATGTTTTAAATTTACGTTTTAATTTGTAAACAGAATAGTTACCGGCTAAATCAAATACAACAAATGTAAGTCCTTCATTAAGTTCTTCTTTAATATCTCCATTTGCTTCGCCTTTCCATTTTTCAAACAATTCAACAACAAGTTGATACTGACCAGCTTTAGTTGCATTAAATCTAATAGAGCTTACATAATCTTTTCTTATTGCATCTTCTTTACTTCTATCATAGTAATAAATTGCATCTGAGCAATCCATACCAGGAGTATAATCAATATCTCCTTTGAAAACAGCAACTTGTTTGTAATCAAGTCCGACGTCGTCTTTAAATTCAATAGCAAGTTTTCTAGTAGCAGAAGAATATGTTTTATTGTTTTTAGTAATTCCATCATAATCACAAGCTAAAGAAAGATATTCAGTTCCATAATCACTAACAAATTCAGGTGGAATAGGGTCTATTGTAACATTCTTAACTGTGTTAGTAATACTAATAAATTTATTATTACCAGGTCTTAAATATCTTGTTTTGTTGTTTGGATTTTTGCTATCCCATTCAGCCGTATAGGCATCAGGACCTTCACCACTTGGATTATCGTCAACGTGGTATTCAAACACAGGATGTTTAGGGTCCCAGGTGCTTTCGTCATATTGTCTTAATTCATCAGCGTCACCATTGAAATGCCAAGTAGTATTACTGCCTGTACCTTCAACTTCCATATCAGGACGAAGGAAAATTGTATTTGGGTCTTCTTTATTATAGAAATCCCAACGGTAGTCCCAGGTTGTATCTTGTCTTCTAACAGAAGCATTAATTATGGTTTCACTGTGTTTTAACATTATCCCTCCCACATACTGAGAGAATCAAAGGTTCTCTTGTCCAATGTGGTGAACTTAATTACAGGCCAATCCTTCTCGCATTGTTTAGCATAACTTGAAATTATGAATATATGTTTGATTATTGGGTTCTTTACTGTAATAACTTCTTCTCGTTTACTATTGTTCGTAATATGGTGCATTAATTCAGGTTTGTACTTAATCAATTTCGTACAAAGGTTATTACTCAATGCTTTTGTAGCTTTCTGTAAATCTGCTTCACTACACGAATCAATGAAACCATACAAATCGCTGGTCATTAAAACTTTCTTTTTAAATGTTTCCCAATCAGTCGCAATAGCTTCTTTTGCATCTCCCAATAAGGAGACAGATTTTTCTTCATACCAGTTATTCAAATTCATTCTGTTCCAAAGATACTTAGAAATGATTTGACATTTCAACACACGAAGTTCGTCTTTGAATGTTTCGGAATAAGTTACGAAATCAGTCCATTCTTTAGAATCTTCATTTGCGATAACTCGGTTGATAAATTCTTCGTAATAACGAGTTCCTTCAATTTGGATGATACATTCTGCCTTTGTAAATGGGTTATTGCTATTATTAAACATAACCTCAGGATTAATTGTACAAGCATAAGAACTAGCTGTAGCAATTTCTTTCAATGTTTGAACTAAAACATTGTAAGGACATTGAACATATCCCGTGAAGACACTTTTAGATAGCACATTTTCTAATTCTTTTTTAGACAATGGCAAAGTAGTTTTCTGTATATTAAATATTTCACTATAACTGAGCATATACTATCCTTTATTACTATATTTATAAACACAAAAAAGGACCCTAAATTGGGTCCTTTTTGAATAAAATATATTTAATTTATTAGTGACCGTGACCGAAACGTCTTATTTCATAGTCAGTTCTTGTGTCAGGTCTAGCTGCGAATTGTGAGAAGTCAATACCAAAATCAATTTCAGGTTTATATTCTTCACCATTGGAAGCTGTTATAACTCTTGGGCTTCCATCTTCGTATCTATATGATTTTAGTACATTTTGGAATTCGTCACGAATTTTAGATGCAGCCGTATTCTTACGTGAAGCAGAAGCATTGCCAATCCATTTACCTTTGTATTTCTTAACATAGATATGATCTGGGTCAGTTTCCAATGCTTGGTGGAAATAGTCCATAGCTACGTCATAATTATCTTTACCCATAAAATCTATGACTTTTTCAGGATTATTCATATTAAGTACAACAATATCTTCGCTATTGTATCCCCTATTAGGGACAAAACGCATTTCAAATTTCATACGATAATTTGATTTATAGTAAGTATCGTCATCTAATTTATATTTTGGTGTTCTTGCTTTTGGTGCGGAAGTTGTTGCACTACCACCCAAAATTTTGTTACAAGCAGATTTAATAAATTCCTGATATTTAGGATTTACTGCATCTTCAAAATCAGGAGCATTAACTAATTCTTCTGCTTCTTCAGGAGTTAATGTTTCACCATTCTTTCTTTTTGCCCAGAACTTAGCTACTAATGATTTTGTATTTTCAATTAGATAGCCGTGCTGGCTCAATATTTCTTTAGCTTCGTATAATTTCATTATACTTTATCCTTTATCATAGCGGCTTTAATTGCATCAAAACCGGCGTCAGTAATATCAAAATATCTACGACCGTTTTCTTTTCTTGTGCTAATATATTTAGCATTGTTAGATGCCCAAGTTTTCATATTATCTGTATTTCCTCTGAAATACTTTTTTCTTAATTCAACACCGGACATTTCACCATTTTGGCTCAAATCCAAAAGAATGAAATAAGTTTTTGTTGGTTTTCCACCACGAAATAGCTTCATAGTAGTATTATTATCCATTTGCCAGTCAAAATATGTCTGATGTATATCCGAAAATCTATCATATAAGTCACTTCTTTCAACAAGATAACCATTATTTTTTAAGATTTCTTTAGCTTCACTCAATAACATTATGCTTCCTCCAAATTTTTAACATTAAATTTTTTAACTAATTGCCAGTTATGTTTTTCTTTATATGGAAGTACGAATATACGAACATTATGTTCAGCAATTTCTTCTGGCTCAACAATCTCAATCATATTCCATTTTTGTAAACAGAACGCAATAGAGTTTCGTCTTTCTATATCTTCCAAACTTACATTACCAAATCCTGGATAACCATCTTTGCCACGACCGAGAATAAACAACTGTTTAAAGTGGCCGATATAATATGTACCAAAATGTTTTAGCAAGTGGCAGGACTGATACAAAATTTTATTTTTATTATCTGGTATTCCCATTCTTGTTAGGGTTTCTTCAATGATAGAAGGTTCTACCAGCAATTTTACCTCTAACAATTTATTTGTAATTGTATTCATTGTAACACCTATTTAAGAATTAGAGGTTGTGGTTGCCATTCAAAGTCTTTCAATTCATTACTAAAAATAGTTTGGGCAACGTGGGCTGGATTTAATTCGGTCTCATTGGTTTCGTTATTGAATTCTTTTGCGATAATATCACGAACTGTTGTGTAACGAATTAAATCACTTTCGTCTAATTTAGAGAAACCGTAATTATTATACCCTTTATTGGTGTACAATGTTTTCAATTCTGTGGCTAATGCGGATACGTCAAGATAATGTTCATTATAAAATAGATATTTTTTATTTTGTACGATTTTAGCAGTCCAAGTTCTTGGATTTATTTCTTTCAAATAATCAAAAACATCTTTTTCTTTCACCGGTGCTGGTGCTACGGGTGCGACAATTTTCTTGACTTTAACTTGTGGAACCTCAACCTGTTGGTGGTTATAGGCTTTATCCATATTCAACTTCACATATTCTCTAAACGATAAATTCATATTGTATTTATAACTTTTCGTTATTTACTAATGATTCTATTGAATACGTGGACTATCTTTCCGTCTAAAGAAACATAAGGAATTTTGAAACTTACAGAATGTTCGCTTGGAATAGTTTTGACTTCTGCTTCACTACGATAAATTGAAATCGGTACCCAATATTCAATCTGGTCAAAAACCATATTGATTAGACCATCAATCTGTGTATGATTTTCAAACAGAACTCTATACAATGGAGAACTAAAGCTCAAATTAAAAATGCGTTCGTAAGGTTCTGTGCATAGAACGGCTTCAATGGCTTGGTCTAAAGCGTCCGAGCCATAAATTTCAACGTGTTCTGACAGTTTATCCCCATTTATATCATAATATGGGTTAGGTGTTCGTAATTCCCCTAAATTTTTAAAATCCGGGTTGGCACTTAATGGCAGCATTTGTTATTTCCTCGTCATATATGTTTCAGGAATGTTAAAAAAAGTTTGCCCGATAGTATGATTTTTGCTCATTTCTACCACTTGGACATCAAAAAGTCTAATACCATCTACAGGTATGGCTTCCTTGACCAGCTTTGCCACACAGGATTGCCCGTTATTGTTTATTACTACCACATTACCAACTTCCAAAGGAACGTCTTCCTGGGGCGTTTCCTGGCCAGTACTGAGAGACGGGAATTCTTCTTTAACCTGTTTGGCTCTCATAACCTCAGTACGGAGAATATCTGCTATCCATTTGGGGCAATTTGGGGCAGTTGCCACCTTTTTACACGCTTCAAATAAAATATCTCTTTGTTGTTCATAAACATTCATATTAAACACCACCTGTTATCAATTCACTTTCGTTAGTATATCCCTTAATTCCACTAACTTTAATTACCTTATCTTTCAAATCTTTGTTTCCATTTACAGAAATTTCAATCGCACCACGCATAGCAGATATAAGATTTCCGTCAGTATCTACCAATGCTAAAGAGGGTTGTAATTTTTCATTAGTTTGTTTGATAGAATATTCTTCATTTGCAGGGATAAGTTCAATACCTTTATCATTATCTGCTTCATATCTATATGTTTCAAATCCTGTTTCACCATTCATAGTTATTTCTATATATCCATCATTGTCATTTATTGACATATTGCCGATAATAGAATCTGAACCAGCACTAGCATATTCAGGATGGTCTGTCTTAAATGCGTTAATGAAATCTCTACGTCTTAATTTTAAGTATTGATAACATTTGTTCTTTTTCCAAACATTACCATTAATAATATCTTCACCAGTTATCCCACCCGGAATAATATTTGACGAAATACTAAACGCATTATTAGCAGCATTGACTTGAGAAGGAGCAATCATACTATCAATTAGTTTCTTCAAATCGTTTTTAGCATTATTCAAGTTATTAATTCTGCTATCAAATATATTCATATATTCTGCTGACATATTAGTATCAAGTTTATAACCATCCCCACTTTCTTCAATACACATTTTTCTTAAACAGGTATTATAGTAAGAATTAGCTGTTCTAATATTAGAGCAAATTTCTGTATCAATAAGAACGCAATCAAAATATTTCTTTAGTTTATCCAACAAATCAAATGTTCCAATATCAATCAAAGTGTCAAGATATTTTTGAAGGAATCTTCTAATGCGTTCTTTGTTTCTGTCTAACATATCAAGGAACTCTGAACACATAGCATAAAATTGGTTAAGCATTTCTTTAATAGCACTTATACCAAAATTAAAAGTAAACCCAAATGAACATACCTGATTTTTAAATTCTCTAAAGTCACTTACCATTGAATATAATTGTTCTTGTGGTTTAGGATTATAATTTGTATATTTTCTAATAGTTCTGCACAATAAGGAATTTGGGTCTAAAACTTGTTCAAGAAATTCTGTACATTTGAAAAGTCCTTGGCAAATCGCATCAAAATCAAAATTCAGCAGTTTATCCACCATCCATTTTTGGAACACTCGGAGAGCATTCAGGATAGTATCAATTCCGACGTCAATAACGAATCTGACAATAGACATAAGAGTGTTGTATAAAGTATCTAATGCCTTCAATAATGCTTTAGATTCTTTTTGTGCGATTTCTAACGCAGCTTTAACTAACAGAAAACTACCATAAATGTATTCACATAGTATATCACCTATTCCCATTATCTAGTACCTTTTCCTTTCTGTTCGTTTTCTACAACATCTTGCGGAGCAATAGTCCAATCATCATAGTGAACAGTCATTGAATATTTTAACGCATCTTGTCCTTCGTAAGTTAATGTTCCTGTTTCTATTTTAGTTACAATACAATTTCTCAAATGATACTTATATGTTTCGTTTCCTCCGGCTCTATCACCAGTAGTAATTTCAATTCTGTTAAATATTGTATTAAATTCTTTGTGATAAAAATGAGAATTTGAAGGAGAAGCTTCTTTAAATTGTTTAAAGAAGTTATAAACTACAAAGTTATTTTCGTGTGGGTCTGTGTGAGCATAAAATTCTAATGTAGTTTCGCCACCGTATTTTCTAAGGACTGGAAAAGATTTTTCACTACCTAAGAAATGTTTTTGAACAAGTGATGTTTCAAATGAAGGCAAATCTACTTTAATGGCAATCATACTTCTATCAGTATCATTGTCTAAAGTATAACCTAAACTTTTATCTCTATAAATTTCGTCCAAAAAGAATGAAACCCTGAATATGTAGTTATTCATTGGAGAAGAAGGAGGTTTCTGTAAAACTTCCTGATGTAATTTAAATAATGACATTAATTATCTCCTTTACAAGTATCGTTAATTTGTGTATCACCACCACCCAAAACCTGGAAATAATCGTAAGCGAATGTAGCAGATTTTGTAATAACTTCTGTATCATTATCATAAGACATTTCTGTTGAACCTAATTTAGTAACCCAACAGTTATGAAATTCAATAATTACAGGGTGCTTTTTCGCTTCTCTATCTTCTTTAGGATTTAGTTCATATAAAGTAGTTGGGTTAATGATAATCATTCTAATTGTTCGGCGACCTTTATTATCAACCTTTGTAAAATTCTTATTAAATGAATAACCACCTTGTCCTTTAAAATACGAATCACATACTGACTCAGCGTGGAAAAGTTCTTCCAAAATTTTTGTTACTTTGAATGTAGTATTTTCATTGAACTTAATTTCTAGTTCACCAGAGTTTTGAGCACGTCCTGGTAATTTACCTTCAACGCCAGCAAAATATACAGGAATGGCATTAATGTTTCTTTCAGGCCAAGTGCAAGAAACTACGGCTTTATTCAATGTTTCAGCATAATCTTCATCTGGTTGATTTACAAATAGCTGAGTAAAATCCATTTCAAAAGACCATACTGGAACAGGGCTTTTATCATAAAAATCATTATCCCAAATTGAATGTATTGCCATTTTTACCTCTAACTATTTATTACAAATCTTCTAAACCTAGGTCAGGGTTACGAATCATATCTAAATCGCTTTCATTTGCTTCATATTTGTACATAGCAGTCTGTAATTCTGGTTCAATTACTTCATCGTCTAAATCAGGTAATGGTTCATAAGAAGGTTTGTATAATTGTTCATTACTAATCATATCCAAATCGGACTGATTAACACTTTCTTTCCAGTTTTGTTCTATATCATCTTTGTGGGCTTTCGGGTCACCATCCATAAAGATTGTATCTGCTTGGGCTTTACCATTTGGTTTGTAAAGTGCTTCTTTTTGTTTTTTAGTTTTAGTTTTTGTGTTTTCGCCATAATTAACCGGTTCGTCAATAGCTTGTCTATAATATGTTTCAAAGGATAATGTAACTGTGACTTTACAAGGACTATCGCTCTGATAATCTAAATTATAAATCGTGTAATTTACAACCTTCAAATTGTCAAAATGATACTTAAATTTATATCTCCAAAGATTATTATTAAGAATTTTGATGTCAAGTGTTGGAATAATTTTCGTGCTATAAGTAGCAGTATTCTTTGCTAATTGACTATTCATAAAGATTTGACTTACTTCAAATCCCATATATTCAAATATTTTGCTCAAGACAACCTGATGTTTTTCTCTCAAAGAATGTTTTGACTTATCCATAAGTTCTATAAAATCAAGTGTTAATTCTTTACAAGAGTCATATTTTGGAGTTTGAAAAACTTGTGACAAATTACCATAAGATAAAACTTCTTCATCGTATTCAAGTTTAGGAATGGTGAAACCTGTGCAATTTACAAGTGGTTTTGGCTCTTTACCCACTTTTTCTGTAATCAAAACTTCAAACGCATCTGAGAGTTTGATTGATTTATTGCTCCAAAAATTAGTTACAGATTTCAACATTATTACTTACCAACCTTTTGTTTTTTACCAGTTCCAGTATTATGAGCTTTATCTTCACCAGTCCAACTGACAATATCAACATCGTCAATTTCTCCACTAGAGTTAATAGTTTTAGCTTTAGCAATGGAGAAGTCACCCCAACCAGAGTCATTAGAGCCATTGGTTTCCCAGTTAGGTACAAGACCTGCGGCTTTAGCCATATCAACAATTTCTTTTCTTTGTATCTCAGTCATATTTTCCATAGTAATCTTACCATCTTTTGTTTCAAAATAAAGGTCAACTTTCTGTCCTAACAAGTGAGAACCTTTATTACTACCAATTCCGATTTCGTGGTTTGCATCGTTATAAGCAGTAATTTTGACTTTATAACCTTTATCTGCCATAGATTTTTCAAATGTTTTCATTGAAGATTTCATACGTTTAGAGTTTTCTCTTTGAACAGTTTCAAGTTTTTCTTTTGTAACACCAAGTTTATTATAACGAGCATCGTCATTAATCTTTGCCATTGTAGCTACTAATTCTGCTTCGTCAATGTTTAAATCATCATATTTTGTGCCAGAATCATATCTAGCAGTATAACTACCTTCAAATCTAACATCACCCAATGTAAATTGTTGACTTTGTTCATTTATGTTAATCGTATCAAGTTTATTATTCAATTCGGCATTACTTTGTTCTAGTTTATTACCTGTAAAATAACCTTTATCAGCATTCCAATTATCAATTACAGAATCAACAATAAATGAAACATTCATAGTGACCTGAGCAGCAGCACCATCTCGCTTAAATGAAGGTTCGTCATAAGAACTTAAATGGCAAACATAAGCAGTTGAATACTTGTCACCATACGAATATTTTGGAGTATATTCATCTCTTATATGTTCTTCGTATTCACTTACAATAATTGTGATATACCAGGGACTTCTACCATAGTAATCTAACAAACTATCTACAAATTGAGTTACTAACATTCTGTCAGTTTCTTCAAATGTTATTTCAAGTTTTCTTGACGAAACATTCCATACTGGAACTGTAAAAATTGTATTACCAAGATACAAAGAACCTTCACTAGCTTGTCCTTCCATTTTTGGTAAAGTAACATTAGTTACACAATATGTTAAATTATCTTCGTCTATTGAAAGGCCTGTATGGAACTCAACCTTAAATCTAAATGGCAATTTAGGTCGCATATTCCAAAAATTGTTTATAGAAAGTCCACGCATTGTAATATATTTATGATGCTAATAAATATATGGAGGTATAAAATGGCTACAATGTATAATGAAGGAACTCCACTAGTTTTTAAAGATACACCTGAAAATTATTATAAATACGAAGCTCTACCAGCTGCGAAAAATCTTGCTAATAATGCGAATTTTAATCCACTTGAAGCATATAAAAATGAATTAGCTGATTCCGGTAATTTAACTGTAGAAAATAATTTGTTAAAAGAATATGGAAATAATTATTTTGAATTGATTACTTATGACCAGGGTTTGAATAATAACAAATTAGGCGGACAGCTTAAATTAGCAGGTGTATTGAAAGAACTTCCTTCATTCAGTATGACTACAACTTGGGTTCCTGGTCCAGCTAAAAGTATATCTGACACAGTTAAAGATATGGTAACTTCTCCATTAATGGAAATGATGACAACCTTTGGAGGTCGTGACCGTGCTTGGATGTCATTAGATGAAGGAACTGACCGAACATATCAAACAGTTACAAGACCTACTTTTACATTAAATTTTAAATTATATACAAATGAAGTAATAGGTAGCCAAAAATTAACAGAATGGAAAACTTGGCTAAAGGCTCTATCACTCTACACAATGCCAAGCGTTGATGCAAAAGTAAGTGTAAATGCTATGGCAAACAATGCTTTAAATGGACTTTATGGAAGTATAGATTTAGTTAAAGACGCTTTTAATAGTTTCTCTAAAGGATTTTCCGACTCTTGGAATAAAGAATCTGGAGCAACATCTGATAAAACATTAATTGATAGTGTAAGAGATGCTATTACAGCACCAGTAGAAGGGGCTGCTAACGGATTACAAACGGCTGCAGATACTGTTGGTGGACGAATTGCAGAACGTGATGGCGAGAACCGAGTAATAAATTCATCTAACACTAAAAACTATTACGGTGCTAAATTATGGTATTTGAGATTATTACCAGGTATCTTTAAAAAACCATTGATAGTTTATATTTCATCTTGGAATGTAACTTATTCAAAAGAAATTACCCCTATCTATGACGATAAGGGCAATATAATTAATTCATATCCAATTTGGGTTGAATACAGTATAACCTGTGAAATGGATCAGATAGCAAGTGCTCCTGTGTGGATGAAATATTTAACTGGTACAGATAAAAATATTCCAATTTATTCTAAGGATTAATTTTAGTTGCCAAATCAGATGTAATAAGTGTCTGATAAACATACTTATTAGACAATGACAATCTTGTTTCTAATGTGACATCAAAGTCCATCCAAAGTGGTTTCGGATATTCTGCTTTTCCTTCTTTAACCATTTCAAATTGCATACTTGGTTTGAATGTAAAATTTAAAACAATCCAATCTAATTTAAATTTTGCTGATGTTTCTTTGTGGTTTTCATCTAATGTTTTACTAATAAAGTTTGTATTACTGTTAATTTTTAAATTATTAGGGTTGTTTATATCACCCAATCTAAACTCAACAGTGAAATTTGCATTGTTCTTACCATTACCAGTATTGCTTAATAATTTGTTATAAGTGGCATCAGCAGTTTCAACTACTGTTTTAGCAACATTTGAAATGCTAGATTTATCACCAGACATAAATGTTTTTGCAGCACCACCAACCATACCAATGATATTACCACCACCATCTGCTGCGGCATCTAATGTGGC
>Ga0265301_10005867_pt1 | contig 11932 bp, 15 predicted proteins | sample AusTroGonzalo_MG_2_FD_193488 | JGI IMG/M metagenome (GOLD analysis project Ga0265301, IMG submission 193488) | Bovine rumen microbial communities from tropical cattle in Woodstock, Queensland, Australia - Gonzalo_04 | ecosystem: Host-associated > Mammals > Digestive system > Stomach > Rumen ...
TCTACAAAATTGATATACCACTCCCGCGCCAGATAAAAATTTATTAGGATATTCTGGTGATTGAGAATTAATCAAATAACAATGTTCAAAAGGTTCTCCTTCAATTTCATGGTGGTCAAGGATAATAATCTCCCGCCCGTCTTCATAGAGTTTTTGCATTTGCTCTTTATCATTAGAACCAGCATCAGGAACTATTACTAAATCTGGACTCATATTATCAATCCAATCCATTGCATCTGCAAGTCCGTGTTGTTTACCTTCATGCATAAACCAATGAACATGATTTTCAGTGAAGTTTGAATTAAGAATATATAAATAATTTATAAGAATGGCTGCGCTTGTATATCCATCACAATCACAGTCTACTACAACACAAATATCTTTATTGTCTCGTATTGTTTCATATAATCTACACCAAGCAGAATGTAATAAATCTTTTCCAAAAATCTCTGGATCATTTATGTCATCATCTGTTAAACTCATATAATGAGTTAAATCTTCTTCTTTCATTCCTCTATTGATAAGTATTTGACCTTTAGCTGTATATTTATCATTAGGAGGATTAATTAATTTATACTTCATACAAATTTATCCTCTCTTTATATAATTCTAAAAATATATCTTTTCCTCTGTCTATTGGACTTTCTTTATATCCTAATTTATTATTTTTATCAAATACAATAGAAATGTTAATATATTTACCATATTTTCTATGTATATTTGTTAAATTCTTTGTTAATTTCTTAAATTCATCATCACCAGATTTTTGAAATTGTTTATCAAAGCAAATTATAATTTCTTCTGCTCCTTGATTAATCAAGAGCCAAACCTGATAATTAATAAGCGAGCTCCCGCAGACTGCGACTGATAAATCATTCTCTAAGCCAAAATATGATCCGAATAGAAGCGTAGACTTTTCTCCTTCAAAGATAAATGCTTTTTTCATGCGGGAGATATTTTTCTTACTCATATTCAAATTATACAAATTAAAACTTAAAGGGTGATTATACATCTTCCGCCCAATATAAGCAGGTCTATATTTACCATAAATTTCTGCAGTTTCATCTACCAAAGTTCGTTCTCTAATTCCTATCAATCTATTGTTGATATCATAATGAGGAATTACTATTCCGTGACTTTGAGGATTATAGCAAATTCCATGTGCTTCCATTATCTCTTGTGTTATTCCTTCTTCAAGCCATGGTTGTATTTTTGGATGCGGAAGATTTTTTAAGAAATCTCCTTTATAAGTTTTAAGTTCTACATTTTGAGTAGCAATATTTATATCTTTTATTCTGTCATATCTATCAAAAACTTTTAAATCGTCTTTAATATTTAATTCAATATCTTCATTATTTTGATTAGGTGCGAAACCAAATTTTCTAGCTACAAAATCAATAGCTTCAGGTAGATTCCATTCTGAATCTTCTCTTGATTTTGGATGCTCTCTACTCATTACTTTTCGAGTTAGCTCAAAAATATCAAAGGTAGAGTCCGGACAATCTGTGTAGCACTTAAAAAGATTTGTGTTAGGATAGTAATATAATTTATGACTATTTCCACAGTGGCATATAGTTTTAGATATAAGAATATCTCCCTTGCGGAAGGGCTCACCACCGAATTCCACAAGGAGATCTTCTATTTGATCTGAAGTTAATGATTCTTTAATTAAATTTTTATCATAATCATAATTCATTTTGTTCTTCAACTTTCTTATCTATTATTTCTTCAATTATAGAAAGCATTATTTTTATTTTTACTTCTTTTTCTAATGTTTTTGTTATTTCTTTTAATATTTCACTCAAAATGCTGACTCCTCTTGCACTTTAATTTTCAAATCTTCCATTTCAATTAGCTCATAATTCCATTTAGTTACAAACATAGGATTTATGCGGCAAGTGCCCCTATCCGCTTTGCACCATAGGTAGATTCCCTTCCATCTACCCCTACGATTTTTATATACAGATATTTTAATATCTGGCATATCAAAACCATTTTTATTTACAAGATCAGATAAAGTATCCCTATCTTTCTGCGTTAATTCAAGCATAATCATACCTGCATCAATCTTATCTGCGATAGACTTGGCTCCTCTAAGAAGATTTTGATCGGGGGTTTCACTATCTACATAGTCAGCATTAAGCTGAGTAGCTGTCATAATGAATACTCCATATTGATTACATAAATCTTTTAATCTAATTGCAATCATAAAAAGAATATTATCTTCTCTTAATTTTACTCCACCTGATCTATTTGTAATTTCTTCAAGAATCTTCATTGAAGTATGAAGATAATCTAAGAAAATATATTTAACCCCACGCTCTCTAATATTTCTTTTAATCATATTTTCTATGTCTTTAAGAGAAAAGTCGGGCATAGTTTCAAAATAATAAGGACTTTGTTTCAGAATCTGACTAGTTTTTTGAATCCTTTCCCATTCTCCAGCGAAGTATTGTCCATAAAGAATATGTTCTTCATTTACACCAGAAATGAAAGCACCAATCATTGTTTGTACTTCTTCTTTGTCCTGCTCTGTTGCAATATATAATACTGGTTCTGGTTTTCCAATACTTTCCCATTTACTTTCTTCTACATTATACATTTGACCACAACCAATAACACAAGAATCAGCTACCATTCCTCTAGATTTACCTACTCCAGTAGGCGCAGATCTAAGATAAAGTTTCTTTAACCGAGCCCCCCGCAGTACTGTATTGGTATATCTTCCATAAAGTGGGTAGCCAATTTCTGGGGTTTCCTTTAATCCTTCTACGAGCTCCATAAAGCCCTCTCCGATCTGGCTCCCCGCACTTAAAGAATTATCTATACATCTTGCTTTAATTTCAAGAATTTTATCATCAATTAAATCTGCAATTTCAGTTAAATTATGACCATCTAACCATTCTTCTTGCTCTTGTTTTTTCTTTGCATCAAAGATATTATCAGGATCATAGATCCAAGATAAATCCATTCCCGCAAGTTGATTATATGTTCTTAATAAAGTCATTTTCTTCAATCTTTGATAATAATAATCAAAAGTTGTAAGTTTTGAATTTTCAGAACATTTTGCAATATATTCATTACCTTTATTTAAATCATAAACCGCCTTATTCTTGGGTCTATCTTCAAGATAATCTGAAATCGCATTTAATGTAATTTCTTTTACTCCAAGTTGATGAAGATTAAATATAGTTCCAAAAACAACTTTATGAAATTTATCTACAAAATCTTCTTCTGAAAAGAAATATTTATCTGAAGCATCTAATAACTTTGGATTATTAAATACGCAACCAATTACATTTGTAACTGCACTAATATCAATATATTTATTACTCATCATCTACCTCTTCATCTTCACCTAAATTAAAAAATCTTATTTTTTCTTTTATTTTAGGTGGTTTTATAATTATTTCCTTAATTTTAGAAGTTATCTGTTGCAAATTTTTATTTTCATTTTGACTTTGAGCAACAAATAAGCTATAATAATAATTATAAGCATCTTTATAAACAAAAGGAACTATACCAATTCCACCTTTTGATTTATCTATTGGATTTCCTTTTACCTTATAAAAATATACTAAAGATTTTTTAATACCAGATAAAGTATAATTATATTCTTCTTGATATTGTTTAATTTGCTTTTTTACCAAAGCATAATTTACTTCATCTTTATATATTTCTTTTATGCAGTCCATTAAATCTACATAATCTTGGTCTATCTGCGGCAGTGGCACGATTTCTCCATCTGGCTTACAAGTCTGATGGGCGTACCTCCTTGCACCAGATTTCACGGCTTGTATCTTATCACGATCAAATCTTTTCCCACACACCGAACATATAACATAATGTGCCATATTTAATCCTCAAATTTCCCATTTTTTGGTAGCTTAATCCCACACCAAGGACAGTATTCTATTCCATAGATCCTAAAGTCAGGATCGTCACATTCAGTTTCTTTTATTTCAAAATACCATTCTTGAGTTAAAGGATACCACCAACATTTTTTATGCTTACACTTTTTCTTCATAGTTTTCACCCATGCAAATTTTATTTAATACATTTTTTACCTATATAAATATTATATCATATTTTTTTAGAAAAGTCAAGCGGGAAGCCGCCTGACTTCCCGCTTATTCTTTTACAAGTTCTTTCATATCTGTAACAATAAGGTCTAGAGCTTCTACCTGATCTCTAGTACATTTGTCTATTGTCTTTCCTTTACCAAGATATTTTTCAATTACTTGAACGATTCTTGGTCTCCAATATTCAGCGAAGTGTTTACCTTCTTCTGTTTCTAAATCTTTATCCATAGAACCGGGAATATTTGCAATAATATTTCCAAATTCTTTTTTAAGTTCATCAAAATCTAATTCTGTAGTAGTATCAAGATGAACATTCTCTCTCTTGTCTGTAAATAATTCAGCACCTACTTCTTCTGATTGCTTATCAATAGCATCTCCAATAGCCTTAACAAGATTTTCATAACTTAAATCAATATAATCTGGAGTGTATTTAAATCTTGATCCAGCTTCATAGCGGGAGGTACCTCTCATAAACATTACAACTTTTTCAGCACCAGTTTCATCGGGAATAGATCTAGTATAACCAATAATATCCTTTATAGAACCCTTCCTTTCGGAATATTTTATAGGGAATAGACTATATCATCATCCGCATTTGCGGAGCCCAGTACTTCGATTTAAGGGATTTTCACCCACTTCCTTAGAAGCCCTACTCCTATAGTGGAAATTTCATCCACAAAATGGATAGTCGTTGAACCTTCCTCTATTCGAGGCTCGGCTGCTGATTGCCCAATCTATATAATTTTCAAACCATCACACTTGATTATATTTCATATCTATGTTGTGGTTTATATAGCTCTAAGGGGTTCCCAGCAATTCTCTGGGTTTACATAATAAATTACTTTATTATGGTGCAATATATATCATATTTTCTTTTTAATCTAGTTTCTTCTGTTGAATGTTCATAAATTTTATTAAGAATTGTTATAACTTCTTTTCCTTCTTTGTTCAATATATAATTATTGCCTTGATGATTTATTTGATTAGTGATATTTAATATATTTTTTATTTGTTCAATACATTTTTTACTACCACTAACAAAACTTAAAGAAGGAGCATTATTTCTTTCTTTTCTAATATGAATACAGCCATCTGCATCCATAAAACCTCGTATAAAATCCATTTTATATTCTTCAGGAATTTTATCTTCTGGAATTTCAAAAGTTCTTGTTTTGTTAGGAACTATATTGTATTCAGCTAAATAATTTCCTAATTCTTTTGAATTAATATCCATTCTTGAACAATGACATTCATTATTATTTATTCTTGAAGTAATATTTGCATTACTTTCCATAAAATCTCTAAAATGATTTAATATATCAAGACTATCATTTTTTAATTCAATTCTTAATCTTCTTCCTTGCTCTTGAACACTCCCGTCTCCCGCAAGAAAACCTAACCAATAAAATTTTTCATGCGAGTCTTTTTTAATTTTTTCAATATTAAAGAAATATTTTCTAGGCATTTCTTTCTCCTCCTTATTATTTCTATTAATATATCAAAATTATGTGTGACAGAAGATACATTTTTGACCAAAAGCTATGCTACTTTTTTACACATTCTTGCAAGAACATTATTTGCTCTTTTATCAAGAGTAGGAACAATTTTATTATATTCTGTTCCATTTTCATTCTTAAATGTCTTATCTGCTTCATGTGAAATTACTACAAGACCATATCCCATTTGAACGATCTGGCGGAGGGACTCGTCAAATTCTTTCTCAACCAGACCATAGCCCTTACCATATCCAATATCACCAATAGAATCTACATCATTATTGGCACAAATATATTTTACACAATAGTCATATGCGATATCCGCAGTATCAACTATAATAGTTTCAAATGTTTCTTTTGCTTTATCATCTTTTAACTGTCTTAAAACTTGGCGGAATTCACTCCAAGAATTAATAGGCTGAGCCATTGCACCGGGAATTGCAGAATAACCTTTTTCAAAAGCTAAAAGGAAATGTTTAGGAAATTTTACTGCGGTTGTAGTTTTTCCAGTTTTCCATCCTCCATAGAGGAATACAGAATATCCACGCATATCTCTACTCACTTGATGTGGTTTTACATTAAAAATATCTATTGAAGCCATATTTATTTTTCTCCTTTATTCAGATTAAAAAAATTCAAAACACCTTTTGGATTTCTGGAAGCGGCCATAAACCGCCCAGCAGCTAAATTCTTTTTTATGTAATTAAAAAAGAGTAAAAAATATTGGGGAGCTTTTGGCTCCCCATATATTCGGGATATCTATATTAGAAGTTAAAGCTACCAGCCTTTGCATTTCCAGTTTCTGCGAAAGGAGCTGCAGTTGCACCAGATGCTTTAGAAGCCTGATACTCTTCCTGATTCTTCTTAACGCCCGCAAGATAAACCTCACGATTTGCAAGAGCAGCTTTGATCTCGTCTGCAGTAATGCCATTCTTGTCATCACCAATCTCATAAACTGCTTCGGGCTTAGAAGTTCCAGTTACAAGCCACTCTCTAAAGTTCTTTGTATACTCTTTTACAATAGGCTCTCCAAAGGCAGATTCCTCAGTTCTTGTATCCGGAATTACCTTACTAACAATCTGTCCCCAAACCTTGGTAAAGGTAGGATTAGAAGGAGATGCATCAAGAGATTCAAAATACTTAATTCCACCCTTATTTCTTACTGCGAACTCTACAGGAAGAATAGCTCCTCTGAAATCAAAAGTTGCACCTTTAATAATCATATAATCTTCAGGAATATTTCTTTCTTCATCAGCTTCTACCATTCTTGTGTTGTTGATAACCATATCAACTTCAAAAGTATTTCTTACAGCCGGATCGCCAAGTTTGCTAACGAAAGTAATAAATCCACCTTCATTTCTCTTTGCAGATACAAGAGCCTCTTCACCATTTCTATTGGTATAGAAATCATTAAGAGCAAGAGCAGAATCAATTTTTACAAGAGTTGCATTATCTGCACCATCTTTAAGAACTGTCTTTCCGCTGTCAATAATCTGCTTAAGAGCCGCATACTTTGTATTTTTCTTACCGTTCTTGTTGTTTACAGGCTCATAAGAATAATGAATAGAAACAATATTCATATTGTCATCATCAGTAGCAATATCAATAGTTCCATTAATAAAATCTTTGCCATAGTTTTCAGACTTCTCATTCTGAACTTTCTTTTCTGCTAATGAAAAATCATAAATCTTACCTTCGATGTGTGTTTTGTTAATTACTTTTCTCATTATTCATTTCTCCTTAAATAATTTTTATTTATTTTTACCTATAATAATATTATAGCAAAAATTTTCTGAGTTGTCAAGCTCTCATTCTGCATTAGGATCGGTTTCTTCACCCAATGCAGTAAGAGCATATATTACTGGATTCTCACCCAGTTTTTCAATATATCCATCATTAACTAATTTTCTCATAGCACCAGATGCGGCTTTGGAAGAAATACCTATTCCTTCTCCAACTTCTTTTGCTTTAAAAAGATTATTATAAACTTCTTTATTTTCTTTCAAATAAGAAAGAATAAGTTTTCCATTTTCTGTAAACTTAGGTTTCCCACCTTCCGTAATCTGGAGTCCATTCCAAAAATCAAGAGCGTCTGCGGAAAGATACTTTTCAGGTGCATCTTCTAACATTTTACTAATTTCTTCAATAAATTTTTCTTTCTTTGACATTTTAATTACCTCATAATATTTTTATTTTATTTTTTACTATATAAATATTATAACATAATTTTTTTTAATTGTCAAATTCAATTAATTCTTTACCATAAGGTAAATTATTTACAATAAAATTACAAAACTGCCGCCACTCTGACAACTTATGGTTTTTTCTCCAATGATAAATATTACGAAGAACAGAATAATCTGCGGTCCAGGTTCTAGTTTGAAGCCATGATTCTGGAAGTATACGAATAAGTTCTTTCCAATATTTTATATCTTTAGTTTCATTATATTTTTGTCTGAGACATTCACAATAATCAATAATATTATCCCAAACTTGATTAATGCTATATTCAAACTCAATATTAGATGAAAAATCATCCATCTCAAAACAATCTAATGTTATTAGAGTTGTCGCTAACTTATGCATAGTCGAAGTGGAATTTGCTGTAGTTCCAACCTTATAAGTATCCATTTCTTTCCACCAATAGAGGGGGGCTGTGATGTCAATACTAACAAAAATTTGTCTAAGAAATTTATCATTAGGAGTTCCTGCCTTAATCATGCGTTGTGCAAGATCCATATCATTTGGACCAATACCTAAAAACATAGCATTTTGACTGTCTACTTTAATAGCTTGATTTCCGCATAAATGTTCATTAGTTGGTGTATCATCATACCAACCAGTATCTCCTTTAGCATAGCTTTCCATAGGATGCCTTAATCCATGAAATGCATTTTCCCAATTACCCGTCCAAGTTCGTTCAAATTTCATTAAATAAACTCCTTTGCTATTTCATCAACAAAACCTTTTTCAATACCTTCATCTACATCATACCATACATCATCTTTTTTAATATCTTTATATTCTTCTTCTGTAATATTTGTATTAGAAACTACAATATCTTTTAATTTATCTAATTGCTTTTTATAAAAAGCTGCATAATTTGCAAACTGTCCTGCGGTTCCTGCGGTTTGAGTTGCTCCTTCGTGGAATAAAAATGAAGCATGAGGATATGCAATTCTTTTATCACAAGAGATAAAAATAAAAAATCCGCCACTATAAGCGTTGCCTATTGTAATTCCAATAATTGGAGTTTTACTCATTTTAATTGCATCTATAATCGTCAATGTATCATCAAGGCAGCCGCCACAAGAGTCAATATAAAGTTTAATAGGCTCTCTATCTCCAACGAGGATCTCATGACGATCATCATAACTATTCCAAAATCTGATATATCCATCAATAGAAGCTCCTACCCCAGGAACAATATCATGTAGATAAACTTCTCTATGAATAGAACCGTCTAAATTTACAATATCTTCAAAAGATTTTGTATCTTCTTTTACATTTTCTGCTACGCTATCTATTAATTCATCTAAATCAAATTGTTCTTCAAAATCAACCATATAATAAAATTCTCCTTGTTTTATTTTGTTATCCCTTTATTTTGGTTATAACCAAATTCATAGGATTTATATAGTTGAATATAATATTTTTCTTTTTCATTCAACTGCGCGGAAGGACATTCTTCTAAAATTTCAAAAGAAAAGTTCCATAATCCATCTTCAATCATTGCTTTATAAAGTTTATTAGATGCGGGGGTATCTATTCCCAATCCGCATTTGGCATGATCTTTCCATCTCCTAGCTAAATCTACTGCTTGACCTATATAGCACATATTATCTTTTTGATTTGTAATTTTATAAATACCACTTTTAACAGTAGTACCAATTACATTATTACATAAAGTTGTCATGGGTTTTTGGAAATAAGTAGACCATATAAGCATACTTAAAATTCTTGGATTATGTAATTGATTCTTCATTCGTTCAAGAATTTTAATATCATCTAAATCATTTTGATTAACTTGAACACAATAAAAAGATAATTTTTCTTTAATTTCTTTTTCTTTTAATTGTGCTTGAAGTGCGGCGGTGCGTGTTGCCTCAATCTGGGCTAATTCTTTTTCAATCTGTTCCTTCCGCGAGATTAAATTAGATTGAACTTTTGAATATGACTCTTTAAGTAATTCTTCATGTTGAGCATATTCATCTTCCGCCTTTTTATAATTTTCTTCTAATATAGCACAATAATTTTCAAATGCTCTATTAGATAATTTTTCTTTATTATTCAAAACTGCTTCTGTCTCTTGATGTATTTCTTGTAGTCTATTATTCGCATTTAATACATCATGATTCAGAAGTGTAAGATTATTTTGTGTTTCGCTTGTTTCTTGTTGTAAAGATCTTAATTCATCAGAAAGTTTTTTATTTTCTTGTTTTATTTGGTTATTTTTATTAAGTATATCATTATCTATCTTATTTATATTTTTTATTTTATACAAAGCAAAACAGCTTATAATCAAACTAATAATTATTAAAAATATAGATAAGATAAGCATATTTTCCTCTTTAGTAAAATAGGGAGAGAGTTTTTATTACTCTCTCCCTATAGTAGAAATTCTAAATAATTTCAATTACTCTGCTGCTGCAGCTGCCTTAGCTGCTGCGTCCTGAGCCAGAGCTGCCTCGTGGTCATAGTTCTTTCCAGCGTCGGTAAGCTTGATAAACTTAACATCCTGATACTTAACATTTCCTTCGTCGTCAGTAACTTCGATCTGAGCCGGAATTCTCTCTGCATAATTCTTGTTGCGGATAAGACCTGATGTTACAACACCATCAACAGATTTCTTCTCCATTCCAAGGGCTGCAGCGATATCAGCTGCGGTAACATTCTCGTCACCAATACTCTTAAGATAATCCAATACTACTTTACTCTTTTCACTTACTGCTACATTTGCCATAATAAATTTTCTCCTTTTTGATTAAATTTTTTATTTTATTTATTATATTTATATTATATCAAAAAATTTTTAACTTGTCAAGATTAATGTGGTATTTCAATCTCACTGTGTCTTTCTTCCAATAATGCTAATAGGGGAAACATATCTTCAAAAGACAAACTGGAGAATATATTTTCCATTTCTGACATATTTTTTGATATATTATCATTGTTCTGGCAGGCAATTTCTAATTGAATCATTTTGTCTGCGAGTTTTTTAAGTTGTTTTTTACTTTTCATATATATATTATATCAAAAATTTTTTAACTTGTCAAGACTTTTTTCAAGAATTTTTCATTTTTTCATAGTCTTCTTCATTGATGATCGGTATATTTAATCTTTTAGCATCGGCTGATTTTCCCGTGGTGCTATTCTTATCGTTGCAGATTAAGTAATCTGTTTTAGAAGATACAGATCCAGTTACTTTACCACCAAGAGATTCAATCTCTGCTTTAATTTCATCTCTTTTTTTACTTAACCGACCAGTAATTACAAAAGTTTTATCTTTGATTGCGGCGGCTGGTGATTCCTCATTCTGAACCTCTGGCTGACTAAAAGCAAGCATCGCCGCAATTTTATCAGCTTCAGTATAATCAAATTCTTTTAAAGAAGCATCTATTTCACTACCAATACCTTCAAATTCCCAAAAGTAAGTGTCATCTGTATCTACAAAATCTCTAAAATCTTGCCAACTTTCAAATTCTTTTGCTATTGTTTTTGCAACTGTTTGTCCAACAAGGGGGATTCCAATTGCACTAATAAATTTCTCCAAACTAACATTGGATCTGGATTGTTCGATTGCATTAAGCATTTTGTCGACAGAAGCTGTACCGAAACCAGATTTGCTAATCCAATCTGCTCTGTGAGATTGTAAATCATATAATTCGGAGATACTATCATTAATCCAACCCCAATCTATTAATTTCTCTATTGTTTTTCTTGAAAGTCCTTTAATATCAAGTCCTTTTTTTCCACAAAAATGGTCAATGCGTTGTGCTAATTTACCTTCACAATTATCATTAGTACAATAAAGAACATCGACACCTGTATCTGAAGTTCTTATTTCAGTTAAACCTCCGCAGATTGGACAGAGTATTCCGTAATCTCCACCTAAGCCTACGGTAACTCCGCCGGCCGCAATAATATCTCCATAATCTCTCTTATCTGCTCTTGTTATTTGAGGTATAATTTGATTAGATTTTATTACCCAAATTCTCTCTCCATTATAAGGGGTTCTACCAAGAGTCTCTTGCATAATGCTCATATTATGAAGACTTGCTCGTTCAACAGTAGAACCATCAATATCAATAGGTTCAAATACCGCAACAGGAGTAAGAACTCCATTTCTTGAAA
>Ga0265301_10005872_pt1 | contig 11929 bp, 11 predicted proteins | sample AusTroGonzalo_MG_2_FD_193488 | JGI IMG/M metagenome (GOLD analysis project Ga0265301, IMG submission 193488) | Bovine rumen microbial communities from tropical cattle in Woodstock, Queensland, Australia - Gonzalo_04 | ecosystem: Host-associated > Mammals > Digestive system > Stomach > Rumen ...
GAAGTGATAATTTAGGTCTGACCTATATTATCACTTGATAACCATGTCAAATTCAAGTAACAGATCAAAAGAATACGAAACGGTTCACCACATCACGAGCCGCATCGCCCACAAGGTTCGCTTTCTCCAGGAGGAGGCCGAGCGTAACGACATCATCGAGATGATCCGCCGCGCCGCCGACTTTACCGGCGTCAAGCTGCTCGGCTGGTGCATCATGATCAACCACTTTCACATCCTCGCCTTCCTGCCCACGCCGGTCGAGGTTGACGAGAAGGAGGTCCTGCGCCGCTATGGTGTTTTAAAAGGCGCAAAAGGCGCGGCCGCTCTTGAAGAGCAGTTGGCGAAGTTGCGTCTGGAAGGCGAGACTGGTTGCAAGGAGGCGGAGCATCTCCTCGATGTCCAGCGGAAGAGGATGTACAGCATTGGCGAGTTCGTCAAGATCGTCAAGCAGTGGTTCTCCGAAGAGTACAATCGCCGCAACAGCCACACCGGTACGTTGTGGGAGGGCGCCTACCATGATCGCGTGGTCGCCTACTGTCATAGAGACATAGCGGAGTGCCTTGGCTACATCCATCTCAATCCGATCCGTGCCGCTGCATGCGCCACGTTCGACGGCTATGCCTGGAGCAGCTACTCGGCGTTCAAGAAGGGCGATCCCGTCGCGATTGCCGGAATGCGGTTTGTCTATTCGCAGAAGACGGAGGATGAACGCGAGCTGACACTTGGCGAGATTGCAGAGATGCACGAGGAACTGCTTGCCAATCTGCTCGAGAAGTGGAAGCTAAAGCGAGCCGAGGAAATTGTTATCAAGCGGGCGGCGGGATATGAGCTGCCGGACGATCCGCTTACTAGCGAAGCCATCCTGAATCAGGCACGAGTCCATCTGGAAGAAGTTCGCAGGGCTTCAATGGATTTGAGAGCCCGAAGAGAAGGTGAAAAATCAGCTCGTCTGCAGCGCGGCAACCTGATGGATGAAATCAGGAATCTTCTGACGCTTCGTCCTGGCATTGACACAATCGCAATGGAACAGGCGCTTGGCGTTCCGCGCTCTAGCCTTTACAGGTATCTTCGAAAGATGAAAGCCCTCGGCATGGTGCGTCAGCGCGAGCATGGACTATGGGAAAGTCTCAAGTGATAATTTAGGTCTGACCTATATTCTCACTTGAAGATCTGATGTTCTCCACGGCAACTTCGAACACCTCTCAACCTCTCCACCTCTACACGGCTAAACACCCCTCTGCGTACTCTGCGTCTCTGCGCTAAAAACATAACCCTCCAACTACTGACCCCTTACCCCTGACTCCTGACCCCTAACCCACCACTCTCCAACTCCAACTCTGAACTCCAACTACTCACCCGCTCTACAGGCCACAGCGCCAACCAAGATATCGGCAACCTCTCCCTCCTCGGTCTAATGCTCTTTCGGATGGGGAGAAGAGTGGGTGAGTGGAGGAGTTGTGAGTGGGGGAGTTGAGCCGTGTAGAACATGTAGAAACGTGTAGAGAGTAGAGAGATGGGTAGCCGTGTAGAACGTGTAGAGCGTGTAGATAGGGAGCGGGGGAGAGCTGAAGAAGGCAATAGAGAGATTGGGATGTAGGTGGTGACAAACTTGGGCGTAATCATAAAGTTGCATTTTACAAATACGCCCTTGAGTAAAAGTGTCAGACCCCTCTGTAGAAGATATACTGTATATGATCAATGAATGAGGTCGAGAAACCGACAGGAAAGTCTCTACACGATCTGCACGTTCTACACGGCCATCAAACCCTCCACTCTCCAGCTCTAAACTCCTGACTCCTGCGTACTGACTACTGACCCCTAACCCACCACTCTCCAACTCCAACTCATCTCTCCAACTCCTGACTCCTGACCCCTAACTCACCACGTGCAGGGGTGATATCAACCACGAAATACACAGAATACCCCAGCGTAAATTGCCCTGTTGACTTCGCTGAAGATGAAATGGTAGAATATGCGCGTTGCTTAAAAAGCATCGTTCGTTGCTTTTTGGGCAACGGCTGGGAGCTGAAATGGTTCTTGATACGCTGATAGGGTCAAAAGGCAAGGTCGCATTGCTGAGTGCGTTGCTTGATGGTAAGCAGCGCAGGGTTCATATACGCGAACTTGCCCGCAATTCGGGCTTGAGCGCACCTAGCTTGATGCGCGAAGCCAAGTCATTGGTGAGGATAGGCCTCTTGCGGGAGGAGCGTGACGGAAACAGGGTGGACTACCTTGCCAATGTCGATTCTCCGCTATATGCGTCGCTGTCGGAACTGGTATGCAGAACTACTGGTCCCGAGTGTGCCTTGAGGGAGTCATTTGCTGAAAGTGACAATGATGTCGTGTTCATCTACGGATCTCGTGCCAAGGGGAATGAGCGAGCGGACAGTGACTATGATGTGTTTGTGATCGGCAGGGAGGGGTTGCGAAAGACTGCGGCGCGGGCTGGCGAGGTCGCAAATAGAATTGGCGTCGAGGTCAATCCGTATGTCATGGCGACAGAGGAGTTTAAACAGCGCATTGCGTCCGATGACCATTTCCTCAACGAAGTCATGGCGTCTCCGAAGATCTTCTTGAAGGGTGATGAAGATGAGCTTGCAAGATTGGCATAGGTTTGGCTGGCTAAAGCCGCATGAGACAAGTTTGCAGGAACTGGGCAATCTGCTTGCCATTGCAGACAGGGACATTGCAGATTCCGAGTGAATGGCGCCAGCGAGACTGAAGCGCGGGAACTGGTCGATTTTGCCAAGGAGCTGCGTGAGGAAGTCGTGGGCAGGCTAAAGGCGAGATATCCAAATTTGGGTGTTCCGATAGAGGACCCTCCAGAAGAATCTGGTCAGTAAAAGTGTCGGGTCCTTCTGCAGAAGTTCGACTGTATAATTGATGGATTAGTAACTTGAGGGTTGAGGCCTTGCTCCAAGACCGCGGCGGTTTTGCCGCGGTTTTTTGTTTGTCTAAAGCCTCATTTTCCGGCCTAAAAAATTTTTTACGATTTAAGGTTAGATTTAAGATTCGTTTGGTATAATGGTTGCGAACTCAACGACAAGGACATGTACTAAACGCGCTAAAAGGTTTAGCCGTGTAGAACATGTAGAACGGGTAGATTTATGGAAGAAAATCGAAAGATCTGCATAAGGCCGGTCCGCGACAGAAATGCCGCGGTAGGGTGTTCGTCCATGTGGACTGGCACCAGGGACCCTCGGGCTCCCATTGACAACTGACCTTTGGTTATCCTATAATGATCGTACCTAAATGTACCTAAATGAAATAGGACTGCCATAGATATGATTACTGTCCATTCGCGGAAACCTTTTCTCATGCTCGCGGCTTCGCTGGGGCTGACTGCGGCGTACGCCCTCGAAACCGAGCAGTTCGTCTATGAACCGTTGGATAACGGCGAGGTGAAAGTGTCCCGCCTCACCGATGTCGGCAAGGCCGCGGAGATGCTATCCATCCCCGAGATGCACAACGGCAACCCGGTGACCCGGATCGCAGGCTATGCGCTGAGCGGCGCGAAGTGCTACGGCATCACGATTCCGAATTCCGTGAGGCATATCTCAGACTATGCCTTTTACAACTGTCCGAATCTCATTTACCTTGAGATTCCGCCGTCGGTCACGAATGACATCCCGACCGCGCTCGTCTACGACTGTCCGAAGCTCGGCGAGGTCGCCTTCTGCCTCACGAACGAAACCTCCGCCGTGAAGATCGGCAACAAGTGCCTGAGTTATGTCCCTGCGCTCACGAACGTCGTGGTGCGCGGCAACGGCGCGATGACGCTCGGCGATTCCGCATTCTATGAACTTGCGTCCATCCAGGCGGCCACGCTCCAGGGCGTTGTGGAAATCGAGGGCGTGAACTCTACGGGCACTGGCGCGTTCAACGGCTGCGCGGATCTCGAGCAGGTGACGCTGATCGACTCGCCGCTTCGGAATATTGGCGATCGCGCTTTCCGGAACTGTGCCGCGCTCGCGTCGTTCGCGATTCCCAACACCGTTACGAACATCGGCAGCTACGCCTTCAGCGGTTGCGCGGCGCTCAAATCGGCGACGCTTCCCGAGGGGTTGCAGTCGATGGGGCTTCAAATCTTCTACAACTGCACGTCGCTCGGCGAGGCGACGTTGCCGGATTCGCTCCGCGAGACGAAAAGCGACTACGACTATTCCGAAGGCTATTTCGCGGGCTGCGCGTCTATGACGAATCTCGTGATCGGGAGCGGGATTCCCGTCGTGAAGAAGTTCCATTTGCCGTTCGATAGCACGAACGCTTTCACCGTGACGGTGAACGGCTCGGGCGCGACCGTGATCGACTGCAAAGCCTTCATGAACACGAAAGCGGGGAGCGTCGTCCTGAACGGCGTCGTGAGCATCGAGGGGACCTCGTCGAGCGGCGAGGGCGCGTTCCGCGACTGCACGTCGCTCACGGAGGTCGTCTTCGGCAACGGACTCTCCGAGATCGGCGGTCAGGCCTTTAGGGGATGCAGCGCACTCAAGTCGGTCGCGCTCCCGAATACCGTCACCAACCTCGGGTCCTCCGCGTTCAGCGGCTGCGCGTCGCTGATGACGGCGACCCTGAACGAGGGGCTTTGTACCATCGGCTCCTACGCCTTCTACAACTGCACGTCGCTGACGGAGATGACGCTCCCTGATTCGCTCGTCACCACCGGCAAGGATATCGACCATTATGGCATTTTCACCGGCTGCACGTCTATGACGAATCTCGTGATCGGGAGCGGAGTCGCCGAAGTGACGCGGTTCTTCGCGCCGATCGATAGCACGAATGCTTTCTCCGTAACGGTGAACGGATCGGGCGCGACCGTGATCGACTGCACCGCCTTCATGAACACGAAGGCGGGGAGCGTCGTCCTGAACGGCGTCGCGAGCATCGAGGGGACGTCGTCCAGCGGCGAGGGCTCGTTTTTGGGCTGCTCGTCGCTGACCAACATCGTCCTCGGCGCGGGACTCGCCGAGGTCGGCGGCAGGGCGTTCTACAACTGCTCGGCGCTCGGGGAGATCGTCCTGCCGGAGAGTGTCGAGACAATCGGCAACAACTCTTTCCAGGACACCACGTCGCTCACGAACATCGTCTTCCAGGGCAAGACGGCGCCCGACCTCGGCGCTTGGGCTTTTAGCGGCACCTCCGCAGGACTCGTCCTCACGGTGCCTTTCGACGGCACGGGCTACGGCGGCGAGGCCGGCGCGGCTGGCTACTGGGCGAACGCCGCAGAGAAGGTTCAATTCTCCGGCGGCGCGGAGAGCGGATATGGCGCATGGGCCGTCTCGGCCGGACTCGCCGGGAAGGGGACTGCGGCCATGATGGGCGGATACGGGCTGGACGACAAGGTTGCGAACGCCTTCATATACGCCTTTGGCGACGCGGCGACGAATGCGCCGCTGATGACGATTTCCTTCGACGCGAACGGCAAGCCCGTCGTTACGACGCCGCCGCTTGTCCGCACGGAAGGCGTGACCTTGAAGCTGCTTTCCTCCGTCGATCTCGGTGATTGGACGTCCGCCGGGGAGTCCGAGATCATTTCCGATCCAGGTGGCAACGTCGTTGCCTTCCCGTCCGAGACGTCGAGCCGCAAGTTCTACAAACTCGTGGCAGAGTAGCCTGGAAATCTTGAAGAACAGAGAGCGCGGTATATGGAGGAAATCCAGAAGCTGGAGGGCTTGCTGGCGTATGCCGTCGCGCACGGCGACAAAGCCGAGGAGGAGCGTATCCGCGCCGAACTGGTGCGGAAAGTGGAGGCGTTGTAAAAGATGATGCGTCTTGCGAGAGTTCTGACGGACAGGAGGCCGAGTAAATGAGCAGAACGCTGACAGACTTTTCGCAGCTGTCCAAGGGGATGTTCAGGAAGAGCGAACCCATGGCCGACATCCGCATCCCGATCTCGAAAACGCCGTCCGACTACCGCTCGGCGCTGAACACCGCAACATCAATCGCCAATATGTGCTTCTGAACATGAAGTCCAGCGCAAATATCCTCCTGAAGGCAGCTCTGATCGCCGTGGTCGCGGCTGCGGGGATGTGTCTGCATGCGGATGATCTGGTCTACACGACGAACTGCTACGAGGTCGTGGCGGGCGATGTTCCGCACATCCGCTGCACAGAGGACGACGCGCTCGACTTTACAGTCCAGAGCTTCGGAACCAACGGATGGCGCATAGTGGCCGCCACTGCGGGCGGCTGGTGCGATGTCGAGATAGGCGTTGTGGGGGCTCTTCTTCGACATGCATACACGACGAACAAGAGCACGGTGACGGGAACAGGAGAAGTCTTCAGGTTCATGTTCAGGTCATGGGGTTGGGATGCCTGCGAAGACCACTACGTGAGGAGCATGGGGTGGATGACGCTTGCCGTCGTTGGCGACAATCTGACCATCCTCGCGGGGGAGTTCACGACCCAGTCCGGCGTGTCCCTCGTCGGAAGAGGCGATCCGACAGTGCCCGACCTGCCGACGGAGGGTGTAATCTGGAAGTGCGACTTCAACGGATGTCCCGAATATGGCATGATAACAAACGATGTGGATATCGGGCGACATGCCTCATGGATGAGTTCCCGCTCGTGCGCGGAATTCTGCCCCGACCCGTTCTGGGGGCGTGCTTGTGCAGACGTCGGCATGGTCCAAGGCGACCGTCTGTCGTTTTTCGTAAACGAAAAGTCGGACGGAAACGCAGTCGTGCCAGTCGTTCCCGCGAAGTGGGAGGTGCTGTCCTCCTCGTTCGCGTTCAACCAGCTCACTCCTTGCGAACCTGAAGAGCCGCTGTATGCCGACGAGACTAAATTTCCGACGCACAGGTTGCTCTATGTAATGGGAAGCGTGGCGAACATCGACGACAAGTTCGCTCTGCGGTACTGCGGTGTGTACGATGAATGGTATGAGGACATAGTGGACAGTCGTTGGGAGCTCAACGCCGGATTTCCCGAGTCCGCCAGCGGAGAGTTGACAACGCGAACCGTCGTACTTGTTTCGTCGGACGCTTTGAGGCCGCTCCCGGACGCCACCAACCGCTGGACGTCGGTAGAGATCGAGTCCATAAACGACGGCTCTCCCCTGGGACTTGCGTACAGAATATACATCGACGGCATCCTTGCATGTAGCGCGGAGGATGGATCAACCGTGTTTAGGGCGCGGCCGGAGGCAGCGTCTAACAGGAACGGCGTCGCCGCCCTGTGCTTTGGCGGGAGCCTGGGCTTGGACGACATAGCATTCCGGCGCAAGACGATTGAACCGCTGGCGGGCGTTAGCATTGAGCCCGCTGTCCAGTTTACGGATGACGAGCTCTCGAACCTCGCCGGGATAATCGGGCTCGACCGCCTGCGCGGGGTGGACAGCGTCACGCTTAGTGAATGGGACGCTCAGTCCGTCGGCGCGCCGAAGTTGTGCGTTCAGCTCGGATTGTCGCCGTTTGCCATGAATACAAGTGGCACGCAACTCCAACTCGGCTTCAAGAACCCCACGGTTGTGGCGGCGGGGATCGATCCTGTTGCCCACACTGTCACGGGGCGTGTCGTCCCAGCGGCTGGAACGCGTATAGTGCAACCACCTATGCCATATATGTTCGGTATCAAGCATTACTTGGACTTTGGAACGCCATACGCGCACGCCGAGGATTATGGCGGCTCAATTTACCAGAACCACGACGGGTGGCGGCTCGACATATCGGATTACGCCGCCTCGAACGGCGTGTTCAGGATTACCTACGATCCAAAGTTCGCGGATGATGGTTCGGCGTTCTTCTCGCTCTCGATCAAGGACTTCCGTTACTGATCCTTCGCCGGGTTTGCCGCCGTTTTCCAATGGACGGCGAATGTAGTTTTATGGTACTATATCTTTGCTCTCCGGAATTGAACTCCGTGGCGACGGAGGTACGAACGGGAGTCTTGAAAGCCGTGGGTTGAAACTGACCTAGTCCTGCTGAGAACGGATCGAAAAGCCTGAAGGGTGGGCGGACGGTCCGGGAGGGGGCGATGACGTCGGGAACCACGGCTGCCGATTTGGAACGCGAGGAGGAGGCTTCCTCCGCGGGCGACGCCGCCAAGTTCAACAAGCAGCACGGTGGGTTGACTATCACCGTCAGCAAGAACTTCCACGACAGGTTTCTTATAATCGATGACAAAACCTTATATCTCATTGGTGCATCGCTGAAAGACCTTGGCGGAAAGTGTTTCGCGTTCACGAAGCTGGACTCTGCCGAAATCCCGTTACTGAAAGCGAGAGTGTGAAGGCTGGTACAAAAGGAATGACAGAAATGAGAATAATGGCGACATCAGATTTGCACGGTAATCTTGAAGGTCTCGATCCCAAGGGCGCAGATGTGGTTGTCCTTGCTGGCGACATTGCCCCGTTGCGTGGCCGCGGCGTATGGCACATCAACGACCAGAAGAAGTGGATCAACAAACGCTTCCGCGAATGGACGTCATCGTACCCTGACATACAGTTTGTGGTGGTTCCCGGCAATCATGATTTCTATCCCATCGCTCATATTCTTTTCAAGGGTGTGGGCATCGACTGGGGTTTTGACTTTTCGCCTAACGTTCATTTCCTCGGCGATGCAGGAACAGAAGTCGATGGTGTGAAGTTCTATGGAACACCATGGGTGCCTATCATCTCCTATTCGTGGGCGTTTGAAGGTGAACATGATACGCTTGTTAAATGGTTCTCGAAGATTCCGTCTGGGATAGATGTTCTCGTCACACATTCGCCGCCGCGTATTCCCGACAGCGATGTCGACCGTTCGCTCCAGACGGACTCGGAGCATTTCGGATCGTCCGAGCTGGCAGCGGCAATCAGGAAGAAACGGCCACGATTCGTTTTCTGCGGTCACATCCACACAGGGCAACATGGCGGCGTGGATTTCGGGACGAGCCGCATCTACAACGTCTCTCGTCTCGACGAACGCTACGAGATTGCCTACGAACCGACATGGGTTGATGTATGATGTGGCATCAGCTAGTGCCTGTTAGGTTGGCTTGAAGCGGTTTAACATGTAATGAGGAAGCGGGGAGAGTGATCGAGCGCCGCGTGGAACGGGGTATCCCCCGAACGAAGTGAGCCGCCGAAGGCGGTCGCTAGAGGGGTGCGAAGTCGAGGGCACTCTCCACGCGACGAACTCGACCAGAGGTGCCAAGCGTGGCTTTGTTTTGGGCCGAAGCCGGTATCCCCCGAAGCGAACTGCAAATAGGCGAACGTAGACTGGTGGGCACTTCCCTTTCAGTGTTGTTTTTGATATACTTTCCTTGGTTCAAAAAAGGTTAACAAGTTAATTGTTTTTGAAACGGAGGAAGTCTATGAGGATCAATCGGCAGACGTATGTCGAGAAGCTTGTTAAGCACAAACACAACGGATTGGTAAAGGTCATTACTGGACTTCGCCGTTGCGGCAAGAGTTATCTGCTGTTCAATTTGTTCAAGCGACATTTGCTTTCCAATGGAGTCAAGGCGGATCATATCGTAGAGATCGCGCTTGATGATGATTCGTTCGAGCGCCTAAGGGATCCTCGTGAATTGTCGGCGTATATAAGGAAGCGTATCGGGCGGCGTCGTGGCAAGACTTATGTACTGATCGACGAAATACAGATGTGCGAGGAGCTTCCGTCGTCTGTTCCAGGTTCGAAGGCGACTATCTCTTTTTACGATGTGTTGAACGGGCTTATGAAGCTGCCGGGAATTGACATATATGTAACAGGATCGAACTCCCAGATGCTTTCGAAGGACGTTGCCACGAATTTTCGCGACAGGGGTTTTGAAATCCGCCTTCACCCACTTTCGTTTGCCGAATACGTCGAGGCGACAGGAAAGGATGCGCCGACGGCGTTCGAAGATTACATCATGTGGGGAGGCCTGCCGCTTGCGGTTCTCGAAAAGGACGATGACGAAAGGTCTCGGTATCTCAAGGGGCTCTTCGAGCGGGTGTACATCAAGGACATCTGCGAACGACATGGGATTCAGGATGACTACGTTCTGAACAATGTCGTCGACGCTGTTTCGTCAAGCGTCGGAAGTTTGACCAATCCGCACAAGCTTGTCAACACGCTTCGATCGGTGCTCAACGTAAAAACGAACGACCATGTGCTCAATGGCTATCTGGGCTATCTTTGCGACGCCTTTCTCTTTTCGAAGGTTCTCCGGTATGACGTGAAGGGGAAAAGCTATTTTGACACGCCCCACAAGTATTTTGCCGAAGACGTCGGGTTGCGGAATGCCAGACTGAATTTCCGGCAGGTCGAAGGGGATCATCTGATGGAGAACGTGATATACAACGAATTGGTTGTCAGGGGGTACAATGTTGACGTTGGTGTTGTGCCAATAGCGTCCAGAGTCGAGGGAAAACAGTCTATACGGCAGCATGAAATCGATTTTGTAGTCAACCTTGGCTCAAAGAAACTGTACATCCAAAGTGCGCTTTCTGTAGAATCCGCCGAGAAGCTTGAACAGGAGACGTTGTCGTTGAGAAAGAGCGGCGATTTCTTCAGGAAGATTGTGGTGGTTGGCGGAATGAAGAGGTTGACGCGAGATGAATCAGGGATAGAGTATGTGGGGGTAATTCCTTTTCTTTTGGACAGAACAATATTGAATTAAGAGGCACGGGTGGCGATGCCAGAGAGAGACGATCCGCCTTCGCCGAGGCTTCGGCCTACGCTAAAGCTCCGGCACGACAAGTCGGCGGGTCAAGCGCGTTGCTTGAATACGCCGTCATGCATGATGACGAAGCCGAGGCCGAGCGCCTCCGTGCCGAGTTGGCGAAATTGGTGGAGAAGGTGTAGCGAGGTGGGCTTGCCGCGCTGCCGGAGGGGTGCGGCCGCTTGCCCTTGGGGGTCGGTGTGTATGCTGCGGGGGGACATACCCCACATGTTCGGGTTAAGGGACCTTGATTCTTGAAAAGAGCCATTGGCCGTCTGTCTTTTCAAGATGTGAAAGGAACTTCTCAGACTTCGGCACGTACCTTGGCCACGCCGCCTCGGTCCCGGAATAGTCAATCCACCCCTCGACTCGGGCTTCTTGTCCGTCGATGGTGATTTCAAGTTCGCGGAACTCGACGGCAATCTTCGTCGCGCCGGATCGAAAAGCCAGCAAACCACTGGCGATGTCATCGCGGGAATAGGTCGTCTTGAGACCATGACCAAGGTCGATGATGGCACACCCGTCCTTGAAATGGCGTGCGAGCGACTGGGCTTTCACTGCGCATTCCATCACAGGTTCGCCGGGCATCTTCGTCGCAAGCCGCTCGATGTCTGCGAACACGCGCCTGATCTGCGCCGTCTCGCTGTGCGTGAACAGCCACAGCGCCACCGCCGCCGCAAGGAGGACGGCGTAGACGATTGCCCTGCGCAGCGTCATGGGCGGTCCTCCCCTGTCGGCATCTTGCCGCCGAAGAGGAACACGTTGTGGGCTCCCCGCTTCACGAGTTTGTACGACGTCATGGCATCATCCTTTTCTCACGACTGAACATTATACCATTTTCAAAACAGTATGGGCCCCTTGGAACTCCGCCGCAAATTACCACCAATATCATAGCTTCTACAGAAGGGTCCTATTGAGGCTTTTCTAAATTTAAATTGGCTACACACTGTATAGCCTTTTCCATGTAGAAGCTTTAGATGCCATTTTGGCATTTCAAGTTTTTATCGGAATCCATCAGACAAATTTGAGGTCACAATTTGTTACCTTGAACGGAGGGTAGAAAATTGGAAGTCACAAAATGTGACATCCAATTTGGCTGAAAGCTTCTACACAAGGGTCTGTTTGCGGTCGAAAATTTCGGCCGCAAAACATGCGGGTCTCAACAGACCCCTTGTGAGGTGAATTGCAACCGAAGTGGGTCAGCAGGAAGTCTTTAATGTAGCGAGGCCATACGTGAATCGTAAGCATATGCGGTTTCTCCGTTGAGTGACTGTCTGTGGATTGAGTTGATGGTGTCCTCGAGG
>Ga0265301_10005874_pt1 | contig 11924 bp, 7 predicted proteins | sample AusTroGonzalo_MG_2_FD_193488 | JGI IMG/M metagenome (GOLD analysis project Ga0265301, IMG submission 193488) | Bovine rumen microbial communities from tropical cattle in Woodstock, Queensland, Australia - Gonzalo_04 | ecosystem: Host-associated > Mammals > Digestive system > Stomach > Rumen ...
TGGATGATAATGTTGGCCCCGGTTTGTACAACGGTAATAACACGCGAATTATGGTAACGGCCAAGATTGGGAAACACACCGTCGAATACTTTGACACGATCGAAGAATTGCCGATCGTGCGTTTCCACAAATATCAGAAACTTTTGTTGATTGATGCCGGCATTGGTTCCGACATCGCCGCGTTCGATCAGCGCATCGAACGTGTGCGCCGTTTCCTTGCGGCCGCAAAGCCGGACAACGCACAACAGGAACTGGAAAACTTGCGCCAATGCGTATATATGATTCAGAACGGCATCAGCCCGCAACACCGGGCGTTTGCCGTGTTGGTCACGAAGATTGACGGCCAAGAATGCAACGATCTTTCCGATGACGCGTTGAACGCGATAACGGAGAGGTTGAAAGACGCACCCGTGAAAGATGTGGCCGCCCAATTGGAAGCGGCCAAAAAAAAAATTGACGCGGAACTGATGGTGTATTTCCCGGCTTTGTTCAACGATTCGGATGTCAAAGAATATTACGATTTGTTGCGCAAGCGGACGTTGGAAATCTTACGCGGCATCGTTGACGGGAAAGAGAACCCCGTAACTGATGTGGTTGAAAAACTGACAACGGCGTTGGTAACGTATTCCAACCCGAAAGTATTTACCGGATCGAACGGTTTGGAAATTCAGTTCGATCGCCAATTTGAAAATCTGTGTTTGGTCCTGTCGGAACAATTGCACGTCGAACCAAAGAAATATTCCGTACTGGAATTCTACAACGCGTTCGATTTCGTCAAGGAACGGCAAAGACAGATGGAGCAAGCCCACAAACGGGGCAAGAATTGACGCGAACGGGCCGGGACGTATAATTTACCGGCCCGACACTATAAGACGAAAATACGGGACTTTTTAACAAAATAAGATATGGACAACCCAATCAAATATTCCGATCTAATCATTGACGATGGCGCAATACAATCGTTGATGGATTCGTTGGACGCACTGTTGGCCAAGTATCTTGAAACGAAACAAAAGATGCAAGCGGCCGCCGGCGATTTGGCGTCCAAGATGCAAAATTTGTCCGGTGCAACAGATGAACAACGGCAATCCATTACGTTGTTGACTGCCGAATCGGACAAACTGGCAAAGGCATACGAACAAACCAACGTGGCGGAACGCGAAACTTTCCGCCGCCGTCAAGAAGTTATCCAAGCCGTCAAGGAAGAACAGACCGTTGATAAACTGTTGGTCCAAATCAATAATTCCGTTGAGGGGTCCTACAATCGTTTGTCGGCGCAATATCGTCTAAACAAAATTCGTTTGAACGAAATGTCTGCCGAACAACGGCGCACGGCCGGAGTTGGCAAGGAGTTGGAACAGGAAACCCGCGCGATCTACGAAGAAATGTCCCGGTTGCAAAAGGCAACGGGCAAATATACTTTGGAGGTTGGCCACTATCAGAACGCGTTGATGGGATTGCCCGGTCCGCTTAATCAAGTTGTGCGCGGTTTCTCCAATATGCGCACGGGTCTTGGCGCGATTTCGAATTCCAGTTTGCCGCTTGCGCAAAAGGCGATGCTGGGTTTCGGCGTCGTGATGACGGGAACAATCGGAATTCTGATGACGTTCGTTCGTTCGTTGACCGGATCGGCAAAGGCCATCCGGGAATTCGAACAGGCAAATGTCAACCTGTCAACCATTCTTGGCGTAAACATCAAGGATATGCAACGGTTGACGGATTCGGCGTTGCAATTGGGCCGAACGACCGAATACACTGCCCGTCAAGTTACTTCGTTACAAACCGAATTGGCGAAATTGGGCTTTGGCGAAAGCGCAATTCTCAATATGCAAGAATCCATCTTGCGGTTTGCAACGGCCGTTGGCGCGAATCTTGCCGACGCGGCGCAAGTGGCCGGCTCAACGTTGCGGGCGTTCAACCTAACAAGCGAACAGACGGAAGATGTGTTGGGAACGTTGGCGGTTGCGACGAACAAATCCGCTTTGAATTTCAAAAAGATTCAAGATTCCATCGGCACGGTGTTCCCGGTTGCCAACGCGTTCGGTCTGTCCGTCAAAGACGTAACGGCATTGCTTGGATCGTTGGCCAATGCCGGATTCGATGCGTCAAGCGCGGCCACGGCAACCCGTAATATCATTTTGAAATTGGCCGACGCCAACGGCAAGTTGGCAAAGGCGATGGGCGGACCGGCCCGGACGTTCGATGAAATCTTCGATGGTCTGATCAAGTTGCGTGATTCGGGGTTGGAGTTGAGCGAAGCACTGGAATTGACGGACCGCCGTTCTGTTGCGGCGTTTTCCGCGTTCCTGTCCGGTGCTGAATCCGCAAAGGAGTTGCGCGGCGAACTGGAAAATGTTTCCGGTGAACTTGAACGCATACAACGCGATCGCTTGGATACCGTTGAGGGATCAACCAAACTGTTGAAATCCGCGTGGGAGGGCTTGACGTTGGCGTTCCGGGATTCGCAAGGCGTGATCAAGAATTTGATTGATGATCTTGCCGATTTGCTCAACGCGGTTACGGACCTTATCGCACCGGGCGAAAAGGAAATCAGCGAACACGCCAAATGGACGTTCGATCAGTTGAAAGATGAATACGTCCGTTATGGCGCGGCGGCGGCTGAATCCTTGCGTCAGCAATATGAAAAGCAAAATTCGGAATGGGTTGAAACGACAAAGGAGCGAAACAAAAACTTTTTCACGCGTCTGTTTGGCGGGAAATCCAATCAGCAAGACGCCGAACGTGCGTTGCAAGGATATAAGAACGGCGTTGAACAATTCAACGAATTCGTTACCAACTTGAACGAAGAACGCGCCCGGGCGGCCCAACAGGCCGCCGACGATGCGGCCCGGAAACAGGAAGAATTGACCAAAGAACAGAAAAAGGCGATAGAAGCGGCCAAGAAACAACGATTGGCCGATTTGCGCGCCGTGGTCGAATCCATCAACTTGGAAATATCCACGACGGAAGCCGGAACGGAAAAGATGTTGCAATTGCGGTTGGATAAGATTGATGCCGAACGCCGCGTTGAACTGGAACAAAACAAACAAAAGGTTGCGTCCGAACGTCAGACGGAAGCGGCCATCAACGCCAAATATGACAAACAAAAGTTGGACGCCGAAAAGCAATTCAACAATGAGGTTTCCAAACTGGCTGTTCAACGTCTGCAAGCCGAACAACAGGCCATACAACTGGAAATCGCCATCACGGAAGATGGTACGGACCGGATGTTGGAATTGCGCTTGCAGAACATCGAAAAGCAACGCGAAATTGAAATTGAGCAAAACAAACAGAAAGACGAAAAGTTGCGCCAAGACGAACAGGCGATCAACGCCAAGTACGATGCGTTGAGGTTGCGCGAAACGGCCGATTTCAATAACAAGATAGCACAACGGGATTTGGCCGCGTTGCAAGACTTACAACAGGCCGAATTCGATCAGTTGGACCGCAACGAACGTCAGAAAACCATCTTCCGGTTGGAACAGGAAAAGGCCCGTTTGTTGGCTATTCTTGAACTGAACAAGACGGCATCCAAGAAGATGACGCAACAAGAAATTGATGCCATCAAGGAAACGATCAAGGCCATCGAAAAGGAGCGAAGCCGTATCGGATACAACAATCTTTACGAATTACTTGGAATTGGGTTGGATTCGGACCAACAGGACGCGTTGAACACGGCCATTGATTCGGTAAAGGACGCCATCGGTTCGATCGCCGATTCTTGGAAAGATGCCGCCGATGCGGCCGTCAATGCGGCCAACGCACAAGTGGATGCTGCGCAACGCGCTTTGGATGCTGAAATCGAAGCCCGGAACGCCGGATATGCCAACAGTGTATCAATGGCACAAAAGGAACTGGACTTGGCCCGCAAGAATCAAGATGCCGCGTTGAAAGAAAAGCAAAAAGCCGAACGGGCGCAATTGCTTATTGATTCCGTAACGCAAGCCAGTTCGTTGGTCACGGCATCCGCAAACATTTGGTCCGCGTTCAGTAAGGCCGGCGTGTTTGGCCCGGCATTGGCCATCGCGGCCATTGCGACGATGTGGGGATCGTTTGCGGGCGCAAAGATCAAGGCGTTGCAAGTTGCCGGACAGACCGAAAAATATGGCGATGGAACTGTCGAACTGTTGCAAGGCGGAAGCCACGCAAGCGGCCACGACATTGATCTTGGAACGAAGCCGGACGGGACGCGCCGTCGCGCGGAGGGCGGCGAATACTTTGCCGTCATCAACAAACGGAATTCGCGCCGTTATCGCAACGTGATCCCCGACGTCATCCAATCGTTCAACAACGGCACGTTTGCAGACCGTTATCAGCGCGCGAACGCGGCGATGGCGGGATATGCCGTCGGGATGATTGGCGGCGGAAATACGGATATTTCCGGGCTTGAAAAGGATGTTTCCGCCATTCGCAAACAAGGCGATGAAACGCGGTTTGTTGACGGCAACGGAAACACGATAATTAAATACAAAAATTTAACCCGCAAAATCAAATCGTAATGAACCCGATATACAAATTCATATTCGATGACGATGGAACTGATCTTGCCGTGTTCCCGACGTATGGGAGCAACAACGCAATGTCTTTCGAAAAGGAGGGCGGGCAAGAATTCTTCCGGCGCAAGTTATCCGGCCAACTGAAATTCACGGGGCCGGATTACGCCTATATTGTCGCGCAAGCATTCGACCACGAATTCAAAATGCAGATGCAAATTTCGTATGATCGTGGCCAAACGTGGACGCCGTATTGGAAAGGAAAGTTTTACAAAACCGATTGCGAATTCAACGACGATGACAAGGTTGTGACCGTTACGCCGACAACGGATGACGATTACAACGCCGTCATCGTCGGGTTGGAAAAAGAATTCGATTTAATCAGTCTTGCCCCGGAAATCGTGCCTGTCAAGATGGACAAACGGCCAATGATCCAAGTGTACATTCCGGGTCAATCTTCGATTGGCTGTTTCCTTTCCGGTATGTGGTGGGAACAGGAATGCACGCCGGAATCTAATGAAAGCGCATTGGTAAATGATTTCTTTTTTGCATTGGCCGATTCTGAACGCGTTATTGATGTATCGCAGACTGGAGCGCCGACGATACCCGTATCTTTTTCCGGGACAAAGCCGGGAACGGAATCAGACACGCAAGATTTCGTGACCGGTGCGTATAAGTTCCATTTTGAGAGAATTGTACAGAGTGGCGGAAGCGCAAACTATTGGCAGATCATTCGTGTTTCTGACAATCAAGTGATGTGGCAGTATGCCCAAACGAATGTCCCGGCCCCGTCCGCGCCGCCTTTGTCTATTACCCTGCAACCCGTTAGCGGTTCCGGCGCAACTGGAACTGTTGATCTGTACATTCACGACATCAACGTTTATTCGCGTTATGTGTGCGACGTTGATAGCATTGCCGGCGTTCAAACAAACGAATTGCCGGCTAATGACATTGTGGAAAACAACCGCAATTATTCGCGCGTCATCGGATATGTGTTCCCGGACACAATTTTCTTTTCTTCGCGCACGACATCAACGCCGACGGAATGGGGATTGTATCAGCCCGGCGAATATTATGAAAAACCGTACATACCGGGGATTAGTGATTTCTTTCCAATTGCCCGTAATTCTTGGGGCGCGGTTTCTGTGTGGTTCTCATTTTATGCGTTTGATTGGTCGATCGAACAGGAAGCCCGCGCCGAATTCACGTTGCGTGACGCATATCCGATTGCGTCCGTTATTTCGGTCCTGTTGGGCCAAATTGCGCCCGACATCACGCACGAAGATTCGACGAATTATTCCCGGTTCCTGTATGCCGAAAACGATCCGTTGACTGGCGTTTCGCATCACTTGTTCATCACGCCGAAATCCAATTTGGTCAACGCCGGTTATGATCAGCCCGCGCAAAAAGCCCCGATCAAGTTGGCGGACGTGTTGAATATGTTGCGTGATTGCTACCGGTGTTACTGGTTCATTGACGAAGAAAAGCGGTTCCGGATCGAACACGTTGAATTCTTCCGCCGTGGCGGTTCGTATTCCTATTTGCCGTCCGTCGGAATTGATTTGACGGCGATGCTGAACCCGCGCAACGGGAAACCGTGGTCGTTTGACACGACCAAATACAAATTCGAAAAACCGGCAATGGCGTCGCGCTATCAGTTCGGTTGGATGGATGGCGTAACAAAGCAATTCGATGGTTCGCCGATTGATATTCTTTCCGGATATGTTGATCCGAACAAGATTGAACAAATTTCCGTTGGGAATTTCACATCTGATGTTGATTACATTTTATTGAATCCGTCGGCGGTTTCGAAAGATGGTTTCGCGTTGTTGTGTGGCGTAAGAATATTATTGGAGAATACAGTCGAAACAACGCCGGGTTCGACATATAGAAATTATATTTATTCAGACTTTTTTGCTGGCGAAAAAGTAAAAGTGTCGGCAACAAATATGGATGCGTTTGCAAGTGGCGGCGCAACGATTTATGATGATACCGGCGCGAGTATTGGCTATCTCCAAAGCACAACACTTGAAATAACGTTGCCAAGAAATACGCAATACCTTTATTTGGGAAAAGGCGGTTCAAATGTGTTGTCTGTCAAGAACGTTAAACTATCAATATTGCGCGGTTCAAAATATGAAATACCGTATGTCAATATGAATGGCGCAATTCTTCAAAATGGGCCACTTTCGTTTGCGTATTTGCAAATCTATTACAATTGGGATATGCCGGCGAAGCGATACGAAATTGATGGCGTTGCATATCAAGCAACGGGCGTCAAGAAATTGAAAACGCAGTCTATTACGTTCCCGTGCTACAACGATCCCGATATGCAAAAATTGGTTACTACGTTGATAGGCAATGGAATGTTAGAAAAATTATCGTTAAATTTGTGCAGTCGGTTTGCTGACGCGACATTGAGATATGACACCGAATAACAATTTATCCGTATTGCCGTGGTACGAATCCATTGAGCAACAGAACGCCCGGAAATGGTGGACTTTCGGGCGCATATATCCGCTATTCACGCCGGCGATGTTCCTTTTGCCGTTCCAAATTATCCGGGAACACAGGAATACAACCACGATTTCTGATTTCAAGGTTTACACGAAAGATGGCGTTTTGGTTGGGACGTTCACGCAACAGATCAACGAAGCCGGAATTTATTTCAAGCAATTTGCAACGTTAGGATATGACGTGATCGTGTTTCCGGGCCTGTTGCCGGTGTTCACGCAATTCGCAGATGGCCAATATTACGCCCGGATTTCAGACGGAACGCAAACGTGGTATTCTGACGTGTTCACGGTTGTAAATGACATCGCGCCGTATCTGAAAATCGAATGGTGGGATGACGCGGATTTCGTGATGGACGCGGGGCGAATCGTCTATACCGATCCGGCGTTCAAGAACGTGGCATATCTGCAAGCGGAAATCGCAAAACCGGAATATGTCTTTGAAGAAGATGTCGAACAACGGGACGGGTATTTATTCCCGGTCAAGATGATTTCCGAAAAGAAATACAAATTCAGTTTCTTGGCGTCTGAATATATGTTGGACGTTATGCGATTTATCCGTATGGCGGACCACGTTAAGATCACGAACGGCGGCCAAGTATATTTCCCCGATTCATTCCTGTTGACGCCCGAATGGGAAAGTAACGGGGATGTCGCGGCGGTTTCGGCCGAATTCGAAACGAATACGGTTGCGAAGAAACTTTCTTTGGCATATCTGCGTGAACAACAACGCGGCGATTTCAATAGTGATTTCAACGACGATTTTAACAACCAATAATATGGGACAATATGAAATTTTGAAAGCGGCGATCGAAGCCGTTATCAAGGAGAACGGGAGCAACGCAATAACTGGCGAAATCTTGCAGTCAGTTTTGTTGTCAATGATCAATTCTCTTGGCGCGGGTTATCAATTTGTTGGTGTTGCTACGTTGACCACAAACCCCGGTACGCCGGACCAAAAGGTGTTTTACATCGCATCAACTGCGGGGACATACGTCAACTTCGACGGCATCGTGGTCAACCCCGGCGAGGTCGCAATAATCAAGGGAAGCGGGACAAGTTGGAGCAAGGAAATAACCGGAGCCGCGTCAGCAAATAAAGTTGCAGAACAAGAAATTGCAATTTCGAAGCGCGACAATGTTGTTTTCGATATTGCAAAAAGCACATTCGACGTGTCACAATTCGGGTTTATTGAAGATATAATTATCATAAACGGTGACCCCAAAGCGGACTATTCACTTTTTCAAGTCTCGCCGACCCGCGCATCCATCAAGAAAGGCGGGGTTATTATTGCGGACAATTCTACCATAACGGACACCGGGAACAACTGGCATCTCATAAAAGGGCAGAACGATGCAACGGAGATTATCTATATTAAATTCAACCCGGCGAATCTTTCCGCGCTGATTGGCACAGGCACACAAACGGCCGTAATACGAAGCGAGAAAGTAGTCGACGCGGTGCCTATGGAACCGGAACGAGCGAGGGCGAACGCCGCGCGCTTGTTTTCCAACTTGGAGAACTTTGGAGAATCCAAAAACGCGCTGGCTCTCCTAATCGACGAAATTTACATTGACGGGTACACGGCCGCCGACGGGTTGCAGATTCGTTTGGCCAAATATGCAAACGGGCGATTCGACTTCCGCATCCAAATAGGCAGTGATAAGATTTTCACAATTGACACCGATGCGCCGAAAGCCGCCTACTTGCTCTATAACGGTGACAAATATTGTTTCCTGCGTTTTAACACGGCTATCATCCAGTCGATGAACGTTGCGCTGTCCGTCAATTCGTCGTTCTACTTTGCCGACGTGGTATTCAACCGCGACGCGCACCCATTCGCCTATACACTTGTGAGCAACCACCGGAAAGCATCCCGCGTAATTTGCTCCGGGAATATCCTGCAAGCATTCCCGTTCTCGTCTCCGTCGATGCTGAATAAGGATGGGGCCGTCTACGCCGAGACGTATGAATCGAGCGGTCTCGGACGTATCGTGTATGACACGGGTCTCGGCAAATATATCTATGAGCATCGGAAATTTGCTTCCAAGTACAACCCATCGCTGAATTTGAAGATCAGCACGGCACTCCGCGAGAACTTCTCCGACACCGACATTATCCGCGTGCGCGGTAAGGTCTACGCAAGTAAGGGAGATTCGCCGTATTCCGGTTCGTCGATCCCGGTCACTTTTGCGTGGGAAAAAGAGGGCAAATACCCCGGCGCATCGGACGTGCCGCAATTCTCCGTCTACAACCCCATACAAAACGAGACGTGGACGGACTTCGACATAAGCGGACAAATTGGCGATATTGCGGCAACGCCCTATAACGCTTTCCGTGCGTATATCTCAATCCCCAATCAAGACCAGTATGCAAACAACCTTGTTGATAAGGTTATCGCCGTCGCTGACTTGAAAATCGAAATTATCAAGGCATTTTTCTATGCGGATTATAACGAAATCGAGATCGTGGACAATTCGGTAACCTACCCGCTTCCGCACATTTACACCGAAGTCGGCAAGATTGATGATGCAAAGGTCGGCACACTTGCTGCCAGTTTCATCCGCTCTATCTGCCGAATGGCTCGCGTATATTTCAGCAAGGTAAAAACCCTTGTTTCCGAAACCGAAATCCTCTACTTGAACGAGAATTTTCGCACGCCGACAAAGGGAAAGAGCGCGCTATTTGTGGAGGACGGGGTTTTGTATTTCTATGACAAGAATGGCAACAAGAAAACGATAAATATGGAATAATATGGCACGAATTGACAAACTGCAAAATCAGTATTGGTGCGCCGCGCAAATCAACCAATTCGCGCTCGTCGACCTGCCTAACACCGGAGGTGTCCCGAGCGGTATAAAGGACATAGTGCATCCGAGTTTTGCCTATATTCCGGGCGGATTCGGCGGGCATAATTTTTGGCTTGCGGCCTCGCCCTATCCGCAATCTTTGCAGGGCGGGGGCGAGCCATACGAAAACCCGTGCATCTTCTACGCCGATGTTGTTGATGGCGTGTTTCCGGTCTCCGGTTTCACTGCGATTGCCGGCAATCCGATTGACGGCACGCCGACGGGCGGCTACAACTCCGATCCGGAACTCGTCTACTATAACGGCTATTTGTATTGCTTTTGGCGTACACGCGCATCGTCGCAGACGGGATACCGGACGGCTATCTATGTGTCAAAATCTTCTGATGGGGTAACTTGGTCGGCGAAACAAATGGTATATGGGTCAGATGACTTGGGCGATGATCTATGCCCGATGTATCTTTTTGCCAACAACAAACATCGTCTTTATCTTGTCGAAGCGGGCGGCTATAACGAGACCTACCACATCAAGATCATCGAAAGTGCCACGATTGACGGGACATATCAGTACGCGGGCTACGCATCCGTGGAGGGCCTTGCGAATATTTGGCACGGCGGCCTATTTGAGTATAACGGCGATGTGTACCTTATCGCGGGAGGTACAAGCAACGGAATCAATAAAGCACTTGAATTGTTTCTTGCAAAGAAAGATCCGGATTCCGAAAACTTTGTATTTTACGAATATCCGATATGCGCAACAAGTTACCGTCCGTTCGCAAAGGTGGTGGACGGGAAACTGATAATATACAACTCAACAAAGGGCGCAACTTCGTATTCCGGTTTTGTCCACGTTTCCGAGGAATATCCGTCCGGGAACTGCGTTTGTCAAGCCGTATTGGATATGGAAGAGGTGCTTAAACTTATGGACGATTTGTCTATTGTCAGCATTTAAAAGATATAGCGGCCTATGTTACACTTCAATTTATATCCCAACAAGATGTTTGCCGGATTCTTTGCAAGTCTTGCCGCGCTCATTTGCGACGATTTGCTCCCGTTGATTCTTACGGTATTCGTGTTCGAATTCGTTGATTTCACAACCGGCTGTTTGAAATCCGCCGTTCTCGCAAAGCGAGCAGGCGGAAAGTTCGCTTTTGAATCGGTCAAGGCGTGGCGCACCATATACAAATTGGTGTTAATCCTGTTCGGTATCGTGATGGCCGAAATGCTTGACCGCGTGATCCCCGGCGATGTACATCTACGATTGGCCAATTGGTTCACGGCTTTTTGTTGTGGCGTCGAATTTTGGTCATTTCTTGAAAACGCGGCGGTCATTTCCGATCATCCCGTTTTCCGATGGTTGAGGAGATTTATGAAAACAAAGGTTGAGGAATCAACAGGCATTGATTTCGAAGCCGCAAAGGATGAATCGAAATGAAAAAAGAAGATGTGGACGCAATCGTAATCCATTGTTCCGCGACGCCGGCCGGCAAAGACATAAAGGCCGCCGACATTGAGCGCGAACACATAAAGCGCGGGTTTAAACGTATCGGCTACAACTACGTTATTGACTTGGACGGAACGGTTGAGGTTGGCCGGCCTTTGACGATGGACGGCGCACATTGCAACACGGCCGGGACGTCCGGGAAATCGTATAACAAACATTCCATTGGTATCTGTTACGTTGGCGGGCTTGAATCCACGACGAACAGTAAAGGCCAAATCGTCGCCAAGTTGGACAAGCGGGGCAACCCGATTGCGGCGGACACGCGGACGGATGCACAAAAATTGTCAATGGCCGCGTTGATATACGACGAACTGTTGGTTGCATACCCGGGAATCGTTGACATATTGGGACACAGGGACGCAAGCCCGGACAAAAATGGGGACGGCGAAATTGAGCCGGCCGAATGGATAAAGCAATGCCCGTGTTTCGATGTCCGCGCGGAATTTCCAATTGCGGTTTGCGTTGCGAACCGAAAATAACTACATTTGCACAAACCTTTTAATTTCTTTGCTTTATGGACAAAATTGCACTGCAAAACTTGATTGCCGCGAAGATCGCGGGTCAAGGAAACCAAATTGATCTTGGCGGCGCACTTGCCGACATCCTT
>Ga0265301_10005877_pt1 | contig 11923 bp, 11 predicted proteins | sample AusTroGonzalo_MG_2_FD_193488 | JGI IMG/M metagenome (GOLD analysis project Ga0265301, IMG submission 193488) | Bovine rumen microbial communities from tropical cattle in Woodstock, Queensland, Australia - Gonzalo_04 | ecosystem: Host-associated > Mammals > Digestive system > Stomach > Rumen ...
AACGGAGCCCTGCCGGCAATTGGCGGAAAAGTGGGTTTTCCGTTCCCGGCGTGCCGGTCCATGAATTCGGCGTTTTCTGTCGCCGCCTTCAACACGGTAGCCGCTGCTTCCTTCGTGTACTCGGCCATCGAGGAGAACCCCCACACGCCGTTCCGGTAAACCCGGGCGGAAACGCCGCTTACGTCGGAACGCACGTTGGCCACCACGTCGCCGGAAAGCAGGATGACTCTGCGGTTCCTGTTGTTCTGTCCCCGCAGTTCCGTATGCACCCCCGGTGCAAACAAAGCTTTCTGTTCCTTCAGCAGATCCTGCAGCATTCTTTTATCCCTCCTGTTCCCTGATTTCATTCAGATCATACGGTGTTGTCTGGTAGACCATATAGTTCAGCCAATTTGCATACAGCAGATTCGCGTGGCTTCGCCAGGTCACCATCGGTTCCCTGGTATCGTCGTCGTCCGGATAGTAGTTCTTCGGCACCTCAATCGGCAGGCCGGCGTTCTTGTCCCGCAGGTATTCCTTCTCCAATGTCCGGGGATCGTACTCGCTGTGTCCCATAATGAATACCTGGCGCCCGTTCTCAGTAATCGTCGCGTACACGCCGGCTTCATCGGAAGATGCCAGAATCTTCAGCGCCGGGCAGTGCTCAATATCCTTTCGCAGGACGGTGGTATGCCTGCTGTGCGGCGCCATAAACACATCGTCAAAGCCCCGGAGCAGGATATAATTCTTTCGTTCCGCGTGGTGCGGAAACACGCCAAACAGTTTCTTCTCCAACGGCTGCTTCGGGATTCCGAAATGATAATACAGCGCCGCCTGCGCACCCCAGCAGATATGGAAAGTCGAATGAACATGACTTTTGCTCCATTCCATGATTCCGCACAGCTCGTCCCAATATTCCACCTCTTCGAAGGGCAGATGCTCCACCGGCGCCCCGGTGATAATCATCCCGTCAAAGTTCTGATGGCTGATTTCCGGAAACGTCTTGTAAAAGGCTGTCAGATGCTCGGCCGATGTATTCTTCGATACATGGCTCTGCATCTTCACAAGCTCCGTTTCCACCTGCAGCGACGTATTCCCCAGCAGGCGCAGCAGCTGCGTTTCCGTATCGATCTTGGTCGGCATCAGATTTACAATGGCAATCCGGAGCGGACGGATGTCCTGGGTTGTCGCTCTGGTTTCCGTCATGACAAAGATGTTTTCCTCTGTCAGTGTTCTGTACGCCGGCAGTTCATTGGAAATCTTGATCGGCATGGTATGTCAAATCCTCTCCCTGAATTACTCTTGATCCCGGACAGCGTCGGATAAGCTCCGAGCGGCCGTTCAAAGACGGTCACGCTCTTTCCAGTTCTTCGAACTTGTCCCTGAAAATCTCGTGAACCTGCTTCCGCAGCTGCTGGTCCGATACGGCGTTGGTCTGCCTGTGCATGCTTCCCTTACCTGATATAAACACGTCCCGGAAACCGCCTTAAAAAACCGTCAGGCCGGAATCGGGCAGGAAAATGCTCGTTTTATTGTATCATATTCCGCGGAAATGGTACACACAAAAAACTCCCCCCGGCAACACCGAAGGGAGTACGTCAATACCATAGGGTTATTCCGTCACATGAATTTTGAAAACAGCCTCTTTCCCGTCGCGGGATGTGACCGTAAGGCGCGTGTCTCCGGGAGCTTTTCCGGTCAGCATGCCTTTTTCATCGACTGAGACAACGGATTCATCCAGGCTCTTCCATGTGAACAGCCCCGTTCCGGTCAGCGGAAGCTTATACGTCTCACCGACATACATCTGCCAGTCCGGTGTGTTCTCATCCTTCTTCGGAACTCTCACCATATAGCCGTATGCCTCCTCGTCCGGCAGTTCGGACAAGATGAACGGCATATAGGTATAGGGCATATGATTCCGGATGATCCCGGCGTCGACCGGTTTCCGGACATAAGGCTTGAACGTATAGGCGTCCGGAAGGAAATTCGTATCCGAATCATATTCGCAGTCGCGGAAATGCTCATACAACTTCAGGAACCGGGCATACTGCTCCGGATGCCGCAGCTGCATGTCCATCCTGTCGTACCAGATGACTTTTCCCGTCTTGTCCAGGTTCGGGCCCACCGGTACCTGAGGCACCACATCCTCGTTGCTGTTGAAGCTGAACATCTTCATTCCTTCGCCGGTCAACCCATTCCTGATATAGTTCGGTGTGGCGTAGGAATAACAGAAAATGGAGTTGTTTTCCGCCAGATCCGTACTGCTGATTCCGACCAGGGAAGCACAGGAGGCACCGTAGCTGTGTCCCGTAATAAAGAGAATGGTATTCTCTTTCGTCAGGTTCTGTGCCTTGCAGTACGCCCGCAATTCGTTTGAGGCATTGATGCCCGCCTCATGAAATCCACCCGGCTCCGCCTTCAGGTCGGAGATGAAGTCCGCGAAGGATGAACTGCCGCGGTAGACGGCGGCAACGACGTATTTCCCGTTGACGGTCTCGATGCTTCGTCCGAACGCCATAGCCGGATGATTGATTTTCTGCGCAGTCTCGAAATAGTGGTGCATGATGTTCGTGAATCCGAGCCTGTCCAGGCTGTATTCAATCAGGCTCCACGCGTGCTTCCCGACAGAAGATTCGATGTTGGTCGCCAGGATCAGACCCATCACGGCAATGTTGATATTCGGTTCATCATTGGGATTCTCCGGATTGAAATCATCCAGATTCCATTCGGCCTGAATATCAGGCGACAGATCATGGAGAAAAGGCATCCTGATTTTCACAGCCCTGGAAGGCTGGGCAATTTCCTGAACTGTTTCGTGCACAGTCTCCTGCACGTTTTCCTGCAGGGTCTGCAGTTCCTGCAGGATCGGCAGCGCCGCCCGGTTCTTTTCCACATCCTCCTGGATTGCGCCGGCCAGATCCTTCAAAACAGAAATCGTACGGCTGATCATAGGCTTATTTCCTTTCCCCGGTTTCTCAGAAGGTGATAACCTCAGGCTCCGCCGTCGTGAAGGAACAGAAGGTCGCGGTGGCGTTCTTCATCTGGAGCATCACCATGCTGTCGTCGTCCGCGCTGTACATCTCCTTCAGGACGGGCATCCTGTCCAGCATCTTGACCTTCAGGTCATGATTGTCAACTTCCTCCAGTTCCGTTTCAATCCGCAGCCAGCTGCCGTTGTTCAGGCTCGCGCAGATCTCCGCGGCGGGATTTTCCTTAAGCTGCTTGACAACGGCCTTGCCCTTCCCGGTCTGGATATACAGCTTGCCGTCGTCCAGCAGGATCGTACCGAAAGGCCGGACCCGCGGTTTTGTCCCGTCAACGGTGGCGAGGAAGTACGTCCCGGCGTCGTTCAGATAATAGAACACCTTGTCGATGCCTTTCGCTTCCACTCTCTTCTCAAGCTCCATGAGCATGATGGCGGCGTTCGCCTGCAGATAGGCAGCCAGGTCCGCCAGGGACAGACCAAGTTCCCTGTTCATAAAGTTTTCGGCAACCAGCAGGTCGGCCACCTTGACGCCCAGGTTGATGAAACCCAGCTCAACTTCCCCGCCGATGGCGACAACCGCAGGCTCATCTTTCCCTTCCGGAACCACCATAATCGTGTCGGGAATGCCGTTGTGGTCCATATCATGCAGGTAGAAGTTAAATTCGCCGCTGCCGTTCAGATCCACGGCGATAGTGTCAATCTTGTGGCCGAGCTGCTCGCAGGAGAAGGCCACATCCGCCTTGCCGTCACCGTCCAGGTCCAGCGCAATTTCCTTCCAGCCGCTGGGGACGAGCATCTTGCTGAGTTCCGGGTCCTTCTTGATCCGGCGCTTTGCTTCATGAACATTGATTCTCTTGACTTCCATCGTTTGTTTCTCCTTTATTATTTTTCTTCTTCTTTCTTGTCTTTCTTGAACTTGCTCTTGACGCCTTCCCATTCGGCGTTCAGCTTTGCCTTTTTCTCTTCTTTCTTTTCCTTGCGTTCTTCCTTCTTTTCGTTGCGGAGCTCCTGGCGGGCCTGTCTGGCCATCTCCTCCTGCATCTTCTGGGCTTCGTCTACTTCCGCGGCGACCGCAGCAGCATCAAAGCGGGCGATCACGGTGTCAAATTTGATGAACCGCCGGTCCAGGGTTTCTTCATTCTCTTCAAACGCCAGACCGATGATCGCGACCTCGCCGTCTTCCATCTTGCCGGTGATCTGCTCCAGCATGGAGGCGTTCAGCAGGGCGTCGTCCGTATCCATCGTGGAGCCGATCAGCAGGCCGAGGCTGCCGCCGAGCAGGACGCCGATGGGGCCGCCAAGGATGCCGACCAGGGCGCCGATCAGGCCGCCTTTAGCGGTGTCGTCGCTGGTGTTGGATCCGGTGTCAAAGCCGTCCAGAACCTTCACCGAACCGTTTTCCTTTTTCACCAGGCAAGCCGCCGCAACATAGGAATTTTCACTGCCGGGGGTCTGCTTCAGTTCGGTAAGCGCCTGATACGCTTCGCTCTCCACTTTGAAAAGGCTGACCACGATGTTTTGTTTCTGTGCCATTGTTACATGACTCCTTTCTGTTTGGTTGGATGTTTAACTTTTGTTATTTTATCATACAACGGACAGATTCAGCAAGAACAAATTGAAACGCCGTGTCTCTCCGCTGCGTTTTCCCGGTAGGCTTTTACTCAATCTTATCCAGCGCGTTTTGCAGCGCTTCGATAAAAGCATTGGAGGTAATGGTCGCGCCGGACACTTGATCCACCATGGCGGATTTCCGTTCCATCGCCTGTGCGACGAGCTTTTCCAGCGCCACGTCGCCGATGCCGGCGGTCTCGTTGTGTTCAACGACTCTGATGTTGACGATCTGCCCGCCGAAGGTGATCACTTCCACCCGGATTGCCCCGCCCATGCCGTTGTCGGAGGAGCCTTTATAGTTGACGGCCCCGGCCGTACCGTTGGGATCGCTCTTGCTTGTGGTTATTTCTTCCGCTTCGATCTTCTCCCCGGCGGCAAGTTTGCGAAGCTCTTCCTGTTTCTGGCTGTTCATCATCATTGCGGTGGAACCGCCGCGCTGGTCAAAGTAGTGGATGCTGTCGGTTTTCGTCAGATCGTTGGTTTCCATCCCGGCATATTCGGCCTTCAGGGATGTGTCGGCTGTAGCGATGCCGTTCCCATCCACAGAGGCAGCGCCGCGTCCGGCGATGTAGCCGGTGGTAATCACGCGGCCCAGGCCGTGCACATGCATGCCCCCCGCGCTCTCGCCCGCGGCAAACAGGCCGGGAATCGGGTTTCCGTCCAGATCCAGCACCTGCATGTTGCCATCCACCCGCAGGCCGGCCAGCGTATCATGCAGATTCGGGGTGGCCCATACCGCGTAGAAAGGGCCCTTCTCGATCTTGTATTCCAGCGTCGTGCGTCCCCAGTCTTCATCATTCCCGCTTTCCACCGCCGCGTTGAAGCGCTCGATGGTCTTTTTCAGGATATCGGGATCCATTTTAATGTTTTCGTAGTATTTGTTGACGACCTTCTCCGCCAGTTCCTCGATCGTATCGGCCTTGAAAGCGTAACCGTATTCATAGTCCACGGCGTGTTCCATATCCCAGTCGTTGCGTACGGCGGCTTCCTGGTCAAAAATCGCCCACAGCGGCCCGCCGTAGCACTCGGCGTTGCCGTCGCCGTCGGCGTCGATGAATACGCTGCACAGGGCGGTTTCAAAGTAGTCATAGCTCTTCGGCATGGACCGGGAATTCATCAGCAGGTCCTCGTTTCCGCACCGCTGCCCCAGCATGTTGACGATGATCATGCTCTTGTAGTCCGGCACGATCCCGCGGGACCGGAACAGTTTCCAGACCTTGCTGTTCTCGTCAAAGCCGTTACCGTAGCCATACTGGCATCCCATGCGGGCAGGCGTTACAATGGCGCCGCCGTCGTCCACCATGTATCCCGCCATGGAACCCATGGACGCACCGACCTTCAGCGCCGCCATCTCGCCGGAGCCGTCCTGGTCCGAAAAAGGCATCCCGGCCAGGCCGTCAAATTCCGGCCCCAGCCTCGGATCGAACATCGTGCGGAAATTCTCGTTGCCGATGGAGCCGCCCGTACATATGATCACGGCCTTGTTCGCTTTGACGGTGACGTTTTCCTTCGTGCAGTCACTGTTGCCCTCGCTGAAAAAGCCTTTCAGTGGTTCTGTCTCTCCCGGCAGAATGGTCGGGGAATAGTGGGCCGTGATGCCCTGAACCTTCCCGTAGTCATTTCCCCGGATGATGGTATCCATGTGGTAGTTCATCAGGAAAGGCACTCCGGCGTCGCGCAGGCTCTTTTCCAGCGGGCGCGTAACGCCGATACCGTTGTTCTTCCGCCCGGTAATATCGTTTTCCCAGTCGGTCGCGTCCACATAGGTCACGCGGGCCACGCCGTCTGCGTCATAGCCGCCGTCGCGGTAATAGGAGCGAATCATGGGCTCGATCTCCTGCACCACAATGCCCTTGCTCTTCACAAATTCATAAGCTTCCGCCATGCTGTTTGCCACGGACCGGGCAACAGCGCGGGAATTATACCTGGAATCCAGGAAACCGCGAGTATGGTCGTAGTAGTACAGGTCGGAGGAATCCGTCACGTTCCATTCCTGCTGGTCCGTCGTATATCCGCCCGAGTGGAGCTGGCCTTCCGATACGGCGGCATGGCCGCCGCAGTCGTAATTCGCTTCGACCATGATGACAGATGCGCCGTCCTCCAGCGCTTTCAGTGCCGCGGGCAGCCCGGACCCGCCTGCGCCGACCACGACCACATCAGCCTCAAAGTCCCACTGCGTGTCTTCGGATTTCTCTGCGAAAGCCGCGACTATGCAGAGAAGCATAAGCACAAGAACCATCGAAAGTATTTTTTTCATTTTCATTTTCTGCCTCTTTCTGTTTTTTGTTTTTCGAATTATTGTAACATATTACGCCTGGATAAAACAATCCATAAACTTTCCCCGCAATATGAAAAAACGGCGTCCGTTTGTGCACAGACGCCGCCAATAGTTTTGTTTTCTTAATACATGCCGCCCATTCCGCCGCCGGCAGGAGCCGCGGGTTCGGGCTCAGGGATATCAGCCACCAGGGATTCGGTGGTCAGGATCATCGCAGCGATGGAGGCCGCATTCTGCAGCGCGCTGCGGGTAACCTTGGTCGGATCGATGATGCCGCGTTCCACCATGTCTACATACTCGCCCTTCAGAGCGTCGTAGCCGAAGCCGGGCTTCTTGGCGTTCTTGATGTGATCCACAATCACGCTGCCGTCGATTCCGGCGTTCAGGGCGATCTGACGGATCGGCTCTTCCAGCGCGCGCAGAACGATTTCAACACCGGTCTTGGCGTCGCCGGCATAGCTGTCCAGCAGGCCTGCAACCTTCGGGATCACATTCAGCAGGGCAATACCGCCGCCGGGCACGATACCTTCTTCGGCCGCGGCGCGGGTCGCGCTCAGGGCATCCTCGATCCGCATCTTGCGCTCTTTCATTTCCACTTCGGTAGCAGCGCCGACCTGGATCACCGCAACACCGCCGGCCAGCTTGGCCAGCCGCTCCTGCAGTTTCTCACGATCATAGTCGCTGGTGGTTTCGGCGATCTGGGCACGGATCTGGGCAACGCGGGCCTTGATGGCATCCTTGTCGCCGGCGCCGTCAACGATCGTGGTATTCTCTTTATTCACCTTGACCTGGCGGGCTTTGCCCAGCATGTCAACGGTGGCTTCCTTCAGCTCCATGCCTGTCTCGGAGGAGATCACAGTACCGCCAGTCAGCACGGCGATATCCTGCAGCATTTCCTTGCGGCGGTCGCCGAAGCCGGGAGCCTTGACGGACACGCAGGTGAAGGTGCCGCGCAGCTTATTGACCACCAGGGTGCTCAGGGCTTCACCTTCGACATCCTCGGCGATGATCAGCAGCTTCTTGCCGGTCTGCACGACCTGCTCCAGCACGGGCAGGACTTCCTGAATGGCGCTGATCTTCTTGTCGGTGATCAGAATCAGCGGATCGTCCAGCACAGCTTCCATCTTCTCGGTATCGGTGACCATGTAGGCGGAAGAATAGCCGCGGTCAAACTGCATCCCTTCCACGGTGGTCATGCCGGTGGTCATGGTCTTGCTCTCTTCAACGGTGATGACGCCGTCCGCGCCGACAGTCTCCATCGCGTCGGAGATCAACTTGCCAATGGTCTCATCCGCGGCGGAGTTCGCGGCAACCTGTTCAATTGCCTGTTTGCCGTTGATGGGAGCGCTCTGTTCCTTCAGGCCTTCAACCGCCGCTTCGGTGGCAACTTCGATACCCTTTTTCAGGATCATCGGATTCGCGCCGGCAGCCAGATTCCGCAGACCTTCACGGATAATGGCCTGGGCCAGCAGCGTGGCGGTGGTGGTGCCGTCGCCGGCAACATCATTGGTCTTGGTGGAAACTTCTTTTACCAGCTGGGCACCCATGTTCTCAAAAGGATCCTCCAGTTCGATCTCCTTGGCAATGGTTACGCCGTCATTGGTGATCAGGGGAGCGCCGTACTTCTTGTCCAGCACTACGTTACGGCCTTTCGGTCCGAGGGTAATCTTTACGGTATCCGCCAGCGCGTTCACGCCTTTTTCCAGGCTGCGGCGGGCTTCTTCGCCATACTGAATCTTCTTAGCCATTTTTCTCTTGCCTCCTTATTCTACGATAGCCAGAATGTCGCTCTGGCGGACGATGATCAGTTCTTCTCCGTCCACTTTCACTTCAGTGCCGGCATACTTGGAATAAATCACCTTTTCGCCCGCCTTCACGTGCATGGTGATCTCTTTCCCGTCCACATTTCCCCCGGGACCGACAGCGATCACGATCGCCATCTGGGGCTTTTCTTTAGCGGCGCTGGTCAGGATCAGGCCGGATTTGGTGGTTTCTTCTGCTTCGCAGTTTTTGATGACAACGCGGTCACCCAAAGGCTTCACGGTCATGAATTAGTTCCTCCTGTCTTTTCTGTCTTGTTTTTAGCACTCGTTCTAAGTGAGTGCTAACAACCAGACAGTAATATAATGCTTTTATATATTGAAAGCAAGCTTTTATACTGTCACTATTCGATCATTTGCTGATTATCTCTACATTTTTCTGTTGTTTTCTTTATTTTTCTGCGTCTTTTGTTTTTGTTCCGATATTTTCTCTTCATTTATTTTGTTTAACACAGCCAAACCTGCCATGCAATCCACAAAATTCTCTCTTCCGACTCAGCCGGAAGCATGATATAATAAGTACCAATGAGGAGGGATTCATTCCATGAAAAAGACGATCAGCATCATTCTGGTTTTGCTTATGTGTTTTCTTCTGCTTCTTCCTGTCGCTTCGGCTGAGAACAAGCTTGCGCTTTATGAAGAAGCAATCACCGGTGCATGGAAGTCTGTCTGGCGGTATATCCCGTCCACAGCCGTCACCACTTATACAACCAGCGATGAGCCGAGGCATGTGATGCACTTTACCTATCCCGAACGATTTAACAAAGCCGGTATGACGGTTGATACCTATCTCACCGGGGACGAAACCGGCGCAGTCTATCTTGTGATGAGCACAACCGGTGACACTCACGGGATCATGAGTTTTGAGGGCGGTTATGCCGGCGAAGTCTCCATGTCATCCGATCATAACATGCTGCTTGTCAAAGGCTTTGACGGCAGTGCCATCATCTATGTCCGGGATGAATAAATCCGCTCTTCCGGGAAAGAACGGGCAGGAGCCTTTTCGGCACAGGGGGAAGGGCCTGTTTTGTTTTGCCTTGATCCTGGGGCTTCTCCTGACATTCCTGATTCCCCCCTTTGATTCTCCTGACGAGCTGACCCATTTTCAGAACGTCTGGGCCATCGGTCACGGCCAGGTCTTTACCCGCGAATACTGGGCAGAAGGAAAACTGGCGTTGCCCGCCGGCTTCGCTCCGCTGATGGACGAATACCCCGTCCGCCTGATGGGGGTTGAAAATCAGGAAAAGTGTTCATGGGACATGCTGTTCCGCCAGAGCATGGAGTATGTTCCGGACGGAAAGATGATGCCTGCCGAAGGGCGGATCTTCTCCTTCGGCTATCTCTTTTCCGCACTCGGCATGGCCATTGCATCGGGACTCGGTTCTCTGCTTGGTCTTTTCTGGTTCCAAAGCCCTTATATCCAGCTGCTGTTCGGACGGATGTCCAACTGGATCTTTTTCGTGCTTGTCATGCGTGCCGCCGTACGGAAAGAACAGCCTTTCAGACAGACGCTGTTCCTGCTGGCCGTGATGCCCATGTGCCTCTTCCTCGGGGCAACACTCAACTACGACGCCATATTAATCCCCGTTTCCTTCTACCTTTTCGCCTCAATTCTTTCATGTTTGCAAAACAATTTTCAGAACGGGCCGGAACGGCTCACATCCGGGGATTATATCCGGCTGGTGCTGTGCGCGCTGTTCCTGTGCGGGATTAAGGCTGTCTATGTATGCCTGATGCTCCTGTTCCTTCTGCTTCCCCGGGAGACACTGGAAGGCCCGGACCGCTCGGGGGTAAAGCACAGGATCACAATCCTTTTGGCTGCCGCGATCGGTTTTGTGCTGGCAGGCATTCCCTATCTGGTTCCGGCAGGCGGCGCCACGGGCTACGCAGCTGAACAAGTCGCCTGGTTGACCGCGCATCCCCTTGCGCTGCCCGGGATTATTCTCCGGACGCTCTGGAAGGACGCCGCGTCCCTGATCATCGGATTCTGGGGCTGCTTCGGCTGGCTCGACGTCCATATCCCGAGAATCTTCCTGATCGTCGGGTGGATCATCCTGCTCGGCACGGCGGTTCTGGAATGCTGCACCTTCCCCTTCCCCCTGTCCTGGCGGAAACGCCTTCCCGGGCTGATTGCCTCCGTCCTGGTCTACTGCGTCCTCTGTACCCTGCAGTATATCAGCCACGCGCCGAAAGTAAACGGGAATATCATCGGAGGGGATTATTCCATCGGTTTCCAGGGCCGGTATCTGATTCCATGCTTTCTGCCGTTCCTGCTGACCTTTGCCAACGGCAGCCTGAGCCGCAAACGTCCGGAACTTGTGCCGTCCCTGAAAAAAAAGGCCGCCGTTGTCGCGGCGGTCTGGAGCGCATGCTGCTGTCTGATCACGGTGATTACGCTGTTCACGCGTTACTGGGTCTGACGGATTTCCTCCGGCGTCCAGGGCCGGATCGTATTCCCGCGGACAAAATACGCCCGCGCCGCAAGGCCTGCCATCGGCAGGTCCTTTTTCGAGTCCGAATAAAATTCGTCAATCCGGCCGTCGGGATATACCTGACGAAAACGCCGGACTTTTTCCTTCCCGGAGCAGTTCCGCCCTGAAAAACGCCCGGTCCCCGGATCCACTTCCGTCGCAATAAGTGTAACGCCCAGCCGCCTGCTGACCGGTTCAAGCAGAAATACCGGCGAGGCGGAGATAATCACGTCGCTGTCCTGTTTCTGATCCAGATACCATTTTTTGATCCGTTTCGAATGCGTTTCCCAGAAACTGCCGACCAGTGCTTCATCGGCAGAAACATAATTCAGGAAAGAAAAGAACCGCTCCTTCCACTCCTCCTTCGGAATCCGTCCGAGTGCATACCGCACCGCGCCCGACGTCAGGCGCGGCAGGCATCTGACAAAAACGCCGGGATGCTTTCGGCTGCAGAACAGCCAGAAGTCAACCGTGCTGTCTCCGTCATAGATGGTTTTATCAAAATCATATACGTTCATTGTTCACCTGATTACATACAGCAGGGCCAGCATCAGCAGCAGATAAAATGCGCAAAGGCCGAGCAGCACTTTGTCGTGAAGCAGCACTTCAACAGGATCCCCGTCGGAGTTCCCTTCCACCGTCATGCTGTATTTCATGAAGATCAGCATGACCACCGGCACGGTCCAGACCATTCTGCTGCCGTGATAGGCCTCGACAGTCTTCGCATCCATGGTCCACAGGGCATAGAACACGACCACCAGCGCCATGCAGATATACA
>Ga0265301_10005878_pt1 | contig 11923 bp, 7 predicted proteins | sample AusTroGonzalo_MG_2_FD_193488 | JGI IMG/M metagenome (GOLD analysis project Ga0265301, IMG submission 193488) | Bovine rumen microbial communities from tropical cattle in Woodstock, Queensland, Australia - Gonzalo_04 | ecosystem: Host-associated > Mammals > Digestive system > Stomach > Rumen ...
CAGTGGTAATATTGTAGATAACAAGATCACAATTGATCCTAACGCACTCGAAGATGCTTATTTTGATGACATCACGAAGAATCCTGCTGCTACCACTCTGTATATCCGTTCACTGCTTTACACTGTGACCGGGGGTGCAGCCAAAGCTATTATCGGTACTCCTGGTGAGAACTATTTTGCTTCGCAGAATGTTGCTTTTACACCATTGAACAAGGTTCAGATATCACCTGCATACTATGTAATTGGTGCAAGTGCAGGTTGGAGTGCTGATGGCGCTCGTACCCAGAAATTTATTCATAGCGATAAGGATGTTTACGATGATCCTATCTTCACAATCGTAGTTGATGCAGGTGGTGATGATTGTTGGTTTGCTATTGGTGATGATACAGCTATTGACGCTGTTGCTGCTGGCGATTGGAACCAGTTGTTCGGAACCAAGGGCGCAAGCGAGGATCTCGAAGGTACTATAGACCGCCGTTACAACCTTGGTGGCGACCATTCTTTCCACGTAACAGGTGCCAAGAAGATTCGTATCACTCTCAATATGATGGAGTATAGCTACAAGATTGAGCCTGTTGATATTGCTGATGCTTATTATCTGGTAGGTGGTCCTGGTTCCTGGAGTAGTGATAAGAGCTTGAAGTTCAGCCATAGTAGTGCTGATGTATTCGATGATCCTGTATTCACATATGTATTTGAAGGTAATGGTGGTACTGGTGACATCTGGTTCACATTTGGTGATGCTGAAGCTCTTGATGCTATCGATTCTAATATTTGGAATAAACTGTTTGGTTATGTAGGTGACTTCGGTCTGAGTGGTTCATTCGACCGTCGATCTACAATTGGTGCTGATAATACCTTCCATGTAGATGGTACAGCTAAGTTCTATCGCTTCCAGGTTAATATGATGACAAAAACCTATACCATTACACCACTGAATTTTGCCGAGTATATCTACGAGGCTGGTGTAAACAATGGTTGGGGTGGCACTGAGCAGCCTCTCTATTGCGGTGATGGCAATGGTACATACACAGGCTTCTTCTATGCGAAGGAGGACAGTTGGACTGACGGTAAAGGTGCCTTCAAGTTCCGTGGTGCTGCTGACAATTGGGACAATGGAAACTATGGAACAGGTACACTAAATGCAGATGGTTTGACAGGTACTTTAATTGATGACGGTGGCTCAGGCAATATTATGCCTGCTCCTGGATTCTATCGTGCTGATGTCAATTTGGCTGATATGACTTACAAACTCACACCTATTAATAGCGTGTATGTGGTAGGTAGTGCCGTTGGCAACGACTGGGATAATGGTGTTAAGATGACCTATAATACCGAGAAACTTTGCTGGGAGTGTGATGCAACCTTCACAGAGGCTGGTGTCATTAAGTTCAAGGGTAATGGTACATGGGATACCTCTGATGGAAACTGGGGTGGCTCACTTGATAATATCATCAATGGCTCTAACGATAATATCCCCGTTAGCTTATCTGGTGATGTTCACATTGAGTTCTATCCTCTTTGTGAGACTAAGGCTTATGCCACTGTCACCGCTCGCTAAACGGTTGATTTAAGTAACTCAAATTAGGGGGGGGCTGTCCGTCAAACCTGGGCAGTTCTCCCCTTCAAAATAAAATTAGGATTGTATCTGAACTTGACAAATAAAACAACTAGATAATGAGAAAAGCATTCTTTTGGCTGATGCTTGCCACAGGCTTCATAATGGTAGGTGCCGGGACATCTTGCTCTGAAGATGATAATTCAGGAGCAAAGACTCCCATCATTAATCCTAATCCCACTGATACTACCTCAAATGATAATCCAGCTCTCTCTGCTACTCAAGGCTGGCCTGCCAACTATGGTGGTGTCATGTTGCAGGGCTTCTATTGGGATTCATTCGAAGACTCGCAGTGGGCAGTGCTTGAACAACAAGCTGACCAGTTAAGTGGTACGTTCGACTTGGTATGGTTGCCTCAGAGCGGTAACTGTGGTGGTACGTCAATGGGCTATGATGACCTTTATTGGTTTGAAAACTACAACAGTTCATTTGGTAATGAACAGCAGTTCGTTCGCTTATCAATACCTTTAAGGCTAAGGGTATCAAGACTATTGCAGATGTGGTTATCAATCACCGTAAGAATAAATCTAATTGGGTGGACTTTCCCAAAGAAACATATAAAGGTGTAACCTATGAAATGCTTTCCACTGACATCGTTGCCAATGATGATGGTGGCAAGACGAAGCAATGGGCAACGCAGAACGGTTATCAGCTGTCAAGTAATAATGATTCCGGCGAAGGCTGGGATGGTATGCGCGACTTGGATCACCGCAGTGAGAATGTGCAGACTATCGTGAAGGCTTATCTGGATTTCCTAAAGAATGATTTGGGTTATGCAGGTTTCCGTTACGACATGGTAAAAGGTTATTCAGCTTCATACACTGCTATGTACAACAGCGCTTCACAGCCAGAGTTTTCCGTTGGAGAGTGTTGGGACGGCTCGAACACTATCAAGAATTGGATTGACGGTACAAAGGTTGATAACCAACCAACATCGGCAGCTTTTGATTTCCAGTTCCGCTATGTGGTACGCAACGCTATGAATAGTGGCAACTATGCGCTTCTAGCCCAACAGAATGAAGGAAACTGGCCACTCGTCTATAGTAATTTTGCAAGTGGTAAATATCGCCGTTACGCTGTGACCTTTGTTGAGAATCATGATACAGAGCGCCGCAGTAATGCTGCCCAAGACCCGTTGACAAAGGATACCTTAGCAGCTAATGCCTTTATGTTGGCTATGCCAGGCACTCCTTGCGTCTTTATGAAACACTGGCAGGCTTATCCCGCACAGATAAAGGCTATGGTGGCAGCCCGTAAACAAGCAGGTGTCACCAATGAAAGTTCTTACAGTCAGGTCTTCTCACAGACAAAAGCTTATGCCAATAATATTGACAATAAGCTGATAGTCGTGGTGGGTAATACAGGCAGTTATGTGCCAAATGCTGCAGAATGGACAAAAGTCCTGTCTGGTTATCACTATGCTTACTATCTGCCCACTTCTTTGAATATAACATATGCTGACCTGCCGTCAGGGGTATATGAGGGCGTACAAGAGGTGAGACTTAGTGCCGTTACAACAACTGAAGGTGCTCAAGTTGTTTATACCACCGATGGCTCTACGCCCACAGCATCGAGCAATCCTGCGCAGAGTGGTTTTGTTCTTACTATTCCTGTAGGTACTACGACGCTGAAAGTTGGAATGCTGAAAAATGGACAGGTATCAGACATTATCACTCGCACTTATACTATCAAGGAGAAAGAGAGTGAGAAGCCTGTTGAGATTCCTTCGTTCTGCACTGTCAACGATGGTGAGACCTGTGCATTCTTTGAAGCGCCCTCCAACTGGACTGAGACTATCATGTGCTGGGCTTGGTGTGACACCCCAGCAGAGAACTTTACCTCAGCCACAGGTACTTGGCCAGGTATTGCCTGTACCCTTATGGGAACAGCCACCAATGGTAACAAGGTTTGGAAATGGACGTGGGACGGCACCAAACAGCATAACAGTACCGCCACTAGTCCTTCTATGATAATCTTCAGTAATAGCGGTGCCCCACAAACAGCCGATCTTGAGTTCAAGAATGGTGGTTACTATAATAAAGACGGTTTGAAAGGAATTGTAGGGCAATAAAGAATTCATATATAAAAACAGAAAATAGTGATTCGATAACCGAGTCACTATTTTTTTATGAGTTGTCGTATAACAAACCATGTATGCATCGCTAACGTACCAGTTAAACCATAGTGGCGTCGCATGACATGAAAACGTTCCTTCAGTGATGCTTTATGATGCTTGGTTGTTGCTCCCTCCTCGGTATAATTCGCTACCACCATATCTATATTATATAAGGGTAAGCCCATACGTTCCGTTTCCTGCATCACACGGATACACCAGTCAATATCGGCAGAATATTTGTAGTGTGTGTCGTATGGTAGGTTCTTGGCGATATCTGTACGGGCATAGAAGGCCTGATGGCACACCAACATGCCATGACGGAACGAGCGCCAAGTGAGATGGGCGGGCGGTTGCAGGCGACGCGGATGCAGGAAACGCCCTTCATTATCTACAATATTTGTATTACCATAAAGCACGCCAGGAAGAGCTTCGGACGGATATTCCGTGAGTTTGCATCGATGAACAATCTGCTCTAAGGTGTCGTCTTGGGGGAAAAAATCGCCCGCATTCATATAGACCACGTAGTCGCCGTATGCCTGTGACAACCCTTTATTCATTGCATCATAGATACCATGATCGGGCTCTGACTTAATGATGACTTTATGCCCGTTCTCGGAGGCGTCCGACTGCTGTTTATAGGCTTCGGCCATAGCTATCGTGCCATCTTTCGAGGCTCCGTCGATAATCAGGTGTTCCACTCCCTCATAGGTCTGGTGCAACACGCTCTGCAACGTACGCTCCAACACCTTTTCGGCATTATATGTTATCGTGATAACGGTGAATCGTATCATAGTTTGAAGTGTTTTTGCGCTAAGGCCTGTTGATAGACTTCGGTATATTGCAGGGCGATCTGTTGTCCCGTGTAATTATGGCGCACCTTGCTCGCAGCAGCTTCAGACAATGCTTTGTAGTCGGCCTGATGGAGTATCCAGTCTATACCATGTGCAAGGTCTTCGGCTGATTTGTATTCAGCCACAAAACCATTCCTTTGATGATCAATCTCCTCAGGAATACCACCAACACGGAAACCAATGCATGGTACGCCACAAGCCATGGCCTCCATTATAGTATTAGGGAGGTTTTCGCTCAACGACGGTAGTACGAAGATGTCAGAGGCTTGATAGATGCGAGCCATGCGCTGCTGGTCGGAAACGTAGCCTAAGGGATAGGTCTCAAAGGGAAGTTGGTCGGCCACTTCTTCAGCATGACCTCCTAAGATAACCACCCCCGTCTTTTCCTTCATCTCTGGTCGCTGCTCAGCTAATTGCTGGCAGGCTTCTATCAGATATGACATGCCTTTGTTGGGATTTGTGACCCGTTGACATACAAAGAGCAGCAGTTGCTTGTCTGCTGGCAGACCTTCTGCCATGCGGGCTTTCGTCTTATCGCCAGGGGTGAATACACGTGTTTCTATTGGGTTGGGAATGCTTGTGATGCTCTGACCACACAACAAAGCGCTACTCTTTGCCTCTTGTTCCAGCCATTTGCTGCAGGCCACAAACGTGATATTCCCTTGGCTTAGCATCAGGCTTTTCCGCTTCCATATCTTTGTCGCCAAATCATTCTCGTTCCCTTTGCCTGGCAAATACTTACAATGGCGGCATATATTACGGTAAGCACTGCATCCTAATGTCAAATGACAAATGCCCGTTGCAGGCCAGATATCGTGCATCGTCCATACCAAGGGTTTTCCTGATTGTAGTATTTTATGGATACCTTTCAAGGATAACATACCTTGGTTTATCCAGTGCAGATGAATGATGTCGGCCTCTTTGAACTCACGTAACTTCGTAATATCCGTGCCACTATTGGCGATATCTAGTTCAAACAGGTGGTTGCGCTTGAAATGCAGATGGAGGAAGATGACAAGTCGCTCCCAAAGGAAATGCCACTTTTTACCTATAGAACCCTTTAATCCTACAACGCAAATGTCGTTGGTTTCCTTATCGCGTACCAGCATCTTGGCCTTTACACCATGATTATTCAGAGCATCCATCAGACGGTTGGCTGCTACTGCAGCTCCGCCTGCCTGTTCGCTTGTATTTACTATCAGTACTTTCATTGCAGACGCAAAGGTACGAATAAACGAGAGAAATGCAAAGAAAAAAACTATTATTTGTTGTGTTTGCGCACACAATGCGTTGATTTAGGTCAAGAATGGTGGGTATTTATACACTTATTCTGCAGAAAATATTGTGTGGTTCAGAAATTCGTCGTACCTTTGCATCGTCAAAAGGTTAATAGATTGTTTTAGGTTAGTAGTAATATTTATAGTTTTAGGTTTTTAGTTATTGGTAAAAAAGAAAGTTTTCAACTGTAGGATAACAGGAGGTCGCTGTGAAGCTCCCTTTTAAACTTTCAAATTTTTAGTCCTAGTGGACTGAAAATTTCTTTTAGAGAAAAAGGATTTTTAGTTAAACATAGGCTTGTTCCGCTGTTGCTCGCGAGAGTTGCAGCGGACTTTTTTTATTATTTTTTGCTATTTTCTTGAAAAACATGTGTTATAAATAACTTTTTCTTCAAGGAAAGTTGGTTATCATTGCAAAAAAGTGTATATTTGCAATGTGAAACATAACAATCTTTCCATCGTGAAACAAAAACAATCGCTTCGAATAGCTATCTTTCTTTCCGTATTAGCTCTCTTCGTAGGGTGTAATGCTAACGGACAGTCACCAGCAGATGATTCGACCTCTGCTTTTGGTCAGTATGTGGAAATCCTTGATTCCGCTCAGTGCGATACGAACCTAATACAGTTATTGAACAGTGATACATCAAAATGGATAGCTGACAAAACCGTGAGGGATTATTATAGGCAGCATCATGAGCCCCTATGGTACACCCGCCAGGGTGTTTCTCCCGATGCAGACTCTCTGCTCTGTTACCTTCGTCGTGAGTTACCATTGAATGGTCTTGATACGACCGCGTTTTATGTTCCAGAGATATCTGCCAATCTTGATGTGATCCATCGTTTGGCTTTCGACTCTGTGAATTGTAGTATTAACGAGGTTCTTCCTCAATTGGATTTCCTTTTGTCGAAGGCTTATGTTCGTTTTACTGCTGGACAGCGTTATGGATTCACTCGGCCTTCTCAGTTTCTGAATCGTTTGGATTATAAGGCCGCAGGAGGTTACGCTAGGCTCTTTGACTATGACATTAAAGCACCTGACTATGAAGAGGCGATTCAGAGCTTGCAGTCAGAAGAGCGTCTTAGTTTTCTTTATGCCTCAAAACCACAAGGCTATATGTATAATGCATTACGCCAACAAATGACTGATACTACAGCTGTTGCAGAGCGTGCAAAGATTGCTCTTAACATAGAACGCTGCAGGTGGCAGATAAAGCAACCGACTTCAGAAGAGCGCTGTATCATTGTAAATATTCCTTCTCTGCAGCTATGGGCGACCTGTCCGGATTCGGTTGTTCCTATGCGTATTTGTTGTGGTTCCGTAAGCCATAAGACACCGTTGTTATGCAGTGAAATCAACTATCTGCAGGTGAATCCGGAGTGGATTATCCCGCTGAATATCATTAAGGCTGAAGTGGCAGGTCATGCTGGTGATTCTGCATATTTCGCCCGTAATGAATATAGTATTGTTGACCGTGCGAGCAATGATACCCTTTCTGTTGCATCGGTAAGTAAGGCAGATTTGAGAAGCGGACGGCTTCGTGTTGTTCAGAAATGCGGGCCTCGAAATTCCTTGGGACGTATTGTATTCCGCTTCCCCAATAATTTCTCTATCTATCTTCATGACACCAATAATCGTAGTGCCTTCAATAGGGATCATCGTACGGTATCACATGGTTGCGTAAGAGTGCAGAAGCCTTTTGACTTGGCTTGTTTCCTCCTGCCTGATGCTACAGAATGGAAGTTGGAGCAGATACGTATCTCAATGGATATTCCCCCAGTCACCAAGCGCGGTAAAACCTATCTGAGAGAGCATAAGGAAGATCCTCGTCCATTCCGCCTGATTTCATATCAGAACGTATCGCCAAAGGTTCCTGTATATATTCTCTATTATACCTCATTCCTTAATCCTGAGAGTGGTAAAATAGAGTTTTTGCCAGACCTTTACGGCTATGATAAGGCTATTAAGAAAGAGATGGGAAGTCTTCTTAAGTAATTGTACGGAGGTTAAAAATAAATTAGAGCCATAATTTCAAATTATGGCTCTAATTTATTTCTCTATCAATGCGACGGCATAGGCAGATATACCTTCCTGACGTCCTGTGAAGCCCAGTTTTTCAGTTGTGGTGGCTTTAATGGAAATCTGGTCAGGGTCGCAGCCAATGACGCGAGCCATACATGCCTGCATCTCCGGGATGTGTGGGTTCATCTTAGGCTTCTCTGCACAGATGGTGGCATCAATATTCCCTAAACGATACCCCTTTGTGGCAATGAGTTCTATGGTCTTCTTCAGGATAATCTTACTGTCCATACCGTCAGTTTCAGCAGAAGTATCAGGGAAGTGATAACCTATATCGCGCATATTGGCAGCCCCCAAAATGGCATCGCAGATGGCGTGAATCAATACATCGGCATCGCTGTGTCCCAGCAAACCCATAGTGTGTTCTAACTTAATGCCGCCCATCCATAGGTCGCGGCCTTCTACTAATTGATGGACATCATAGCCCATTCCAACTCTTATCATATTCTTCGTTATTACGTTATGACGTTATATCGTTATAACGGCTATTATTTAAATAAGTCTTTCAGTCCGTCCATGTCAAACGCTAAAGTGAAGCGTAAGGTCTGGTCAAGGGGATTGGTCTGTGCGGTAGAGATGACGTAGCCCACGTCAAGTGAGAACACATTCATACGGAAACCGCCACCCACGGTGAAATACTTACGGTTACCTTTCGACTCACTCTCATGGTGATAACCGGCACGCAGCGAGAACTGGTCGTTATATACATATTCCGCACCTACACTCCACTGTATTTCTTCCAACTCTTCCTTAAAGCCGCCAGGCGCATCACTGAAACTCTTGAAGATGCCCTTGATGCTCGACATGTCACTGTACTCCTCGCGTACATATTGCTGATATTCACCCTCATGATAGGCATTGGCATCTCCTCCCAGACGGTCGTCTATGTACTGTTGCATTGTAGGAACTGTTGGTACCAACAGTTTGTTGGCATCGAAAGCCAGTGTGAAACGGTTATATTCGTCAACAGGCACCAGAAGCGAAGCACCTAAGCGCAGGTTGGCAGGTATAAACTGACTCTCGTCATCGCCATAGAACGATATCTTGCTACCGATGTTGGTGGCCGTTGCGCCCAAGCCCAATTGACATTCACGGTTGCCTAGCATCACATAGTTATTGTAATACATAGCGATATCGGCTGCAAAGGCAGAAGCAGGCTTAGAGCCTTCGCTGAAATAGTCGTAACGCAAGTCACTATAAATCCAACGTAGGCCTACACCTAGTGAAAATGTCTCGCTCAGCATACGTGAATATGCCACGTCGAGAGCCATTTCGTAAGGTTTTACAGTCATTGACTCATCAATACCTTCCGAGTCTGTATATACTTCACCTAGCGAGAAATAACGTAGCGAACCAGAGAGGGCACCATAGTCACCAATGCGATAGTAACCTGTTACATAAGCCAGGTCGATATCATTGACCAACTGTCGTAGCCACGGGGTATAGTTCAACGCAACGCCAGCTCGGCTGATACAGAAGGGATATTTTGCCAAGTTCCAATACTGCGAGTTGACATCAGGATCGGTAGCCACACCCACATCACCCATACCGGCGGCACGGGCGTCAGGAGCGATGGTTTGCGAAATCACCGCATGTTCTACAGGGTTGAATGTGGTGATTTTATCCTGAGCGTTGACCAAGACAAAGGTCAAAAGACAGCAACCAATAATTAAAAGTAGTTTCTTAATATTCATTTTTTTTGAAATTGCGTTATAACAAGATAACGATGTATCGATATAACGAAAAAAAAGAAGTATTATTGCCCAAGAATAATCAATTTCTTGGCTTGCGAGGCTTTAGAACTGCCATTATTACTGATAAGGACACGATAAAGATAGACGCCAGTCTTCAATCGATAGCCGTTGCCTGTGGTCAGATCCCAATCTATTGTATAGGTATGATCAGTCGGAATGCCCGTTTCTGATTTCTTCCACAATAAGCGTCCGGAGGTGTCGAATACCTCCAGTTCAATATCTACCTCGCTACCGGTACGGTCATGACTGATAATAAAACTGGTAGATGTTGTTGCGGGATTCTTTGTGCATACTACGTTGCTCAATGTAGGTTGTTGGGTGGCATTGACTACAAACGATAGTTCTGCCACTGATGAGTTGTTCTGGGTATCCCACGCTCTAAAGAGCAGTTTGTGAGGACCATCGGTGAGTTCAGACAGAACATAATCTACACTACCGTTGCAGTAGTCACCGAAAGCATATTGGAACCTGTCGTTGAGTTGATAGGTCATGCTCATGTCATTATCGATAATGAGTTCTAAGTCATGGCCGATACCACCTCCCGATACGTTAATACCATCCTTATCCGTTATATCTGCATAGAAATAGGGGGTTGCATTCACGGTACAGCCATTTACAAACGACTCGCTATTCAGATAGCAATAGATAGAGGGACCTACGCCGTCGTTGATCATATCTTCTGTCCCTGTCAAAGTGAAACTTTCGTTCTCACCATGTGCTGTCAACGTTTTGTCGTTATTGATGGCATATACAAGGAACAGACCGGTCTTGTCGGAATAACTAATATCTCTAGGAACGGCAAACGAGAAAGTGAATGCGCCGCTGCGTATACTGTCACTTCCATTATAAATGGTGTTTGGGCGGTCTTTAAACTCCAGTGCCGTCTCAGTGGCAACAGGGTCATTCTGCTTTCCTACAAGCGTCTCTTCTATGTCGCGAACGGTGACTGTTACGATGCCATTGAAATCGGAATAACCCGGCAGGTGTCCTTTCAGTGTTACTTTCGAGCCAGCCTTCAGTTGCACAATGCCGTCGGCCACAGCCTTACCGTTGATGCTGTCAATGGTAATCTGTTCTGTTGGACTGGCCAATACCAAGGCGGGATCACCCAGCAGCACATACTGTAACTTATTGGTGAGCATCTCCGTGGAGCCCGATGTATAGTCGTTCTTAGCCATATAGGCAGCCTCGCCGATGGTGAGTCGGCGTCCGTTTTTGCTGCCCAGCACATATTTCATGAATGACTGGTTCTGCGGACGGTTATAGATAGCATATACTGTACGCGTGGTTCCATAGAATGCAATGGCTCCGCCTTTTTTGTTGAGCATGGCTGTCTCGCCGATATTCTCACCCAGTCCGTCGAATGGCATTACGTCACAAGATGCCGTAATCCATAGAGGCAGTCGCAGGGATGAAGCCTCGCTGAAGTCAGTGATGCGTAGCGCAGCCTCGTGCGAGAGTTGGGTAGGACTTCCGTGTCCGGAGTAGTTCATCACCAATGCACCCATCTGCATTTGTTGTTTGATGAGGCGCGTCACATCGGGGTAACTATTACCCGTAGAAGAGGTGACACGTGTATACGCATCCCAGTAAATTTTCTTGATGTCAAAATTAGAATAGAGGTTTTTTACTGTTTTTACCACTGCCTCGGCATCTTTCATGTGGCGGTTTTGGTCACCGTCGTCGCCAAGGAAACAAAGGGTGTTCTGCCATGCTCCGGCATAAGTATTGGTGCGATAAGCATAAATCTTGTCCACCAAGATCTTAGCTTCGTCGGCTGTACGTGCTGTCAGACGACCTACAGCTGCATCGAACTTGTCTTTCAGGATGCTGCCGCCCTCGTTATCATCAAGCAAACAGAAATAGTCATCTGTCACGTAGGATTTTGTGGCACTGAATGAGTTCTCGCTCTCGTAACAGAGCAAGAAATCATCTGGTGACAGACTGCGCCAACCAGATGAAAGCATGCGGTTGTCCCATGCACCGTCACCAAATAGCAATAGATAGCGGGGCTGATCGGCCTCTGATTCGGCTCTATCATAGAGCATCTTCATATATCGCCGATAGGCATTGGCATCGGGTGTTCCGCTGGAGAACTCATTATAAAGTTCATCGGCAGGAACTATCCTCACACGCAGACTGTCGTAGCTCTCATGAAGTGTCTTCAGACGTTCTGCCTGTAAGAGTACTTGCTGGCTTGTGGGGATGATAATCACCATGTCAACGGCCG
>Ga0265301_10005880_pt1 | contig 11917 bp, 15 predicted proteins | sample AusTroGonzalo_MG_2_FD_193488 | JGI IMG/M metagenome (GOLD analysis project Ga0265301, IMG submission 193488) | Bovine rumen microbial communities from tropical cattle in Woodstock, Queensland, Australia - Gonzalo_04 | ecosystem: Host-associated > Mammals > Digestive system > Stomach > Rumen ...
GGCTCAATGAGAAGAGCCTGGAACGTTTGAAGAGTTATGCTGATTATTTAAGATCTATGCAGGAGGATGACGAATGACACCTACATGGGACGGCACCAGATGGCGCATACAAGTCAGACACGAAGGAAGGCGCTATTCGTTCTCCTGCTCTATCCCCGGAGCAAAAGGAAGGCGCGAGTGTCAGAAGAAATATGATGCCTGGTATTACGGTGAGGCTTCTGGTGATAAGACTGTGGAGCGCGTCTGTCGTGAATACCTCGAGGACTTGAAAGCTCGACGCGGTGAGACATCTGCATCCTACTATCAGTGTGCGCAGTATATAAGGCTCTACATAGCCCCTAAATGCGCGACTAAAAAGATGTGCAAAATGACACTCCGCGACTGGCAGAGCGTCATTAACGGCGCTCGTAGCGAGTCAGGAGAGCCTTTAAGCCATAAGACACTGACTAACATTCGCAGCATCATCATGTCTGTGATTAAGTTCGGTTATGCTGACTATCAGTGTGAGCTTCCCAGAGGCGAGCTGTATATCCCGCAAGGTCATGCTAAGCATGAGAAGGAAATACTCCAGGCTGACGATGTGCGCCGTCTCATGGAGCCGTCGGAGCTTTGGTACCACTCTTATTTTTGCTTCCTTGCCATTACAGGCATGAGGCCCGGTGAGGCTCTCGGCCTTCGCGTGTCCGATCTGCATAAGGACCATGTAACTGTCCGCAGAGCCATCAACTCGCGCAACTTCGTGACGGACGGTAAGAACGAGAACGCGCGCCGAGTTATCCCGATCGGAGCTCTCGCTCATGGCATACTCGAAAAGACGATAGCCAGGAACGAGGCGCACAAACTTCACACGGAATGGATATTCTGCTCACCTGACGGCTCGCAAGGAATCCAGAAGTCAGCATATAAGCACTGGCTCAAGCTCAAAGAAGAGCGTAACCTTCCCGGTACTCCCTACTCCCTGCGCCATACGTTTATCTCTCTTATGAAGAACGTAATGCCTGAGCAGATGATCAAGGACATCGTAGGCCATGCGGTCAGCTTCGACACGTTCGGTACTTATGGACATATTCTTGACGGCGAGGACAGGAGAGCAGCGGAGATCATAGACCTCACTTTCTCCGAAAATGTCCCCAAAGTGTCACCCAAAGAAAAATAAAAAACCTCGTAACCGTTGAGATTACGAGGTTTGCGTTGGTGGAGCATACGGGGCTCGAACCCGTCACTGTATGTTCACCCATAAACAAAAAGCGCCTATTTTCCGCACTTTGCGGACTTTTCGTGATGGGCTGTCCACCGCTGAAACTACAAAGTGTCCCCAAAAATGTCCCCAAAAAGAGCAAATAAAAAAGCCTCCCCGCGCGGCAAGGGAGGCGAAGTGGAATTATTATCTGATCTTTTGACGTATGGTAAGAGGTTTACAAATATGATCTATTATCTGAAAGGAGATATGCCGCGCGTACCACCTTAATAATCAGACGAGAGAAGCAAGGGCCATGTCTTGGCTCCGACGATTCCGTCCTGCCCGATGCCCTTCGACTTCTGGAAGTTCTTTACTGCATACTCGACGTTAGCTCCGAAGTCATGATCGACTGTCAGCTTCTTGCCGTTCTTACCGACGAAGCCGAGAGCGTTAAGTAAAGTCTGAACTGTACCAACCTCGGGACACTTAGAGCCCTTCTGGAGCTGTGGCATTGTGATAGTCACTGTTATTACCTCCTGCTTATCGTATCTGAGAACGTAGTCCCAGCCTTTAGAGAACTCATAGAAATTGCCGACATATATCTCACGGCCTGTCTGATCGCCAGTCTCCCCGGTGATGCCACCTGTCTCGGAGCTGGATGCCTGGACCATCTTGCCGCTTCCGAGATACATGAGGACGTGATGCTTCTCGTTGAGAACTACATCACCGCGTTTGAGTTCCATACCCTTAACATACTTGATGGCCTTAAAGCCACATTTAACGAAAGCGGCTCTCATGTTGCCTGTATATGTCGCGCCTGCTTCCTTGACCTTGACACCCGCCTGCTCCCATGCGTTGATCGTCAAGCTGGAGCAGTCGTAGTCGGGGCCTTGTCTATGAAGCTGGTCATAACCGTGAGAGTTATCGTTCGCGATATTGACGGCCCATGTGCAGGCCGACTCGATGGCGCTCATGCTTCCACCTTCTTATCGTAGTTGATCTTGAGAGCCACTACGAGAGCGCCCAGGAGCGTATCAATAGCCGTGAATGTAGCGACGAGCTCTGCGCCGTATGGAATATTCCAGATATTCACGAGCGATGCCAGGAACGCGAGCACGGGTGTAGCGATGAGAGCGATGTTCTTTAATGTGTCGTATGCTTTATTACTCATATTCGATGATCCTCCAGTAGTTTTTGATATGTTGATTTGATGTGCGTTATAGCCGCCTCAGCATAGTTGTTCTTAAAGTCGGGATGGCTCTTACAGTAGGACTCGTAAGTGTCGATGTCCTGGAGCTGCTGACTGAAATACTCTTTGCTGTGGTGGATGTCGTTTAAGAGCTCATCATCAAAGCGGAGTATATGTGTCCTGGCTAATATAGCCTGATTCCTGTCCACCTTATCAGCCAGAGCTTCGATGGCGTTCTTTAGATCGCCGTTCGTAGTCCTCTGCTTATCAGAGCGGTTGATTATGAACTTCACAAAGTCCCATAAAGCAGAGGCGGTCACAATAGTAACCGCCCCCGTCAATAAAATATCGTTCATGGTCTCACCTTCTTACGGAGTAGGCTCTTCCTCTGTAATCTCATAAATGACTCGCATGGTAAGCCCTGCGGTCTTTTGCCACTGATCCGCAGTGCCTCCCCCGTCCGTGTCGTTCCATACAGTCGCAATATATCCATACGGAGCGTAAACGTGTATGCGGTTTTGTCCGTTGGCTCTGTCAGTAAGCAGCATTGTGCCGTAACCCGTCTCATTTACACCCACGAGGCTCATGTCAGTCGGGAAGTTAGTCAGACAAGCCTTATACTCGCTATTGTGGTAAAGCATGGAACGTGGAGTTGTCGAGCCGTTCTCACCCGTGACAGTGAACTTCTGAACGTCTCCGTTAGCGTACTTTATCCAACAACCTGACCTCGTAGCACTAAACATATCAGGCTTGTTGAAGTCAGTCGGACACGCATAGTCGGTAACGTCTGCGTCTGAACTTGTAGAACACTTGTAAATCTTGTTATCCGTACCGAGCAGATAGATATAAGAGCCAGTGTGAAGAACGAAGTCCTTGCCGATAGGCTGATAGTTATGAGGCTCGTTCTCCATAATGGTTACATTCGTGTCAAGTGAGTAGGTGTGTGACGTTCCCGTGATAGTCCAGTTGTCGGAGTCTGCGTCCGTCACGTCTATCGCATAATCTACGAGGTTAGTCGTTCCGTTTGTCCATGTAACGACATGGATAACACCATTTAAGAATGAAAGCGAACACCACCTTGAATCTATGCTCGACAGAGCCGGGCTTGGTGTGAGGTCGTCTCGCTCTGCTATCATTCTCGTTACATCAAACACGTTGGAACTGTTGAACACTCCGCAGATATGGAACTGCTTTGTGTCGAGCTGATACTTCCTAACTACAAACTTGCTATTTGCAAAGCTGACCGCATAAGCACACTCGTTCTCGTAGTCAATAATCTGACATGAGGCAAGTGTCTCTCCGACTGTCAGCGTAGCGAGTAATTCGTTCAAAGCTCCGTCAGGAGGCATGGAATCCTCATAGCGGCCAACGGCAAGGGTTGGACGTGTCAGACACACCGCTTTGATATACTCGTCCGCTATGCAGTTGCCTCGTGTGTCGCTCCAATACCATACAAACTTAAAGCCGTTTACTCGTCCGTCATCATCAAGCAGGACACTTGAGGAGTCGGGGTTGTAGTTGCCTCGCCTCAAGTCCGTTGAGTCAGAGCCAGAGACGTTATTCGCACAAGCGATAACCCTTGCGTCTGTCGGGATCATGCTCTGCGTTGCGTCTCCTTGCTTGGAAAGTAGCATTACACCGCTAAACCAATTCGTCAGAGGAAACTCCTTGTTATTCGGGATAGTGTCGAAGAAGTTACCCTTGTTAATTGCGTTGCTTACCCACGGGGTAACTGTGTTGTCATGCTCGACTGACTTGATAACCTTACCGTTGTCGAGTAGTTCAAGTCTGCACTTGCCGTGGAGTCTCTTGAGTTCGTGCGTCTTGTTTGCTTTGAAACTGTCGTGATAAATCATAATGCCTCCTCTTTAATTCACATTCTCCGATGAATTTCGTATGCTCTATCTTTGCCGTACTTTTTGCAATCGGAGTGATATTCAACTATTTGTAAGATAGGCACAAGCATAAAGGCTATTCCCCACATCAAACTGACTAAACAAATCGCACCCAAAAGCGGAGAAGTGCAGAAAAAGTTATATATAAAATTGAATAATTCTTTCATGTTCTCCTCCCTTAACCAAGTTTTATATACTGTAATGTCGTGTCGCCCGTGTCCGCAAAGATGTTGTTCACTAATTGTGTTTCTACACGGACGGGTGATAACTGTATTGTTTGTGGTGTGGCTAATTCGTAGCAAACTTGCACATTGTTAGCTGATAAAAAGCTTTTCCATGCCGTCAAGTCAGCCACACTTGAGTATTTAAAATTTAGATTTTTTGCTCCTACATTAGCAAAAGCACATTCTAAATCATTCAAAAAACCAAGTGCTCTTGAAGCAACAGCATTAAACAAATTACACATTGGTGTTTGAATTTGTTTAGCCTCATCAATAATAATATTAAATGCACCTAAAACATTAGTCCAATTCTCATCTGCACTTCCGTCAAATGTAGCAAAGCCATGCGTAACCGTCAACACTCCACTAACCGCATCATAGTTTCCGCCGTAGATGGTAGAGCCGAAAGGGATAGTTGCGGTTGTGCCGTTGTATGCCTCGTAGGTTGTAGCGGTTTCACCTAATTCAACTTGTATATTACTTGCGTTAATTCGTGCGTTGATTGTATTATCATCTGAAGCATAAGCACCTATATACAAACAGCCGTTTGCGTCCGTTGTGAAAGTCTTTGAACCGCTTGAGTTTCTTAAATCCAAATATCCCGAACTATTAACTGCTTGTGTATTGTTAATAAGCAAAATAGGACTGCTCGAAGATACGCCCGAATTAAAGGAAACTGTATATTTGGTGTTAGGTGTCAACCAAATAGGCTTTGAACGATAACCACCGCCCGTATAATTGCCCTCGGTAGCGATATTTTGTACCAATGACGCATCAAACGCATTTTTTTGAGTGTTCCTTATATACAACGAGTCCCACCCATTCAAAGCCCTCGGATTACTCGGACTCGGAGTGCCTGAACCCGACTGCGTACCAACGACCGCAACGGAGTGAGATTTAAGCGGTAAACCAGCATACTGACTATTAAAAGTGCAGATAGCACCCGACACACTCGGAAACGAGAGCGGGGGCTTTTGGTGTGTTGTAATATAGTTCATTATCTAATCACCACCTTTACACCAACGTCAGAGGCTTGAGCGTCAAAAGTTAGAGTAATACTGCCCGTAGTGACTGTGATGTCGTTATACCAAACAAGCGGACTCGTCATCACGTTCAAAACGTCCGTGTTGCTATCAATAGACACGTCAGACAGAGTAAGGCTCGTAGTTCCTGCGGTCAACGTACCCGTCAGAGGCTTACCTATGCCCTCGATAATCGAGTAGTTACCAATAGAGGGATAAACCTTATCCGCTACGACATAACCTGCAACATCATCACCGCTCACCTTGTAACCCGTACCGCCTTTTGACTGATACAAAAGACTCGCTCCGTCAAACACTCCTGCGGTGTAGTCTGTAATCTGTTTTCCTTGTTCTGGTGTAGGTATAACTGGCATTAGTGATAACCTCCGTCTGAATTAGTAAGTGTATATCCGTCATCAGTTACGAACGCATAGCCGTCATCAGTAACCAACGCATAAACAACGTAAGCGAAAGCAACGGACACGTTTTGGTCGTACAATGTCGCAAGGTCTTTTTGACCTATGCCGAGAACGTTCCACAAGTCCTGCAACGTCTCTACCTTGACATTGTAGTCTGCGATAGTAAGCTCGGAAACTGTATCGACTATCGAAGCGATCTCTCTCGTTAGAATGATAGGCTCGTAAACGTCCTCAACGTGGATAGTTCCTGCGAACTCGTCAAGAGCAACAAGTCCCTGACCTTGTAGCCATGCGTGTACATCTCCACGGTCAATAGTTCCAGAGCCTCCGTCAATTTGTAACTCTACCCTCCACTCGTAGGCTTGACCGCCTACCAACGTGTTAAGAAAGTACATCAACGGAATGATATGTTTGCCGTCCTCGCTGAAAGTTCCAACGGGCTGATAGCTTTGCAGTTCGTCATTTAAGTAGTAGTAAGCCGTAACTGTTGCCGTGTCGTCCGTTACATCTAAATCGAGGTTGATCTCGTGTTGCATTGTAACGATACACGGCTTTACTGTTGCGAAGTCTATGCCGACAACGGGCTCACGGCTGTGATTATCCAGCTCATAGTCATCGACATTCGTATAAGTGTGGATGACTATCTCGTCAGCCTTAGACCTTGCCTGGGCTTCGACTTCCTTCTGGATCATGGAAGTGACACCCGCAGCAGTCGGATTCTCGCCGTAGCCTTCGAGCACTGTCTTATTCACTGTATAGACCAGCGACATAACAACGCCTAAAGAGCCCTGACCAATTCCGCCTGTGAACTCGATCATGTCTCCCAGATCGTAAGCAGGGTTAGGAAGTATGGTCGCGTCAAAAGGCGTTGCTCTAAAGCCCTCTAATGCGTCTATTATCGCTTGGCGCATACGAGTGACAACTTCCTCAGTTCCGTACTGTAAGAACGGATTCGGGCCTATAGAGAGCATCAGACCGCCGACATTATCGTTGTAGTAGCGGTTAGATGCTCCGTCGAGGTCGTCTCTCATGTTCTCGACTTCGAGCCCTGAGTAGAACGACTCATAATCACAGAAGGCTGTGCTGTATCGCATATTGGCCTTGATCTCGCTTGCCTCAGCATCGGCATCTGGTAACTGTCTCAATACCAGCTTACCGTCTCGCGTCATCGTAGCGAAGCTGCAAGCCATTGTAGCAAGCTGTGAGAGCATATCACGGAAGGTCTGCATCGCGCTTCCTGGATATACGCCGAGGATCTCCGTTCCATTAGGGAGCGCCTCGACTTGTGCTTTAGTCATTCCTAAAGTAACACCGCACTGCTCGCAAGTATAGAGAAGGAAGTCATACAGCTTGCCCGATGTCTGTGTCATCGGTAAAGCAGTGTCAAACTTCCCCATATTGTCATAGGCGACGATCTGGAGTCCCTTATCTACCCATGTGGCGCTCTCGACGGTGTAAACACCGACAGGGACATCCTCAAAAGTGTCCTCGTCTATCTCCACACCGACGGAAGCTCTGATCTGGACTCCGCGCCATGAGCCTCTAATACCCAAAGAGGTCGCGAAGGCTCCCGTAAAAGTCAGATCCAGCTCGCCGATATACACACCGCCGAGCTCTATGGCCGTAGCGGGACAGATCTGATTCCTGACAACGAATGAGCCCTCGATGACATTGGAGCCTGTGAAGGTCTGCCCTGCAACTGTGCCAGTCAGCCTGTGAGCTCTCGCGTTCTTCACGATAGCTGTTTGATAGTCGTTCGTTGTCGGGTACATATCAGTTCTCCAAGTCGTTCAATTTGAATGAAACTTTATAAAAGCGGTGATTCTCGCCGTCCACGATCAGGTCGGCGGAGTAGTTGCTCATGTAGCAGGTCCACTCGATGTCAGCTCCGCTGTCTTCCTCGCTCCATCTGGTAGCCGTAAGGCTTGACTGCTTATTCAGATAGTCAAGCAGTGCCTTCTCACTATCGATGCACTTATACGACACCGACAGAGTGGGTATGCCAGTGCGGACAACAGCTCTCAGCGTGGTGCCCGCCTCCGACTTATTGACCGTATCAACGGCGGAGTAGCTTTCGGAGTATTTGTCATCCGTGAGCTCCAGTGTGTAGTCATTTATAGTCAACTGAATAACTCCCATATCAACCTCCGCGTCTGTAAGTTTCTCTTTGCTGTGCTGTGAGTATTGCCGTGCCCATGTTCTCGCCTCCGATATATACCGGGAAGATCCAATTGCCCGAGTCGCCGTTCGCGTATGCTGATACATAGCCGTCGCTTATGTCAGGCGACATCAAGCCAGGCATGGAGAGCGAACGGTTCAGAGTTGCGTTGAACTCAGGAGCACCTTCCTCGATACCTTCCTCGAGCAAGTCGTACATATCAGGCATGAATGTGTGGAAGTTGGACAGCGGTCCGCGCTCTGGCTCTGAGAATCCTATAAAATCTCGGATCGACTGAGCCACTGAGCCGACTGCATCCTCGACATAACTAATGCCCCCGAGAATACCGTCAACGAGGCCCGATATTAAATCGGCACCCCAGCTCATCGCCGTGTCAACCAGTATCGGTCCCCATTCGAGGAGACTCTGCACCAAATTGCTCAAAATTTCAGGAAGTGCTGCAAGCAGATCAGGAATGGCGGCGATCAGTCCGTCAGCCAGAGCCAACATGAGCTGCAAGCTCGCCTCAAGGAGCTGAACCAGCGTATCAGGCTCCGTCAAAGCTCGACATATCTCTGTGACCGCGCTCACGGCCGCAGGGATGAGCTCAGGAAGGGCATCAGTGATGCCTCGCACAATGGCTAATATAATTTCGATCGCCGATGTTACAAGAGATGGTAGCGACTCTACCACAAATAATGCAAATTGTACTATCATATCTGCCGCAACTGGTGCCAGGGCTGGTAAACACGATATGAGACCTTCTGCCAGACCTTGTACTATGGACATTGCCGCAGTAAGGAGCGGAGGCAGCAGGTTTGCGATCAATTCCGGGAGTCGTGATGCGATGATTGGTGCGATAGCGACCAGAGCCTCGCCGATACCCGTGAGAGCTCGTTCAATTACGGGCATAATGTTCATCAAAGCGGTCTCGGCGTTAGCGATAACCTCGTCGATGAGTGCCCCGAGATCTGCGTTAGGATCAGCGATACCTGTGATTAAATTCTGCCATGATGCACTGAGGGCACCGATGGAGCCCTGGATGGTCTCGCTTGCTTCTCTCGAAGTCGTTCCGGCGATGCCCATTTCTTCCTGGACTGTATGGATGGCCTCAACGATGTCGGCATACGAGTCGATGTTGTACTCCACTCCGCTGATAGCCTGAGCGTCAGCGAGGAGCTGCTGCATACCCTCACGAGTTCCAGCATATCCGAGAGCCAAGTTATCCAGCATGGTAAAGTTACCACGCGAGAAGCCTCGATAGGCGTTCTGGATGGCTTCCATGTCAGTGCCGAGCTTGTTGGCATTGTCAGCCATGTCGATCATGGACTGATTAGTCAGCTCCGCAGCTCTCGCCTGGTCTCCCTCGACTGCTGCGATCATCGCAGCGGATGTGGAGATCGCGGACTCCATGAACTCATTCATGGACTGTCCTGTCGATGTGGCTGCTTCGGCAGCGTACTGCATCATCTGAGCCGATGCGTCGCCGTAAAGCGTCTCGATACCACCTGTCAGCTGTTCATAATCAGAATAGGCATTAACAGCCTGCGTCGTGAGCGCAGCGACACCTGTGGCAGCAGCACTGACGGCAGCAGCTCCAACTCTGGCTGCTGCTCCGAGTGCGCTTGAGAACGCCGAACCTGCGCGCGAACCCGCAGCACTACCAGCTTCGTCAGCAGCGCCACCGAGTTCTTCGGTTATGGTCTGACGAGATCCTTCCATCGAAGGGACTATCGTGATATACGCTCTTGCGAGCTCCATAGTATCAGCCATTTTCGCGTCTCCTTGCTTTTTCTATCCACTCTTCCAACTCGGAAGCAGGAAGAGCACCCTTGCCGATAACTCGTTCTTTTATCCACGGTCTCGGATAGGGCTTTACTCGCTGAGGTCTGCGCCTTGAGAAGCCTCCGCATAAGTTCGCGTTTATCTGGCTCAAGACATCGTAAATGTCGGCGAGTATTAAATTCGTCTTAAATGAACCTGACCACTCTTTGACCTCAGGGTGTAATTCCTGATATGTAGCCGATTCAACGGGCAAGTGTCGTATAAACGACAAGAAAGCGCCCCATGACAGGGCGCTTCCTATGTCGTCCAACTCGACACTGGCTGAAGTGATCAAGTCTGATTCGATAGCCTCGTGATGTTCACTTATGAAATCGACGAGGCCGAGGATTCCCCCACTTTTGCGCCCTGAGCTTCTGTGCTGGCATCACGCCAAGCGGTCACGAGCTGGTTCAAGTCAGCTGATGTGAACTCTTCGAGCACTTCCGTCGGAATGTATTCTGATAAAAAGCTCACAAGCTGTTCGTCTGTCTTGCACTCTTTAAGCTCGCGTATCCTCTTGAGCTTCATGCTTCCAATAAGCGGGATGGAATATGACTTATCCTCAATAGAAACCTTGAGGACTTCAACTCTGTTCTTCTTGATCTTTACTTCAGCCATTTTTATGTCTCCTTTAATGATTAGGACTCAATCTCACCATCGTCAGTAACGAATACCCACGCATCTGTGGAGATCGTTGCTGTCCATGTGACTGCTTCGTTAGGCTTGAACGATACATCGTCAAGTCCGCTGATGAATCCGCTCTCTGTACCGAACATAGAGAGTCTGTCGCCGTCCTTCATAATGAAGAGGAACGCAGCTCCTCCGGGAGCGTCGAGGTTGCTTGTATCGATTGTGAGCAGGTTGCCGTGTGCGCTTGTAGCAGCAGCAGCAGTAACCTTATCAGAACCGAAGATCGTCTCGAAGACATCCTTTGTTGTGTCCATGATCGGGACCTTGATGGTCTGCGGATCTGTACCGGGGAGCTGTCTCTTGATCTTGCCTGCCCAGTTCTTGAGGGGCGTAAAATCTCTCTTAGGGCTCCATGTGATGCCTTCCTCTGTTACATCACCGACCTTTGTCCAACTGGACAGAGAAGCGCCGGGATATGTAGGGAGTGAAGTGTTCTCAGGAGCAGTGTAAAACATACCCGTCGCAAGGCCTGCGCCGAGCATTACATCATTAGCTGACATATCTGTTTACCTCCGATTAAATAGTTGTTTTTTCCTGATGCACGGTGACTGTAAGCCTTGCCGTGCATAAAGCAAGGTCAGGCCTTACGGGATCACTCCCCCACGAACCTGACGCATTAACCGACACATGGCGTATCGGTGTAGTTTGTTCTTTAGCGATTACCTTCAAGAAGGCAATAGCATTTCGCAGAAGCTCATAAGCTGAGCCTTCGTCCTTCGCCCTGGCATCGAGACTAATATCCACATTGTCGATGGTATTGTTCTCTACGCCTCCGACAGTCTGCACCAACAGGGACGGGAGTTTGAACTTCGCAGGAAGAGGCCGACAATAAACATCGAACTTTTCCGACAGTGCGGAGCGAACTGCGTCCTCAATATCGATTGAGCGAGTAATCTCGTAAGTATTAGGCATGAGGGACCACACTCCTTGATAAAACTTTGTTCTCGGACTCGGCAACCACTGACGCATGGTCCGTAGTGCCTACGATTCCGATATATCGAGAGCCCGCATTGACTACACGAGCCCTAAAGCCTTCGCCATCCGATACCTGTGCAGACGCGCGATCAGCTATCTGCTGCGCTTCGTCTCGAAGCATCGACTGCACACCAGAAGAGTGAAGAACTTCCTTAAAGCCGGGATTGTTCCACTGGATGCGCTGGAGTGCCATATATCAGCCCTCCCATCTGGTGAGGTTGAGCTGAATGTGGGAAGTCCTTGACGGTCCTGTCCAATTGCGAGGCTCGCCGTTGATGTCATAGGTCTCTCCATCGAATTCGATGTGATCTCCTGCCTTCACGTCTGTGCCTTCGGGAACATAA
>Ga0265301_10005883_pt1 | contig 11912 bp, 30 predicted proteins | sample AusTroGonzalo_MG_2_FD_193488 | JGI IMG/M metagenome (GOLD analysis project Ga0265301, IMG submission 193488) | Bovine rumen microbial communities from tropical cattle in Woodstock, Queensland, Australia - Gonzalo_04 | ecosystem: Host-associated > Mammals > Digestive system > Stomach > Rumen ...
ATGATTATGTAATTTGGATACTTGACGGATACACCAAATCATACAATGCAAGTACAGGAATCCTAACTTATAATGTTTGGATTTACAATGGCAGACACGAAAGATGGGGATACGGAAATGTCCATGCAGTTCTTATTGAGAAACCTGAAAAACTAATATCGCTTGGAACAGGAACATATTTCAATGTCAAGAACAATCCAAAATATCAAGATTTCACTTACAAGAATTTCCTGATGCTCCGTCCTAACTTAACGCAGGGTGTCGGAAATCAGATAGCAGGTGTTAGAGCACCGATAAATTGGAATGCATCGGCAAAAGTCAGGGCATCATATTCCAATGGAATATTTACCTGTGATTTCTACGGCGAATTCAATCATCAGAACTACGATTCAGGAACACCGAGAACCGACAGCAAGGCGATGATAGTTTATTTGTATCCGAAGAAGGTGAACTGATGAGGTACGAAGTCATTACAGATACTGAAGGATATGTTCAGGTAATCCGTCATACCGGTTCGCCAAAAAGGGATTTCATAGAACTGGATCTATCGGATTACGACCTAACAAACGACAGGATTCACGCATACAAGCTTGGTAAGAACGAACTGATATGGGATGAAGCGAAGTATCAGGAGATCCTAGACAATAAACAGAAGGAAGCAGATGAAGAAGAAATAGCAGACCTGAAGGAAAAACTGAACAGCACCGATTACATCTTCGCACGGTGGGGCGAAGAAGTCCTAGCACTTGAAAATCCACTGACTTGGATCGCAGATGTCATCAAGATCAATGTGAAGTATATGAAGATGTACAAAGATGTCATAGCCAATCGAAAGACTTGGCGAGAAAGAATAGAAGAATTGGAGGGCTAAACTATGAAGTTATCTAATGAGACTTATGATGTACTGGCTTTCATTGGAAGGGTGATCCTTCCTGCATTAAGTGTCCTTTATGCATCGCTTGGCGAGATATGGGGATTGCCGTTCACGAAGGAAATTCCATTGACCATCACGGCCTTGGATCTGTTCCTGAATACCTTGCTTGGAATTTCAGCGAATACATACTACAAGGATAAAGTCAATAACTTTGACACTGTAGATCCAAATGAGAACAACGGCTAAAGGACTGGAATATCCGAACCAGTTTTATTGGAAGTATTTGGTCAATCCGAATGCTACGATCACGAACGGACTGGCGAACTGTACGACATTCGCATACGGATGCATCAAGGAGGACGGACATCTTCCACCGGTCAGCACGATAGTCAATGCGAGTAACTGGCATACTGTACTGGCAAACGGATGGATGTGCATTCCATTCGACAAGAGCAAGGCAGAGATAGGCGACATAGTGCAGTGGGTGGAGCATTGCCATGTCGCTGTCGTAAGCGATTCCGATGCGATTTCAGGTTCGTTCTATACCGGTATGCATGGCAAGGCCTATTATCAGGGAAAGTTCGACACAAGGTCTTTTTCTTCGTTAGAGGAAATGTCGCACTGGATGATCCAAAACTATCCGACAAGATTTTTCCATCACTGGAGCATTGAGGCAGAATGTCGGTGGGTAGGTGGCGAACCTGAACACCTGCTGAAGCATCCTTTGTATTCAGTCGAAAGGGATGAGAGCAAGGATCAGATAGAAGTCCTGACCTTCCAGCAGAATGTCCGAAACAATTCGAACAATATTCTGTGCAAGGCAGAAAAGGGCTTCTTCACTGTTCTGTCGCACAGGATAGAGAATGGCTATCTGTGGTATGAGGTCGAACCGGACAAGTACATCGCACAGGTGGACGGTAGGGTGGTCTTCTACGAAAAGAAGGATGACGACATCGCCAAGCTGAAAAAGGAAAATAAGGAACTGAAGGCGAAAGTGAAAGTCCTTGAAGACAAACTGGATGCCATAAGTGAAATGGCAAAGTACGATGCTTAAGATACTTTTTGATTTAACGAAATTCGAATCTGTCGAAGTCGTTCCGTTAAGCGATGTTCATATCGGCAACGAATTATGTGACATTGGAGCACTGAAGGATATCATCGAGTATATCAAGGAAGAGCCTGACGATCCTACGATGGCACGGATATGCATACTGAACGGAGATCTGACCGAATCTGTGACAAGGACATCGCTGGGCGATCCATTTTCGCAGACGATGTCGCCACAGCTTCAGGTCGCCACTATGATAGAAATGCTGAAGCCCTTGACCGTTCCTACGGATAAATATCCACAGGGGAAGATACTTTCATACTGTGGAGGGAATCACGATACAGGAAGATACAAGGACACAGGCATATCAGCAAGTGAGACCATTGCTGTCGCACTTGGCCTTGAAGACAGATATAGCCCTAACGGATGCTATTCGTTCATCAAACTGGCAAGGATTCACGACCATAAAAATATGATCGTATATACTGTATACAATCAGCATTTAAGTGGCAGTGGAATAAGTGTCGGAGCGAAGGCGAACCGTATCCAGCGAATAAGCAGTGGTGTGATCGCAGACCTTATCTGTGGAGCACATTTCCATTTGCCGATGACCTTCAAGGAAGACATCATCATTCCAAGGGAAAGCACGGCAAAGTTAGGACAGAAGACCATTACTTATGTAATTTCAAATGCCTTCCTGAAATTCGGTGATTACAGTCAGCGAATGGGGATGAAACCGAGCACGATATCCGTTCCGAAAATATATGTGAAACAGAAGAGGAATCCGAAAACGGATAAAAGATACTTTGATACAGGGGTATTGCTATGATTGAAGACATTACAATAGGGCAGTTACAAAACTGGGCACTTACGATCATCGCTATCGGTACGGCGACATATACCATCGTAAAGGCTGTGAAGAAGGCAATCGAAAAGGGATTCGAACCGGTAAACAGCAAGATCGAGAAGGTAGACAAAAACGCAACAATGAACTATATCGTTTCGCAGATGGCCGACATCGAAAAAGGGCAGAAACTGGACGGTGTCTCAAAGATGCGATTTTATGAACAATACCAGCACTATACCGAGGATCTAAAAGGCAACACCTACATTCACGATGAATTCGAACGGCTGAAGAAGGAAGGCAAGTTATAGCGATAACCAAAGCACCGAAACGCACAGCAGACGACATTTTACGCATTCTCTCCTTTGTTTCTTTACCAATGATATCAGCCATATAGTACGGTGCTTTTGTGTTATATAGAGGGCTTTATGCCCTCTTTTTTTTATTTATCTGATATAATTGAGTAGGCTGATGAATACCATTCCCATCAGCCTTTTTTTATGCCTTAAAAGAAAGTGCGAAAAATTGCAAAAAAAAGTATTGACATTGTATCATATATGGTATACTATATAGACAGAAAGAGGTATGAAAGAATGACAAACAACATGAGCGTAAAAGACTTAAAAGATGTATTGATCGCAAGGCTTCCCAAGAAGTATCAGAGCAGGGTGAAGGAATTCTATTATGAAGAAGGGTTAATTGATGATTGTATGTATATGCTACATTTCACAAAGCCGTATGTCTTCTGCGAGTGTCCTTCCGTTCCTGTGAAGAATCTTACGGAAGCCATCAGTTTCACAAAGGAAGCATATGTCAACGAAAGGGCATACGAATGAAAACAACACAGGCACAGAAGGTATCACATCAGAACACTGGTTAAGTAAAAAAACAAGATGAGGCGATAACATCTAAAACACCATTCAAGAAAGAGGGGAAAGAAAAATGAACATTTTAGAGGAAATTGAATATATGATGGAACATTACGAAATGAGCGAAGAAGATGCGATTAAATGCTTGAGTATGGATGATGCAGACTATAATTCGGAAGAAGAGTGAAAATACCATTCAGGAAAGTGAGGAAAGACAGATGAATATTACAAACAAAAAGATTCAGGATCTAATCGACAAGTCAGGTGCTTACGAATTGGGTTTCAGAGTTCGGGAATACATCAACGATGAAGGTATGAACGAGTTGGATTGGGTCATCCGTGAATGCGAATGGGTGCTTGAAGATTACACGGAAGATACAGGCCACATCGCTCACGATGAATATCTGTGGGCGAAGAACCTTCTTCGCAAATCCAAGAACGGCACAAGGATCGTGTATAGCCTTGAAACATTCCAGCCGTTCGAGGAATACAGTCCTGAAAACATCGAGTTGGCAAAACGCACAGTTCAGGAAGTCAAAGACACAAAGAAATTGTTGAAACAATTGCAGAAGTTGAGAAAGGCGAACAATGGCTAAATACTACAAATACGGCGATGCCCAGTACAAGGCTACACAGAAGTATAGGGAGAAGAACATCAAAAGGGTGGTTCTTCTCCTGAACAGGAAGACGGATGCTGACATAATCGAATATGTGGAACAGATGGATAATGTGAACCGTGAGATAAAGCAGGTGATACGGAACGCAATGAAGGAGGAATGATGGAAGGCTATATCATCAGGATCACCGTCAACGGCAGGGCGACATTCGGTCTGCGAAGACTGGACAGAACGACAACAGGAATCGGATGTCACTACTTTGAAGGGATAGGTGGTGCAAGGGAATACGCAGAAAAGATAGGGCTGACCATTGTCGATGTAAAAGGCTTAAAGGATTCAAGGACTACAAGATAGTCCTTTTATCTTGCAAATACGAAACCATTCGCATATAATGAAGGAAAGAAAGGAGGGAATGCAACGAAAACACCGGAACAGATACGGAAGGAACTGGGGCTGTCGCAGACCAAATTCGCCGAACAGATAGGTTCATCATTGAGAACATATCAGGGCAGATTTGATGGCTCACAGACCAAATGGAACTTTAGCGAACTTATCGAAATCACAAAGCTGAATAATGGCGAAGTGAGAATCGATGTGGATGGCAAGACATATGAAGTCACCATCCGTGAGATCTAACAGATGAATGTCCACAAAAAAATCGCATAACATACACTATGCGACAAATCGCACAATAGAATATGGAAGGACATCATCCGGTAGATCTCGAAAGGGATCTATTTTTTATGAAAGGACAGATGATGAAAACAATCTTGATAGGGATATTACTTACATACTTGCTCATGATGGGATTCATAGGAATGATACTGTTCGAACTGCCTGACATCGTATGTCTCTATACAGGGATAATCCTTGGAATAATCGGTGGGGCGATAAGTATCAGGGGAATGGCCAACAGCATAGACTGGAGGAAAAATGACTGAATACATCGTGATGGACGGCGAACTGTTAGAGAAGCCTGACACGAACCAGCTGATGATTAGGGAATTGAGGGCGGTCGGTGTAGACCTTGCCGAATACGATGAACTGGAGGCACAGGCAGAGTATATCAAAGAGCAATTAGATCTGTGGGTGTTCAAGCATAGGGAAGCGATAAAGCAGACAATGATCGCAAACGGAGAGAAGACCATCAGGACGCAGAACAGGACTTACAGCATCGTTCCAGCAGGAATGAGCAAACGGCTGGACACGGCCAAAGCGAAGGAACATCTTGAGAGCGAAGGCATACTGGATGACTTTATGGTCTATACGGACAGGCCGGAACAGTTACGGATAACGAAGAGGAAATAGATATGTTTGGAGAAAAAGCAAAGGAAAACATCAGGGGTGTGGAATGTCCAGTGTGGCAGACACCTAAATACGAATTGAGCAGACAGAAGGCCATCGAGATCATTGACAGTGGCAAATACGACATAGCTGAAGGTGATTTTTGGATATTGATGAACAGTTATGCTAATGGTACAAAAGTCGCCTATACAGGCCTTATTTTGAGCCACAATGGATGCCTGAAAATCAATGACAAACTGGAAGACGGATTCAAGGCTGAACACCTGACAAGGGAATGGCTGAACGGAACACTTATCTATGAATATAACGATGGTGTTCTGTATGAAGTCGGAGAGGTCAATGAGAAAAACTGCAAGAACGAATATCCATATGCTATGGCCTTTAAAAGATGCTTCGACAGGGTGGTGCTGAAGAAGAGCAAACTGGCCTTCTCCGGAATCTATTCGGAAGTGGAAGCAGACGAATTCAGGGAAAGAATCACCGACAACGGAAACGAAGACAAGGCAAAGGAATTCGATCGGCTTTACACAGATGAAGAAAAACAGAGGATACTGAACGGATTCAAGATAAGTAGTGCCTTGGAAATGGATACTGAACAGCTGGACAAGTACATCAATTTCAAGAAGTATGGCAACAAAGTTAAGCAAGGCTAAAGAGATTTCGCCGAAGACAAGAAAGACCGTCCTTGAAAGACAGAAGGGAAGGTCAATCAGTGGTGTATATCTGATGCCGTATTCCACCGAATTCCATCATTTTATATATCGTTCAGGAAGTGGTGTCGGCTACGAATGGAATGTGGTGGCATTGACAAGCGAAGAGCATCGAGCCGTCCATGATCATCAGCCAATAAAGATATTCGGCAGGGAAAGGTATTCGGCAGATGAATTCGAGATCCTGATGCGTAACCATTTGAAAGAGAATTATACGAACTGGTCTGAAGACCTATGCAGATACCGGAAAGGATGGAACGAAGAGGACTATGAGGTCAAACGCAATAATCAAAGAAGGCCAAATCCTAAATACTTTCAACCTGAATGACGGTGTCTACCATATCGATATCAGACCGGTATCATCTGCGAGGTCTTACGAACAGATAAAGAAACTATGGGCAACGATAGATGACATCAGCCGTGAAGAATACGGAGACATCAGCCAGTCCAACAGCATCTATCTGAAGATCTTGCAGATGTCAGGTATTAGAACTGACAGGATACTGATTCCTGAAATCGCAGTGGATGACTTGAAGAAGAAGGCGAAAGCCTTGGAGATCGTATCGAGGGAGACCATCAACCATCAGCCATACGCACTGGTGAATGTCTGCTTCGCAGGAATAAGCGAAATGACAAAGGTAGAAGTATCATCAGTGATCGAGACGGCGATAAGGTGGGCGAGTGAATTGGGAATCGATACGGAACTGGAAAGGAATGAATAATGAGAATTACTGAAAAGCAGTTGAAAAAAATCTTAAACAGACAGAAGAAGACCGAAGAGATCCTGATGGAACTGAAGGCCATCGGTGTAGATGTAAATGACAGGACATGGAGGGGATTTGTCCGTCAGTTCAATGAAGAATTTGACAGGCACGATACCTATATCGCTTCTGATTCATACGGATACTATCTGACCACCAACAAAAAGAAGATAACCAAGACGGCCATGAACAAATTCAGGAACGGCCTGTCACAGATGCAGAACGCAAAGAAAGACCTTCAGGCACTGGCAGACAAGAATCAGCTATCGCTGATGGAAGAGGATGCTGACCTGTTCGACATGATGATGAAGATGGAGATCTAAATGGCAGAGCGAAGGATGTTTGCAAAGACCATAGTGGAATCCGATGCATTCATGTCCTTGAGCCTGAAGGCACAGAATCTTTATTTCCAGTTAGGAATGGAGGCTGACGATGATGGAATCCTGAACAATGCCCTGACTATTTGCAGAAGTTTGGGATTCCGAAAGGATGTTCTTGATGAATTGCTGTCTAAACGATTCCTGCTTGATTTGGGCGATGGAATCACCGTGATAAAGCACTGGCTTATCAACAACAGAATCCAAAAGGACAGGTACAAGGAATCGGTCTACAGGGAGAAGATGCAGAAGCTGTCCATCAAGTGTGACAGGTCGTATACAGATACGGACACAAAATGTACACAAAATGGACAACAGATGGATACACAGGTAAGTATAGGTAAGGATAGTATAGGTAAGGATAATGATGACGATATACTACAGATTAACGCACGGCTCTTGGAAAGTGGTGTAAACAGAGACCTTATCGATCAGGCTATGCATTATTCCTTGAAATATGACGATGTGGACAAGAATCTATATCTGAAGATAATCGATGTGCTTGAGAATGACGACATCAACGACAAGGGTGCATATATTTACAGGATGGTGACGAATGAATCGAACAGAGAAATATATTCTTGACAGGGCATTGATAGAACTGGAGAATGCCGTACACGAACTGACATCATACGCAAGGGAACGGCAATTTATCGATATGTTCGATGATCCTGTGAAACAAATTGAATCATTTTTTTACACAAGGAGCAATTATGACAAAAGAAGAACTGACTGAATTCAGGAGGCTTCAATGGGATGTACAAGACCTTAAAAAGCGATTCGAGTGGCATAACGAGGAACGCAAGGAACTGATGCAGGAAAAGAAAGAACTGCTGAAAAGAATCAGGGAGACAGAGAAGAAGTATGACAGAAGTCCAAAGAAAAAGAATAAATGACTATTTCTGTGCCGATAATCTGCTGAAATTCAAGGATGGTGTGAAGACCTGCATCAAGATACTGGAATCCCACAACATCCGGATATCAAATGATGAAATGGATGAAATCTGCAAACTATTTGAAGACCAGTGTTATTTAGGTAGTAATAACTGGCTTGGAGCGAAGGAGGTCAAGGAATGAGAACTATTGAAAATATCGCAAAAAATGTCTTTTGGATAAGTCTTGTGATGTTCTTTACGAGCATACTCACTTTAATGATTGTGACATATTTGGAGAGACCATAATGAAAGCAATTTTGATGGTTGATGAAATGCCTGAAGAGTGCATAGATTGTCCTTGCTATCTCCATAGCGAAGAAGATTTTAATGAAGACTGTAAGGCGATGTTAAGACCACTGACAAATAACTTGCGACCTGATTGGTGTCCATTAAAGCCTATGTCTGATGAAGCCTACAAAGTGCTTATGGAATACTTTGAAGCGATGGAAAAGGCGAAATCAATCAAGGTAAGAGTAGTGAGGAATATAGAAAATGGCTAAAGCAATATTAGTGATTGATATGCCTACAGAGTGCATTGAATGTCCATTGTTTGATTGGATTGAGCCAAACGATGATAGCGATGATGGTTGTTGCAAGTGGGAAAAAACATTCAATACATTTGACAGAAGTCTTGTTAAATGCAACGAAAAGCCATCTTGGTGTCCATTGAAGTCAATAAGATGGGAAGCATACGATAAGCAGTTTGATATCTCGTTTGTCGCATTCAAAGGAGAAGTAAATGAAAGTAATGATGAACATTGACGGTGTCCAGTATAGCGACAATCTTGTCATATCCTACAAGGTATTCGACAGGAGAGGGAACAAGATTCTTACAAGAGGATGCACCAGTCCGAAGCCTCTTCCTGAATGTACCTGTGACATCTGTAAACACTATGACGGTGTGTTCTGTCTTTACGATCAGGACAATCCGTTCAAGGTCGTAAACAAGTATGGCATATGCCCATACGAAGAAGAAATAGAAAGGGAACTGAAATGATAATACAGGTGCTGATTTACATCATAATGATCGGATTCCTGTTGAGCATTTTGAAAGGAACGAAAAATAACAGATGGTAACGAATGTGTTCGGTGCGATCTTCGGTGTGTGTTTCCTGATTTTAGGGGCATTGATTTGGATTGTGGCCTTACTGATTGTATTGGTAGGAGCAATCGGCATCCTGCGTATTGTAGTGGACAATGTCTTCGAGACCAACAGCATCGAGATTGCCAAAAGACTGAGGATGAGAGGACTGCTGGAAAAGGAGAAGAAGGGTGATTGAAGCCAAGACTTTATTTACAGACTGGCATGAAATTACGGAAGAACAGGCCATAGACTATGCTCTGCATCTGTTTATGAGATCAAATTGTGATGACAGGGTAGGCCTTGTAAATAAGAGAATTAGAGGCATCAAATTCACTACGGAAGAACTGTATGCAAGAGCTGACAGAAGAAGAAAGAAGAACATTGAATCAATTAGCGAGGGAATCACTAATATTAAAAATTCTTAAAGATGTTGCATTTGATATGAATGCCTGCAAATTGGAAGGATGGAATCATATGGAACTTCCGATAAGAATTAGGGATGAGATGAACGCAATAATAGAGAGGAGAGGGCATGTTTCTAAACAAGAGTAGGAATGGCTTTACTTGGTATGCGCACATTAAAAGCACAGATCAAGGCGGAAACGAGTTACAACATTATTTGAATTTCCGGTTCAAAAAGGGCTGTGAACCGAAGGCTCAAGACCTGAATGCTCATGGATCATATGAAGGTGAACTGATATTCCATGATGCAAACGGAAGACAGAGGAAGGTGTTTCCAGTCGTAAATGAATACAATGGACTGAAGAGCATTGAATTCATATTGATGGATGACGGTTCAAAGCCTGTAGATCTTGGCTTTACGCAAGACGATGTCGGTTCGATATTTGGGCAGGAAAACACCGATGTTCAGCCTGAAGACCTGCCATTCTACTGATATGGGAATGCATCAACATCCGAGGCCGACAAATCTCTACGGTGTCTATGACGGAGACACACTGGTGTTTGAAGGGAATGTGCATCAGGTCGCAAGACATTTCGGCACGACCACCAATACGATCTATTCAGGATGTAAGAATTGCAGGAAATTCTTCCGTAAATACGACATCAGAGTAATTGGCACATACAATTATGAGAACGACAAAATGATTCCAGTCCATCTGTCGAAAGAGGAAGAGAAGGAACACTATTATTTCGAACATCTTCGGCAGTACGGAAACACGGTGGTGAGGACTGAAGACAATCCGAAAACCATAATCAAATGGCTTGATGAGAAGGGATTCAGGTGCGACATGAAGTCATATGTGCATACTGTGGGCGATGAGATCTTGATGGAAGGCCGATGCGAACTGCGAAAAGGCAGTAAGATGAAGGACTACATTTTAAGGTGGTTAGACTATGACAAGCAAAGAGTTCAAAGCATCATTTGAAGATTATGAAAACTATCTTGAAGTAGAGCGAAGGCTTAAGGAGAAGATTGAAATGCTGTATGATGACCTGTCAGGTGTCAAGGGCATCCGGTACGACAAAATACCTTCATCATACAATCCTGAAGCAGTCGAGACAAAGAAGCTGGAGCTGATAGACCTTATCAATCTTAAACAGGCAGAACTGAAAGTCCTTGAATCCAAATACCAGTATTTCCGGATGATACTGGCCAAACTGGACGATGAAGACATCGAACTGTTGCGAAGGCTCATAATTAAAAAAGAATCCTACGAACAGGTAGGAAACGATATGGGCTATTCGCAGGGTGGCCTGTGGAAGTATGTTGACAGGCTGATTGAAAGCATACTGTGAGGTGTTTATGAGGAATATAGGAGAATCGGATATAGACTGACCAATGAAGAACAGACTAAATTATTTTAACTGGAAATGATTTCCTTTAAAATCATGATAATATGATATTGCAAACAGAATATGTTTGCGACATTCATCTGTTCGGTTATTCATTCAAGGAAGGAAAAAACACAGCAATGTGTTTTTTTCTATGCAAAGGAGAAAGAATGGTAAAGACAAGCAAGATCACTATAGGTGGCAACGACTATGCCATAAAATGCTCCATCGCTACGGTGGAATACTTTGAAAGGCTGACAGGCACGAAGTTCGCTGATGTACTTTCGGATATCCTGAAGGTCAACAAAGTGGTAAATCAGGACGGCGAAAACATTGAAGACCATCTTGACTTACTACTGGATATGCAGATAAAGTCAATCAAACTGGCTTACTGTATGATACTGGAAGCGAAGAAGGACGGAATGAATCAGGCATTCAATCTGTCACTGGATGATTTTCTTGGCACGATAGAGACCATAGATCCTGACACTTTCAAGGAGGTGCTGACTGTGGCTCAAGGTGTGTTTCCAAGGAAAGTACACGAATGAGAACAAGGAAGATAAGAAGGAAGAACAAGACAGGGAACTGAACATATACGAACTGATGGCTATGGCCTTGAGGCTTGGCATCAGGATGGATGATTTCAGCGATATGGATTTCCCATTACTTGTCAATCTGCTGGATGCTTCCATTC
>Ga0265301_10005884_pt1 | contig 11910 bp, 10 predicted proteins | sample AusTroGonzalo_MG_2_FD_193488 | JGI IMG/M metagenome (GOLD analysis project Ga0265301, IMG submission 193488) | Bovine rumen microbial communities from tropical cattle in Woodstock, Queensland, Australia - Gonzalo_04 | ecosystem: Host-associated > Mammals > Digestive system > Stomach > Rumen ...
AGCGTCAATTTTGATCCGGCACGTCTGGAGCAGGTAAACGAGCGTCTGGACCTTATCTACTCACTGCTTAAAAAGCACAAGAAAGAGAATATAACACAGCTTCTGGAACTGGCCAACAGCATACGCACCCGTCTGGACCGCACCGGTTCATATGAGTTTGACATAGAGCAGTTCACCAAAAAGACCGATAGCGCCCGCAAGAGCATGGAACAGAAAGCCGCAGAGCTTACCAAAACCCGCAAGAAGGCAGCAGAAACAATCATCCGTGACATCAAGGAGCTGCTGGTTCCGCTGGGCATACCCAATGTTCAGTTCAGCGTTGAGATGCAGCCTGCCGCCGCTTATGACCGCACCGGACATGATGACCTCAGGTTCATGTTCTCGGCCAACAAATCAGTTCCCATGCAGGAGCTGCAGGCTGTGGCATCGGGCGGTGAGATTGCCCGTGTAATGCTCTCCATCAAATCCCTCATGGCGGGAGTCCGTGCACTGCCCACCGTGATATTTGACGAGATTGACACCGGTGTATCGGGCGCCGTGGCCGAGAAGATGGCCCTGCTCATGAAACAGATGGCACGCGGAGGCCGTCAGGTTCTTGCCATAACGCACCTGCCGCAGATTGCCGCATTGGGACAGACCCACTACAAAGTATTCAAGACCGATGAAGGTGACGCAACCCACACACGCATTTCCGTGCTTGAGGGTAACGACCGTATACAGGAGATTGCCGGAATGATGAGCGGTTCAACCCTCACCCAGCAGGCTCTGGATAATGCCAAAGCACTATTAGACAACAATGGAAGATGAAATGATATTCGGCATACGTGCCGTCATAGAGGCCGTACAGGCCGGAAAGGAGATTGACAGACTGCTCGTTAAGAAGGATATGCAAAGCGAGCTGTCGCGCGAGCTATTCGCAGCAATCAAAGGGCTGGACATACCGGTTCAGCGTGTTCCCGTAGAGAAGCTTAACCGCATAACCCGCAAGAACCATCAGGGAGTGATCGCATTCACCACCCAGATCACATACCAGCATGTTGAGGACCTGGTTCCCATGCTCTTTGAGGAGGGCAAGGACCCCTTCTTTGTATTGCTGGACGGTGTGACCGATGTCCGCAACTTCGGTGCCATTGCACGTACCGCAGAGTGCGCAGGCGTAGATGCCATCATAGTCACGTAACAGCGTAAGCGTGAATGCCGATGCCATCAAGACATCTGCCGGAGCACTCCATACCCTGCCCGTCTGCCGTGAGAACCAGATATCACAGACCATAAGGTTCCTCAAGAACAGCGGAATCCGCATTGTAGGCGCAACTGAGAAAGGTGACAAGGACTACACCAAAGGTGACTACACCGGTCCCGTATGCCTCATCATGGGAGCCGAGGACAAGGGTATTCCCCAGGAGCATCTGGCACTGTGTGACGAATGGGCACGCATCCCCATCCTGGGCAAGATAGAGTCCCTGAACGTCTCTGTTGCAGCCGGAGTCCTTATGTATGAGATAGTTAAGCAGAGACAGGCTTAATCATCACCCCTATTTCGTCTAAAGCGCTGATTGTCAATCTGTCAGCAGAACATTTGAAATCTACGACATTTTGTCGCAGAACGGCCTGTGGCTTGCTTGTTGCGTGTCATTCCATAGAAATCAAAATTATAAAACTATGGAATACAACCAGAACAATCAGAACAAACCCCAGAACCTGGAGCAGTTCGCCATTAACCTTAATGAGCGTGCGCGCAAGGGTAAGCTCGACCCGGTCATAGGCCGTGACGAGGAGATAAGGCGTGTTCTCCAGATTCTGAGCCGCCGAACCAAGAACAATCCTATTCTTATAGGTGAGCCTGGTACCGGTAAGACTGCCATCATTGAGGGTCTTGCCCAGCGTATCGTACGCGGTGATGTGCCTGAGAACCTAAAGTCCAAGACTGTCTATTCACTTGATATGGGTGCGCTGGTAGCCGGTGCCAAGTATAAAGGTGAGTTTGAGGAGCGTCTTAAGGGCGTGATTAATGAGGTCATACAGTCAGACGGAAATTTCATACTGTTCATAGATGAGATCCACACCCTGGTGGGTGCCGGAGCCGGTGAGGGCGCCATGGATGCCGCCAACATCCTCAAGCCTGCCCTGGCCCGTGGTGATTTGCGAGCCATAGGTGCCACCACCCTGAACGAGTATCAGAAATACTTTGAGAAAGATAAGGCTCTGGAGCGCCGATTCCAGACCGTAATGGTCGATGAACCCGACGTACAGAGTTCAATATCCATACTGCGTGGACTTAAGGAGCGCTATGAGAACCACCACAAGGTGCGTATCATGGATGAGGCCGTGATTGCCGCCGTGGAGCTCTCCAACCGTTACATCACCGAGCGTTTCCTGCCCGATAAGGCCATCGACCTTATGGATGAGGCGGCCGCCAAACTGCGTATGGAGCGTAACTCCGTACCGGAGGAACTGGATGAGATTACCCGTAGGCTCAAGCAGCTGGAGATAGAGCGTGCCGCCATCAAGCGTGAGAACGACACCGTAAAGCTCAAGCAGCTCAACACAGAGATTGATGAGCTGCAGGCCCAGGAGAAGCAGATACGCAGTAAATGGGAGTCTGAGAAGGCCCTCGTATCCAAGATCCAGCAGGACAAGCAGAGCATAGAGCAGCTCAAGATAGAGGCCGACAACGCCGAGCGTGACGGCAACTACGGCCGTGTAGCCGAGATCCGTTACGGCAAGCTCAAGGAACTTGAGGCCGATATAGCCCGCATCCAGGAGGAGCTCCACACCAAGCAGGGTGACAGCGCCCTTGTAAAGGAGGAGGTTACCGCCGATGATATAGCCGAGGTTGTATCGCGATGGACCGGCATACCCGTAAACCGTATGCTGGAGAGCGAGCGCGAGAAGCTTCTGCACCTGGAAGAGGAGCTGCACAAGCGTGTGGTCGGCCAGGAGGAGGCCATAAGCGCCGTAGCCAACGCAGTACGCCGCAGCCGTGCCGGCTTGCAGGACCCCAAACGTCCTATAGGCAGTTTCATATTCCTGGGTACCACAGGCGTGGGTAAGACAGAACTTGCCAAGGCCCTGGCCGAGTATCTGTTCAATGATGAGAAACTCATGACCCGTATCGATATGAGTGAGTATCAGGAGAAATTCTCAGTGACCCGTCTTATAGGAGCGCCTCCCGGATACGTAGGTTACGATGAGGGCGGCCAGCTGACCGAGGCCGTGCGCCGTAAGCCCTACTCCGTTGTGCTCTTTGATGAGATTGAGAAGGCTCACCCCGATGTGTTCAACATACTGCTGCAGGTACTTGATGACGGCCGTCTGACCGATAACAAGGGCCGTACGGTAAACTTCAAGAACACCATAATCATAATGACCAGCAACCTGGGCAGTGATTATATACGTGAGCGCTCGGCTCAGATAGGCACTTCCGATGCCAGCCGTCAGGAGTGGCTTGACGAGACCCGCAAGCACCTGCTTGACATGCTTAAGCAGACCATACGTCCGGAGTTCCTGAACCGTATTGATGAGACAGTGGTATTCATGCCTCTGCGTGAAAGTGAGATACGTCAGATAGTAAAACTCCAGGCACAGGGTGTATGCCGTATGCTTGCCGAGAGCGGAATCAGCCTCACTATCGATGACAAGGCGATTGACCTGATATCAGGCGCGGGCTTTGATCCGGAATTCGGTGCACGTCCCGTAAAACGTGCCCTGCAGACTCTGCTGCTCAACAAACTCTCTACAATGATACTGTCGGGCCAGATTGACCGTGGCAAACCGGTCAACGCCACAGCCGTAGACGGAGAACTCATATTCAGCTGATACCGCTGCAGATAACTAATAATCCCCTTATGAATCGCGAGATCATAAGGGGATTATTTGTTTCAATTATCGGAAAAGTATCAGGTTAATAATTAGGTTTAAGTCTGAGGCAAAAGTAACCATTGATATATTCAACACATCATAAAAATCTTTCAAAATCATTAGCACATGTTCCATACCTATCGCTGAAACATCAAAAAGAACAAAATCAAACAAAATAAATGGAAACCAACGCGGACCCGGAGGGCCGCCAAGCGAAACGTAGTGAAGCGCGTTTACGAAGTAAACTAAAAAGACCTCCAACGCGGACCCGGAGGGCCGCCAAGCGAAATGAAATGTAGCGCGTTTACGAAGTAAACTAAAAAGAGCCTCAAAAGGTACCTCTTGAGGTACCTCTAAAGAAAAATCCGGCCCAAAGGGTCGGATTTTACCTGAGAGGTACCTGGCGGACTCGAACCGCCGTACTCGGTTTTGCAGACCGATACCTAGCCGCTCGGTCAAGGTACCAACTGCAACATTTCTGATTGCGGGTGCAAAGATAACCAAAATTTCGACACTCCACATCCTCAGAACATAAAAAATACAATCTAAAAAACGCTTTTATCATTTCAACACCCCTCATGCGGAATGAACACATATGCTAACTTAATGTGAGCCTACCAGTTAGAATGACATTAATCCGCAACAAGGAAATTAAGAAACATTCGCAGCAAACATGGAAAAGGAGGCTGGTATTTGAATTAACTTTGCATACCGAATCCAAAACATATCAATTCATATGACAGCAAAAGCGGTGATACGCTCCATGAGACTAAGGACCCTGCCACTATCCACAGCCGGTATTGCGCTGGGTATCATGCTGGCGTGTTCCGGTCACGACGTACCCTGGTATGTCATACTTCTTACCATAATGACCACCATATCACTTCAGATACTCTCCAATATGTCAAACGAGTTGGGTGACTGGCTCAGCGGAGTGGACGGTACCGGACGTGAAGGCCCCAAGTACGGCATTGAGGGCGGCGGTCTTACTGAAGATGAGATGCGCTCATGCATCAGGATAACGGTCCTGATATGCTGCATCCTTGGGTTGGGTATGATACGCTCATCATTCGGAACCATACTCTGCATCCAGTCAGAATGTCTGGTCGTTCTGGGCGCAGCTGCCATCTGGGCCGCCATTCACTACACCCTGGGAAAGCATCCCTACGGATATATGGGACTTGGAGACCTGTTCGTATTCATATTCTTTGGTCTTGTACCGGTTGCAGGAGGTTATTTTGTCTGCACACACCACATAGACTTCCAGACACTGCTTCCCGGCACCGCCATTGGTCTTTTCAGCGTGGGAGTTCTCAACGTGAACAACATACGTGACATGAAATCCGATGCCGCAAACCGCACAACCGTTCCCCTCATGCTGGGAGAGAAACGGGCCAGGATATACCACACCGCACTTATATGCGGAGGATGGTCTGTGATGGTGGTATATTCAGTTTTATTCACACAAGGATGGCTTCCCTATCTTTACTTTTTGACTTTACCCATATACATTATACATATCAAGGGGATATGGAAACGGTCCGGTCGTGACCTGGACCCGATGCTACCCATGCTCGTCATGTCCACCCTGGCCTTTTCACTGCTTGCAGGAACAGGATACATACTTCAATAACATGCCCAAGAAAGAAGGAATACGCGATCTGTTTGATGATATTGCGGTCAAGTATGACCGTTTCAATCACATCTCCTCATTCGGAGCCGACCGTTCATGGCGCCGCAAGGCCGTACGTGAGATTGTGGATACCCGCAAGCCCATCAAAGTACTTGATGTAGCTACCGGAACTGCCGATTTTGCCATTGCCGTGAACCGCAAGGCCGCCCCCGGATCCCACATAACCGGAATAGACCTCTCCCAGGGCATGCTTGAGGTTGGAAAGAACAAGTGTAAGGGTATGCCAATAGACCTGGAAGTGGGTGACGCTGAGAACCTGCGTTTTGAGGACTGTGAATTTGACCGTGTGTGCGTGGCTTTCGGAGTACGCAACTTTGAGAACCTCATGAAAGGTCTGCAGGAGATGTGCCGCGTTATAAAACCCGGAGGAAAGCTCATAATACTGGAACTCTCCTATCCCAGGAACAGGTTCATTTTCAGCCTGTACAAGTTCTATTCACTTAGGATCCTGCCCAAGATAGGAGCCGGAATGACCGGAAACACAGGCGCTTTCACCTATCTGCCGGACTCCATACTCAAGTTTCCCCTACCCGACAAATTCGTCCCCATGCTCCATGAGGCCGGATTCGGTACTGTCAGGGCCAGACAGTTTATGTTCGGAGTATGCCGTCTTTACATTGCTCAGAAAACAACAGAGTGACATCATATAACAATCTTTTTAGCTACATTAGCATCCTAAATTACAACCTATGAACAGATTTTTAAAACTTACAATCCTTTCCATTGCCGCAGTTCCAGTCATCACATCATGTGAGAAAGAGGATCCGTATGAGATATCAATGAGTGTCCTGTCAAACGGAGTAGACACCATTCAGGGTATTGACGGCCGCAAATATGAGGTCGTAGACCTTGGATTAGGCACGCTCTGGGCCAAATGCAACCTTGGAGCCGACAGCCCCGAGCAGCCCGGTTTCTATCTTTCATGGGGAGAGACTGCAACAAAAGAAACTTATACAGAAAAGAACTATGCCTGGTATAACGCCAGAGGCAACAAAATAACCAAATACTGTAACAAAAAGGATCTGGGTGAAGACAAATACGTGGATTCCCTCTACACCCTTCAGCCTCAGGACGATGCCGTAAAGGTATTGATAGGAAACGGTTTCCATATTCCTACCGAGGCTGAGTATTCCATGCTCAGGACCTGGTGTTCAATAAGATGGTGCAAGCTTAACGGCAAGGGCGGATTCCTGCTCACAAGCACCAAGAAAGGCTATGAGAATAACAGTATCTTTATCCCCATGGCGGGTCTCATGGACTATGATGAAATATACCATAACGATAGTTACGGTTTCTATTGGACCAATGCACTGGACCTCTCCAACCCGATGAATGCCCATGTAATGAGATTCAAGCATCTGGAAAATGCAACCGACATGGACAAGAACATCAGCCATGACCGTTACATCGGAATGAACATCCGTCCGGTTTTCCGCAAGCAGTAGCTTGAAAAATAATACTCAAAATATACATATTGTCATCCTATTGGATTATCTTTGCTGTCGATTTTAAACAATACGGCAATGGCAATAAGTATAAAAGAGATCGCTGGAGCGTTCATGGTCCTGTTCGCTATTCTGGACATAACCGGCTCCATACCCATCATAATTGACCTTAAGCATAAGACCGGCAAGGTTCCGGCGCTTAAGGTTACACTTATTTCGTGGATTATGCTTGCCATAATCTACTATCTTGGTGACGGAATCCTGTCCCTGTTCGGAGTGAGCATAGAATCATTTGCCGTAGCAGGTTCCATAGTCATCCTGGCCATCGGATTCGAGATGATATTTGATGTAACCATTTTCAAATATGACAGCAGTCCAAGTGACCTGACATCATTCGTACCGCTTGTGTTCCCGCTTATAGTAGGCGCCGGCTCATTTACCACCATGCTGTCTCTCAAGGCTGAGTATCAAGCCATTAACATAATGATAGCCCTTGGGCTCAACATGCTGTTCATCTTTGTGGTACTCAAATACATAGACAGGATTGAAAAGATTCTGGGGCCGGGTCTCATTTACATATGCCGTAAGTTTTTCGGCATCATCCTTCTTGCCATTGCAGTAAAGCTGTTTACCAGCAACCTGGGTCATCTTATAGGTTAATCCGCCCAAACGGAAACAATATCGTACCTTGTTAATAAATAATAAGCTAAGCCGATAATCCTATACGCAATAATTGGGTAACTTTGCGCTACGAAACGGATTCATCGATGATAGAAAAGCACCTTGTCCTCACCGAAGCTGACCCCGCAGTGTTCTACGGAGTCAACAACACCAACATGCAGTTGATCAAAGCCCTGTTTCCCAAGCTGCGCATAGTGGCCAGGGGCAACGTGATACGCATTATGGGTGACGATGATGAGACATCACGTCTGGAACAGGCCGTTCTCAAGCTTGAAAAATACTGTTCCAAGTACAACTCCCTCAAGGAGGAGGTCATCGTGGACATTGTGAACGGTGAGGAACCGGGTGGAGAGAAAAGCTCGGACGTAATTCTCTTTGGAGTAACCGGACGCCCTATCATGCCCCGCAGCGTCAATCAGAAGAAACTGGTTACTGATTATGCTGACCACGACATGCTCTTTGCCATCGGCCCTGCCGGATCCGGTAAGACCTACACAGCCATCGCACTGGCGGTTCGTGCCCTCAAGAACAAGGAGGTAAAGCGCATAGTATTGTGCCGCCCTGCCGTTGAGGCCGGTGAGAAGCTGGGATTCCTGCCCGGCGATATGCGTGAAAAGATCGATCCGTTCCTGCAGCCCCTCTATGACGCCCTGCAGGATATGATTCCCACAGCCAAGCTTAAGGAGTACATGGACCTTAACATCATACAGATTGCACCGCTGGCATTCATGCGCGGCCGCACCCTGAATGATGCCGTTGTCATACTGGATGAAGCCCAGAACACCACCCCGCAGCAGATCAAGATGTTCCTTACACGTATGGGCTGGAACACCAAGATGATAGTTACGGGTGACCTCACTCAGATAGACCTGCCGCCCACTCAGATATCGGGTCTGGTACAGGCTCTGGACATTCTGGACGGTGTGGAGGGTCTGAGCATCATCCGCATGACCAAGAAGGATATTGTCCGCCACAAGCTGGTTACCCGCATCGTGGATGCATATGACCGCTACGAGCAGACACACAAGGAAGAAAAAAGAATTTCTAAAAAAAATAACAATGAGCAAAGCTTTGACAAGAACTGACTTCCAGTTCAAAGGACAGAAGAGTGTATATCACGGCAAGGTTCGTGACGTGTATAACATTGATGACGACCTGATGGTAATGGTTGCCACAGACCGTATATCGGCCTTTGACGTTATCCTGCCCAAGGGTATCCCCTTCAAGGGTCAGGTTCTGAACCAGATTGCAGCCAAGTTCCTGGATGCAACTGCCGATATCTGCCCCAACTGGAAGCTGGCCACCCCCGATCCTATGGTTACCGTAGGTCTCAAGTGTGAGGGTTTCCGCGTTGAGATGATCATCCGCGGTTACCTGACCGGTTCCGCATGGCGTGACTACAAGAACGGCTGCCGTAACCTGTGTGGTAACATCCTGCCCGAGGGCATGAAGGAGAACCAGAAGTTCGCCGAGCCCCTTATCACCCCCACCACCAAGGCTGAGGAGGGTCATGATGAGAACATCTCCAAGGAGGAGATCATCAAGCAGGGTCTGGTAAGCAAGGAGGATTATGAGGTTATGGAGCAGTACACACGCGCCCTCTTTAAGCGCGGAACTGAGATCGCTGCCCAGAAGGGCCTCATCCTGGTTGACACCAAGTATGAGTTCGGAAAGCGTGACGGTAAGGTTTACCTGATCGATGAGATCCACACCCCTGACAGCTCACGTTATTTCTACGCTGACGGATATCAGGAGAAGTTTGAGAAAGGTGAGCCCCAGAAGCAGCTCTCAAAGGAGTTCGTACGCCAGTGGCTCATTGAGCACAACTTCATGAACCAGCCCGGTCAGGTTATGCCTGAGATTACCGATGCTTACGCCGACAGCGTATCAGACCGTTATATCGAGCTCTACGAGCACATAGTTGGTGAGAAGTTCGTAAAGGAGAGCGGCACAGACCTTGCTGCCCGCATAGAGAAGAACGTAACCGAGTGGTTGGCTAAAAGATAAGTACCTATGTTCAGTACTCTTATAATACTCGGATGTGTACTTCTGATCATGATCAAGAAGGTCAATCAGAAGTTGGATTCTCCCGATGAGTCCCTGCCGGAGCCTGATTATGACTCATTCGCTCAGGACGACAGCGAGGATTCTGAGGAGCCTGTAATCATGCCTGAGCAGGAATCTGAGCAGGATCCGTTCGTACAGACTGAGCAGTCTGAGCAGGCAGAGACAGAGAGTACTGAAACCAAGACTGCTGAACCCCAGCCTGAGACCGCTTCACGTTCATATGCATCGTATGGTCATCTGTTCGGTCTGATTGGCAAGCCTCTGGCCCACTCCACATCAAAGGTCCGTTTCAACAAGATGTTCCGTGAGCAGCATATCAACTCCTATTATGAGAACTTTGAGCTGGACAGCATCGAGCAGGTAAAGGATATGGTGGACCGCAATCCCAATCTCTGCGGATTCAACGTTACCATACCGTACAAGGAGGATATCATCCCCTACCTGACCCGTCTGGACGAGACAGCGCAGGCTATTGGAGCCGTAAACACCGTCAAGGTCATCCACAAGGAGTCCGGAACAGAGCTTATCGGCTATAACACTGACTGGATTGGGTTTACTGAATCATTCAAGGAACTCATAGAAGGTCATAGCAAGGCTCTCATTCTTGGAACCGGCGGCGTATCAAAGGCTGTCAAGTATGCTCTTGACAGGATGGGAATTGAGAACAAGTTCGTGTCACGCAACTCCACTTTTGACATCATGGGCTATTATGAGCTCTCTCCGTCAATTATGGACGAGTATGACATCATTGTAAACTGCACTCCTCTTGGCATGTGGCCCAACACAGACCAGTGTCCGGATATACCCTACACTTTCCTTTCCGATAAGCACGTGCTGCTTGACGTAATAGCCAATCCTGATGAGACCATGTTCATGAAGAAAGGACGCGATCACGGAGCTCAGGCCAAGGGAGGTAAGGATATGCTTGAACAGCAGGCCGTTGCCGCTTGGAATATCTGGAACAGCATAGAGATATAAAAACAAAGAACAATTCTGATGGAATCAAACGAACGTTATATGCTGCGTGGCGTATCCGCATCCAAGGAGGATGTGCACAACGCCATCAAGAACATTGACAAAGGTCTCTATCCCAAGGCCTTCTGTAAGATCATCCCCGATATCCTGGGCGGTGATCCCGAGTACTGCAACATAATGCACGCCGACGGCGCAGGCACCAAGTCCTCACTGGCATACGCCTATTGGAAAGAGACCGGTGACCTGTCTGTATGGAAAGGCATTGCACAGGATGCCCTCATCATGAACATTGATGACCTGCTCTGCGTAGGTGCAGTAGACAACATCCTGGTTAGCTCAACCATCGGCCGTAACAAGAACCTGGTTCCCGGCAGCGTTATCAGCGCCATAATCAACGGTACCGATGAACTCCTGGCCGAGCTCCGCGAGATGGGTGTAGGAGCTTACGCAACCGGTGGTGAGACTGCCGATGTAGGTGACCTGGTACGTACCATCATCGTGGACAGCACCGTTACCTGCCGCATGAAACGCAGTGACGTGATCAACAATGCCAACATCCGTCCGGGTGACGTGATTGTAGGTCTGGCATCTTTCGGTCAGGCCACATATGAGAAGGAGTACAACGGCGGTATGGGCAGCAACGGCCTTACCAGCGCCCGTCATGATGTATTCGGCAAGAGTATAGCTCAGAAATATCCCGAGACCTATGACCATGCAGTACCTGAGGACCTTGTTTACTCAGGCGGTCTGAACCTGACAGACAAGGTTGCAGGCTCACCTCTGGATGCAGGTAAGCTGGTACTCTCACCCACCCGCACATATGCTCCGGTGGTAAAGAAACTGCTCGATGCATTGCGCCCGCAGATTCACGGCATGATCCACTGCTCAGGCGGTGCCCAGACCAAGATCCTGCACTTTGTTGACGGCGTTCACGTAGTCAAGGACAACATGTTCCCCATCCCGCCCCTGTTCCGCACCATTCAGGAGCAGAGCAAGACCGACTGGAAGGAGATGTACAAGGTATTCAACTGCGGTCACCGCTTCGAGGTCTACCTGCCCAAGGAATACGCACAGCAGGTTATAGACATCAGCAAGTCATTCGGAATCGACGCCCAGATCATAGGCCGCATCGAACCCTCCGACCACACTCACCTTACCATCCACAGCGAGTACGGTGTGTTTGAGTAC
>Ga0265301_10005887_pt1 | contig 11909 bp, 12 predicted proteins | sample AusTroGonzalo_MG_2_FD_193488 | JGI IMG/M metagenome (GOLD analysis project Ga0265301, IMG submission 193488) | Bovine rumen microbial communities from tropical cattle in Woodstock, Queensland, Australia - Gonzalo_04 | ecosystem: Host-associated > Mammals > Digestive system > Stomach > Rumen ...
GGGGGGCATGCATTTCTTGGCTATGGTAAGTAATACTTAAACCGCTATCGTTATGATTGTTGATTCTGATTTACTCGACGCTCTGACCGCTCAGGCGAAGGCGTCGCCGCGGTTGCGGATGAACATGGACCTTCGGAATTCGGCGGAGGACGGGTCGCAGCGGATGTTGAACGCGATTGAGCCCGGGACGGTGTTGCCGATACATCGGCACAATGGTTCGAGTGAGACGGTGGTGTGCCTGCGCGGGCATTTCGAGGAGTATCTTTATGACGATGCTGGGGCGCTGGTCGAGACGGTCGATATGGTGCCCGGCGGGGTCCTTTTGAATATCGAGAGGGGGCAGTGGCACAGTTTGAAGAGTCTGGAAAGCGGCACGGTGCTGCTGGAGTGCAAGGATGGGGCGTATCGGCCGCTGGGGGAGGATGAGGTGATGGTGAAGTAAAAAATGGGAAGTATGAAGAACAAAAAGATCATAGCTTTGGCAAAAGGAGTTTGGGCTTTTTGATTATATTTGTTTTAGGATGCAGAGGGGGAGATCACAACGGCATAAATCATAGGTCTATATAATGGCTAAGAATTCAAGAGAGAAATATTTTCGGGAACTTGCAGGGCTGCGCGTGGTTTCGATGTACGTGCAGGAGTTCTTTCATTGGGGTTGGCAAAAGATAGACCAAGAGAATGACGATGGGATTGATGGTTATGTGATTGTTAGAGACAATGCTGGACGCGACCTGGGATGTAATATCCGAGTGCAAATAAAATCAGGCCCCAGCTATTTGAGTAGTAGACCAAAAGAGGGGAAGCAAGTAAAAATTAAACCATACTCATCAGAACAGAGTTTAAAGTGGCATATGGAGGACTATGCCAAAGCAGTGCAACCGGTAATCATGGTATGGGTGAATACACAAAAGAAAGGAGCTGATGGTACAACCTATGAAGACTTGTTGCATCCAGAAGTATGGTGGGAGAGGTTGGATGATTATCCATATTCAGGTGGCACTTTACTTACGCTAACACATAAACTAGGAGAGCATTCTAAGGGTGATTGGTTTAATACAGTAAAACCACTTTTGAAAAACTGGAATAATCATCCTTTGATAGAGTTGGATGCTGTAGATAAGAAACTTTACTATTCTACGTCATTAAAAGAAGATGCAAAGGCATTCTTTAAAAATTGGCAGACTAGGGAAACAAAGTTTAATGAAGGGAAGGATGGTGAGCTGCTTGTAAATAAAGGGAGAACTGGATGGCGACATATAAACTATGCAAGACGGGGGCAAATTAGAATTCAGAATTCTCTAAAATTGCTTTCAGTAGCAGAAAAAATCATCTTATCTGATATGCAACAACCAGTAAGGCTTGGCGAGAAAGAAATGTTACTCGGAGGTAAATGGGTGAAAATTGGTTTGAGAGCTCGTGTGCAGGTTGATAAAGCCACACAACTGAAAGTTCAAGTAGTTTTGCTGATTGATGCGAGAAGAGTAAAAAAAATTAAGGAATGCGACTTCTTCAGCGTGCATATTATTAAATAAAAAGGCAAGCAGGACCGCCTAGCTTATGACCACTGAATGGGGGCCACCCTGCACTTTTTTAAGCGCTGCGAGATGCGAACCTACCTGCCGTATGCATTAATGCGGTGCAAAAATACATATTTTTCTTGATAATTGAGAGGGTAGATCAATCTTTTAACATTTGGTGAGATTATACTCTATGAAACAGGACGAGCTTTGGACGATATAATACAATGAGGTTATTGCGTTTATTGAGACCAATAAGCGGAATCCGAGCAAACATGATGATGAGGAGAGGGGACGGTATTTGAATTTGATGAAGCATAATAGGAAGTTGTATATGTGGGAGAGATGAAGCCGGAGAGAGCGGATAAGTTTAAAGAATTGTTAGCTTTGTGCGAGAGGTATAGGAGGGTGAATCAGTATGAGTAAGACTACTATGGCAAAATGGATTTTTAATAGAAATGGGCAGGCAGGCGCAATTGATTGCGGTGATGCCATCTACGATAGGAATGGTTATTTCTGCCTTTGGGTTTATGGAAGGAATTTGTATAACCAGAACGGACATCATGTTGGTTGGACCGAAGGTGGTGTGTTTTACGATAGCAATAATGATGTAATTGGTTTTACACTAGACCATACACAGCATCTTCCTTCTAACCCAGGATATGGCGGAAACCCAGGAATGCCTGGCCTTTGTGGAAGACCGGGACGCCCTGGTTTTTCTGGCGAGCCGGGCCGTCCAGGCTATGGCGGTTGGTCTAGAACATTGCTAGAGGATTATATTGAGAAGTAAGATGGATTATGGCAGACCTTATATCATACTTTACGAAGAATGATGCCTTGAGTGCCAATGAAGGAATTGAGGTGTACGATTTTACAGGCAATGCTATTGCATTTGTTCAGGATTGCGTACAACGTTTTCGAGAAGCATATATCAGTGAAGATAGAATAAACCGTATTCTATCTAAATCAAAAAAGGCCACACGCAAAGATTGTATAGAACGTCGGCTACCAAAATTACCTCAGAATATAGCCGGTGACTTTGGAGAGATACTATCATACTATCTATGGACAGAGGCATGGGCATCAGATGCAAATATCTGTCCTATGAAGATAAGATGGAAAGAACATCCTGATATGCCAAGCCATCTTGTTGATGTCATTCTCCTGAAAAGAATAGATGAAGACAACGCTCGCCCGGATGATAAAATGTATACCATTGAATCCAAGGTGTGGACATCCCCAATGGGGGTTGGCAAGAGCTCTCTAACAGATGCATTGAACGGTGCTATTAAAGATAGAACTGAGCGAGCGGCAAAGACTATCCCATATTTGGTATTACAATATGAGAGGGATGACGAATATGACCTGGCTGACCAAGTAAAGAGATTTGGTGATCCTGTGAACAATCCCTATCTAAAAGAGCATTTTGCGGTAGCAATAGTAGAGATGAGTCAGAAGAATACCCACATTGGAAATTTTGATAAAAATCTGCATACTGCAACACCTAATATCCCGGTTTTTCTACTACCTATTGCAGACTTGAAGAGTATCTATAAATCATTATTCCAAGATATTCCGAATCACTGATGGCAGATATTTTACAGAATTGGATAAACGACGCTAGTGCATATGAGCTGCTCAACACTTATAGAATTGAGCAGCAAGTGTTATATCCTTTCGTAAACAACAGCGAGGATTTCTATATCTCGTTGTTGAACAGACTGTTTTTTACACTCAGGGATAACAAGATTGATTCGGCTACCAAGAAGGCGAACTTGCTTCAAATAGTAAAAGGACTTTTATTATACTCGGAAGATTCGACTGCAGACCATTTTATAGGAGTGAACCGGAATAATAATCTGCTGTATATTTCGGCCATTTACTACTTATGCGAATACAATGCACTTGCTAACCTGTTTATTTGGAGGGCAAGCCAGTATACTTATGAGAATGAATCGTCACAGTTGCTTTATTGCATAATGGCCGGCTCAACCAAATATGCAAAAACGGAGAATCCGTGCTGTGATGCGTTGAAGGCTTATTTGGATTCTGGTGATGAAGGAGTTTTAGATTGGATAGAAAACAGGCTTAAACAAAAGATAGAGCAGAATAGCTTTCAAAGTTTGGATGATTTCTTTGATACGCACATTGTAGTCGTTGTGTTGGCAAGGTTCAGAGCAAGCAATTTATGGCGACTGTTGATGCCATTTGGCGGAAAAGAATTTTGGGTTGAGTATATTGGATACTCTATTAAGAACCATATCTTCGCCCTTCTGCCTTCGCAGGAAGATGCTGTTTCTAAAGGCTTATTGAGTTACTCACGCTCGTTCAGTCTTAAGATGCCAACAAGCGCAGGCAAAACGTTCTTAACAGAGTTATTGGTATTTCAAGAGATAAAAAGAAACCCAAATGCGAAGATTCTTTATTTGGCGCCATTACGCTCATTGAGCCGTGAATTGAAAGAACGATACGGAAAACTATCTAGAGAATTTGGGTTTGACTTCCGGGCTGCTTATGGAGGATGTACAACATCAGTAGAAGAAGAGACTATTGAAAATGCTAAGCTGCTGATTGCCACGCCAGAAACATTTACAACGCTAGAAGGGACAATTGACGGTTTAATAGAGGGCTATACTCTGATTATATGTGATGAAGGGCAGTTATTGGAGGATAAGACAAGAGGTGTAAGCTATGAACTCTTGCTTACTAGACTGAAAAGGAATCACGATGTCAGGTTTTTGTTCATTTCTGCCATAATACCTAATATCTCAGATATTAACCAGTGGCTAGGTGGCAAAAAAGAGGAGGTGGGTGATAGCAAGTATCGTCCTTGTAAAATCAGGTTCGCGCTTGCTGCAATAAAAGATGGTCATGTCTCTGTGCAGTATGCCAATGACTCAATTGATAATTGGTCTGTTAGTGTTGATGATTTTCTAAATGAGGCACAGTCCAAATTAGTTGGGACCAGCCAAAAGACTTTGAGTTGCGCTTTAGCATTAAAGTCAATGGAGGCGGGTCCAGTGATGCTATATTGCTCAATGAAAGACTGGCATAGAGGGTGTATCTCGCACGCAGAAGAGGTTCTTAAAATGCTTACTAAACCTGTGTTTAGAAAACCGGCCTCATTTGTTAGGGATACCGTCTGGTTGGAAAATGTCACTGAGTACTTTGCCTATCAATTAGGAGCCGAATACAGACTAACAAAGTGCATTAGAGAAGGATTTGCATATCATCATGGACAAATGCCTCAGGATCTAAGGGAATTAATAGAGATTTCAATAGCTAAAAAGACATTGCAACTGGTGGTTTGTACAAAAACTTTGTCGGAAGGCATCAATATGCCTATCAAAACAGCTGTACTCGCCAATATCACAAACCCTGAAAACGAAACGTATAAGGAATCTCTTGAGTTAAGAGATTTGAAAAACATTGTTGGCAGGGTAGGCCGAGCAGGAAAAGAGTCCTATGGACTTATCCTGCTTCCTACTAATGGGAAAAACAAGGAACCTATAGAGAAAGTGGTAAGCGTTCTCATGGATAATGTCAAGGTTGAAAGAGCAAATGGTTCACTCTTTTATATAGTTCAGAAGATTATTGACAAACACCTGATGACTGATGAGGATATAAATGCGTTTTTGGAATCAGGAGGTGTGGCAGAATCTATAGATACGCTCATTAATCTTAATCAGGAAGATGTCGAATTAGAAGATATCAATTTGGATGAGGTATTGGAAGACTCATTGGCATATTATCTTGGGGACGAGGAGACCAAAAAAGTTGTAAAACGAGTCTTTAATATACGCTATTCCCATTTGCGTCATACTTTAAGTGGTGAAGAATACGGAAAGTTCCTACAAACAGGCTTACCCCTTGCAGATTACAATGATTTTTTAAAAGTACTTGAGGGAAAGACAAAAGATGATTTCGATATTAATACTCCAACAGATGGTAATTGGATTCATTTTATAATGGAAACAATTTATGGAATGAATTCTGTTAAGAGGCAAATCACTCAATTGTCTAAGAATAAGCCTCTATTCCCAGTTCATCACGATGTGCCCATGACGGAGAGGATTGTTACCTCGTGGATTGCAGGAAAACAATATGTAGAAATTGCGGAAGACGCAGGCTGTAATACGGAACAAGCGGCACTTTATGTAGACTTTATTCAACGCGTGATAGCTGTTAAGTCACAGTCGATAGTTTCATATATAGAAGAGTCTTTCCAGATTGAATCGACATTGATGCAGTTATGGCCGGAGATGGTTAAACGAGGCGTTTCCGATGGGAAAGCCCTTTGGTTAATTGATTCTGGATTAGGTGACCGTATTTTGGTGAATATTATTGCTGACTATGGTGGAAGACATTTTCCATATATTGAGAATAAAGAAGATTTTGAAGATGAGATTGTTCATAATAATGAGGTTGATGAGTATATAAAGAATCAGCCAATACCGGAGTTACTAAAAGAACGCTGGAAGCAATACTTGAGGTCAAAGGGTATGATTTATGAGTAAACAGTATTAGGGTAATATGAGAGCTCAATCTATTCTATTTGGTAATGGTTTGAACCTATTAAATGCAGGAACCCCTTCATGGGATGACTTGCTAAAGATACTCTGGATAAGAATATTCCAAACACCTTGAAATATGAGGCTGTTATTCTTAAGCAGCCTTATCGTGAAGCGCCAGTACGTCTTCTTACATCGGATGGGAAGAAGTTAATAACATCAGACGGTAAGTTGTTATTTGCTTCTGGTGAGGTGATAGAGTCCAAGCTCAAAAAGGATATTGCAGAGAGAGTAAGTGTATTTGAGCCCAATGATATCTATCGAATGGTGTCTGAACTGCCCGTTGATCACTTCATGACCACCAACTATGATAACACTCTATTCAAGGTCTTAGGGGAAAAACCTATAAAATCTCAAAACAAGCAAGAACAGACATACAGCATAAGAAGGCATTACACGTTAATAGATGGACAACAATACTGGCCAATACATGGTAACGCGGAATCTCCAAGGAGCATAATGCTTGGTTTTGACCAATATTGCGGGGCTTTGAGCAAAGTGGAAAGCTATGTGAAAGGAGGTTACGAAATGCCTGAAATAGGAAGAATGACCTCTATTACTAAGCGCCTGGAAGACGGAATAGATAAAGCACTCTCTTGGATAGATTTGTTCTTTTGTTCTGATGTACATATCATAGGTCAGGGACTTGACTATGCTGAGATGGATTTGTGGTGGATACTAAACAAGAGGCGCAGAATCAAGCAGAAGGGTGAAAAACTGATTCAAAACCATATCATTTATTATCCAGTCGAATCGATTTCTGAGGATAAAAGGCAGCTGTTGAAAGGTTTTGACGTTGAGATTAATGAGTTAAAAGACTATGCTGGAGGTTATCCCAATAATTATAGAAAACAATTGAAGAATATGAGGGAGAGGATTGTGCGGGAGGATTTGGCACATGGTGCTGCCGCCAGGCTGCACGATGTGCGCGGGGAGCGGAGTAATGTGCCGCGTGAAGCGCGGGACTTTACGGAGCGGAGAATTTAGGGAGACTACGGCTGTTATGTACAACGGCCGTAGTTTTCTGTAAAAAGGAATGAGAGAAATCGAATAATGGGATCTACGATTAGTATTCTAGGGCTATTTGTTAATGTGAATACAATAATACAAGAATTGCTTTCGTTATATTAGCAGACAGAAGCGTTTTATAGAAATGCAAGAATCGCAAACAAATTAAATGGAAGGAGGTCTAGATTATGTGCGAAGGGTATTTGGGAAGGTATATTACCTACAAGAGCAACGTGCATGTTAAGATATGGTCCTGTATATTATCTCTCATATTCGGCAAGAAGGTGCTGAATGTAATCAGCCCTTAATTGCTGGTACAACGGCGTTATTAGTTAAAAACATAAATAGTTTTACTGATCTTCATTTTTTGAACGTAAGAGAGGAAAGTTTGATTAACTTTGTGATACTATGATGCATTTGGTTATTGAGAATGTAGGGCCTGTAAAAAAGGCCGAGTTGGAGATGAAGAAATACAATTTCTTTATCGGACCTCAGAGTAGTGGGAAAAGCACTATCGCTAAGGTTTTCAGTACGTGCTCTTGGGTGGAGAAGGAGGTGGCAACTAGTCTTGATGAAGGTGCAGTCGGAACAGGCGAGGATTTTAGGCTGTTGCTCGAAGATTTTCATAAGATGAATGGCTATTTTTCGGCCAAATCAGTTATTCGGTATGAATCAGAGAGTGTGGTAATCTCTTATGCAAAAGAGAAACTGGAGATAAAGCTTAAGCCAGGAATTAATTATCATAGAAAGAAGATTAGTTACATTCCTGCGGAACGTAATTTTATCGCTCTCCCTGAATTGCGAGGTTATGAATATGGTACCTCCAATAATCGGAGTTTTCTCTTTGATTGGTGGGCTGCACGAGAATACTTTGATTATTCGCACAAGTCTCAGATTTTGGGTCTTGGAGTTAGTTATTTCTTTGACAAGGAGGCACAGCTCTATAAAGATAGAATTAGCGGTGAATCGTATGGTATCCCCTTATCGAGTGCTTCGAGTGGACTTCAGTCGGTTGTTCCTCTTTGTATTTCAATGCAGTATTATTCTGATGAGTATTATAGAAACTATGAGAAGAGGACTGTGTTTGATGAAGATGACAAGGAGTTGAATATACGAGTGGCTCTTATGGAGAGGCTTGTTCTTAAGCCTTTGTATCCTAACTATGAGCGCAGTCAACTGTCTGAGTTGCTTGACGAAGTAGAGGAGAAGATTAATAAGTATGATCCAAGGTATGTGGCTGCACTTCAAGAATATCAGAAGGTGCGGAAACAGTTGTCTTCACCAGAATCAACCTGTTTTATTGTTGAAGAACCGGAACAGAACCTATTCCCATATTCGCAGCTGGATTTGTTGGAGTATATGCTTCGTCGTTGTAAAATGCGCGAGGGTAATTCAATAACAATAACGACTCATAGTCCATATGTTGTAAATGCCCTCAATGTGTATATTATGCGTTTTTTTAAAAATGATGATAAATTATCTCTCAATCCGGATGATATTAACGTGTATGCAGTGCAAGACGGAGGGTTAATCAACCTGATGCAAAAAAACTCTGTGACGGGATTAATGAGTATTAATGTAAGTGATCTTTCTGAAGCTATAAAGGATTTGTATGATGAGTATAAAGAGCTCAAGAGGTTGTAGCTATGCTTAAAGAACAGATTGAAAAGAGTTTTTATATTACTTATCCGAAGAAGCCAAATTGTTTGGTGAATATCACCGAAGAACAAAAAATAGGTGTCTTTGTTTTATATGACAATGAAGCTTGCAAGGGCTGCGCTCGTTGTATTGCAGATGAGACACAAAAGGTGAATATCCATATTTCTTCAACACGGCCAGTATTTGTCGTGCGAATGAACCAGGTCATTTCTTATTTAAAAGAACGTGTGGGCAAGAATTGTGATGCAATACTAGCTAACGATGATATGGTGATTTTTCTTGAGATGACTTGTTCAGAGCCGCATTATGTGACCCCTATATATGGGAAACGAAGTAAAGCTATATCGCAATTGAAGAGTACCATCGGTCTTTTTGAGTTGAATCCTGATTTGTCTGCCTTTATGAAAGCCCGTTCAGGTCGATACATGATTTTATCATGGAAAGATACATCTCAACCTGTAGACGAGGCGGATTCGGCTGAGAGAGGTTACACCGCCTTTACTGATTTAGCGGATGAGGTTTATTCGGTCGATAATGTTCGTATGATGGATAATGGGTTTATCTTCAAAGAGATCCACTATCCGGATATATTGCAGATTGATGATTTGTTGGATTAAATCTTATATTTGCATATTATTGCCTTATCGTGAAAAAAGTATTTGTCAGTTATTCGTCTTTGGATGAACAGGTCGTGTCTCTGTTCATCGATAAGGTTATATGTGATGGCGCAGGTCTGGATAAGGAGGATATTCTTTTTTCTGCCCGAGAAATTTTTGCCACCGAAAACGATAGACACAGCTATTTTGAGGGCTTGAAGCAGTGCCGGATTTGTTTTTTTATGGTTTCGGATAACTATAGAAAGAGCGAAGAATGCCTGCAAGAAATGGGGTCGTTAATTACTTGGAACGATATCATAAGGAAGATAATCATAATGCCTGATACTTCTTTTGACAGGATAGGTTATCTTAGTTTACATGATGGCATCTCAATATCTAATGCTGACGGTCTTGACGCAGTTCATGATCTTTTGGTTGATGCGTGTGATACTCGGGTCCAAACTGCCTTTTGGAACCGTAGTAAAGCAGTTTTCATTGAGAAGCTAAGCGGACTTGTAGGGCCGTCCAATCGGAACGAGGTTGTTGTTTTCAATGATGGACGAGAGGAACTGGATCTTTTAGATATGCGCGAGGCATTCGATAAGTATTTGAGTTCATATACTACCACGGTCAATGCCTTTGCAGAGGAGATAAAGATCTTTACCCAAAAGTTAAATGAGATGTCGCAGGCGCTAACGCTTTTGAATAGAAATCCAGAAGCATTCACGCCAAGCAGGGTTAGACGTATTCTTCTAGACGGTGCAGAGCAGAATGATAAGTTAGCTGCTTTTTTTGAGAATAATACACCTTCTCTGCAAAACGATTTTGACGCGGCAATGAAGTATGCGATTATGATGCAGGAGTCTGGCGCTTTTGATGCTGCTGTCAAAGCACAGAATCGGGAGCAGTGTCGGATCTTGATTTCTACATTGGTTTCTTTGCGAGCTGAGGTCCGCTCATTTAGAGACGCAATGAGCGATATAGTGGATCTTGATAAAACCTACCGGAAATCGAAACTTCGCTTGATTAAGGCGGTGGACCAGATGTTGGATGTATTGGCCTTTTGTGTCTCTCGGGCGAATGATTATCAACTCACCTAAATCATAGATTAGGGTTGATGAAAGATATGTCGAGAGGCCTTTCTGATATAGCGCGTATTTATTATCAATAATGTCAAAAGCGATAATTATTTTAGGTAACGGTTTCGATATTGATTTGGGCTTGAAGACCCGTTATTCAGATTTTGCAAAGAGTTCGCAGTGGGCTGGGTTGATGATGAGTAATGATAATAGCCAGAATAACTCGATGCTCTTGGGCTTTCTGAAGAATAAGTATGACGTTAACAGGTGGATAGATATCGAGGCGGCTTTATTGGAATATGCTGTAAGGAAAACAAGGACTAAAGACTTCGCCGCCGCCAAGGAAGATGCCGAAGATTTCGCTGATCTTTGTGGGGCTTTGAAGGATTATTTAAAGTCGCAACAGGACAATTTCCGACCAGAGACTCATACCGTGGCAGTTGAGTTTTTAAAAGGTATTGCCGATATTACTGGATGGTCGCGTCTGTATTCATTTAATTATACTATGCTGAATGATATTGCTGGGCGATTCAAGATAGCAATGGAGATAAGTGAGCAGCACATTCATGGTTCATTGGCCGACGACGATGACATCATTCTTGGAATTGAGACGACAGAAAACATAGATGACCGGTACACTTTTCTCTTTAAAACCCAGAGCCGGCATTACCGTCATTCTGATTTATTGAAGGATTTAAAAGGAAAGGATGAATATGTTTTCTATGGCCATTCTTTGAATGGGATGGATTATGCTTACTTCAGGGATACTTTTATGAGTCTGGCTGTCGGTGGCCGTAATACGCCTCGGCTGACTATTATTACAAAAGATCTTGCATCCGAGAACATGTTCAAGATTTTTCTACGCAATCGGGGCGTTTCGCTACAGGGTCTCTATTCCAATGCGGACCCGGTCTTTATCCTGACAGATCTGGTCTACAAGCATGATTCCCAGGAGATGAAGAAGGTCGAGGATCTTTTGAATCGGGCATCGACTTGGTAAAATAATCATCATGAAGCTCTATACGAGACTGTTCTGAGTCATTTTGGCGGTGTATGACCTTGGCTCTTTTATTCGTGATTTTTTTTTTGAGAACGCAGATGCCTGATGTTGGCTATTGATCTGGTGAAATAGATGATTATAAAGGCCGATGTCCAGTTGGGCGTCGGCCTTTTTTGTCGGCACTAGAACAATTGGCGGTAGGCCTCGGCCTTTTTTTCAAGTGGCAGGGGGTAGGCGCGGGAGGTGGAGGGCATGCGGTAGAAGCGGAGAGGACGAGATTCCGGGTCAAGCCCGGAATGAGGATAAACATGCCTGGAATGACATTTGGAGCCGGGCATGACGTTCGCGTTGCCCCAGACTCTGCCGTCGTTACCCCCGACCTGATCGGGGGTATCATACTCTATGTCGATGCATCCTCCTACAGGCGGGACGGGGCAACCGAAGGTCTCTGCGACGATGGTGCTGGCTTTTTCGCCGGT